>Ga0315279_10003843_pt1 | contig 20594 bp, 16 predicted proteins | sample YL17G06_20_MG_FD_203694 | JGI IMG/M metagenome (GOLD analysis project Ga0315279, IMG submission 203694) | Sediment microbial communities from Yellowstone Lake, YNP, Wyoming, USA - YL17G06_20 | ecosystem: Environmental > Aquatic > Freshwater > Lake > Sediment | place: USA: Wyoming | collected... | reverse complement strand
CAGCCAGCACTGCGAATTGACGTCCCATTTCTGCCAAGTGGCAGACTCGAGCCGTGCGGCCGTGTCCGGGTCGACCGCAGGATTCCCGGCAGCCAGTTTGCCAAGGAGTGCAACAAGCTCCGACACATCCCCGGCCGTGAGGGCTCCGGCTGATTCCGCAGTTCCAGCAAACGCCTGGATTATTGTGGATGACCATTCGGCCTTGGTTTCTTGTGACATGTAAGGACCAAGGGCTTTGGCAAGATCTTTCCATTGCCCCAGGGTCATGGACTTGACCGACTCTGCCCGCACGTACTTGGCCGCCACGGAAGCCACGATGGCTTGACGGGCCTCGGCGCCGCCGGCTTTGCCAAGCCTGGCCAGGCTTTGGGCAAGACAAATCAGCCCGCGCGGCTCCCAGGACTGCCAGGCTGTCGTGCCCAGCGTGAAGGCGGCGGCCACGTCGCAAGGCTGCCGGTCTCCAAGTTCCCGCAGAGCCCCGATGGTATACCTGATATTTATGACGGTTTTCAGAGCGGCCAGACCGGCCGCATCCTGCAGGTAGGCCGCGCGAATCCCGGCGATCCACTGGCGACGCTGCTCGGCCGTCAAACTCCCCGACAGGCTCTTGGCAAAATCGCCCCACTGAGCGCACGTGATGCTCCTGGTGGCATTGGCGTCAGCCAGGAACCTCGTGGATAATTGGTCGGCGATACTCTGCCTTGCGGCCGTGACGGCCTGACTATCGCCCGCCAGGTTCTTGGCCGCCCAGAGCAGGTCCGCCGACGACATCGACTGCCAGTCGGGCATGTTAACCTCGGGGGCGACCTGGGCCGCCGCGGGGTGGACCATCACGAGGGAAAACAAGCTTGCCAGTGTTGCGATCATGAGTTTGTTCATTTTGTTCATTGCAGTCACCTTTGCTTTGCTATAGCGGCCGAGCCGACACGTTGCGATCGTGTCTAGCGCGACCTGGGATGCGATGACATCCACGCCGACATCCACTCCAACACAACGACGCCCGCCTTGGGCGAGCCAAGTACTCGCATGGCCTCCGCCAGATCACTGACCTGCTCCTTGGTGAGGCCCGAAATAGCCTTCGGATCATTGGCGAACGCATTGCGAAGCTTCTCCGCCCAGTCCGCTTGCACATCCTTCGGGACATCTCCGCCGAGGCGCTGGGCGAGCGCCTTCCACTGGGTACACGAGATGGATCGCACCGTCGATTCGCCGGCCAGATACTTGGTCTGGATGTGATTAAAGAGCAGGACGCGAGCGCTCTTGGCCTTGTCGTCCTTGCCGTTGCCGATGGCGGTCGCCAGGCCGGCCATGTCGTTTGGGTCCCACGTGCGCCAAACGGCCTTTTCCAGCAAGAACTTCACGGGCAGGTCGGCGACGTCCTCATCCTTGGCGCCAAGGGCCTTCATGGCCCGGATGAGCTTGTCGCGACCCTTGGGGTCCAGAGATTGGAAGCCGCCGACTTCTCCGTAAAAGGCGCCCCTCATACCTTCGAGCAGTTGTGAACACTGTTCGGCGGGCAGGCCTGGCCTTACCAGGACAGCCAGACGCTGCCAATCTTCGGCGGACATCGAGCCCGCGGCCTTGCGGGCCGACAGCAACCGCGCCATCATCTGGTCGGTGATCTTGCGCCGCTCGGGCTCGGCGGCCGGCAACTTGCCGACCAGCCATTCCAGGTACGGCGGCGCCCAAGATTGCCAGATGTCAGTTTTCCACATGATGGCCGCGAACGTGGCCGCCGCTGTGTCTGCTCGCTGATCCCCAAGCAATTTCAGGACAGCGGCCAGGGAATCGACATCACTGCCTTTTTCCAGGCTGGCCAACCCTTTTGCGTCGGCCAGGAAAGCCGCGTGCAGCAACTCCGCCCAGCGGGCTTTCCGGGCCGGTTGGAATGTCTTAATCGCGACTCCGACAATCGCCCGCCACATGTCCAGAGACACCGACCTGGCGGTAACCTTTTCCGCCAACGGCCCCTTCTCGATGTCGGCGACAATCCGCTCCCAAAGTGGCGCGGGAACATCCTTAGCCACCTCGGCAACCAAGGGCATCCAGTCCCGCCATTTCAACTGCCCCGAGGCAGACGCGGAAAGGTACAGCTTACCGACGTGCTCGACCAGCGACGCGCGGGAATCCTGCCACTGGGGCTCGGCCAGGCGCAACTGCCTGGCCTCCTCGGCAAGCTCCGCCGGAGTGCACTGGTCCCAGGACTTCGGCTGGGCTGTCACGACAGATTTCGGCCGGGTCGTCACGTCGGCGCCGAAGCCGGCGGCGCATGCCCCGCCGACAAGAACGGCACACACGGCAGCCACAAACCGAGCCGAATCCGCCCACGCCGGGAATATCCGTGATCTGGTATTCATGACTCCATTTGACTCCCGCTGCTATTGACATGCTCGCGGCAAGCGTGCCGCCTGGCCAAGAGCGCCTGAGAAAACGGTTCCATGACTTTGCCGGTCATTACCCACCTATTAATAATAACCGCGAAAACCTGACAGCCGACGGTAAATGTGTTTTTACCCGTTATTGTTTATATGCATCTTACTAGGTAAGACAAGTAAAAAATTTAAAATATTGAAAAACTCGTGCTTGCCAGGCGGGAACTCTGTATGCTGTGCGATATCTTGCTGAACGAAACGCGAAACCGAAAAGGGGCACGGTATGGCGGAATTCAACTCTGGCAGCGTGCGGTGTGGATTGAAACGCCATGACGCCCGGAGGCGCGCTTCGGGAATGCCGGGCGACGTGTTTCATTCCAGCCACAGTGGTTTAAGCAACCGGACCGATCGCCGCTTGCGTTCCTTGTTGACTGTGTTGACTGTATCAACGCGGCTTTATAGATATGGCTGATACAATAAATCCTGTTTCCGTGCCGGGTGGGCAAGTGATGGCCGCAGGGGGCGGTCCGCGCGGCAAGGCCGGCCAGGCGATCGTTCGAAGCGTGCTCGCCGGGATACTGCTGCTTGCCGCTGGGCTGAAGGCCCATCAGCTTGCAACTCAGCCGGTAGTGGGCGATGGGCTGCTTGCCGGCCGAACTGCACTGATCGTGGAGCTCGAGTGCGAGATCCTCCTTGGCGTATGGCTGATGTCGGGCGTCTTCCCCAAGTTGGCGTGGCTGGTCACAACGGCTTCGTTCGTCGCGTTCTCTTTTATCACCTATTCAAAGGCCGTCCGAGGCGAGACATCGTGCGGGTGCTTCGGCGTGGTGACGGTCTCGCCATGGATTACCCTCATTATGGACATCCTGGCGGTTACGACGCTTGTTTCACTACGGCGAGGTTTCTGGCAATCATTCCCCTCGGCGCGGATGCGATTGCGGTTGGCGGCCGCGTGCCTGGCCGCGGCGGCTCTGGGGGCACCGGCCGCCGTGGCGGCGATGTCGTTCAAGGCGGCGACCATCGACCCGGCCGGCCAGATCCTCGGCTCGGGCAAGTGGGTCCTGCTGGAGCCTGAGACCTGGACAGGCAAGAAGCTGCCGCTTTCCCGCTATCTCCGCATGGACAGGGCGGAGGAGCTTACCAAGGGCAAATGGGCGGTGATCCTCTATCGCCACGACTGCCCGCACTGCCGGGAGGAGCTTGGAAAGATGCGGGCCGGCCTCCAAGGGTCCGAGCCGCCGAGGATGGCGTTCGTGGAGTTGCCGCCGTACGGCACCGGCCGGGCGGCCTTCCTGCCGGATGGCAAGAACCTGTTCTTCGGCAAGCTGGACGATTCGAAGTCGTGGCTTATTGAGACCCCGGCGATGCTGAGCCTCGACGGTGGAATCGTCAAGTCCTCCCCCGCCTCAGCCAAGCTAGCCGGCGATTCGGTACTGGCCGCATCCGAGGCCAAGAACGAGAAGGTGGAAGTTACGGCCAGCATAACGATGCGGATTTCCCAGCAGAAGGCTTTCAGCGACCTGCGGTTCGCCGTGCCCAACAGCCTTCAAGACGTCGCTGTGTCTATCGAGAACGACACGAAGACCGAGTTCCGCGTCCGCAAAGCCATCTCGGAGTGCGTGTGCATGAAGGCCGTCAACCCCCCCGCCGCGATTGGGCCCGGTCAGAAGGCGACGTTTCGGATACGGTTCCACGCCCCCAAGGACCCGATGCGGTACGCCAAAAACATCGCGCTGGTGCCCGCGGACGGCCGGGACCCGGTCCTGGTCGGCATCCACGCCCGCGTGGGGATGCCGCTTACGCCCGAGCCAGCCGCGATCGACCTCGGCACGCTGGTGGCCGGGGAAGAGCGGATCGTGCCGCTGACGATCCGCAACGAGCAGGACAAGCCTGTCCGGCCGGTGTATGGCACCAGCAGCCTGGCCGGCTGTGTCCCCAGGGTGCCGCGGGCCTCGGCGGAGCCGGGCGGGAAGGTGGTCATTCCGCTGCTGGTCAAGGCCACGGGCAGTCCAGGCAGCAAGGCCGAGGGGCAGGTCCAGATACAGACCAACTGCCAGACCCAGCCGACGGTAGGCTGCAGGATCAGCTACTCGGTATCGAAGGAATACGGCATCTCCGCGGGGACAGTTGCGGCGGGCGAGCTTGCCCCGGCCGGGAAGTACAACGCGACGTTGCGTATAAGCCGCGCGGCGCCTGGTGCGGGCGATGAGTTCGTCACCGATGTGGCGGCGGCCGGGCTGGACAACGTGGCCGTCGAGGGCCGGCGGATCGATTACGGCGCGGGCTGGGCTGATGTCCACCTGACGCTCATTGCCGGCCAGTCCCCGGGAAACCTCTCCGGCGATCTCCAGATCAACCTGAGCGGCCACGGCCAGCCGGTAGTCGTGCCGATCACGGGGCGGGTCGTGTCGGGTGCGCCCGTGGCGGCCAGGGATTCAGGGAGGACGAAACCATGAGAAACTCTTTCTACTCGCACCTTTACCTTCGGCTCCACCTTCTCGCTCACCTGGTGCTGTTAGCCGCCCTGGCCGGGCCGTGTTGGCTGCACCCTTGCCCGGCGTCTGCGGCGCCGGCGGGGAGCCAGCCGGCCACGCGGCCCGCCGACGCGGAGATGATCCAACTCAACCTGCCCAAGAACCTTCAGGTCAAGACGCTGGTGGAGTACATCTCGCAACGGATGCAGATGAACATCCTGTACGATGAATCGCTAGTCAGGGGCACCGTGACGGTCAACTCGCCGGCGAAGATCCCCAAGGACTCGTTGATGGACCTGTTCAAGGGGATCCTGAAGATCAACGGCCTGGTTCTGGTGGACGCCGACCAGGCGGGGTGGAAGCGGATCGTCGCCAGCAAGGACCTCCTGCTTACCACCAGGCAGGTGGACACGACGGGGCAGTTGATCAAGCAGGCCGAGCCCATGGAGGTGGTCTCGCAGGTCTTCGAGCCCAGGAACGTCTCGGCCGAGTCCCTGGCCAAGACCATCTCTACGTTCCTGACCCAGCCGGGCGGCAGCACGTTTCTGATCCCCGGCCGGAACATGATGATAATCACGGACTACGCCCAGAACCTCCGGCGCGTCCTTGAAATAATCGACCTGCTGGACCAGCCCGAGCCCAAGGCCGCCATACGCTTCTTGCCGGTCAAGAACCGCGACGCGGCCAAGCTGGCGGCGGAGGTCACGGCCCTGATGGCCAAGAAGCGCAGCGTGGCGTCCGGGTCGGCCAAGGCCGAAGCCACGGGGGTGACTCTCTCGGCCGAGCCGCGGACCAACCAGATCGTCATGGTCTACGTCGAGGGGGCCGAGAAAGAGGCCCTCGATCTGATCAAGCTGCTGGATGTGCCCACGGACGCCCAGACCCGCACATATGCCTGCAACTACATTGCGCCCGCCCGGCTGGACAAGATGGCCAAGGATCTTGGCCTGACCGAGGGCGCCGAGGGCCTCTACAAGGCCACGGTCGACACCGAGGGCAACGTCTTAATCGTGACCGCCCCGCCGGAGATCCAGGCGAAGGTCGCCGAGCTCAAGGCCAGGCTGGACGTCAAGCCCGACACCGTAACCAAGACGTACGCGTGCAGGTTCATGGCCCCCCAGCGGCTCGACCAGATGATGAAGAACCAACTGGAGCACATGCCGGACAAACCCCTTTACAAGGCGACGGCCGACGCCGAGGGCCAGATGCTGGTGGTGACGGCCTCCGCGGAGGTCCACACCCGACTGGCCGAGCTTCACCGGCAATACGACGTCAAGCCCGAGACTCGGACGCACACCTACAGGCTCGAGTACATCTCCCCCGGCCGGATCGACAAGCTGGCCAAGGACATGATCGAGCACGAGGAGGTCAAGCCGCTCTTTAAATCCACCGTCGAGGACGATGAGGGGATGTTGATCGTCACGGGGCCCGAGATGGTGCACCAGCGGGTCGAGGCGTTGATCAAGGAGTTCGACATACCGGGCTTACAGGGCGAGGCGTCCCTGGTCCACTTCTACAAGCTGATGAACACGACGGCCTCGGACGTGCTGGCGACGATCCGCGGGCTCAACATCGGCGAGGTGGCCGCGGCGGAGCCGGCCGCGGGCCAGGGAGTCCCGCCGCTTGGCGGCCCCAGGGAAGGCTTCACCGGCCCCAACGTGCCTCCCGGCTCGCCGGGGGCGGAACTGCCCAAGCCGCCATCGTACAAAGAACCGACGTCCAGGCCGGCTGCCGGCGGAACGCAAATGCTCAGCCGGCTCGGCAGTGTCGAAAAGAACGGTCTGGCTGGCGAGTCAGGGCGTTCGAAGGTCACGATCGACCAGAACACCAACAGCATCATCGTCATCGCCCCGCCGGACATCCAGAGGATATACAAGCAACTCATCGCGATGCTGGATCGCCGCAGGCCGCAGGTTATCATCGAGGCGACGTTGGTAACGCTGGATACGTCCAACAACTTCTCGCTCGGCGTGGAGCTCTCCAAAGCCGGAGGGGCGGGCGACGCCCGGCGGTACCTGACGTTCAGTTCGTTCGGCCTATCTACGCCGGACCTGGACAGCGGCGCCTTGACGCTCAAGCCCGGCATAGGCTTTAACGGCGTCATGGTGGGTGCCGACACGCTGAACGTCGTGATCCGCGCCCTGGAGACTTCGGGCAAGTCCAAGGTTCTCTCTGCGCCCAAGATCCTGATCAACGACAACGCCACAGCCACGCTTTCGAGCGTGTCGGAATCGCCGTTTACGAGCGTAAACGCCTCGAACACGGTGGCCACGACGAGCTTCGCCGGCTACGCCTCGGCCGGCACAACCGTCACGCTCACGCCGCACATCAGCGAGGGCGACCACCTCCAGCTCAAGTACTCGATCACGCTGAACAGCTTCACCGGCGAGAGCAGCGGCTCGGTCCCCCCGCCGCGTCAGACCAACCAGATCAGCAGCGACGTGACCGTGCCCGGCGGCCAGGCGGTGATCGTGGGCGGCCTGACGCGGGAGGACCTCCAGCACACCGTCTCGTCGATTCCCTGGCTGGGCAAGATGCCGATCCTCGAGTATCTGCTGGGCAACAGGTCGGACACCCACGCCCAGAGCACGCTGTTCGTGTTCATCAGGCCGATGATCCTGCGCGACGATGAGTTCGAGGACCTGCGGTACTACTCGGACAGGGAACTGGAGTTGGCCAAGCTGCCGCCCAACTACCCGGCCAGCGACCCGATGGTTATGGACTGAAGAATGGACTGAAGATCAGTTGCCTCCGCGCCCGTGACGGTGATGGAGGATTGGAGTTATCAGAAGTGCCCGGGATTCATGACAGGTTCTCGACAGCGATTGCAGGCCGGCTCAACGGTCGCGCAGAGACCTTGGCCGCCGATGGCGCATTCCCGTGCTGCCCGGCCGCGGCGCGCCAGGCGAAGGTCGAGCAGTCCGACATCGCCGCGGCGACGGCCGAGGCCCTGCAAAAGGCCTTCGTCGAGGACCTGGCGGGCCGGTCCGTCAGCCACGAGTTCCTCTCGGCCGTGCCGATCGCGTTCGCCCGGCGGCACGCCCTGATCGGCCTGGCGGGCGAGAACGGGTGCATGTCCGTGGCGGTGGCAGACCTGGCCCAATGGCCGCAGCTTCAGACGCTCGGCAAGCTGCTGGGCAAGCGGATCGAGCCTCTCTTCGCCCCCCGCGAGGAGATCCTCCGGACCGTCAACGCCGCCTACCAGCAGCAGAGCGGCCAGGCCCAGCGGGTCATCGAGCAACTGGACGTCAGCGACGTGATGAGCGAGCTGGACCGGGCCTCGCGCAACGAGGACCTTCTGGACGTCGCCAGCAGGGCGCCGGTCATCAAGCTGGTGAACCTGACTCTCTTCGAGGCCGTCAAGCGGCGCGCCTCGGACGTCCACGTCCAGCCCTACGAGGAGCGGCTGGTGGTGCGGTTCCGCATCGACGGGGTGCTCAGCGACGCCTTCGAGCCGCCCAAGGCACTCCAGGCGGAGATCATCAGCCGCATCAAGATCATGGGCGGGATGAACATCGCCGAGCGCCGGCTGGCCCAGGATGGCCGGGCCACGGTCGAGGTCGGCGACCGCGTCGTCGACCTTCGCATCAGCACCCTGCCGACGAGCTTCGGCGAGCGGGCGGTGATCCGCCTTCTGGACAAGAGCATCCGGCTCTACGAACTGGCCGAGCTTGGCATGCCCAAGGGCGACCTCGAGAGCTTCCGCAAACTCATCAGCCAGGACCACGGCATCGTCCTGGTCACGGGCCCGACGGGAAGCGGCAAGAGCACGACGCTCTACGCCGCCCTCCAGGAACTAAACAGCAAGGAACTGAACATCCTGACGCTGGAGGACCCCATCGAGTACCGCCTGGACGGCATCAGCCAGACGCAGGTCTCGGAGAAGAAGGGCATGACGTTCGCGGGCGGGCTTCGGCACGTGCTGAGGCAGGACCCGGACATAATCATGGTCGGCGAGATCCGCGACCAGGAGACTGCCCACATGGCCATCCAGTCGGCGCTGACGGGGCACCTGGTCTTCAGCACGCTGCACACCAACGACGCGGCTGGGGCGGTGGCGCGAATGCTCGACCTGGGCGCAGAGCCGTACCTGGTGGCCAGCAGCCTGCTCGGCGTCCTGGCCCAGCGTCTGGTCCGCAGGGTCTGCCCCAAGTGCCGTCAGGAGATGATTCCCACCGAGGAGGACCTGCGGCGATGGGACGCCTCGGCCGAGAGTGTCGCGGGCAAGAGGCTTTTCCGCGGCGTGGGCTGCGAGCAGTGCATGGGCAGCGGCTACCGCGAGCGGGTTGGGATATTCGAGTTGCTCCAGGTGACCGAGCCGATCCGCGAGATGATCCTCCATCGCGAGAAGGCATCGACGATAAAGGCCCAGGCCGTCGCCGGGGGCATGACAACCCTCCGCGCCGCGGGCAGGGCCAAGGCCATGGAGGGCCTGACAACGATGGACGAGGTGTCCCGCGTCACGGGACGGGATGAGTTTTAGCGTTGACCAGTCGGGCGGCGGAACACATGGGTCCTGCCGCACTGTGAACTAAGAGCTATGACCTGCCGGCAGGCAGGCCGAAGACCTTCTTCCCGGAGCGTAGATGGCAGTCTTTGAGTACAAGGCGATAGACTTGGACGCCGCGTCGGTATCCGGCACGGTCGTCGCGGACTCCCCGCGGCAGGCCAGGGACTCTTTGCGCGATCGCGGCCTGACCGTCACTCGCGTCCAGCCGGTGGCCCAGGAGGTCAAGTCCTCCTTCCGCGCCCGCCGCAGAGGTCGGCACGCACAGACGGAGGTGACGAGCTTCGTTCGGGAACTGGCGACGCTGCTGACGGCGGGCATCCCCCTGCTGCCTGCCCTCCAGACGCTCACCCGCCAGCACCGGGGGCACTTCAAGACGGTGATTCAGCAACTCAGCGACCACGTGGCTGAGGGCGTCTCGCTGGCCGACGCGATGGCCCGCCACCCGTTCTACTTCGAGGAACTCTGCACGAGCATCGTCCGCGTGGGCGAGAACACGGGCAGCCTGGAAAAGTCCCTGCACCGCCTGGCGGACTTCAAGGACAAGGCCAACCGCATCCGCAACCGGGTGGTTACCGCCATGATATACCCGGCCGTGGTATGCACGATCGGCCTGGCGGTCTCGATCTTCCTGATGACGTACGTCGTGCCGATGCTGCTTACCACGCTTACCCAGGCCGGGCGGGAGCTTCCGGCCATCACCCGCGCGGTCAAGGCTTGCAGCGACCTGCTGGTCAACTGGTGGTGGGCGATCCTTGCCGGCGCCGCCCTTGTGACAATCGGCGCCCAGGCCGTCCTGCGGACCGACAGGGGCCGCCGCGTCGCCGACAGGCTCAAACTCCGCGTGCCGGTCCTGGGGGACCTCCTGCGGAAGGAGAACACCTCGCGGATCGCCATCGTGCTGGCGGCGCTTCTGCGCAGCGGCTTGCAGTTCGTCGAGGCGGTGCGGATCACGCGCCATACAATCCGCAACCGCACCTTCCAGCGGGCAATGGACGATTACGCCACGGCGGTTTCGGCCGGCAGCGATGTGGCGGGGCCTCTGGAGGCCTCGGGCGTCTTTGCTCCGATGGTCGTGCAGATGCTGGCGGTCGGCCAGCAGTCCGGCGAACTCGAGGACATGCTCGAACAGCTCGCCGACGCCTACGACCAGGAGGTGGACATCGCAACCCGCCGCCTGACGTCTTTGCTCGAACCGCTTCTCATCGTGCTGCTGGCTGTGGTGATCGGATTCATCGCCATGGCGACCCTTTTACCCATTCTGGAGGCAAGCAATGTTTTGTAATAGATGCCACAAACAGTCACGCGTTCTCGGCCGCCGGCCGGCGGGATGCGAGGTCCGGCGAGGGTTCTCGCTGGTGGAGATCATGATCGTCGTCGTGATCATCGGCGTGATGGCGGCGATGGTGACGATCAACGTCCGCAGCTACCTCATCAGCGCCAAGCAGGCGCGGGTCAAGCAGGACATCGCGACGATCGTCCAGGCCCTCGGCGCGTTCTACGGCGCCTACGACCGCTACCCGACCAACGAGGAGGGGCTGGCGATCCTGGCCAAGCCGTCCGAGAAGCTCGTCGAGCCGCCCCTGACGGCCGAGCCTAAGGACCCGTGGGACCGGCCCTACCAGTACAACTGCCCCGGCACGGATGCCCCGTTCGAGGTGATCTGTTACGGCGCCGACGGGCGAGAGGGCGGCGAAGGGATAGACGCCGACCTGTCGAGCAAGACGGCGAAGAAGGAATGACATGTCCCGCAAGGCTTTTAGCCTGATCGAGATCACCGCGGTGATCCTGGTCCTGGCGATCGTCGCCGGGTCGGTGGTACTTCGCATGGCCGGCACGGTCCGCCGCGCCCGCATGGGCGACGTGGTCGGGCGGATCGAGCAGTTCGATCGACTGGCGCGGCTGCACGCCCGCGAGCACGACCGCCCGCTTCGGCTGGTGGTGGACATGTCGGCCGGGACCATCAAGAGGACGGACCCCCGCGGAAGTGATGAACCCTGTGGGCCGCTGGTGCTGCCGGACGACTGCCGCATAGCCCGGCTTTGGGTCAAAGGCCAGGCGGTCGAGTCTGGCAGCGTGTCGATAACGTGCAGCAGGCTTGGCCTCACGCCGAGTTACGCCCTGCTGCTGGAAGGTCCGGCCGGTCAGCGAAAGTGGCTTCTTGCGGCTGGGCTTAGCGGGAGATTCGTGGACCCCAACAGTGACGACGAAACTCGCAACATCCTGGCCGCGACCGCGGCCCCGAAGCCTCAGCGCGTGGCGGTGCCTTGAGGCCGGCCGGCGCGGCTCCCATGGCATCCGCACATCCGTTGGCGGCCTGACGCTGGTCGAGGCGGTCGCGGGCATCGCCATCCTGGGTGCAATGCTGGCGGCGGTGCTGGTGGCGACGAGCCGGCTTCGGGTCCAGGACGCACGGGCGGCCAGGCGGATCGAGGCCTGCAGGCTGGCCGATGCGATGCTCGATGAACTCTGGAAGAAGCCCGAGGACTTCCCGCGAAAGGGCTCAGGCCGGGTGTCCGGCAGCCGGGACTGGCAGTGGCGGGCGAGCGTGGTGCCCAGTGCCGATGCCAATGAGATGAGCGGCGAACTGGTGGCCGTGGAGTTTTTTCAAGCGGCCAATGGCAGACTTACGGACGGCAACCAGCCCGCTATGAGGGTGGAACTGGTCCTGCCGACCGTTCGGAACAGGGAAGATGACCCCAACAGCCAGAAAAGTCAAAAGAGTCAAAAGAACCAGACTACCCGACAAGGCCAGGCGAGTCGGGCTTACGTTGATTGAGCTCGTGGCCGCCATCGCGATAACGGGCATGCTGATGACCGGCGCCATGGTTGCCGTCGGCAACCTTGCGCGGTCTGAGAAGCGTATCGAGGCGGCCGAGCCCGCCGCGTCGCGCCTGGCCGGGCTGGATGTGATACTGACGGCGGACCTGCTGCACGCCAGCGAGTACAGCGTGGACGCCAAGGGCCAATGGCTTGCGATCCGCACGCAGGCGTCCCTGGCGGCCAGGGACATGGAGCTCGAGCATATAAAGAGCGAGGTCCGCTACGAGGTCCGGCGTATTGACGGCTGGTGCTGGCTGGTACGCGGGCAACAGACGGGCATCGACCAGCCGCTGGCGGAACTGGTGTGCCCTGACATCGAGGCCATCAGCATGCAGGACACTTCGGCCAAGGGCGCCCGGGGGCCAACCGGGGCGCTCTGGAAGGAGGTGTCCCACCAATCCGTGGTGACAATCAAGCCGGCGGGCGGCGACCAGCGGACCTTCGTGGTGAGAAAGCGGTGAGGCCCAATTACGTGCAAGTGCGACAACAGCAATGTTAAGAGTCTGAGGCTTCCGCGGTTCCGCGGTAGACCTTGAACGAGACCATGCGACGAAGGAACAACAATCCCGGCTTCGTGCTGCTGATGGCCCTGGCGATCCTGGCGATCGCGGGTACCATCCTGGCTACGACATCGCGACGCTGCTGCGGGCGCGCCCTTGACGCCTCGGCCGCCCGACAGGCGCTGCAGGTCCGCTGGGGAACGCTGAGCCTCCAGGCGACCTGCCTTGCCGCGGCCGAGGACCTTCTCACGCGGGACTCGGTCAGGCTCGAGCATCCCGTCTCGTGGTCAGGCCGGCGGATCGTCCTTGGCGGCATGACGTTCCATGTGGTGGTCTCCGACGAGCAGGCCAAGGCCAACGTCAACCTCATCGCCAAATCCCGCGGCAACACCACAGTCGCATCCGCCCTGATCGCCCTTCAATCGGGCCTGTCTGAAGCCCTTCACGTCGTGCCCCGCCCGCAGGAGGAAGCCGCCAAGCCCGACGCGCCGGGCAAGCTCGATACCGACATTCCGATGCTCTATGGAAGCTACGAGCAGTTGTTCGATCTGGTGCATCCTTCGCAGTTCTTCACCCGCGACAACTATGGCAACTATGACAACCGTGGCAGCTATGACAGCTATCGCCCGGCCGCGATCGAGCGGGTCACCTGCTGGGGCAGCGGCCAGGTCAACTTCCGCAGGGCGGACCCAGCCGTGCTTCGCGAGGTGCTGCTCGGGGCGCTGGATGACTCCGACGTGGGCAAGATCCTGGCCTTCCGCCAGAAACAGCCCGACGGCACGCGGATGGAGCTGCTGACGCACCTGAACCTCGCATCCGGCAAGGCCCTGAAGGCCGCGGACCTCTTGACGGATACTTCCGCCTGCCACAGCGTGTGGATCATCGCCGAGGGCTCGACGAGGAAGTGGTATCGCCTGTACGTTCAGCAGTTCGTGGGCTCCGAGAGCAGTTCCGGCCAATGGGTGTTCCAATGGTAATGACGCAGGCAGGACACATGGTACGTTCACAGGATATCCCGCTTGGAGCCAAGAGATGCTCACAGTTTGATGGCTTGCATGGGGTCGGAGAAGGTGTGCTGCAAGTTCTTCGGCTCCCTTCTCTGATTCCCGACAGTTCCGGCCCAATCTACGGGCAGATTTCGATTGACGGCGGGCAGTGCATCAGCGCAGAATGTTGTCTATCCTATCCGTGCATCATGGGGTCAATTCGATGACGGGCAAGAGACGCAAACGATTGCGTGTGGCAGAAAAGGCGACCACGGAGTCGCCCATGCGTGCTGCCCATAACATCGCCGGCCACGTGGTCGCTTTCGTATTAGGTGCCGCGCTGGCCATTGGTGGAGCTTTCGCCTATTTCGGCCTGGCTGGTGAGCCGAGGAACGCCGGCGACTCATTGCCATCACGCGACGCCAAGCCCGGCCATCGCACGGTCGCCCAACTCGTCGCCCTCTCCGACGCCGAGTTAGAGAAGACCGACGTCCTGGAGATGAACATTGCCGTGGCCAGGGAAATCCCCGGCCTGGAGAAGCTCCAATACGGCCATTATCGGCAGATCGTGGACGGCTGGACCGACCAGTTCCGCCGCTGGCTGCCGACGGTCGAACACGGATTCCACGAGGCTCCGCAGAGGTACAAGAACGACATCAACTTCTTCCGCTTGGGCATGCTCGCCCAGTTCCTGGACGAAACGGTCGGCATCGCATACGACGAAAAGGAAAAGCGGGATCAACTCCAGGCCGACAAGGAAGGCCGCAAGGCTGAGGCCCGGTATGTGAATCCGGGCCACCTTCTGCTGCACGGCTTGGTCGACACAAAGCGTGGCACGTGCGCCACGATGCCCGCACTCCACGCTGCTATCGGTCGACGCCTCGGCTGGCCTGTTGGTCTGGCGTGTGCGGATTCGCACTTCATCTGCCGCTACGATGATGGGAAGGTTCGGTACAATATCGAGGCCACCGACACCGGGCATGGCGGCTTCGCCGAGGGCAGCGACAAGGACTACATGGAGAAGAACGGTGTTTCGCCCAAGGCGGTGGCTGTGGGGTGCGACCTGCGTAAGCTCACCGCCCGCGAGATGCTGGGCGTCTTCGTCGAGGGCCGGGCGCGGCATTATGCCGACACGGACAGGCCGGATCTGGCCGCCCGCGATTACGCCCTGGCCCACACGTTGTTCCCCAGCTGCCGGAAGGTATACATCGGACTGCTGGGCAGTCTGCTGCCGGTCGGAGAGAAGCTCTTCGCCCGCAACGAGCACGGCCATCCGGCGACCTTCGCCGCCTACCTGGCGGGACGCTACCAGCCAGCCGTTCCCGGGGTCGCATCGCCCGGTGGCCCAAGGCGCTATCGCGACCCTATTGAAGAGGCTGAGCGAGTAGACGCTTTCAATCGGGAGACTATCCGGAGCATTTTGAGGCCGACGCCTCAACCGCAACCCCAGGGCGCGGTACCCGTGGGCCAGCCGAGAGCGCAGCAGCCGAAGAGGCGAAAACGTGAACACGACCAACAAAAAGGAACTGATCATGAAAGCCAACTTGCACAACGTGGGAAGAACGATAGGCTTGGTGCTTCTGGTGTTGGCGTGCCTGGCGACCATGCCCCAGATAGCCCAGGCCCGGTATAGGGATGGGATGAATCTGTATGAGTACGTGAGGAGCGCGCCTCGGACCGCGGTAGATCCAACCGGGTTGGGTGGTGAGACTACGTCCAGCGGCTATACTCCTCGCCCCGCCTCGGCAAAAAGTGCCTTTGAGAAGCCCGGCTGTTGCTGTGTCTTCACCGTCATGGTCCAGACGGCCAACTTGAACTGGAAGGGCACCGGCGAGGAGTTACTGGATTCTCTGTTTAGTAGCGGAAGCCAGGGCCATGCTTGGGTTCGGCTGGAGGATCAGCGCGATCAACCTGTGTATGTGGTGGAAGGGGGGCATACCGGCGAGAACAAGGGAACGAAGAAGATAACCGGGGAAAAATATGGTCTCGGTTGGGGGATTGTGAAGCTTCAGCCGCAGAGTTACACGGAGAGTGACTGGGATTGGGTTAAACAGCAAGGTCGACTGCAAGGTCGACTAGTGGAAGTATGGGAGACGGAAGACCCGGCGGATGATCAGGATCCAGGCTGGTTGGCTGCCCCGGTCCGAGTCGACGACCTTGCCGACCCGAAGAATCCCATACGATGGATACAGTATCAATTCATGGACGGTGTGTGGCACGATGGGCACGGCGGCCACCATGTAACGCACCAGGCGAGTTGGTGCCTGGACAAAGATAAGTGCAAGAACATGAGAGACGCGATAAGTCGCAGGCAAGCTAATGGTGCAACCAATGCAGGTAACAACAACGATCTTGTCAATAGGTTCGGCGGCTTTGAGCATGGCTGCGCTAACACTGTGGTGCGTATAGGGGAAGAAGGCGGGATAAAACTGAACGCGCTTGTCCAAAAAGCACTTCCGCCCAGATATAAAGGGTTTCGTCTGTGGACTCAGCCGCAATACTCATGGGTGAAATTCAACCTTCCGGACAAACTCAAAGACACCTGGAATGAGGCGACCCCCGACCCCGACGCCTCGGTGCCGTGAAGTCAGGCTTTCGCCGCTGTCGGTGGGTCCGTTGATGTGGAGAGGAGTTGGCATGCTTTTCTGCACCATACAAGGCACGCGATCGTTGCTTATGGTGTGTCTGGTGATGATGGCGCTCGGACTGGGCGGGTGCGCGCTGACCTGCCCGATGCCGAAGGGGCTGGGGGCCGAGGAAGCCGAATTGTGGCAGGCCATGCATGGCGGAGAAGCACGCGTGACCGTCGGGGGCAGGGTTCTGCGGGAAATGCCAAGCCGAAGAACGATCTTAAGCGCCGGCCCGTATCCGTATAACCGACAGGGAGATCGCAGTGTCGGTCTTTGCGTGACCGAATCCGGCGAACTCAATGTGACGATGCGTGGGTACTGGAAAGGCGATGTTGACGCCCGTGAAGGCTGCGGATGTCCGGCGCGGAGTGGCTTTACGGGCGCAAGCGTCCATTACTACAGGAGACCCGTGCTGGAGGAAACCTCGCAAGGGGGGCAGCAGTCGCAGGCGCCGGCAACCACTGGGGTCCCGGCCGACAAAGATGCCGGTGAACTTCCGAAGGGATGGTCAAAGATCCCCTCATGTACTCTGCTTGACGCCGATTCCAACAAGCCCATGGAAATTGCCTGCGTGACCAAGGACGGTCGATGGCTCCGCAAGGTCGACGACAATTGGTACATCATTGTCGCGCTGGCGGGCACGCGCGGGCTGATCTGCTGGGATGCGCCAGGTCAGGAGCAGCACACAGGGCCGTACCGCCGCGCATTTCGGCGTTTCTCATTGCGGCCGTACTTGGGGGATGCCGAAGAAGCTAGCCGACACTGCATCGAAGAGCATTTGCCGCTCTGGCCTAGCGGCGGGCCGGTGGAGCCGCCCCTGGAAGAGGCGAGTGAGGTTGAATTGGCAGATGCGATCCGCTCTTCGGTCCTGGAGGCCATGAAGGGCAAAGGAAGGCCCCTCACATTGGCCAAGACCATCGTGACCGAGGCACCGCGTGATACTGACCTGGTCGGGCCGCTGCTGTACGGGTCCCGGTGGCGTTCGACTTACCTTTTCACGGAAACTCGGATAATGGAAGTGTCGCGATACTGGTATGAAGAGGACCCGCAGGGACAGACGAAGAAATGCAGAGCAAGCGTTGACTTGTGGTTATGGCCAGAGATCAACACCGATTCAGGTACCGGCGTATGGGCGCAGGTGAAGAGGCCTTACCCGTCGCAAGGTCGTCCGGACAGATTTACCCTGCAGTCGCTCTGGCTGGACGCTCGCACGCCCGGGCACATGGAGTCGCTGTTTGTCAGACCGGAGGCCAAGGCATCGAGGCAGTTCGTCGAGGACTGGAGCATGGCCTTGTTTGTCCACAATTCAGATGTGTTGCTGGTTTGGCGCTCCAATTCTACGTGGAAGGCGGGCAAGTGGACGAGCAAGTCAAGAACACCCGATACGGGCTACCGCCGACTTCGCATCAAAGGCGTGACCGATCCAAATATCAAGGATGCTTGCGGAAGTGCGTACCTGGAAGAGTTGTTCCCGGCTCCCGTGGCGGGTATTGACGCGCCACGACCGTTGCGATCGCAGGACACCCTGCCCGTCCCGCCGAAGGCAGTCCTGGAAGAAGGCGAGGGGCCTCAGTCAGGCTATGATGGGAACCTTCGCAGAGAGTAAGAGCTGCAATTGCCATGTTACCCAAGTGGCGAGAAGAACGGCGATCGACAGTGCAGACGAGGTGTCGCGCCATGCTGCAAATTATGGAGTGACCCTATGAGCCGTAGAAGATATGAACAAGCATGGGCTGTTGAGAAATCGACGTTTGAGGTGTCGGCACGGTCACCATCGGGGATCGCCGGTCGGCTGCTCGCATTCGGATCAGGTTTCGCGCTGGCCGTTGGTGGGGCCTGGGCTCTCGGCCCGGCCTGTGCCGGCTCCCACTACGTCTGCCGCTACGACGACGGCCAGCGCGTCTACAACATCGAGGCTACCGACACGGGGCGCGGCGGGTTCGCGGCTGGCAGCGATCAGGACTACATCGAGAAGGAAGGCGTCTCCCGCAAGGCCATCGCCGTCGGCAGCGACCTCCGCAAGCTCACCGCTCGCCAGATGCTGGGCGTATTCGTCCAGGCGCGGGCCAGGCACTACGCGGACACCGGCAAGGTTGACCTGGCCGTCCGCGACTACGCCCTGGCGCACACACTGTTCCCCAGCAGCCGGAAGATCTACATCGGGCTGCTGGGCAACCTGTTGCCGGTGGGGGAACGGCTCTTCGCCCGTAACGAGCACGGCCATCCGGCGACCTTCGCCGTTTACCTCGCTGGCCTGTACCGACCAGGCGTTCCGGGAGTCGCATTGCCCGGTGGCCCAAGGCGCTATCACGACCCGATTGAAGAGGCTGAGCGCGTAGACGCTTTCAATCGGGAGACCATGCAGCATATAATGAAACCTGCTCTCCAGCCCCAGCCGCAGCCACAGGGACCGGCACCCGCCGGTCAGCCGCGGGCGCCGCAGCAGCAGCCGAAGAAGTGAGAACATGAATACGACCAACAGAAAGGAAACGATCATGCAACCACAAGTCCGCCAACTGAAACGCGTGACAATGCTGGCCCTCCTTCTGGCCTGCCTGACGGCAATTCCTGGCACTGCACAGGCCCGGTATCGGGACGGAATGAACCTCTATGAGTATGTGAAGAGTTCACCGTTGAGCCATACGGATCCTCATGGTCTATACGGGGTGGATGTTCATCGTTCGCTAACCACGTATATGGCTCAACACGCAGGCTTTAACGACAAAGGTGCAGGGGGATGTGGCAACCTAACTCCAAAAGCCATCGGGGATAACACCCAGCTTGTGGATGACGATGAACGCAAACCGGGATGGAGTATTAACCTCAACATCCATTTTGCCAGACCCAAGGAAGTGCAATCGCATAAAGACAAGGCTTTCCAGAGTTGTGACCCTCGCGATATCGGTACGTATGTCCACAGCCTCGAGGACACGTTTGCCCATCAACCTGGACAGAGTGATCGAGAGCAGTATCGGCATCACCTTTCTCCAACTAAGCGAAGGCGATGGCATGTGAATCAAGGACACCTACCAGACTACACATGGAGGCGTCCTGACCTGGCGAACAACATGGCAGAAACGGTTTACGGGGAGTTGCAGGCGCTTGCCAAGAAATGCTGTAAGTGCCCAAGCAAAGTGGATGATTGGGCAACCATCAAAGGCATAGTTGATAAGTTCAATCGTTACGAGCCGGCGACGGCACCTTGGACACGCTGGGGGGAAATGTCGGAAAGCGATTTTGACGACAAGGTAAACATCCTTTTCCCCCGGCCGGCTCCTAATCCAATTCCTGCGGAGAACCCTGTACCATATAGGCATGAGGGCGCGCCTTCGATGTATTACCCGCCCCGGAGCCTTACACGCCCTTGGCAGATATACCAACAATAGGTACATGAACGCTAGAATGGAAGACATGCACCTGAGGCACAGTCGGTAGCACGTTCCGATGTGACAATATGTTGACAAACGCGTCCCTAGTTGCGCAGGTTGATCCATGAAATGTCGAACCGGTAAATGTAGGCATATGCTATTACCGACTGTCTTTTTCACGAGCATGCATCTAGTCGGGGGTGTAGTAGGTGTTGTGGCTATACTAGGTCTAGAAACCCTCATTCCGACGGGTGCGGAAGGCGGCTGGCTTACGCGAATTTACATCGGAGCCCTGTTTGCCGCGACTGCCATTGCTAACCTTGTGTTCCTGATAATCGCCCTTTCCGGTAAGGGCAACTCGGGTGTGGTAGTCGTGTTCCGTGCTATCGCAATTGCAGCTCCAATGCTGCTCTGCATCTGGCAGCTGCTTCGCAATACTAAATAGGAACGCTATCACCTATACGTTCAGCAGTCCATGGGTGCCGAGAGCAGTTCGGGCCAATGGGTGTTCCAATGGTAATGACTCATCGAGACAGAAGACGCCTGCTCATCCTGGCCAACGCGGCCTTCGCGGCCGTGCTGCTCGGGTGCGTGTGGACGCTGATTGCGCCTCTGGACACGGGCGGCTCCGAAGGCGGGTCAAGCACCGGCCAGAAAAGCTCGGTCCTTCCCGAGACCCCGGAGGCCGGGGCGCTGGCTTCGTACGCCTCGATCTACACCCGCCCGCTTCGCAAGCCCTTGTACGACCCGACTCCCATGGCCGTCATAGCCGCCGCGAAGGCCGAGCCCAAGTTCACCGGGGTGCTGACGGGCACGATCATCGAGCCGGGCTTCACCTTCGCCACGTTCCGCGTGCCCGGCGGGGATGAGAAGGTAGTGCCCGTCGGCCAGGTCGTCGAGGGGGCCGAGGTGCTGGCGATCACTCAGGGCGAGG
>Ga0315279_10003842_pt1 | contig 20598 bp, 19 predicted proteins | sample YL17G06_20_MG_FD_203694 | JGI IMG/M metagenome (GOLD analysis project Ga0315279, IMG submission 203694) | Sediment microbial communities from Yellowstone Lake, YNP, Wyoming, USA - YL17G06_20 | ecosystem: Environmental > Aquatic > Freshwater > Lake > Sediment | place: USA: Wyoming | collected... | reverse complement strand
GTTACTTGCGCGCGGCACAAGTTTGATGGTCGCGGCTCGCACCGCAGGGGTCACCATAGGACTGACATACTGTGGGTAACGGCGGTACTTGGTGAGGTAGGCGGCGTCGATCTGTTTGTTGATTTCGGGGTCGACCTCCTCCACGAAGGTGACGTCTTTCTCCACTCCGCCGGCCCGGATGCAGCCTTCGTGGCGCGTCTGTATACCGCGAAACCAGGCACCGCTGCGCCCGTTCACGCACCGGACGTAGAGGTCGTCGCCGAGGCGCACGACCCAAATCGTCACCGGTTTGCGCAGCGTGCCGTCGTCTCGGAGTGAGGCGATTTGTAACTCTTCTGCCCTTCCGATCTTGTCGAGCTCATTGCTTGTCCACGTTGTCATTTGCACGTCTCCTTTTATTCGGCCTCAAATCCGGCCAGGTATTGTTCATCGCTGACCTTTTCCATCTAATTTGATTTCCATTTTCTGAATTCCTTTTATACATCGCCTTGCTCAGCGACCAGTTTGTTTCGCCAGTTCCTTGGGGTACCGATCCCCTTGTACGGTGATCTTTGAAATGGCACTTTCGATCTCCCGCAGATCGTCGGGCTTGAGCTCGACAGCAAGTGCGCCGATATTCTCATCCAGGCGCCCGAGCTTCCGGCTGCCCGGGATGGGAACAATCCACGGCTTCTGGGCCAGCAGCCAGGCGAGCGCAATCTGAGCTGGTGTCGCTCCTTTTTCTTCTCCAATCCTGGCCAGCAGATCAATCACCACCCGGTTTGCTTTCCGCGCCTCCGGCGTATAGCGAGGCAGGCGGCTGCGGATATCAACACTGGCGAAGGTCGTGTTTTCGTCGATCTTTCCCGTGAGATAACCCCTGCCCAACGGGCTGAATGGCACGAAGCCGATCCCGAGTCCCTCGCAAGTAGGCAGCACTTCCGCTTCAACCTCTCTCCACCACAGCGAGTATTCACTCTGGACTGCCGTGACTGGCTGGACCGCGTGGGCGCGTCGAATCGTCTGTGCTCCTGCCTCAGAAAGGCCGAAGTGCTTCACCTTGCCTGCCTGAATCAGGTCCTTCACTGCTCCCGCCACGTCTTCGATCGGCACGTTCGGGTCAACCCGGTGTTGGTAGAACAGATCGATGGCCTCGACCCGGAGGCGCTTGAGCGAGGCCTCGGCAACCCGCTTGATTTGCTCTGGCCGACTATCCAGGCCAACCGTCGGACTTGGCCCTTTGTTGGGATCGTGTTTGAACCCGAACTTGGTACCGATCACCACCCGCCCACGAAACGGCTCAAGCGCTTCGCCCACCAGTTCCTCGTTCGTGAACGGCCCGTACACTTCCGCGGTATCGAAGAAGGTGATGCCACGGTCAACCGCCGCGTGAAGAAAAGAGATCATCTCCTGCTTGTCGGGAATCGGGAATTCATCATGGCTCATTCTCATGCAACCGAGCCCAAGGGCTGAGACTTCCAGATTGCTGTTTCCAAGTTTACGCTTTTTCATTTTCTGATCTCCTGTCTTATCGTTTGATGAATCGTTATTGTGTGGAGCGTGAGCGAATGGGCGAGAAAAAAATTCGCCTGGCGTTTGCCCACCCTCGCAATGACGAGTGAGAAAGCGTGGAAAGATCGCCCGGGCACTCTCTTTCGCTTTCTACATAGCCCAACAGTGTTGGGCAGCCAACGTTTCGTTCTAGACCTCTATTGGAAGTAATTCCTTCTCTCTTATCAAAACAGCGTTTTCGTACACTTTAATTTTGTAGTCCAACATGTCCAGTGTTTTTTGCATTTCGGCCATTCTGGCCAAAAGCTGCTCCCGCTGCTCTATCAAGATTTCTTTCCTGGCTTCAATGGTCTTGTCACCCTGCGGAACCAGGGCGATATACTCAATCAGCGCTTCAATGGGAAGCCCCGCGCTCCTCATGCACTTAATAAATTCAACCCGCCTCACATCAATTTCGTTGTAATCCCGGATGCCACTTCCATTTCGATTTACTGGTGGGATGAGTCCAATTCGTTCATAATAGCGCAGTGTATCCGACGAAATACCATATCGTTCACTTACTTCCCCGATTTTCATACATTCACCTCTAATTGCTAGTTTATCACTTGGAGTCGACTCCAAGTCAAGGGTATTTCGTGGAAATATAAAGCAGAAATCCTTATGAAAAGTATTTTGATGGGAATCATTCAACCAAAAGAACCCAATATGAGCACTATCCCCATATCGAGACTGCCGAAGCCAAGGTTTTTTTGCCTGGTGTAGACGAGACTTCAATCTTCTGCCTGTCCTGCCCGGCTTTCCCCCTCGGCCTCTTTCTCCTCCGCTGGAGCCGGTGCTGTCTCAGTTGTTGTTGTCAGCCCGAGATCGACCTGTTCCTCCATGCGGATCTGCCCACGCAGGAAAGAGCCCTCTTCCGTGGCGAAGGCCGCGGTGACCACGTTCCCCCACACTCGCCCGGTCTTGCGGATTTCAACTTTTTCGGCGGTAATGTCGCCGCGTACCACGCCCGCCACGATCACAATGTTGGCGCGCAGCGTCTGCCCGGTTACCTTGCCGGACTCACTTACCACCAGCAGGCCGCGCAGCGCCACGTCACCCTCCAGCGCCCCTTCCACGCGCACGCCTCCACTGCCGCTCAGGTTGCCTTTCCAGGTGATCCCGCTGCCGATCACGGAGGTGATCCGTTCGACCGGGGCAGGCTGCGCGGCAGTTGTGGAGGGTGAGGGGGGTGTTCGTTTGCGAAACATACTTTTCCTGGTTACCCGCTGGGTGGAATGGGTAAACCCATAATATTGTACCCTGAATCTACGAACAGCACTTCGCCGGTTATTTTGGCTGCCAGGTCGGAGCACAGGAAGACGGCCGTGTTGCCAATATCTTCGCTGGTGACGTTTTGCTGCAAGGGCGCCAGGTTGGTGAAGTGCTTGTACATCGTCTTGAACCCACTCACGCCCGAGGACGCCAGCGTGCGGATCGGACCAGCCGAGATGGCGTTGACGCGCACCCCCTGCGGGCCGAAATCGTATGCCAGATAGCGTACCGAAGCTTCCAGGGCGGCCTTCGCTATGCCCATTACATTGTAATTTGGGGCCACTTTCACAGAGCCATAGTAGGTCAGGGTCAGCAGGGCGCTGCCCGGGTGGAAGAAAGGCTGGAAGGCCTTCGCCAGGGCAGTGAAAGAGTACACGCTGATGTCCATCGCCGTATGGAACCCGGCGCGGGTGGTGTTGTAAAAGGGGCCCATCAACTCCTCGCGGTTGGCGAACCCAATCGCATGCACCAGGATGTCCATCGGGCCATAACAGCAGGAGGCTTTTTGGGCCACATTCTGGATCTGTTCGTCGCTGGCTACGTCACATGGCTCGATGAATTGACTGCCGGTGGCTGCCAGGAGCGGCAAAGCATGTTTTTCCACTGCCGGGTGGTAACTGAAGCCCAACGTGGCGCCCTGGGCGCGGAAGGCCTGGGCGATGCCCCAGGCGATGCTGCGCTCGTTGGCCACCCCAAAGATTAAAGCGTTTTTACCAGTAAGTATTTGCATGAGATCGTTCCTCCTCTGGAAATACCACCATTAGACAGGATGTAATGGATGAACAGGATTGTGATTTACCCTGTACATCTTGTTCATCTTGTAATTTTTTTTAATTCGCGATCCATGGGCGTTATCGAACGGATGAACCCGATAAACATCAAGATTGCTCCAAGGAATTCGCTGATGTACAACGTGCCGCTGATGCCAAAGCGGCTGAATGTGCCCCCAAAAGCGGGCAAGATGGCACCCACGGCGATGAGAACATTGCCAATGGCGCGGTGCAGCAAAATGCGTTTACGCCAGAAGATCCAGGCCGAATAGGCCGCGCCGCCGACCAGGGTAAGCGTTCCATAGATATTGAAAAACGGAGTCAAAAGACGAACGCCAGGGGTGACGATAGCGCGCCCGCTCAATTCGCTTCCCGTATGCAGGCTGCTGGTCATCAAGGTTGGATCTACCTCAGCGCTAAACACGCGCGCTAATCCATAAAACGATGCCAGCCCCAGCACGATCATCAGGATATTAGCCCAGCGGGGTTTAGCCAGCAGGTATACGGTGCCCTGGCCCAGCCAGGCAGCCACCAGTATGGCGCCGAATAGGTACCACATGCGGAAAACGAGATCATTCCATCCCTTCGCTCCGTAATAGGCTTCGCAGAAACCGCCGATGCCGTAGAAGACCATGCCGATGCCCCATAAGAGCAGATGAGTACCTTTACGCCTCAGGTAACGCCTGAAAATATAAACTGCGAAAACGAAACTGACGATGCTGGAGGTAAAAGGGAGAATGGTATTGATGATATTCATATTTATTTTCCTAGAAAAAAGAAGCGCTTTACAGGATATACAGGATTTTATTTTATCCTGCGCTCGGAAGCAGCCCGGTAACTACTCCGACGATGATCAGCAGCAGGATGACGACGGCGATAACGATGATTCCTAGACCGACCGATCACCGCTTGGGTACACCAAGGAAAACAAGGAGAGTATATACCTGTGTACTTGTCTACTCATGTTCTTCCTTCGTTCTCTTTGTGGTAAAAAAAGCGTCTTTATAAAACCGTGCTGCGAGCCTGCAGAGGAGCAGCATCCGCAGCCAGGATGGCCTGCGCCGCGCCGTGGATGCGTGGTAAATGCTCCGCGGCATAGACGCGCGCCAGGTCGCACTTACGCTTGCCCGCAGCCCCGTCCAGCAGCAGCAGCCAGGCATTCACCAGGTAGACGGCCATATCCACCAGGTCGGCGGCATAATAGTCGATCACCTCGCGCTCTTTAGCCTTGAGAGCATCGCCCGCCTGCCGCAGCAGACCGGTGGCCTCCACCAGCCGCACTTTCACCGGCTCCAGCTCCTCAGGACAATCCTCGCGGGTGATCCACTCGTCGAGTAGCGGATCGAGGGCGCGCCCCAGCAACTTGCCGGTGACTGCCACGATCTGCAGCTGGCTGGTGCCCTCGTAAATGTTCGTCACGCGGATGTCGCGGTAATGCCGCTCGATGTTGAACTCGCGCATGTAACCCACGCCGCCGTGCACCTGCATGGCCTTATAGCACACACGGTTGCCCATCTCGGTGGCGTAATACTTCACCAGCGGGGTGAATGCTTCCGCAAGGCTTGCGGCCTGTTTCTGCTTCTGGCGCAGGGCGGGATCGGGATTGGGATTATCCGCCAGCGCCTGCTCGTAAGCCTTCAAGCGGTCCACCCACTTGCCGGTCTCGAAAACCAGTGCCCGCGCCGCCTCGATCTCGCCGCGCATCGAAAGCAGCATGCGCACTACTGCTGGAATCTCGTTGACGCATTTGCCGAACTGCTGGCGCTCCCCGGCGTAACGACTGGCTTCGCGGTAAGCCGCTTCGGCGATGCCGATAGCCTGGGCCGCCACCGCTAGGCGCGCTCCGTTCATCAATGCCCAGGTATAGCGCAGCAGTCCGAAGCGCCGTTTGCCGACCAACTCAGCCGGGGTGTTGTTGTACTGGATCTCGCAGGTGGGTGAGGCATGCAGGCCCATCTTGTTCTCGATGCGCCGGATGCGCAGGGTCTCATCTTTTTCGACCAGGAACAGCGACAGCCCGCGCGCATCCGTGGAGCCTTCTTCGGAACGCGCCAGCACCAGCTGAACATCCGCGCAGCCGTTGGTTATGAAGCGCTTGACCCCATTGAGGTACCATTTGCCCGTGGCTTCGTCGAAGCGCGCCGCGGTGCGCACCGCGCCCAGGTCGGAGCCCGCATCCGGCTCGGTGAGTACCATCGCCCCGGCTACCTCGCCGCGCCCGAAGCGCGGCAGGATGCGCTCCTTGGTAGGCTCATCGCAGAACTCGTTGATCGAGGCGGCGATCTCTTGCAGGCCGAAGATCGTCATCAGCCCGGCGTCGGCGCGGGAGATGATCTCGACCATGATCTGGTAAATTGACTCGGGCAGGTTCAACCCGCCGTAGGCCCACGGCAGCATAGCGCCCATCAGTTCGGCTTTTTTCAGCGCCTCGATGCCCGCCTGTGTGGCGGCGGCGTATGTTACCTGCCCATCATGGAACTGTGCGCCTTCTTCATCGGCCTCGGCGGCGCGCGGCGCGACCACATCCGCGGCGATCTCTCCCAGCACTTCCAGCATCAAGCGGTAATTGTCGAGGGCATCGGGGTAGCTGCGTGGGGCGGTGGGGAATTGTTTATGGAAAGCGTAATCCTTCTCTTTGATGGCGACCACCTCGGCCAGATCGAGCCGGTTGAAGCGGAATTGGAGGTCAGGGTTATCCAGGAAAAAGTTTTCGGGCATATCAGCGCCTTTCTAGTTTGACAAACAGTACACCACAGAGCTCACATAGAGCATAGAGGAAATTTGATTTACCGCAGAGAACGCCGAGAGCGCTGAGAACACCTGGTAATAACTCTGCGGTCTCTGCGATCTCTGCGGTAATATCCTAAATTGCTCCGTGTTCTCTGTGGTGGATCATTTAGCTTTCTCGCGTAAGGTTTTGATCAACAGCGGCAGCACTTCGCCCAGGTCGCCGACGATCTTGTAATGTGCGATCTGGAAAATGGGTGCGTTGGGGTCGGTGTTGATGGCGATGATCTTGTTGGCTTTATCCATCCCGGCGCGATGCTGCACCGAGCCGGAAATCCCCGCGGCAATGTACAGGCGCGGGCGCACGGTGGTGCCGGTCTGCCCCACCTGGTGCTCTCGTGAGATTAAACCGGCATCCACCGCGGCGCGCGAGGCCCCCACCTCGCCGCCCAGCAGGTGCGCCAGGTCGCGCACCAGCTGGAAATCCTCGGGATCGACTGCGCCCGCGCCGCCCGCCACGATCACGGAGGCATCCTTCAGGTGTACGGTAGGCTCGCGCATCTGGCGGCTGAGCACAGTCAGGGCGAAATCCTGCGGCTGGAAGGCGGGCTTGACTAGCTCAAGCACCCCCGTGCGGTTGGGATCAGGTTCCCTGCGCCGCATTACCCCCTCGCGCACGGTCGCCATCTGCGGGCGGGTCTTGGGGTTGACGATGGTAGCGATCACGTTGCCGCCAAAGGCCGGGCGGATCTGGTACAGCAAGTCGTGATAGGTTTCGCCTTCTTTTTTCGAGGTGTAGTCGCCGATCTGCAGGTCGGTGCAATCGGCGGTCAAGCCGCAGCGCACGGCGCTTGCCAGCCGCGGAGCCAGGTCGCGACCAACCGGGGTAGCGCCAACCAGGAAGATGTACGGCAGCCGCGTGCGGATCAGATCGGCGATCACGCGCGCATACGGCAGGGTGCGGTACAGCTCCAGCTCAGGATGGTCGACGGTGAGGACGTGGTCGGCGCCATGCTGGATAATGACTGGCGGTAATTCGGTGATCTGGTGCCCACACACCACTGCCCACACCTGGCTGTCGAGTATGTGAGTCAGTTCCTGGGCTTTAGAGAGCAGCTCCAGGCTGACCTCATGGATGCGGCCTTCATCTTGTTCGACGAATACCCAAACATTGCGATCTTTAATCATGTCCCTTTACTCCTAGCCCACGATGTATTCTTTGACCAGCTCTTCGATCAATGCGCGAATACCTTCCGGCGTGGGGGTGACTTCTTTACTCTCGGCGCCTTCGAGCACCACGTAATTGATCTTATGCACCTGGGTAGGGGATCCTCCCAGGCCCAGCTGGGCTTCATCCACATCCAGATCGGCTGCCGTCCAGATGGTGATCTTCAAGTTGCGTTCTGCCAGGATTTGCTCCAGCTCGGTCTCGCTGCCGAATTCGGGCCATTTTTGCAACAGGCGCGGGTATTCGGCGGGCACAGCCGCCAGTTTGTATTCGATCCGTTTACGGGCGGAGGCCGGGCGGGGCTGGTTCGCAGAACCTGTCACCGTGAGCAGGCAGGGCAGCTTGCACTTTACCAGCTCGGTACCCAGGTCAAAAGCACGCTGCACTACGATTTCGTCCCCGCTCAGGCTGGCAATCGACTCGGCGTAGGTGATCTGCGGAACGCCCAGTTTTTCGGCAGTCTGCGGGCCCACCTGGGCGGTATCCCCGTCAATAGCCTGCCGCCCGCACAGGACCAGATCGTAGGTGCCCAGCTTCTCGACCGCTTTGGCAAGCGTGTACGAGGTAGCCTGGGTGTCGGCCCCGGCAAATTTGCGGTCGGTGAGCAGCACCACGCGGTCTGCGCCGCGGTACAGCGCTTCGCGCAGCACTTCTGCGGCCTGCATGGGGCCCATGGTCAGCACCGTGACCGTACCACCGTGTTGTTCTTTGATCTTCAGCGCCATCTCCAGGGCATTCAGGTCTTCAGGGTTGAAGATCGCTGGCAGGGCGCTGCGGTTCATTGTCCCTTCGGCGGTCATCACCTCGCCGGTGACGGCCCGCGTATCGGGCACTTGCTTGACGAGTACAATGGAATGGTAGGGCATGTTGACTCCTGATATTTACCGCGGAGATCGCAGAGAACGCGGAGTTTTAATCTGGAAAATTATTGACAACACGAATAATACCGTTTACGAGCTTTTGCACATTGAAATTTATCAGCAAGCCGGCTTTACACCTCGTCAGTTTCAGGTAAGAAAGTAATTGAGCTCCGATAATTGCCTGCGTAATCCGATTCAATTCCTCTTTCTCACTCATATCACTTCTCTGCAGTGAATCTTCTCTTCATTCAATTTTTCTCTTTATTCTATGTATTTTTTTCTCTGCGTACTCTGCGCTCTCTGCGGTGGAACTATCTTTCACTTGATATCTCCACGGCATCGACTTCCATGGTTCCGGCACACTATTTAAACCCACGCGCGGGTCAATGGTCACGCAATCATCCGGAACTGGATCGCCCGCTTCGACGAACAGCAATGCCTCTGCCGCGCACAGATCTGTCCCGTTCAGCCTGCCGTCGATCCCCAGCGCCTGGCAGATCTTCCCCGGGCCGTCGGTCCACGCCGGCTGGGGCCGCCCCTTGCGCCGCGCGGCGATGGTCGCCAGCCCCTCAACGGGTTGGAGGGCGCGGATCAACACCGCGGCGGGGAAGTCCTCCATCTCGGTAACGAAGTTCAGCATCCAGTGCATGCCATAGGTGAAGTAGACGTAGGCGTGCCCGGGCTGCCCGTACATGACCGCCGTGCGGGGCGTGCGCCCGGCGCGGGCATGGCAGCCCAGGTCGGTTTCGCCGATGTAGGCCTCTACCTCGGTAATAATGCCGGCGAGGCGCTGCCCGGCCTCGACGCGCACCAGCCGCTCCCCCAGGATGGCGCGCGCCACCGTAAGGGTGGGTCGGGCGAAAAAATCACGCGGTAGGTGGGAAAACATGCGGGCAATTGTAACCTAAATATATCCGAAATAGTTTTACAACCTCAATTGGGATTGGGAATAAAGCCTTCAACCATAAATGCCACCAAGTACACAAAGGCACACACAGGAAAATTTTTTTTCCTGTGTGTGCCTTTGTGTACTTGGTGGTGAAATGTGTTTCAGGGTTACGGATTCACCTGGTAATTTGGAGCTTCCTTGGTGATGATCACATCATGTGGGTGACTCTCGATCAGCCCGGCGTTGGTGATGCGCATCAGCTTGGTCTTCGTACGCAGGTCTTCCAGCGAGGCCGCGCCGGCATAACCCATGCCCGAACGCAGGCCGCCCACCAGCTGGAAGGCGTAATCGTGCAGAGAGCCTTTGTACGGCACACGGCCCTCGATGCCTTCGGGCACCAGCTTGCCCAGCCCGCTGGACTGGCCTGTGCTGTAGCGGTCGCGGCCATAACCCTGCATGGCTCCCATGCTGCCCATGCCGCGGTACTCTTTGAAGCGGCGGCCTTCATACAGCACCACCTCGCCCGGGGATTCGTCCAGCCCGGCCAGCAGGCTGCCCAGCATCACCACCGTGGCCCCCGCCACGATGGCTTTTACCATGTCACCCGAGTACTTGATCCCGCCGTCGGCAATGGTGGGAACACCGTGCTTGCGGGCAGCGCGAGCGCATTCGTAGATCGCCGAGACCTGCGGCATGCCTGCCCCAGAGATGACGCGTGTGGTGCAGATCGACCCGGCTCCCACGCCCACCTTGACTGCGTCTGCCCCAGCCTGGATCAGCGCTTCGGTGCCTTCGGCAGTGACCACGTTGCCGGCGATCACTGGCATGTCGGGCCAGGCGGTCTTGATGCGCCGGATGGCGCGCATCACCCCCGCCGAGTGCCCGTGGGCGGTGTCGATGCAGACGATATCCACTCCCTCGTTGACCAGCAGCTCCACCCGTTCTTCCAGGTCTGCGCCCACACCCACCGCCGCGCCCACCCGCAAGCGCCCGCCGTCATCGTGCGCCGCATTGGGGAAATCACGCGCCTTCTGGATGTCTTTTACAGTCAGCAGCCCCTTCAGGATGTTGTTTTCGTCCACCAGAGGTAATTTTTCGATGCGGTGTTTCTGCAGGATGCGCTTGGCATCTGGCAGGCTGATTCCCACCGGTGCAGTGACCAGCGGCTGGGGGGTCATGAACTGGCTGACCGGCAGATCGTAATCTGTTGGCTCAACGAAGCGGATGTCGCGGTTGGTGAGGATGCCCACCAATTTCCCGCCGTCGGTGGTAATCGGTACGCCGCTGATGTGGTAGGTGCCCATGATGGTATCGGCCTCGCGCAGCGTGGCGGTGGGGGGCAGCGTCACCGGCTCGACGATCATACCCGACTGCGAGCGTTTAACCTTGTCGACCTCGGCGGCCTGGTCTTTGGGTGGCAGGTTGCGGTGGATGATGCCCAGCCCACCCTCGCGCGCCAAGGCGATCGCCAGCCGCGCCTCGGTGACGGTATCCATCGCCGCGGAGATGAGCGGTATGTTCAGCTGGATCGGCCCAAGCTGCGCTTTCACGTCTGTCTCGTTGGGCAGCACCTCGGTATAGCCTGGAACGAGCAGGACATCGTCAAAAGTAAGGGCTTCGAATTGACTAAATAGTTCTTCGTTCATAGTTTCTCCTTCTAATGATGAAATAACCTCACACCTGAGAAAACCATCACCATTCCATACTGGTCGCAAGCCTGGATGACCACATCATCGCGGTTGGAACCGCCCGGCTGCAGCACATACTTCACACCGCTGAGCACGGCGCGGTCGATCGAATCGCGGAACGGGAAGAAGGCATCCGAACCGATCACCACATCGGTGAGTCCGTCCAGCCAGCCGCGTTTCTCCTCGGGGGTCAGCTGCGCAGGGATTTGGGTAAAGACCTCATCCCAGCCGTCGCGCTCGGCGGGGGTCACATCCTCGCGAAGGAACTGATCGATGGCATTATCACGCTCGGGGCGTTTGGTCTCCGGCTTGAAGGGCAGGTTCAGCACAGCCGGGTGCTGGCGCAGCCGCCACAAGTCAGCCTTGGTGCCCGCCAGGCGGGTGCAGTGAATGCGCGACTGCTGCCCGGCGCCCACGCCGATCACCTGCCCGCCTAACGCGAAGCACACCGAGTTGGACTGGGTGTACTTGAGTGTGATCCAGGCAACGATCATATCCCGCACTGCGCTCTCTGGTAATTCCTGCTTGCGGGTGACGATGTTCTTAAAATCATCATACGTGACGGGCCGATCGTTGCGCCGCTGCTCGAAGGTGATGCCGAACACCTCACGAGTTTCCATCGGTCCCGGCTCGTAAGCAGGATCGATCGCCAGCACCACGTATTTGGCGCCCTTCTTGCTGCGCAGTATTTCCAGCGCTTCCGATTCGTAGGCCGGAGCGATCACGCCATCAGAAACTTCGCGGCTGATCAGCTTTGCCGTAGGGATATCCACCGTGTCGCTGAGCGCCACCCAGTCGCCGAAGGACGACATGCGGTCCACGCCGCGAGCGCGGGCGTAAGCCGCGGCGAGTGGGGAAAGCTCCAGGTCCTGGACAAAGTAAGCCTGCTGGAGTACCCCCGTCAGCGGCAGACCCAGCGCAGCCCCGCTTGGGCTAACGTGTTTGAACGAAGCGGCCGCGGGCAGGCCCAGCGTACCTTTTAATTCCTTCACCAGCTGCCAGGAGTTGAGTGCATCCAGCAGGTTGATGTAGCCGGGCGAGCTGTTCAAAGCCTGGACCGGCAGTCGCCCGCCATTTTTTAGATACACCCGCGCCGGCACCTGGTGCGGGTTGCAGCCATAGCGCAGGATCAGTTCGTTATCAGGCATTTTGGTACTCTCCTACCAGATTTTTTCACCGCAGAGATCGCAGAGTCCGCAGAGTTTTTAAGAGAAGATTTACCACAGCGATCACAGAGTCCACAGAGTTTGGATAAGGGAAATTACTGCAAAGTTATTGAAGGTTTTCTCCGTGCTCTCTGTGCGCTCCGTGGTGAATCTTTGGTTTTCTCTGCGTTCTTTGCGTTCTCTGCGGTAAACTGCCTCAATCTTTGCCGAGATAAGCCGTTATCGCCGCATCATAATACGCTGTGGCGGCAAAGCCCTTCACCGCCAGCCTGCGCCGTGTGACAGGGGTCACACCGCCCGCTTGCAGCTCCGCCAGCACCACGGCGTAGTCCGCCGGGTCGCACACCAGCGTAACCCGTTCGTGGTTCTTGGCCGCGGCGCGGATCAGCGTCACCCCGCCGATGTCGATGTTCTCAATTGCCTCCGCCAATGTTACCCCGGGTTTGGCGATGGTCTGCTCGAAGGGGTACAGGTTGGACGCCACCAGGTCGATGGTTTCCCAACCGAGTTTATGCAACTCAGCCAGATCGGATGGGATAGGGCGCGCCAGCAGCCCGCCATGGATCGCCGGGTGTAGTGTCTTCACCCGCCCGCCCAGGATCTCGGGCGAGCCGGTGTAATCTGCCACCTCGGTGACGGGCAGGGCATTCTCGCGCAGCAGTTTTGCTGTACCACCCGAGGCCAGCAGCTTCCATCCCAGGTCTGCCAGCCCGCGCGCGAATTCCACCAGGCCGGTTTTATCGTATACGGATAAGATCGCTTGAGGCATACACTTTCCTTTCTGGTTTGTATGAACAAAGAGAAAACCACTGAGACACAGAGACACGGAGAATAGAGTATATCAATAAAAACTCAGTCCCTCCGTGTCTCCGTGGTTAATCCCTTCAGCACATCTACCAATATTCTATGCTCCACTGCATGTACCCTGGACTCCAGCGCCTCCAGCGTATCCTGCGGCTCGATCGGCACTACCTCCTGCGCCAGAACAGGCCCGGCGTCTACCCCTTCATCAGGCACCAGATGCACCATCACCCCGGTGTGGGTGATCTCGCCGCGGTGGCAGGCTTCGAAGGCCCGCTGGATCGCCTCGGTGCCGGGAAAGGTACCGGGCAGAGCCGGGTGCAGGTTTACCACGCGGCCCGTAAAATGCTTCAAGAATGCTGACGACAGCACGCGCATCCAGCCAGCCAGCACGATCCAATCCGGCTGATAGGAAGCGACCAGCTCAGCCAGTTCCCCATCGTATCGGCGGCGGTCCTGCTCCCTGGGTTTCGGTTTATACACTGCCGGGATGCCCGCCTGCCGGGCGCGCTCCAGCCCGTAGGCATCCTTCTTGTTCGAGATCACTGCCACCACGCGGGCGGGCAGCACTCCCGAAGCGCACGCATCCAGGATGGCCTGCAGGTTGGAGCCATACCCAGAAATGAGAACCACAAGAGATTGATGATTGTTGATTGATGATTGTTGATTGTTTATTGAAGATTGTGGATTGTCGATCGCCGATTCCTGATCGCTGCTCGCCGATCCCTGATCCCTGATCGCTTTTCCTTTCACAGTCATTGCAGCACCACCTTCCCATTTCCCGGAACGATTTCCCCGATGCGGTAAGTTTCTTCGCCGATAGCGGCTTGCAGCATGGCGGCCTGCTCGCGACCAGTGACGATCACCATGCCGATGCCCATGTTGAACACGCGGTACATTTCCTCCAGCGCAATCTTGCCGCGCTGCTGGATCAACATAAACAAAGGCGGAACGAGCCAGCTGTCCAACCGGATGACGGCATTCACCCCTTCCGGCAGGATGCGGGGGATATTCTCGATGAAGCCTCCGCCGGTCAGATGGGCAAGTGCCTTTAATTTCAATTGCTGCTCGCTGATCACAGATTTCAGCACCCCAAAATACGACCGGTGCGGTGCGAGCAGCGCCTCTGCCAGGGGGATGCCCAGTTCCGGATAAACCGTGGCGAGTGGCACGCCATCGAATATGTTACGGATCAGCGAGAAGCCGTTGGTGTGCGGGCCGGAAGAACGCAGGCCGATCAGCACATCCCCCGCGCGGATATCTGCTGCCCGAGGTAGGATGGCGTCCTTTTCCACCACTCCGACGATCGTCCCGGCCACATCGAATTCGCCCGGGCTGTAGAGGCCGGGCATCTCTGCCGTCTCCCCGCCGATCAGCGCGCAGCCCGCCTCGCGGCAGGCCTCCGCAATGCCTGCCACCACTTCGGCAGTGATTTCGGGCTGCAGTTTCGAAGTGGCAAAATAGTCCAGGAAGAAAAGCGGGCGCGCCCCCTGCACCAGGATATCGTTGATGCAGTGGTTAACGATATCCACCCCGATGGAACGGTAACGCCCGGCTTGTGCGGCCAGCTTCACCTTCGTTCCCACCCCATCCGTTGAGCTGACCAGTACTGGCTGGCGCATCTCCTTCAGCGCGGAGGCGTCGTACAGCCCGCCAAAAGCCCCGATCCCCATCAGCACCTCGGGCCCGTAAGTGGACTTCACCGTTGATTTCATCAGCTCGACTGCCTGGGTACCGGCGTCGATGGACACACCGGAGGCGGCATATGCACCGGGCACAACCCCTTCCGCGGGTGGCTGAACGGGCAATGGGGCAGGAGCAGGTTTCGTCCTCCAGCCGATATCTTTGCGCCACTGCATGCCCTCGATATGGATTCCATCCACCGCGCGGTACGCCGCTGCCAGTGCGGCGTTCAGGTCTTCGCCGGTGCCTGTCACCCCCAGCACGCGGCCACCTGAGGTGATTACCTTGCCATCCTGCATCTTGGTCCCCGCATGGAATACGAATACATTCTCCTGGTTTTCCAGATTCACACTTACCGGCTTGCCGGTTACCACCTTGCCGGGGTAGCCCTGGGAGGCCAGCACCACGCAGGCTGCTGCCCCGCTTTTCCAGCGGATATCTACCTCATGCAGGCGCCCGCTCACGCAGGCCTCGGCGATGTCGAGGAAATTAGTTTCCAGCAGGGGCAGGATGGCCTGCGTTTCAGGATCGCCGAAGCGGCAGTTGAATTCCAGGACGCGCGGCCCGTCGGCGGTCAGCATCATCCCGGCGTACAGCACCCCGATGAATGGCATCCCCTCGGCGCGCAGACCGTCCACCGCAGGCTGCAGCACCGTGCAGGTGATTTCCTCCACCAGCTCAGGCGGGCAAACCGGCGCTGGGGCATAGGCGCCCATCCCGCCGGTGTTGGGGCCATGGTCGCCGTCCAGCAGGCGCTTGTGGTCCTGCGCCGGAGGCATGGTGCGCACCGTGACGCCATCGGTAAAGGCCAGCAGCGACACCTCCTCGCCACTCAAGCGCTCCTCAAGGATGATCTCATTTCCGGCAGACCCCAGCTCGCGCGTCACCATCATGGCGCGCAGCGCCGTCTCAGCTTCTGCAAGGGAATCGGCCACAACTACGCCTTTACCGGCTGCCAAGCCGGAGGCCTTGATCACCACGGACGGCTGCCCGTTAGCTGCGGACTGGCGCAGATAGGTCAGCGCTTCCGGATAGGTTGTAAATGTATCCGAACGCCCTGTCGGTATGCCGTGCCGCTCCATAAAGGCTTTGGCAAAGACCTTCGAGGACTCGATTTGCGCGGCCGCCTGCGATGGTCCGAAGGTGCGGATTCTCATCTTCCGCAGGTTATCGGCCAGCCCGGCTGCCAGCGGCGCCTCCGGGCCGATGACCGCCAGGTCCACCCCATTCGACCAGGCGAAATGGACCAGCTCGGCCCCGATTTCTGCTGTGACCGGCACGTTCTCGCCGTGCTGGCTGGTGCCCGCGTTGCCGGGCGCTATCCACAGGTGCGTCAGCCTGGGCGACTGGGCAATTTTCCACGCCAGGGCATGTTCCCGCCCGCCAGAACCGATCAAGAGGATTTTCATGATAAGCCGCCTCTCTTACCCTAAAATATTCCGGAAATTTGGGTATTGTGAAGCAGCTTTGCTGCTTCACAATACCCAAATTGCCATCTAGCTTCGTGGAAAACGGGTACAGGATTCATGCAATCCCATTCTTCTCGAACCCGGTTTTCGTGCTGCTAAAATCCACCGTGATGGGGTAATCGCCGTTGAAACATGCCGTGCAGTAACCTTCTCTGCGCCCGACTGCGGCCATCATCCCCTCCAGCGAGAGGTAGTGCAGCGTATCGCAGCCAACATGCTGGCGGATTTGTTCCACGTTCATGCGGTGGGCGATCAGCTCCTTGTATGTGCCCATATCCACGCCCATGAAACAGGGATGGATGATCGGCGGGCAGGTGATGCGCAGGTGGATCTCGCGGGCTCCGGCGTCCCGCAGCAGTTTGAGCAGCGGGCCGGAAGTGTTGCCCCGCACGATGCTGTCGTCGATCACGATCAGGCGTTTACCGCGCACATTTTCCTCGATCACGTTGAACTTGAGTGCCACGCCCTGCTTGCGCAGCGAGTCGGTCGGCTCGATGAACGTGCGCCCGATGTAGCGGTTTTTGATAAACCCGTCATTGTAGGGGATGCCGGAGGTGTGGGCGTAGCCGATGGCGGCCGGGATTGAAGAATCTGGCACGGGAATAACCACATCGGCGTCTACCAGCGCTTCGCGGGCCAATTGAACCCCCAGGTTCTGCCGCACTTGGTGGACACTCAAACCGTCCCAAAAGCTGTCCGGCCGCGAGAAGTAAATATGCTCGAACACGCAGCGCGCCTGGCGGGCGGCGGGTGGTACGGCCTGGTACACCCTCAGGGCATCCTTACTCAGGGCGACGATCTCGCCCGGCTTCACCTCACGAACTGCCTGGCAGCCGAGAGTATGCAGCGCCCCAGTCTCGGAGGCCACCGCGTGCCCCCCGCTGGGCAGCATCCCCACGCTCAGCGGGCGGAAACCCCACGGGTCGCGCACCGCAAACACCCCTTGCAGGGTCAGCATCACCAGCGAGTACGCCCCGGTCCAGTGCGGCATCATGTTCTGGATGCGCCGATCCCAGGTATCGCCCTCCGCCCCCGCCAGCATCATGGTCAATACCTCGCTGTCGGATGACGAGGACAGTCCCACACCGCGCTTGAGCAAATCACGCCGCAGGTCGGCGGCGTTGACCAGGTTGCCGTTGTGCGCCACCGCCACCGGGCCAAGGTACGTTTCGATCAGGAAGGGTTGCGTGTTGCGGGCCGATGAGGACCCAGTGGTGGAGTAGCGCGTGTGACCGATGGCATAATGGCCTTTGAGTGGCGCCAGGTTGTGCGGGTTGAACACCTGTGCCACCAGACCGATATCTTTGTGCAGATGCACAGCTTCCCCGTCCGAGACGGCAATGCCTGCCGCCTCCTGCCCGCGGTGCTGCAGGGCGAACAGGCCGAAAAAGGCCATCGTGGCGACATCTTCATTTGGGGCGAAAACGCCTACAATGCCGCATTCTTCGTGTGGTGAATCCTTTTGATAAAATGTTTGCATATTCTCTACCGATATTGAACCCGAAAACTGGCGATTTTGGTATGTGAAGCGGTAGGGTGGTGCTTTGCACCGCCCGCTTCACATACCAAAATCGCCGCTTCTTTATAAGGATAAGCTTTTATCATCTTGCGTAATTCTCTCTGCCTGCTTCTTCTGAAACTCAGAGATCCGAGCGCGCACCGCTGGGTCGCTCAACCCCAGGATTTTCGCGGCCAACAGAGCTGCATTGGCAGGCTCGAGCACCACCGCCGGGGCGATGCCGGACGGCATGCGCAGCGAGGAGTAGATATCTGCCCCGCTGAAGGCCTCGGAGGGCGGCGGGCAGGCGATCACCGGCGCGCTGACGCTGCCATCGGTGAACCCCGACAGGGCGTTGCTGCGCCCGGCAACGGTGATATACACCCGCGGCCGGGCCTCGGCTTCGTACTTGCGCAGCAGCAAAAGGACATGCTCGGGGGTTTTGTGTGCTGAGCCGATGTGCATCGCCACTTCCAGACCGAAGCCGCGCGCCGCTTCGGCGATTTTCTGGCTGTGCTCTAGGTCGGCTTTGGAACCCATCAAGATGATGACGAGAGGTGTGGTCATAATGCTCCTAATTTCTGAGTTTGTAGTGACGGCTTTAGCCGTTCTTCACAGGGCACCATGGCTGAAGCCGTTACTATGGACTCCTAATACCCGTTTCGTTTGCCTGGAGAATAAATTCTCGGCTAACAAATTCACCAAATCCCCCCTGCGGGGGATTGACACCCACCGTGTGGGTATTAACCCCGCGCAGGCGGGGCTTGGTGCACTTTGTAGACGAGATTTCAATCTCTGGTCATGTTTTTTCCAAAACATCATCGAATGATACCTGCCTTTTTCAAATTCTTCACCAGCCGTAGCTCCACGGGGTAGCTGCCGGGCACGAATGCCTGCCCGGTGAGCATCTCATAGATCGCAATGTAACGCTGGCTGGCAGCCACCCACAGGTCGGTCGGCACCTCGGGGATAGGGCCGTCGCCGCGATAGCCCTGCTCCGCATACGCCAGGCGCACGAATTCCTTGTCGAAATTCTCCGGCTCTTGCCCGGCGGCGAATCGCTCGGGGTACGTGTCCGCTTTCCAGAAGCGGGATGAATCAGGCGTGTGCACTTCGTCAATCAGCACCACATCCCCGTTGGGGAGGCGACCGAATTCGTACTTGGTGTCTACCAGGATTAGCCCCGCCTTTTCCGCCACCTGCTGCCCGCGGTGAAAAATAGCCAGCGCCGCAGCCATCACCCGCTCCCAGGTCGCCTGATCAAGATGCCCTTTCTCCACCACCTCCGCGCAGGTCAGGCGCTCATCGTGACCGCTGGGCCCGCCTTTCGTGGTGGGGGTGATGATCGGCTCAGGCAGTGCCTGGTTCTTCTTCAACCCCTCAGGGAAGCGGTAACCGTAAATATCTCTTTCGCCCAGCGAGTAACGATACCACAAGGCCGTGGAGGTCACGCCGGTGACGTAGCCGCGCACAATCACTTCCACCGTGAACGGTTCGGCCTCCTGAGCCACCAGGGCGTTGGGATCGGGCACGCTGATTGTATGGTTGGGCAGGATGTCAGCAGTGGTTTGGAACCACCAGGCCGCCAGCTGGTTGAGCACCTGCCCTTTGTAAGGTACGCACGCCAGGATGCGGTCAAACGCCGACAGCCGGTCGGTGGTGACCAGCAGGCGCTTCCCAGGTTCTAACGGGTACCAGTCCCGCACCTTGCCCGACTGCTTGCCGGGCAGGTGCAAATTCGATTCACCAAAGGCCTTTGGGAGGAGTGATCGTAATTTCTCAGTTGAGATCATATAAAATCCAAATTAAAGATTTACCACTGAGACACGGACCTTCTATTTGCGCAAAAACAAGGTCAGTGTCTCCGTGGTTTTCTTTATTCCACATATTGCACGCCGTTCTCGAATAACGCCAGACCCGTCTGGCCGCGAGCGCCGCGGCTCCTGTGCGGGTGCTGCCAGGCGAAGAGATGATCTTCTGGATGAGGCATCAGCCCGAGGACGTTCCCCTGCGGGTTGCAGATGCCGGCGATATCGGCGATTGAGCCGTTCGGGTTATGCGGATACTCGCCGCCTGCCGGAGAGCCATCCGGCAGCGTGTAAACCAGCGCAATCTGGTCAAGCGCGGCGAGATCTGCCAGCCGCGACTCATCCGCCAGCTGGAAATTGCCCTCGCCGTGTGCCACCGGACAGTAGATCAGCTCGCTCAAGCCCCGCGTCCAGATGCACTGCTGCGAAACCGGCTTGAGCGTGATCCAGCGGCATTCGAAATGGCCGCGGGCGTTAAAGGTCAGGGTGACGCCCTTTCCCTCCCCCCTGAACGCAGCTTCGCTGCGTCGCCCTCTCCCTTTGGGAGAGGGGGGAGGGGATGAGGGGGCTATTCTCCCTTCTCCCCCCGGGAGAAGGGTTGGGGATGAGGGCAATATCCCCGCCTTGACCAGCGCCTGGAACCCGTTGCAGATACCGATCACCGGCTTGCCCGCCTCCACGAAGGCGCCCACCTCGTCCGAGAAATAGGCGTTGAGGTCCAGCGCCAGCAGGCGGCCCGCACCCAGGGCGTCGGCGTATGAGAAACCGCCCGGCAGAACCAAGATCTGGTAATCGCTCCAGCGCCGTTCACCGCTGCGTAGCTGGTTCAGGTGGACGATCTCCGGCTGCCCGCCTGCCAATTCAACCGCCTGGGCGGCTTCGTGGTCACGGTTGGTGCCGGTGGCGTGAAGGATGAGCGCAGGAGGTTTCATGGCTGGAGCGCTTTCGCATAAGCCTGGAGAATGCGATCGAAAAGCCGGTCATCTTCGCCGCTCGTGCGCATCCGCGCCGGGTCGGCTTCGAACCAGCGCAGGGTGCCGCGGATGCCTTCGTTGAACGGGATCACGGCCTGGTAACCGGGCACGAAGGTCTTGATCTTGGTGTTGTCGAAGATGGCGCTGTAGGCCTTATCTCCCAGCAACCCGCCGTGCAGGCCCTCGCCGAATTGGGCCAGGAAATCTGACGGAATGTGCACAATCTGCGCTTCCA
>Ga0315279_10003841_pt1 | contig 20604 bp, 14 predicted proteins | sample YL17G06_20_MG_FD_203694 | JGI IMG/M metagenome (GOLD analysis project Ga0315279, IMG submission 203694) | Sediment microbial communities from Yellowstone Lake, YNP, Wyoming, USA - YL17G06_20 | ecosystem: Environmental > Aquatic > Freshwater > Lake > Sediment | place: USA: Wyoming | collected... | reverse complement strand
AAGACCCGGCCACGGCGCACATTCCCGTCGTTGCCATCAGCGCAAATGCAATGCCACGCGACATCGAGAAGGGTCTCAAGGCAGGATTCTTCCGGTATCTCACCAAACCAATCAAGGTCAATGAGTTCATGGGTACGCTGAACGAAGCACTAGCATTCGCGGAAAAGGCGGCCGAATAGCTTTTCCCATACCAGAGACATGCCGTGTGAATAACGTTGCCTGAGTGCAGGTTCTCACGCCCATACTCCTATCTCCGATCCGGGCGAGGCTATTGAGTCAGAGGTTGTGAAGAAACCGCTTCGTCATACGCGTGCTCGGTCAAAGAGCAAGATGCTGGACGTCATTCCCGCGAAGGCGGGAATCCAGTGCGGGGATTGCGGTGTTGCATGTGCGTCCTGGATTCCCGCCTTCGCGGGAATGACGTCTTCGGAGTATTCTTTCACATGCTCTCAGAGCAACTAATGAGGGACCAATAGCATGGTGAGTGCAGCCGACATTCTCAACGCCAGAATCCTGGTCGTCGATGATGTGGAAGCCAACGTCCGCCTGCTCGAGCGCACGCTGCGCGGCGCCGGCTATGCTTCCGTCGCCTCCACGATGGATCCGTACGAAGTCTGCGAGCTCCACCGAAAGAACCGCTACGACCTGATCCTGCTCGATCTACAGATGCCTGGCATGGATGGATTCCAGGTGATGGAAGGCCTCAAAGAGATTGAGGCCGGCGGCTACCTTCCCGTTCTCGTGGTCACGGCCCAGCCGGGTCACAAGCTGCGCGCGCTGCAAGCCGGCGCAAAGGATTTCGTCAGCAAGCCGTTTGATCTGGTCGAGGTGCTCACGCGCGCCAACAACATGCTCGAGGTGCGCCTGTTGCACACGGAAACCAAGAACCACGCCAAAATGTTGGAGCAGACGTTGCGGGAGGTAGAGGAAAGCCGCGAGTTGATCCGCCGCCAGAGCAACGAGGTCAAGACCCTCTACGATAAAATCGTAGTCGAGCAGAAGCTGTCAGAGAGGCTCCTGCTCAACGTGCTGCCCCGTGCCATTGCCGAACGCTTGAAAGGGCGCCGCGAGGAAATCGGCGACAGCTTCCCGGAAGTCATCGCCGACAGCTTCCCGGAAGTGACCGTGTTGTTCGCGGATATCGTAGGGTTTACGAAGTTTTCCACCGGTGTGAGCCCCGAGCGGCTCGTGGTTCTCCTCAATGAGATTTTCACCGATTATGACACCATCGCAGACAACCGTGGCCTCGAAAAGATCAAGAGTATTGGCGATGCGTACATGGCTGCCGCCGGACTGCCCGTACCCGTGGACGATCACGCGGTGCGGGCGGCGCACATGGCGCTGGATATGCTTGACGCGCTGGCCCGCTTCAATGAGCGCAGCGGCTACAGGTTTCAGATTCGCATCGGCATCAACAGCGGCGCGGTGGTGGCGGGCGTCATTGGCAAGCGCAAATTCATATACGACTTGTGGGGCGCCGCCGTGAACACCGCCAGCCGGATGGAATCCCACGGCGTTGCCGGACGTGTGCAGATCACGGAGGCCACCCGGTCGCGCCTCGGCGAGCCGTTCCTGTTCGAAGAGCGCGGCGCCATTGACGTCAAGGATATGGGCGAGCTCCGAACTTGGTTCCTGACAGGTAGGAGCAGCGCGTCGTTCGGATGATGCACGGAAATGCCGAGGTTTTAATCTCGTGTGCGGAGATTATCGCTTTCCACGCTTCCAACGGACCGCGCCGGCTGGAGGCCTATGCTGCGGATGTTTCGATTTGTAGCAAAGTCATTTGTGGCCCCGCTGGGCAGTTCGCCCCGATCGTCCTGACCGGCACGGACTACATGAGCCTGGCCGGCGCCAGAGGTAAGCTATGCAATCGTATCTGACAAATGCGCGTGTTCTTTTGACGTGCCATCACGTATTGGGTTTGTTCGTGATGGCTGTTGTTTGTGCCTTGCTTTTCACGGCCCGTGTCGGGGAGGGGGCCGAACCCACTAAGGCCGGAGGCACGGCCAGCGGTGCATCTGTGGCCAAGGGCGATAATGCCTTTGAGGATAGCAGCGGCCCGACTGTTATGTTGAGTTACAGTAAAGAGACGTTCGAGAAAAATCCTATTTCGTCCTTTATGTATTTTGTTCCGCTGATATCCCCGACCCTTGTGGACAGGCAAACCAGCGCCAATAATGCTGAAGAGGTTGGCATCACCTCGTATGAGCGGAAGATCGGTGCAAAATCCTTCCATGTGGCCTGTGAGTTCGAGATACGGGGAAAGGGCTTTCACAAGAACACTTTTGACCCGGCGGGGATCATAGCAGCGCACACCGGTGAGCTAGAGAAAAATGAGACGCTGACACATACGCTGGATTACATCAAATTCGAGGGAGAAGGATTCGGCCGCATAGAGATTAGAGGAACGATAGACGATTCCACAGAGACCGTTACCGAGGTGGACCTGCAGTTCAACGCGCGAGGGCGGAAGAGCCCTGTAACCATTGGCCTTTATGACATTAAGCCCAAGGACGGACAGTACAGGTACGAGAACAGATCGAATGAGTTGGTCGCCCGGGTAAACACGCTCGCATTCAAGAAGAGCGATAAGACCCCCAGGATGGGGGTAAGTGTGGCATCTATCACTAAGGCAGCAGGGTCGGATGGTCTGTTCGCTCACATCAAGGGGGCAATAGCGAATTTGCTCATAAAGCAGCCCAAGATCGACAAACTCGGCAATGAGACAATGCTCAACTTTGGATATGCGATACTCAAGCAAAAACCTGAGTTCACTTTTCCAAGAGCGAGGAACATTAAGGAAGACAGAATAGCGTTCGCTCTAACCTCTCAGCCGTGACGCGTTTAGCACCCGAGCTCAGGGGTCGTTGAGGCCGGCCAATGGGATATCTGACCGCCCCTCTTGGTGAGTGCGTCGCCCGGCGTTTGTCCGACGATTCGAACCGTCGGACGTGGGTGCAACCGATCTATGCCGGGATGTCTTCGAACCGGTAGCCGGTCCCGCGCACAGTCACTATGAAGGTGGGATGGGTGGGGTTATCCTCGATCTTTTTTCGAATGTGCCCTATGTGAACGTCCACAGCCTTCGGAACACAGGAACTGTCGCCTTTCCACGCGAGCTCAATGAGCTTATCGCGCGTGAACACGTGTTCGGGGCGCCGGGCAAGCGTGTACAGGATGTCGAACTCGATTCCGGTGAGTTCAATGGGCGTGCCATCTTTCCAGACGCGTCGTTCGCCCGGATCCAATCGCAAGCGACGAAGACTCAGAGTCTTTTCGCCCGCTATCTCGTGTCCGGTCCTCCGCAGAATCGCTTCAATCCTTGCGCCGAGCTCTTGGATCTCAAAGGGTTTCGACACGTAATCATCCGCGCCGATACTCAGCGCCATCACTTTCACGGCGGAGATGTTCGTGGTGCTCAACATGAGGATCGGAACACTGCCCGACTCTCGGAGCCGACGAAGCACTTCCACCCCGTCGACAGACCGGCTCCTCGACCCCTTTGAATCGGGAAAGTTGATGTCCAGCACAACGAGGTCTGGAGACATCGTTTGGGCGAGCTTCAACGCAGAAAGCCCGTCCTCCGCGGTTGCCACCTCATAACCCAGCTTCTCGAGATGAGGCCGGACCTCCCCCAGAAGCTGCCGGTCGTCGTCAACGACCAGAATCCTAGTCTTTGAAACCGTCATCACGCCTTGGGCATCCTGGACAAGGGGTTGCAACCCCTTGCCATCCTATGCATTACCCCGCCGGCTCTTTGTCCAGCGTAAAGTAGAACGTCGCTCCATTATCGACTTCGCCTTCTGCCCATATCCGGCCGCCGTGTCGCTCGATGATGCGCCTGACGAGGGCCAGACCGATCCCTGTCCCCTCGAAATCGGCAGGCTTGTGAAGTCTTTGAAATGGAAGAAACAGGGAATCAACGTTGCTCATGTCAAAGCCAACACCATTATCTTGGACGAAATAGATGGTTTCAACCTCCGTCTCCGTGCAACCTACCGTGATCCGCGCTTTCTCACGCCGCCGCGTGAACTTGAGGGCGTTTGCCATCAGGTTCATCGCGACTTCCCTCAGGAGCGTTCGGTCGCCCCGACACGGAGTAAGATCCTGGATCACGATCTCGACGCTACGGTTTTCCTGAGCATGCTCCAGTTCCTTCACGGCCTCCTGAAAAAGCCTCCGCAGGTCCACACGGCGCTTTCTTATCGGTTCCCAGCTTATCTGCGAGAATACGAGCAGATTCTCAATCAGTTTTGCCATTTCGCTCGTGGCCTGCAAGATCATGTTCACTTGTTGGGTAGCGCCGTTGGAGAGGTGTGCTCCAGGCTCGTGAAGCAACAAGTTCGCAATCCTGTTCACGAACCGTAAAGGCGTTCGCAAGTCATGCGACACGGAATGACTGAACGATTCAAGCTCCTTGTTCACCGCATCAACGGTGGCCACTTGCTTCTGGAGCGCGTCGTTCAACTCCTGGATTCTTAGCTCGGCCTCCTTTTTTTCCGTAATATCAAGCAACACGCCGTAAGATCGAACAACTTGTCCAGTGGCATCACGATCAAATCCGCCGAGCGTCCACTGCCAGTGAACGGCTCCGTCCGGCCTACACGTTCTAAACTCGGTGCTGTGATGAAGTCCCTCGTTCATGGCTGCGCGAAATGCAGCTTCGAAGCTCTCCAGATCGTCCGCGTGCACCCGGCTGGTCCACGCTTCATAACAGGGTTTCACTGCGCCAACTTCGTATCCAAGCATGCGGTAATATTCATCGCTCCAGATCATCTCGCCTGTAGGAATATGCCAGTCCCAAGTGGCCATCTTCGCCGCTTGCAGGGCCAGCTTCAGGCGTTCCTCGCTCTTACGCAGTTCCTCTTCGGCCCGCTTGCGTTCGATGATTTTTGTCTCGAGTCCTGCGTTGGCGGCTTCAAGTTCGCCGGTCCGCTGCCGGACCATCTCCTCCAGATGCTGACGGTGTTCTTCCAGTTCCGCTTCGGCTTTCTTGCGCTCCGTGATATCGCGCGCGATAACGGAGACTCCTGTAACGTTTCCATTCGGGTCCATCAAAGGGGAAACCGTCAGAGAAACATGTATGGCTGCTCCCGACTTCGTGATTCGAAGCGTTTCGTAGCCTGCAAGGCGTTGTCCAAGGCGTATTTTCTCGCCGATCATTTCAACTTCTTGGATGCGGTCACGGGGCACAATAAGGGAGATAGGTTGGCCAACCGCTTCTTGAGCAGAAAAACCGTAGATGCGCTCAGCCGCGGCGTTCCACGTCAAAATCATGTTGTCGAGAGATTCACTGATAACGGCGTCGTTTGACGTCTCGACGATGGATGCCAGCCGCAACCGTGTCTCGGTCGCGGCGAAAATTTCCGTCAGGTCCGTGACGACTACGCAGAGCGCGGGAAGTCCTCCCACCTCGAATGCGCCGGCTGAAAGATTGACCTGCTTGGTCGACCCATCCACGAGCGCCATGGTAGTGGTAATGACCCCGCCTTTTCCGGCCGCTTCCTTTAGGAATGCGCGCAGTTTCGGCACGTCCTCAGTGGTCGTAAATCTTGCCAAAGGCTTGCCAAGTATCTGCTCGACCGGCATCTGCACGAAATTGGCGAAACGGCTGTTGCAGGAGAGGATACCGGCGTCCGCGCCAAGGGTCACGACGCCTTCGTTCATGACATCCACAATGACGCGATAAGGGTAATCCGCCCCTTCCAGGGCAAAGACTTTCTCGCCATCAGGCCCAGAGACGACGAGTGCGTCAACCCCGCCGGTTTGGATAGCCTGGACGGTGGCTTCGGCTCCTTCGAGGCGTGCGCGCAGTTCTCCTATCTCGCGCAGCAACTCTTCGTTTTTCTTGCCTGCGGAACGTGATTTGCCGGATCTGACCATGGTCGTACCTTCTATTGTGTCATTCTACTTCTTGGGAACTATATCAAGGCCGAGAAGCACGCGATCCGTTTGAGAAAGATCCCCGACCAACCGGCGCAACGGCAACGGCAGTCTCTTTACCAGTGTCGGCACCGCCACAATCTGCTCGCCCTTCGCCAGGGCCGGATTCTTGTAAACATCGATAATCTCAAGGTCGTAACGGCCCTGCAGATATTCCTCGCATATGGCCTTCATGTTTTCAATAGCGCGAACCGAGTTGGGGGTCACGCCGGTGACGTACAAACGGAGCACGTACCGTTCCTCTGGTGTTTTATCCAAGTCCAGGGCTGTGCTTTCTATTGCCTTTTTCGGCGCCGCTTTTGCGGAGACTTTCTTAGGCTGTTTTCTTGAACCTGTTTCGCGTGTTGCCCCACGGTCATTTGCGCTCGCATTCTTCATTTTCCGCTCCCCTTCGCCGGCTTGACCGCTTTGGCCTCGTTTGTTCGCGACTGAACCAACCGTAAGCGTTCCGTCTGTAGACGTTGTTCGCACAGTCTCTCCTGTTCGATTTCCATCTCCAGGGCATTCGCTTCGGCGTCAAATTCCGCCTTGAGCGCCTTGAGCCGGGCCTCCAAGGCGGTGTGTTTGTGGGCCAGACTTCGGCGTTTGGCCTCGCTAGCCTGTTGGCGGGCAAGAACACTCGAAGCATCTTGCGCCTTCTGTGCCATGCGGGCCGAGCCCGTGACAATTCCGTCTGGTCCTATGGCGACTTCTATCAGCTTAGCCCCGTGGTCCGTCAGGATGAATTCACGGATTTGATTGGAGTGCGCCATGCCGCGCGATTTCAAAATGTACAGGCCCCGGTTACGCTCGCCGGCCTGCTCCAGGCTTCGCAACAGCAGCCACGTGTCGATGAGGGACGAGATGCTGACTTCCGTGCTGCCCGGTGCGGAGTCTTCGGAAGTCAGGCTGGTGAAGACGGCCGTGATCTGGCGCGTTTTCAGAAAATCCACAATGCGCAGGAGCATCGCCTTGGCATCGCCCAGCGTGCCAATGGTCTCAAAGTCCGTGACGGGGTCTATGATTACATTTTGAGGTTTGAACCTCTCAAGTTCCTTGTGCATGCTCACCAGGTGCATCTCGAGCCCAAGCAGCGTCGGGCGGGACGCCTTAATTTTCAGCAGCCCTTTATCCACCCATTGCTTCAGGTCGAGGCCTATAGAACTCATATTGCGGAGGATCTGGCTTTCAGATTCCTCGAACGCAAAATAGGAGCATCGCTCGCCACGGCGGCAGGCGGCATCAACGAAATGCGCCGCCAAGCTCGTTTTGCCTGTGCCTGCCGTGCCCGTAATCAGGATCGTGCTCCCGCGGAAATAACCTTTTCCCCCGAGCATGGCATCCAGTTCGGGAATGCCGCTCGAGATCCGTTCGGATGTCGCCTGGTGCTCCAGACTCAGCCCCGTGACCGGCAACACGGAGAACCCCTGCTCATCTATCAGGAAGGGATATTCGTTCGTCCCATGCGACGTTCCCCGGTACTTCACCACCCGCAAGCGGCGCGTGGCCGTCTGGTCTATCACGCGGTGATCGAGCAGGATTACACAGTCCGACACATATTCCTCAAGCCCCTGCCGGGTAAGCGTGTCCGTTCCGCGCTCCGCGGTGATGACGGCCGTCAGGCCTTTTTCCTTCAGCCAGCGGAACAGCCGGCGCAGTTCGCCGCGCAGGATGAAGTCGTTGGACAGGCCCGCAAAGAGCGATTCAATGGTGTCCAGGACTATACGCTTCGCGCCGATGGAATCAACGGCGTGTCCGATGCGCATGAAAAGACCTTGCAAGTCATACTCGCCGGTCTCGATAATCTCGCCGCGATCCACGTGCACATAGTCGATAGCCAGCTTCTTCTGCCTGGAGAGTTTCTCCAGGTCAAAGCCAAGCGACTCAACGTTCTTGGCCAATTCTTCCGCCGTCTCCTCGAACGCTATGAAGACGCCCGGCTCGCCATATTCGACCGCGCCGCGGACGAGAAACTCCATAGCGAACAGCGTTTTCCCAGTGCCCGCGCCCCCGCACACCAGTGTCGGACGGCCCTGCGGAAGCCCTCCCTTCGTGATGTCATCCAGCCCTGCGACTCCCGTGGGGCACTTAGCCAATCCAATAACAGAGCTTTTCTCGGTTTTCTGTTTCTTTTCCACCACGCTCATGCCAAGCCCTCCGCGTTCATTCCACCGTGCAATTCCCATAACGCAGCTTGCCTAAACTGATTGCGGTCGAAAGAGGCAAGTGAATGCAGTTTAGCATGATTAGTCACCTGCTGTAAAGACGAGGTTGACAGGCCTTTGTTGGCTTTCCAGGCTGCGGATACAGGCATCTGGAGGGTTTTAGGCACTTCCTGGCCGCGTCAAGTTCTTTACCGAGATTTTACCGGGGCTTTGCCTAGCATTCACGTCCGTTTGGTAGTGTCACTCTTGGTAACGGATGCTGTTCAATCGAATACAGGAGGGAATCATGGGTGCTCTTGCTCTGAACTATACGGGATTGCGTTTCCCCGATGCGGAAGGGAGCGTGAAGGAACACTTCAGCCAACCCTCGGCACGATACGGAGTTGAGATCAGATTTCGTTCTCATGCAGAGGCCGATGATGTAGAACAGATCCTTGCCGTAGTCGATGGCCACCCCGGCACGGTGTGCGTGATAGACAGGCATAGCCAGGCCGTTGTTTTCGAAGGTTCGCCAGGCGAGCTACGGGAAGCGGTCAGCACTTCCGCCACCTTCCGAGGAATCGAGTCGCGCCATGTCGGCCAATGACCTGAATGCCCGCGTATACGAGGCCAACGTGGAACATCGGCTGGAGCACGTAGATGGAGCAGTGATTAGTCAGGAGAAGGTGGTCAAAGCGGACAAGTAAAGGATAACAACGATGACACCGACGATTGCGGCGGAGCAACAAGACGCCTTCGAACAGGCGTTGTTGGCGAGCGCTGAAGTACTTTACGGCGTGGCGCTGACCCTCACACATAATACGCAAGATGCGCGTCGACTTACGAGAACCACGCTATTGCGGGCGTGGCAGTTGCGGGAGAAGGCCAAGGCCAACGTCTCGACCAAGTGGATGTTGCTGAATATGTTGCGAAACACCTATGTAAAAGGACTCGAAAGGAAACAGCGCATTCGTTTGCCTCTTGGGATCAGTGAAAGAAGATGCCTCGCGGATTGACAAGCGCCTACGAGTCTTGCCCACGGGCGATGCTAACAGGAATACGTCGTAGTGGTGACAGCCTTGCGAAAATGAAGTAGCCTTTGCCGAAAGGATTTGGCATGTATTGTCCGAGATGCAGAGTGGAATATCGAGAAGGTTTCACACGCTGCTCCGACTGCGATGTGGAGCTCGTGCGCGACCGCCCATTGGAGCCGGAACCGGAGTATGTGGAGACGGTAACGGTGTTTGAGGGCGACCCGAACAGCGCGGCGGTGGCTCGCGCCACGGTCGAAGGCGCCGGTATCGAGTCGTGGGTCAAGGATGAAGGCCTTAGCAGTGTCTTTCCAAGTCTCGGATCGACTGAGATCGAGGTACGAGTGGAAGACGAAGCGTCGGCACTGGAAGCTCTCGAAGCCGACGATAAGAACCCGGAATCCCGCGACGGGGAGGATACTTGAGCTACCCGCTGCGCGGCCTCCCCCTGACCGTGTGGTTGCAGTTCCAGAGGCAAACCTGGGCATGAAGACGACAATGTCCAGTGGGCCCCGACGTGTTCAAGGAGACTCGCCCGCACTCTTTTGGGGATCGGGCTGACGACCAGTCTGGTCACCATGGGCTTCGGCGCCGTGTCCTTTCCTGTCCAGCTTGCGCTGCCTTTTTTCCTCTCTCTTCTTCTGCTTCGCCACTTCTTTCTGGTGTTTCTGGTAGTTGTAGTTTTGACGTACCAAGGTGATCTCCACTTCGGTTGAAGCCTCTGTCTAACAGGCCAAACAGGCCATGGCCATACGGCGGCATTCGAGGAACACCCTCGGTATGCTGAACAGACCTGTCACCGCAAATAGGAGTACTCGAGCCCTTCGTTGAAAGCTCCGTCGTACGCTCGTCTAGTAGCGCGACCGAGAACCTCCGTGCGAAGGACGGCTCTCCCGGGAACGAGCTTCGTTCGCGGAGATGGCACGACCCTGAAGCTCCGTGCCATTCAGCGCGGAGATAGCCGCCTGGGCTTCGGCTTGGTTCGGCATTTCGACGAATCCGAATCCGCGGGATTGGCCCGTGCCCTTGTCTGAGATCACACGGGTGCTTTCGATTACGCCATACGAGGCAAACGCCTCACGAAGATCTTCCTCACGGGTGTCGAAGGACAGATTGCCTACATAGATGTTCATTGCAGATTCCTTTCCGAATCGGTATCGGGGCGGGTGGCAATCAACATCGGACGTAACCAACCCGGATCGCGCAAGAAGCCGAGTGAACCGGCTTCGAGGCTGGACTAGGAACTAATCGGCGTCGGTAAACCACACACTCCAGTGGAGCATGCAACCATTGCATGTGCGGGATTATGCGCTTTCCCCTGGAGGATTGCAAGCGCATTCTCGACCCTTTTCGATTGCCTCTTCTCCTCTGTCCTGACTGCTGACTGCGCGCGTCCCCATCAGCCGGCTATGATCTCCGCCAGTCAATGTGAAACCTCGACCCTCTCATGCACCTCGAGTCCTAGCTGCACAGCCACATGGTGCGCGGAACCTTCGTTGGAGCACACGAATTCCCTCACTCTCTCGACCACGTGCGATGATCATCGGCACACGAGCAATCAATCTCGTACGGATCCGCGACGCTTCGCGAAAACGAGACCTGCGGTCGCAGAAAGGATCATCAGCATGTCGCCACAGGGCTTCTGCCGCCCACCACCTGAATCCGCTCCCGCAAGCGCGGCGTAGCATCCGCCCTGCTCACCTTCGCCCTCGCCCTCGCCTTCACCTTCGCCCTCGCCCTCGCCTTCCCCTTCGCCTTCCCCTTCGCCCTCTCCTTCTCCTTCACCCTCGCCTTCCCCTTCGCCTTCCCCTTCGCCCTCTCCTTCGCCTTCCCCCTCGCCTTCTCCTTCCCCTTCTCCTTCCCCTTCGCCTTCACCCTCGCCTGAATTGCAGTCTTCTCCCCAGAACAACGTCACAGTACCGTCGTTGTATGCGGCGACGGCGGCGTCTTCATTACCATCCACATTCAGGTCTGCGGTGGCGATGGAGATCGGGTTCGAGCCGGTATCGTAAGTGTTCACCAGGGTGAATCCGAAGAGGCTCTTTCTGTACGCTCTGAACGTGTTGTCGCTTAACGCGACAAGCAGTTCGTCGGTACCGTCATCGTCCAAATCGCTGGCCGAAACGTCACTCAGGCCCGCGTCCAGCAACAAAGCCGGGGCTGCAAAAAAGGTCCCATCTCCGTTTCCGTCAAGGACGGTCAAGCTCTTGCCGGCAAAGCTTCCGACGGCGACATCGTAGTGTCCGTCTTTATCGAAGCGGCCCGCGATGACTGAACGTGGTGACTCACCAACTGAAATGCTGCCGCCGGAATAGAATACTCCGTCGTCCTGGCCCAGAAAAAGCGTGATGGAATCGTCCAGACTGTTGACGACCACGATGTCGGGATTGCCGTCCTCGTTAAAGTCGGCAACACACAGGTCCGTGGGGGCGGCCCCACTGTCGTAGTTCCGGGCCTCGGCAAGTGTGCCGTCGCCGTTCCCCAGAAGGACCGAGATGTTGTCGCTCCCGTTGTTTGCTGTGACAATGTCAGCCTTGTTGTCACGGTTGACGTCCACTACTGCGACGGCCAGTGGAACGGCGCCGCAAGCGAAGGGGCCCTTGCGCGTAAACTGCGGACCGTTGTTGATGAAAACGGTTATCCCCTGTTCCGCACTGACGAGAATAATGTCATTGGATGTGTCCTCGTTGATGTCGGCAATGACGACGGCCTCGGGGGCATCCTCAACGTCCATTACAAGGAACTGGGAGAAGCCGCCCGTTCCGTCATTCGCGTAGACGGCGACAGACCGACCCACGAAACGGCCGGCCGCTTGCGAGTAATAACCGACGTTGGCAGCCACAATGTCGGGGTCACCGCCCGTCAGATTCCCTACGGCAAGGCAATCGGGCTGGTCCCCGATGACAAATGAACCCGCGTAGCTGAAATAATCACAAGTACCAGCCTGCGCCGCGTCCGCAGCGCCGATAGCTATCAAGAGAGCCAACAGAGCCACGACTTTGCTCGTTCTCTTGTCAGGGTTACAGCATGGGCACGCCATCCGGTTCATCCTGTTATCCCGTCCAAGAACACAAAACCACATCAGAACGAGTCATTACACTAGTGTAGTGAGTCATCCTGTTGGTAACTTATCGCAAAGGTGGCGGCTATGTCATTTTCCCCCTTTGAAGGGGGTTAGGGGGATGTTGAACCCGCGGTATAGATTTGTCCTGTGTTAGAAGAACATCCCCCTAACCCCCTTCAAAGGGGGAAATGGCCTACGGTCTATGCTTGAACTTTTCAAATGCTTCGGAGCCACGGCTTCGTTTGTCAAGCCACGGCTTCGTTAAGATCCTGCAATTATGATTCAGTACACTACTCCCGTTTCAGGCGCCGTGCAGCGAAGATCCCCACGAGCAAACTGCCCAAAGCCACAACAGTTACCGGCTCAGGCACGAGCTGCACATTGCTGATCTTTAGAGTGGAGTCGGTGCCGGAGTCGCCGGACAGCGACGACAACTGGAACTGAAGCCCCCAAGGCGCAGTGCTGGACAGGCTCGAGAGATCAAATGAAACGGTCCCGCTGTCCGAAGCCTGCCGGAAGACCTCGTACGGAGCGCCGACACTCCAGCCCGTCGCCGGATTAACAATCCATGCGCCGAACTCGTCGTTATTAGCGCTCGTGCCTTCAGTAGGGCCTTCAATAAACTCGTAGTGGAATTGCAGCCACACGCCCGGCCCGGCAACGATGACTTTCGGGTCGCCCAGGAATGGGTCGTTCGACAGAAAGATCTGCCCCAAGGACAGCGATTCGACAAAGGTCGCGGTGGCGCCTATGCCATGATCGTCACTAGTCACCGTCACGGTGGTGGGGTCAGTGGGGTCAACACGGAAATAGGGGCTATTCAGGTCAATCATTGTCGCGTGCGCCGCGTAACACGCGACAAACAGAACGCATACCAGAACCACTGTCCTCGCCATGGGGCACCTCCTATTGGGCTTATGTCTTGATCCAGAATCTGTATGTCGAGAAAAGGCAGTCCACTCTCTCTTGTTCATCTCCCTGGCGGACTCCGAAACTCGGCCCGGGTCCGCCAGGAAGCCTGTTAACGTCTACCGCACGGCGTAAACCGTCGTGTCGAACGTGAATCGCACGCGCGTTGGATTGTTGAAAACCACCTGGAAGACCAGGGACTGGCCGGGACCCAGCCCGCCGGCGGGCACCAACGAAGACAGATCGAAGTAGGCATCGGACCCCGTCCAGCCGGTGCCATTCGCCACGGACACCGTGGGGCTTGGGAGTCCCGTGATGACGGCCGTCAGCGGCGCCTTCAAGGTCGCCGCGCCCGTGTTGGTCAACGTCACGTTCAGCAAATTCTGACCGGTCCGTCGGTTGTACTGAGCGTTGCTCAGGCTGCGGGTAACGTCCGAGGTTACGTCAGACTGGGCGAACTCGTAGGCGCCCATGTCCACCCCGAGCCCCTGGGGACGCGTCGTGCCCTCGATGTCCGTATCGGGCGCCCCCGTCGTTGTCCCCGTATCGATACAGGGCGAATCGCCTTGCAGATGGTAGTCGCCGTTCATAGCATCAACGAATCTCGGGTCCGCATCGATATTACCCGCCCCGGGATAGCCACCCCGGACATCAGAGTATTCTACGATTCCTGCCTCCTCGTAATTCACACCTCCTCGAGTTATCTCGTCCGGCGAATTGCCCCAGAAAATGGAGTTTACGACCGTCACCGTGGCCCCGAACTCATTGTCTATCCCGCCCCTTATGGTGGCTGAGTTGTTCGCAAAGAGGCAGTTGGTCACAGAAGGATTGGCCCCCCAGTAATTCGCCATCGCCCCGCCGTTATGGGCCGAGTTCCCCACGAAAATGCAGTTGGTTAGCATTGGCGCGGCATTATTCGAGCTGTAAATGCCTCCGCCTGGGTTTGGGACTATATTTACATTGCCCGAGAAGATGCAGTTTCGGATCACAGGAGAGGCGGACAGATTTCGCATTCCACCACCGGTGCCACCCCAACGCCCTTCGAAACCTCTGGTGATGACAAATCCGTCGAGTGTCGCGTTGCTTGAACCCTCGACGCACCGGCGCGCGTTCTCACCGTCGATGGAGGTAATGTGCGCAACCCAGTCCCGCTCGTCGAGGAGGGTTTCGCCGCCAACGAATCCGCCGTACAGATGTACCCCCTGCTTCATTACCACGACAGGGCTGGTTGACGACGTGTACGTGCCTTCCGCGACCCACACCTCGCCGCCACCTGTGGCCTGAACCGCGTCAACCCCTTCCTGAATCGTCGTGAAGGCCGTGGCCCATGATAAACCATCTTCAAGCCCAGAGACGTTGTCCCCATCAACGAAGCGAAGGGCTTCACCTTCGCCCTCTCCCTCCCCCTCGCCTTCCCCTCCACTGCCCGCGAGAGCGCTTATTTCCTGTCCGGTAAGCGCCCTGTTGAACAAGTACAGGTCATCAATCGCCCCGGCGAACCATTCAAGGGGCCCACCGGCAGTGAGCCTCTGGCCAATTTGCAGACCTTCCCCGCTGTCAGCCATGGGTGTGGTCCGTGGAAGGTAGAAGTTCGGCAACCCGTCCAGGTAGAATACGACATTCTTGCAGTCATACGTCACGGCAACATGGTGCCATCCCGTGTCGCGTATGACGCCCATCGACCAGGCGGTAGTCCACCCCCCGGCCCAGTAATAGAAATGCAAGCTCGGACCGCCCATGAAATCAAAGTTGGTGCTCGAAGATGAGGCCTTGCACAGAACCGGGTACGGGCCTCCGTAAGGATCACTCAACTTGACCCACGCGGCGATTGTGACTGCCTGCGTTATGCCGCTTAAGCTCGCGCTGTAAGGGACGATGATTCGGTCATCTACGCCGTCGAAAGAGTAAGCCGTATTTGGTAGGCCGTCCTTTCCGCTGGTCAGCGTAGGGCCTTCGACTGTCCCATTGTTCGCGTTCCCGCTCTCGTCATTGGCCGTGCCGTCAAAGGAGTAGTGAGCGACCGGTCCGCCTTCGCCCTCCCCTTCGCCTTCACCCTCTCCTTCGCCTTCGCCCTCACCCTCACCCTCCCCCGCGAACGTGACCGCTATCGTAGTGTCCGCCGTTACATTCGTAATCTCATACGGCGTCTCCGGCGTCGGCGACACCGGGATGCCGCCCACGGCCACCTCCGACACGTGGTACCCCTCATCCGGCGTGAACGTGAACACCTGGCTGGCGTCGCCCGCAACCCGCACCGTGCCGCTCGGGTCAATCCCTCCGTGCCCGCCCGAACTCGCCTCGATCGCATAGTCGAGGTAGATGTTCACGTCCTGCGGCGCGGTCTCATTGAGTGCGGCGTCCTTGGCCTTGACGTACACCACGTGCTGCCCATGGGCAAGCCCGCTTACGTCCAGAAGGTATGGGCTCGTCACCAGCGTGTAGGCCCCGCCATCCACCGCCAACGTGTACGTCACCCCGCCAATCCCGGCGTCCGTCGTGCTGAAGCTAATGCCTACCGCGCTCGCGCCGGTCCAGGTGGACGGGTCGGCCCCGAGCGCCGCAAACGGCGTCACCGGCGGGGTATTGTCCACAAGGAATGTACCGCTCGGACCCGCCGCAAGCGCCGCGTTCCCCGCGTTGTCGATCGCCGTGCCCGCCGCGATCGAGATCCCCAGCGTACCGTCGCCCGTAATACTTGAGATGGTCACCGTCCACTGCGACAACCCGTCGCCCGCGACCTCGACCGTACCATCCGCGGTCCCGGTCTTGTTCAAGGTGACATCCCCCGCCGCCAACGTAATGCCGGCGATCCCGCTGCCGCCCGTGTCCGCGTACGTCACCGTAAACGTCACCGGGCCGATAGTTGTTGCGGTCGGCGTGGGCGCGCTAACCGTGACCGTCGGGCCCGTGCTGTCTACGCCCAAATACGGATAAGACTTGCCCTCGACGATGCTCCACACGCTTTGAAAATCCCAACCAATAAAAGTGGCTTGCGCCATCATCGCCGCCGTCGGCTCGCCTGTGGCGCCCGTGCCGCCCGCCGAACTCGCCTGTCCCGAGGTCTCCGTATCCCAGTACGAGGAGCTAACCGGTGTGCCGCCGTTGATGCCGACCAGCCCGCCAACCCACTGTGAGCCCGAGACTGCGCCCGTCGCGTAGCACTGCGTCACCGTGCCGTAGTTCGTGCCGACCAGCCCGCCACCACCTCGCGAGCCCGAGACCGCGCCCCTCGCGTAACATGCCGTCAGTGTGCCCCAGTCGTTGCAGCCGACCAGCCCGCCAACGAAAGCGCCCGAGCCCGCGCCGGTCGCGTAACATGCCGTCACCGTGCCGCAGTTGTTGTAGCCGACGAGCCCGCCAACAGAACCCAAGCTCGAGACCGCGCCCGAGACCGCGCCGGTCGCGTAACACTGGGTCAGCGTCCCGTAGTTGTTCAGGCCGACCAGCCCGCCAACAGACCACGAGCCCAAGACCGCCCCCGTCGCGTAACACCGCCCCACCGTACCGTTGTTCTGGCCGACCAGCCCGCCAACGGAACCGCCCGCGCCCGAGACCGCGCCCGTCGCGTAACACTGGGTCACCGTACCGTTGTTGGTGCCGACCAGCCCGCCCCCCGAGCCCGAGACCGCACACCCCTGCAACCCGACATTCTTCACCTCGCCACCGGAACCCACGTAGCCAAATAGCCCTATGGAGTCCTCGCCAGGACGATTGATGGTTAGCCCCGCGATGACATGGCCTTGACCATCAAATGTTCCCGTGAAGGGCAATGCCAGAAGACCGACTGGCGCAAACCCCGCGCCGTTGTTCCAGGTGGTTGTCACTGAGGCATCAATATCATTCGCAAGCAGGTAGCGCCAGTCCAACGGATAAGAAGGGTCGTGGCCAATTCTCTGTAGGTCATCGACCGTGCCAATCAAAATAGGCAGGTCCGCGAGAAAGACAGCCTGCACGGTGATGTTCCCGTGCATAACCACCGGCAGCGGATTCACCCGTACCGGTACAGTTGAAAAGAAGCCGTCGCCGATCCAGCCCGCAAACGTGTAACCCGGGCTTGGCGTCGGCCTCAGCGTCACCACTGACCACCCCGGATAGGCACCGCCAGAAGGCAAGACGTTTCCATTGCCATTAGTTGTTATGGCCAACGTATAGACGGTCCCGGGAGGGGTTGCGGCCCTAAAATACGGGACTGTCTGCCCGTCGGTCTGCGCCCACGTGTTAACATAATCCCAGCCTGCGGCGGTGAACGTCGCCGACTGCAACAACTGCGCCGTCGTAATGCCCGTGCCGCCCCACGAAGTCGCCTGGCCCGACGTCTCCGTGTCCCAGTACGAGGAATCAATCGTGCCGCCGTTGCTCCCGCCGACCAGCCCGCCAGTATATATGCCGTGGCACGAGACCCACCCCGTCGCGTAACACTGGGTCAGCGTGCCGCACTCGTTCCAGCCGACCAGCCCGCCAACAAGGGCATAGCTCGGGACCCAGGCTGCTCCCGTCGCGTAACACTGGGTCAGCGTGCCGTAGTCGTTCTCGCCGACCAGCCCGCCAACAGTACTCGAGCCCAAGACCGCACCAGCCGCGAAACACTGGGTCAGCGTGCCGCCATTCCCGCCGACCAGCCCGCCAACCCACTGCGAGCCCAAGACCACGCCCGTCGCGTAACACCGGGTCAGCGTGCCGCCATTCTCGCCGACCAGCCCGCCAACAGAACTGCCCGAGGGGGCCATGACTGGGGCCATCGTGTAACACTGTGTCACCGTGCCGAAGTTAGAGCCGACCAGCCCGCCAACTGCATACGAGCCCGAGACTACACCCGTCGCGTAACACTCTGTCACTGTGCCGAGGTTATAGCCGACCAGCCCGCCAACTTCCCCCGAGCCCGAGCCCGCACTTGTCGCGTAACACTGCGTCACCGTGCCCCGGTTCATGCCGACCAGCCCCCCAACTTCAGTCGAGCCCGAAACCGCCCCCCCCTGCAACCCGACGATCTTCACCTCGCCACCGGCACCCACGTAGCCAAATAGCCCTATGGCGTCCTCGCCGGGGCGATTGATGGTTAGCCCCAAGATGACATGGCCTTGCCCATCAAATGTTCCCGTGAAGGGCAATGCCAGAAGACCGATTGGCGCATACCCCGCGCCGTTGTTCCAAGTGGCCGTCGCCGAGGCATCAATATCCTGCGTGAGAACATAGCTGCCACTGAGCGGATATGCGGAGTCATTGCCGATCTTCTGCAAGTCCGCGATAGTGCCAATCTGGATGGGATCCCCCAAGGCGTTCGTGGAAGTCACACCTATCAGAATCACGAAGACAATTAGCGCAACCAATCGGTTGGATGGAGCGGCAACAAACGCTATATGATTGAGAAACATTTCTGACGCCTCCTCTACATCCTTTTGTTCCCGTGTCCCGGTTCAGCGGGAATTGGACAACCGCCGAATCTCTTACTCCCCAATCCAGCCCGCGCCGCATCGACCTAATACACTGAGGCCGCGCCGGGCATTGCCCACAACAGCACGGACGGCCCCACGCGCCCAACACACGCCAACCGCGTACGCATGTCTATGCCCCCTCTGGCGTACGTCTGACATGTCTTACCCACTGAAGCTCTCTCCCGTTACGTCACCAGACGCCCCGCTTGCACTTGCACGCCCGTACAAAAGAAAAGGCCCACGTGAGGTACTAAACCCCTCACGCGGGCCTTCGTTCTCGAACTTAAACCTATGCCCTCGTAGAAAAATCCTTAATCTGATTTCTCTTAGAATATCACTTATGGCGCCGCTTGTCAAGCAGAATTCCTGTCAGCAGAATTCCAGTAGAATTCCGGCAGACGGCACAGAGCAGCCTGCTCGTTTTCCCGAAAACTGTTGCGCCGTGAGATCCGCGCTTCACTCCGCAGTTTTCCTGTCGCCCCGTGCCCGGTAGCCATCCTTCCGTTCCGAAGACCGATGTTGCGCACAACCTTTGTTGCACTCGCCAACGATAATCTGAGAGAGATCGCCCCTCTTTTCAAACGGTTTATGTTGGATCATCAGGCGCGTCGTCTGTTTTCTGTGGGCTGCGGGGATCGCCAAGCTCTGCGATGCGCCAAGGAGCCGTTTATCTCATCAAATCAATCGGATCGGCCATTTGCCGGTGCCCGTGGTCGGGGTCATCGGTTTGGATGCCTTCGTGCAGGCGCACCGCGAACCGCAAGGACCCGCCCGATGAGGACCGCCGTCGCGCCGGATATCCTGTCTAGGCTGCAATGTGTGAAGCGCAGCGGATCTGGCTGGACAGCGAAATGCCCCGCGCATGATGATCGTCACGCTTCACTCTCGATTTCTGTCGGCGATGACGGGCGAACACTTTTGCATTGCCACGCAGGATGTGATTTCAGCGATATCGTTTCGGCCCTTGGCGTCGAGGCCCGCGAGCTGTTCCCGCAGGAATTCTCGAATGCTACAGACACCAAGGCAAGGATCGCCGCCACCTATGATTACGTGGACGCCGACGGACGGCTGTTGTATCAGGTCGTGCGCTATCAACCGAAGGGCTTCAAACAACGCAGACCCGACGGGAATAGCGGGTACATCTGGAATTTGGACGGTGTCGAGCGCCTCCTGTATCGCTTACCAGAGATCACCAAGGCCATTGAAGGTGAGGAAGCCATTTTCATCTGCGAAGGGGAAAAAGATTGCGACAACCTCGCAAAGATGCACCTAACAGCGACTACGAACGTTGGCGGGGCAGGAAAATGGCGAGATGAATACAGCCGTACGCTTCGCTACGCCCGAGTCGTGATTCTTTCGGACAAGGATGATGTTGGCAAAAAGCATACTGAGCAAGTTGCATTGAGTCTTTATAACGTTGCTGCGTCAATTAAGATCATAAATTTGCCCGACCTACCGCCGAAAGGTGACGTAAGCGACTGGCTACAGCGTGGCGGCACGCGCGACGAACTTTTGCGGCTTGTCGAATCCAGTGCCGAGTGGCACCCGACAAGCGAGGTTGCGTTACGCGAGGAATCTCCGATTTATCACGAGCATTCCCGCGAATGGCCACAACCGTTAGCCCCGGAAGCATTCCAGGGAATTGCAGGTGATATCGTTCGGATCATCGAACCTGAGACTGAGGCAGATCCTGCGGCATTACTCTTCGGTTTTCTCGCGGCCTTTGGGAACCTTGCGGGACCGAATGCCTATTTTCGGGCTGAAGCGGATCAACACCATCCGCGCCTATTCGTGACACTGGTAGGTGAAACGTCAAAGGGGCGCAAGGGAACGGCTCAAGGTCATATCCGCCGACTTTGTGATCTCGTTGAACCTAAGCGCCCAAAGGACCAGACGGGCCTATCATCCGGCGAGGGGATCATATGGGGCGTGCGAGATCGAATCGAGAAACAAAAGCCAATTAAAGACCGTGGTCACGTTGCGCGGTACGAGATGGTTAAGGTGATAGACGGCCGAAACAGATTGCGCGCTTGTAAGCTCTTGAATCGGAAAACCGTCGAAGCATTGTCCTATAGCGCAGGTGGCGACGCAATCATCCGGTT
>Ga0315279_10003840_pt1 | contig 20614 bp, 31 predicted proteins | sample YL17G06_20_MG_FD_203694 | JGI IMG/M metagenome (GOLD analysis project Ga0315279, IMG submission 203694) | Sediment microbial communities from Yellowstone Lake, YNP, Wyoming, USA - YL17G06_20 | ecosystem: Environmental > Aquatic > Freshwater > Lake > Sediment | place: USA: Wyoming | collected... | reverse complement strand
TTGGCGTATATGCTGGGGTCCAGCCCCACGTCCAACGCCTTCCGGTCCAGCACTTCCCTGGATTCCATCTTCAGGGCCTCGGCGATCTCCTGCTCCGATGGCTCGGGGGCCGGTCTGCCGCTGGCTATTGTCGGCTCCACGTTCATCGGTTGCGCCGATGCTCCCTTCTGGCTATAGACCTTGCCGCAGGTAGGGCATGTGACCATGACCGGTTGTCCGTAGACCGGGACCGGCTTATGGCAAGCGACGCACTCGAAGACCTGGGTCGGCTGCTGCCCCTGGACGTCCATCATCCCCGGCTGCTCCATCGGCTGGGCCATCGGGGGCTGCATCCTCGGCCCCTGAGGGTTCCCCGCCTTCAGCCCAATAAGCCCCTCGCCGATCTTCAACAGCGGCGGCCCCAACCCGTTGATAACGGTCTTGAGCATCTCCAGGTTGTTGCTGGTCCCCGGAGCTGCGCCGCCCCTGAATGAAGTGATTGTTTTCTCCAGCTCCAGCGCCTTGTTGATCGTGGTTATCATATCCTCCTTGGTCGCGTTCTGGCTGGCCATCTGTTGCTTCAGCAGCTCTATCTGGCCCTGGAAGCTCTGTGTCAGCATGCCCATCTGGAGCTGGGCGTTCGTATCCTTCATCTTCTCATAGGCGATCTGCTGTGATTGCATCCTCTCCTGTGATTGCGTCTTCGTCTCTTCCAGCTTCTGTGACATCATCTCCCGGAGCTGGTCCGCCTCCTTCGTGTTGCCGAGGGAGTCCAGCGCCTTCAAGGTCATGATTCGCTCCATGACCTCCTTGACCTCCCCGCTCCCGGAGGATTTGCCCTGGCCCTGCTGCATCATCTGGGTCAGGACCTCGATCTGCCGGTTCAGCGGGGCCAGCAGCTCCTTCTGCCTTTCCCTTTCCTTCATCTCCTTGAACTCGTTCATCATGGCCTGCACTTCTGGCGGGTATTGTCCTGATTGCATCTGTCCACCCGTGTTCAAACCCATGCTGTTATAGACCATCTTGAGCTGGTCCTGCTGGAACTTCAACGCCCCTGCATACTTTGCCAGTTCCATCTGATACCTGAACTTCTCGGTCTCGGTCATGTTGGCGATTTCCATGGGGTCGATGGTCGTGGGGTCGCGGTAGGCCAGCTTCTTCTTCTGCGTTTCTTTGGTCGTGGCCTCCGTCTCTTCTTTCTCTTTGATGCCCATGCTGGCCATGTAGGTCTTCATAATCATGTTTATAGAGGCGATCGGAACGTGTTGCTGGCTCAGTATATCCTCCAACGCCTCGACTTCTCCGGGGTCGTAGTTTTTGAACAGGGAGATCGTCGCCTCCCTCCACTGGTCGGCCCCGTTGTTGTGCATGATCTGTCTGAGGGCTTTGTAATAGTCGATGGGTATGATGGTATTGTCAACGAACTCGATTGGCTTCTCCTCCCATTTCTTGTTTGGGTCCAATGCGACTGTACCAGCCGGTACGCTGGGGAGTGCGCTAGCCGGTTGCTCAGTCCCTTGCTCAGCCTGTTTTGGTGCGTTGCTCGTAAGTGCAGGGTCCCTCGGCCAGGGCTTCCCCGCATGAGCCATCTTATAATGCTGTCTTATGGCAGTTATCTTGTCAGAACCAGCATATTTGCATCCTTCCTCTTCGCATCGGTATCTCGGCATAATCAGACCTTATGCTTATAATCCGGTTTCGGGTTAAAATCTTTTCTAGAAATTCTCTATTGGGCGTTTCTGGTGAGATTCTAGTCTATTTTCTGGTGAGTTGCTACTTAATTTTCTAGTAGGGGTTCTGTTATAATTCCCTAGGTTAACCCCTTGCGGAGTACGATGACCCCACTCGGCCCGGACAGCAAAAGGATATATCGGTATTGACCCTTATTTTGCATCGAGGCATACCGTGTCCGTCGAGAGCAAGCTGTTAGAGGCGAGCAGGATTCTAGGGGAGGCGGAGGCGGAGTCGGGATGCTCTTGGTGCTCCGGCAACATCAAGGCGGCGAGGGGGATCATCGAGGATTTGGCGGAGATAGTGCCTTTCACCGAGGAGACGGCTAGGCGGGTCCGGGACTCGACGGCGAGCGAGCTTAGGAGCTTGGGCGGCAAAGTGGGGGCGCTCAGGAAGGTCGTCACGGAATCCAAGGCGGATAATCCTGGAAATGGGGAAAATATTAATATCAAGCTCGGTTATAATTGGGGTAGAGGCATACCTATGGCAGGTGTTGACAAGAAGACAGCCATGAAAGTGGTCGGTACCGAGCTTCTGTTCGGTGCTGGCGTCGGCATTGTCTTGAACCGGGTCGATGAATATTGGGTCGGTTCCAGGACAGCAGCCGGGCAAACCACTGCCTTCTATGAGAAACTGAGTCCGTGGATCAACCTCTTCGGCGGCCTTGGCGCAGTAGTCATAGGCACGATGGGCGTTGGTCTAAAGAACCCAGACTATCAGATGATGGCGGTGGTTGGCGGAGGTGCTATGATAACGAACGCAATCCTGAATTTGGGAGAAGGTTTGTATCAGACCATGATGGCTGGTACCGCTGCCAGGCCAGGGGCGAAGGCATATCTGCCGATGCAGAGCAGGGCACCGTCCCAGATCGCGCCGAGGTTGATCGAGATCAGCTCGTTCTGAGGAGGGATGAAAATTGATAGCTAAGACTTGGGACCCCATACGTGTCACTGATATCAAATTCAAGTACAATCAGACGGCGAAGAACCTATCGGAAGCCGTTCCCTGGTATTACAACGACCTGAAATACCTCGGAGACCCGACCATCCTCTCCCGCGTCGTATCTGGCATGGTGAAATGCGTCATTATGGGCGAGGACAAGTTCCAGCAGGCGTTCGGAGGCGACCGGCCCGAGAGCAACGAGTTCGGATACGTTCCGCTCAGGCCCGTCCACGTGGATGCGACCAATAACCGCTGGAGATGGGTCTCCGGCACGACCTCCAGCATCAACTGGAGCGCGGAGGACACCTTCATCGCCACGCTCAATCTAGCGCCGGACGAGATGATGCTGATCTACGGCTACTTTAACCTGGAGCCGGTGCCCAACACACTGGAGCTGTACTTCCAGCCTGGTTCCCAGAAGCTGCCGATCATCACGATTGAGCCCATGAGGGTGAAGGGCGAACCGTACTTCATCTTCCCGAAGCCGATGATCATCGAGCCTTCGAGCCAGTTCAGCGTGAGCGCGAGCGTGAAATCCGGGACGACCGCAACCTCCGAGGAAGCGGGGTTGCTTGGCTATATGTTTGCCAAGAACAGCAAACTGCTGGTCAAGAAGCGCGTAGTGAGCTGAGGAGGCTGAGCTAAATGGTTCAGACCGCCCACTACTATTTGCTGAAGTCCCCGCTGGGCCACAGGTACATCGGACAAAGGGGAACGCATGCCTTCGCCGCAGGGGGCAAGACCGTGTCCCTGTGGATAGGCATGGACCAGGTTATCGGAGCGAGCGCGAGCCCGACAACGAACGCCTTGGCTACGCTAACGACGCTCTGCAACTTCCCGGTGATCCAGCAGAAGTACATGACGCAGCAGCTCGGTCGGGCGATCTTCGCGGTCAGGAAGACCGGCAGTGTTGCCGGGATGACATTCGACTACGAGGTCTTCGGCAAATAAACCCCTTAAACCCTTTACCCCTTTACTCTCTCTAAAAAAGGAGGCAACACAATGAAACAGCTATTCCAGGAAGGGGATTACATTGCCATATTGGAGGGCAATGACAGACCCCAGGTTTTCATGGTCCAGCGCACCGAGGATGTCGTGGCGGATTACCAATTTGCCGACCCCATCACCACGCTGACCATCGGCCAGTCAGAGCAGATCGAGCTAGTCGAACCGAAGCAACTGACCGAACCGCTGATCGAGATGTACCAGCTCCGCGTCGGCGTCGATGTGGGAGTGATCTACACCGAGATGCTGTCCGGAACATACAGGCGGACGCCCTTCAAGCAGAAGAAGCCGACGACAGGCTCTCCTTGGGTGGGGTATTTCTCTGGGCGGTCCTCCCCGAGGATCGACCCTCAGTACGAGTTCTTCCTGCGCTTCAACGAACGCCCGGCCTTCAGTGTGTTCAATCCCAAAGGGTTCAGCATCCAACCCTGCCTGCACTTCACCGGTCGGAAGTTGCTGCTGGTTGTGCTCAACCCATCGTCCGAGGCCCATGGCGGCAAAGCACCGGACAACATCAAGGCTTCTCAGTACCTGCACATCAAGCCGGAGAGGGCGCAGCAAATCGCTGATGCCGTGATTGCGAACACCATAACCCATAGGAGGATCACCGCTTATGGCATCGACGAGTGAGGGATGAAAAATGGTAACTGAGAACGACAACCCGAAGTTCATCAATGTGCAGCTATGGGGCATAGGCAGCGATGGCCTGCTCTACCCGTTGGAGAAGACAACGCAGGAGGAGACCAGCGCCTACCTGTCCATGGCGACGGCGGCATCGGCCATAGTGTACGACGTCCCGACCGGCAAGCAGTTCCGTATCAGGACCATACTCTTCGCCAATGTCATCGGGGGAACGGGCAAGACTCTGTGGCTGACGAACGGCAGCGGCCTGTCCTACACGAAGATACCAATCGTCTGCGGAAGCACGGTAGGCCAAGTGTTCTTGAACGACATCAAGGGACTGGTCTTCGACTCCGATATCTACGTGCAGGCATCGAGCTTCAGCAACGGCATGGCCTTGATGGTCGCGGGAGAGCTGGAGTCGAAGGAGAGCGCGACGGAGTAAGCTTACGATTACCTCCCCCTGGAGGCAGGAAACTGCCTCCTAATTCTTTTTTCTTCTACTTGATGCAATTAAAAGTAGGCTTTGAACTCGGGCCATCCCAATCATTATAATACCTTTCGAGGATTATAGGTCATATCTCACGGGGGAGTGAGTACGAAGACAGAACAAGACTATAGAACGGAGTTAAGGGGCCTGACCGATATGGCGGTCAAGGAGGGGGGGATCGGCGCTCTGCCGATCAGGGAACTCTATTTGGAGGAGGCCGCCAGGTGCCTGTTCACCGCCCAGAATACCATGACCGTGCAGAACAGCATCGAGGCATGGATGAAGAACTTCAAGGAGAACATCAAGCAACTGCCAAGGGATGCTGGATGGATCAAGAAGACGCTGAGCGGTTATGCTGCCATCGTGGTAGGCGCTGGCCCGAGCATCACCGACGCCCAGATGGAGGCGCTGAAAGGCTACAAGGGCATGGTATTCGGGACGAACAAGTCGATGACCAGGTTGCTTGAGCACGGCATCAGGCCGGACGTCGTCTGCGTCCTGCACACGACCAACGAGATTCTTCCGCATTTCTCAACGGAGGCCATCGCCAAGGCCATGAGCAATGACATAAGCGGCATGACTCAATGGACCTGGTGCCTGACGACTTGCCTCCATCCCGACGTCATCAAGGCGGCCAGGCAGGTCAGCGGGAATATGTCCCATGAATATTGGTGCAACCCGGCCATACCGGAGGAGCAGCTGGAGAACGTCGGGCACTTCATGGAGATTATGTCCGGCCTTCCCTGCATCGACACCGGGGGGAACGTGGGCATCTTCGCCATGCTGTGCGCGGCTCAGTTCGGCTGCAACCCTATCGGCCTCCTGGGCATGGAGCACGCATTCTTCCTGGATAAGAAGTGGACGGTCGAGCAGGCGCTTGGTTACAGGATCGAATGGAACCCGGAGGACGACCAGACCTACGCCATCACGCCGAGCTTCCAGACCTATCTAGACGGCCTGGTCAAATATTGGCGCTACTACGATGGCAAGGGCATCAAGATCATCAACCTCTCGCCCTTCGGACCCCTGTTCGCCAGGAGAAAGACGCTCATGCCCTTCCTGGACGTGAGCGAGTTCGTCAGGGGGTAGCATGTCCAAACTCTCCGCAGAGGACATATCCAGCCGCATGGCCAGCTATAATCAGACGGTGATGACGGAGCTGCTGCCCAAGTGGAACGCCAACTTCGCCGACAACCTGCCGATCACCAAGAGGGCGAAGAACCTTGACGAAGCGCCGTTCTTGTGCCAGAAGACCGAGACCGAGGACCTGATGGTGCTGAAGCGCCCCCATTGCATCGTGATCGGCGCGGGTCCATCCTTGAAGAAGGTGGACCTATCGAAGCTAAAGAATTACAGGGGAGACATCATAGTGTGCAACAAGAGCTACGAGCCGTTGCTGAAGGCCGGTGTCATTCCCGATTGGGTCTGCCTTTTGGACGCTGACGCCATATCGGTGACGCAGTTCCGGTTCTTGGAGGACGGCCCCGTGAACGACAGAACCAAGTTCTTCGTGGCCTCCATAGTGTACCCGGAGACCTTGAGAAAGATTGCAATGCGGTCCATTGATTGGGGCAACCTCTACTGCTTCAACCCCACGGCGAGAACGGACGAGCCGACTTTGGTGAACGAGATCTGGGGATGGATGAACGGCAAGAAGGCGTTCGCCCACGGAGGCAACGTAGGGACGGCGGCTGTCAACCTGGTCATGGAGCTGGGCTACGGGCGCATTGGCCTCCTGGGCTTCGATTTCATCGAGGAGCCGAGGAAGGAATGGACGCTCAAGGAGAGCATGGAGCGGGAGGTCTGGTGGTACCCGGACACCAACGAGTATGTCCATGTGCCGTTCAACTTCATGTGCTATGTGCAATGGCTGTTCATGAAGGCCGAGGACTACCAGAACGAACGGCGCGAGGTCATCAACCTGTGCGAATCGCCCCTCATGAGGCACACCCCGGTCCTGAAGCAGGAGGGATTGGATGAGTTCATTGCCAAGATGTGATCCCTTCACGGAAAAGGAGAGGGCCAGCGGGGATGCGACCATCAGCATGGCGGTCTATCGGCAATGGTTCGAGAACTACGAGAGCAACAGGCCGCTGATCCTCAAGTCGAAGGGCATCGACGGCCTGCCGATCATAGAGACGGCCGTGGCGGTGGGAGCCGGTTGGTCCTTGAGCAAGAACATCGGCCTGCTCAAGGACATCCAGGTACCGGTCATCACTTCGGACAAATGCCTGAAAAGGGTGCTGGAATACACAAGGCCGCTGGTCGTTTGCGCATTGAACACCGCGCGGACCGACGTGGAGACGTGGCTGGACATAGATAGCGAGGGCATCTATCTGGTCGCCCCGGTCACCGCCCATCCGAGGACGTTCACGAATTGGAAGGGACCAATCATCTTCGTCAACCCGCAGAACACCTGCGAAGAGCTGGTCTGCCTGGTCCAGAAAGAGACCGGGCTTGTTCCATCGTTCCGGGGGGAGAACGTCGGCATGTTCACGTTCCTGACCGCCGTATCCATGGGGGCCAAGAGGGTCGCGCTCTTGGGGATGAACTACTGCTTCGAGGCGGAGGAGGAGGCGTTGAACGTCACCAGGCAGCAGCATGCGATCAAGATAATGGACTACACCGGCCAATGGGTATATACGGTGTTCGATTGGATCGACTCGCGGAAGTCGTTCCTGGAGTTCTGCGACTTCGCCAAGTCCTTGGGCGTGACCGTGGTCAACTGCTCGGAGGGAGGGATACTGTGGGAGCAGGGCGTGGTCGATACCCTGAAATTCAAGCTCTGGAGGCGATACTGTGTTTAGGGTGTTTAGGGAAGAGAGGAGTGAGGTCATAGCTGGGGGGCTCCGGGACCTGTGGGAGCAGAACTATATCAAGAACAAGAGGTACATCCTGGCTGGCTACGACCTATCGCAGACAGTCGAAATCCGGGACGGCCCGGCCTTATGCATCGGCGCTGGTCCGAGCTTGCAGAAGAACATCAAGGACATCAAGAAAGGGCTCTATAAACTGGTCGCATGCGACAAGACCTGCCCGAAGCTAGTGGACCTCGGCATAGTCCCGGAATACGTGGTGGCCTTGAACGCCGCCCATACGGACGTACAGAAATGGCTGGAGCCGGTCAGCCGACCGGGGGTCACTTTGATCGTCCCCTGCGGCGTCCACCCGGAGACCTATGAGGGATGGAAGGGCAGCATCCAATGGATCAACGCCATAGTGCCCACCGGTCTCCACATGCGAATCTGGCATGAGACCTTGTCCGGTCTGGTCCCGAGGACCATCGGCTCGAACGCCGGGACCTTCGCCTATCTAATGGCGGCGGAGATGGGGTTCAACCCCGTGGCCTACATCGGCATGGACTTCTCGTTCCTGACCAGGGAGGAAGTGATGAGGAAATATATCACCCATTACGAGGACCATCTTAAAGTCCCCGTTGGTTCTACCTGGCCGTGGCCTCCAATATCAGAATGGAAGCCATGCAAGGTTCCGGTCTATGCCAAGCAGTATAACGTCATGGAGATGACCGACATCATGCACGATGTGCGCTGGCTGGACATCGGCTGGTGGGATATGGCGCAGGCGTTCCAGAGCCATGTCAAGCGCATGAGGGAGGAAAAAGGCACCATGACCTACTGCTGCGTGGAAGGGGGGATAAACGCTTCCAGGCACTCGCACATAATGAGCCTGAAGGAGTTCAACGATATGCTGGAGGGAAAAGATGAGGATACTGATAACGGGTGCAGGCACCTTGGGGACTGAGCTGGCATTGCAGCTCAACGGGAAGAATCCCAAGATCGACTACGGGGGCGGCTTCTTCCACAACACCGTCACGATGCTGGACTCCTCGGAGAACGCCCTCTGGACCTTCCAGGAGGCGCAGAGGAAGGCGATGGCGAGCGGCAGGCTGACGCAGGACCAGATGAAGCACACCAAACTCGTCCTGGGCGACATCAAGGACAAGTCCGCTGTGGATCGCGCCCTGGACGGTGGCATGGCGAACCCGTATCTAGGGGGGATGGAGATTGTGATCCACACGGCGGCGCTGAAGCACGTCCTGTTCACGAACAAAGCGCCCTACGAGACCATAGAGACGAACATTAGGGGGACCGCGAACGTCATCCAATCCTGCCTAGAGCACAACATAGAGCAGTTCGTCTTCATCTCTTCGGACAAGGCTTGCTACCCGTCCAACATCTATGGCCAGAGCAAGAAGTTCGGGGAGCTGCTGACCTCCTGGGCGGCGGAGCAGACCTATCAATGCGGAGGCTACCGGCATTACTTTTCCTGCCGGTTCGGTAACTTCCTGGGGTCATCCGGCAGCGTTCTGGACCGATGGAAGGAGCAGAGGGCATCCGGGGAGATCCTGCTGACCGACCCGAACATGAACCGCTTCTTCATCACGCCCTATGAGGCCGCCAAGTTCGTCATCAAGGGCATGGAAGAGGAGTGGGATCAGGGGGACGTGTTCGTGCCGGTCATCCCCGTCATCAACATGGACACCCTCGCCACCTGCATCCATAACCTCTGGGGCGACGTGATAGTCAAGACGGTCGGTGCAGGTCAAGGGGAGAAGACCGACGAGATGATGATCGGCCTGGACGAAGCGCCGAGGACGAAGGTGGAACCCTTCGGCTTCAGGATAGGCCGGGAGTTCATTGGGGACATCAAGGAGGAGATGGTGACGACGGCGACCCTGCCGCTGATGAGCAGGGAGCAGACGATGGAATACATCAAGGGAGTGATCTGATGCTTGTGAATCCGGGTTTTCGAGAGAAGAAGCTGACCAAGGAGAAGTGGGGCGAGAACTACTATATCTACAGACAGAATTGGAATGATTGGCCACAGACCGGGCACGTTGGGCGCTATCCTCTGCATATCGACCTGGAGGTCACGAGCCGCTGCAACCTGCGCTGCCCGTTCTGCACGAGGGAGTTCATGCGCAGGCAGGACATCGGGGATATGTCCCTGGCGACCGCCGTGGACGTCTTGGAGGAGTGCGCTCACAAGGTCCCCTCCATCAAGTTCAACTGGAGAGGCGAGCCGACACTCTATAGGGAGCTGCCGTTCCTGGTGAGGGCGGCCAAGCGGCGCGGGTTCATCGAGACCGCCATCAACACCAACGGCACGAAGCTCGACCTGGAGCTTATCGCGGCCTTGGCCTCGGCGGAACTTGACCGGATCATCATCTCGATCGATTCGCACATCAAGGAATCCTACGAGAAGGAGAGGGTCGGCGCTATCTACGAGGAGGTCATGGAGAACATCAGGACCCTGCTGCACTTCAAGAGGGACATGGGGCTGGACCGACCATATGTCCGTGTGCAGAAGGTGAATGTGCCCCATTTATCCCAGGAGAACGACGCATTTATGGCCTTCTTTACGGCCATGGGGGTCGATTCCGTGGCGATCAACTCCTTCAAGCAGAAGGACGTCGCCCTGGTGGAGTGGTCCCCCCTGCAATGCTCGCAGGTCTTCCAAAGGATGATGGTGACCTGGGATGGGAAGTACCTGCCCTGCTGCCAGGGCAACAACTTCGAGAGGCCGATAGGCAGGGTGGGGGATATGACCATGCAGCAGGCTTGGAACTCGGATTACATGAACAAGCTGAGGTCGATGCACCTGGCGAACGAGCAGGTCGGCATACCCGCCTGCAAGGTCTGCGAGGTCACCAGGCCGGAGGGGTGAGATGAGCAGCCATGCCTATAAGAAAGGTCAGAGGAAGAAGGTGAAGAAGGCGAAGACCGACAAGGAGAGGGAGGAGATAAGAAATGCGAGAGCGGCACAGAAGAGGAAGGTGAAGACGTGAGCAGAGACGGCGTTTACGTTTGCGCGGACATCGGCTGTCATTGGTTGGGGGACTGGAAGAGGATGGAGTGGATGATCGAAAGGTGCGCCTATGCCGGGGTCGATGCCGTGAAGTTGCAGATGTTCGACGCGGAGCTGCTGGAGGGGCAGTACAGCCAAGAGATGCAGGAGAAGCTGTGCTGCATGACCCTGACCGCGTTTGACGTGTCGAATGCGGTCCGATGCGCCCATCGGCACGGCATAGAGCTGGTGGTGACACCTATGAGCAAGGGGCTGGCGGACACGCTGAAGGACGTCCCTGTCGATGGCTTGAAGGTCAGGGCGAAGGACTACCTCAATGCCCCCTTGGTGAGAGCCGTGCGGAGCTTCGGCAAGCCTTACTACATCTCGTTCCCGGTGAAGGACGGCATCGCCAGTGTGCCGATGGATGAGAAAGGGCAGCCGGTCAACGAGGAAGACGCAGAGGTCCTGAGGGAACACTGGTTCAACACCTACCCGCCGAGGGGGCACAGGGTCTATTGCATCCCCAAGTACCCACCGGAGCTGAGCGAGATCCAACTGAAGACCTTGAGCCATCAATACCACGGGTTCTCCAATCACTACCCGCACATATCCGTGCCGTTGATGGCGGCTGCCTTGGGTATCCAGAACCAGATGAACGTGTGCAGATTGAACCGCTTCTACCTGGAGGTCCATGCGAGGCCGGACGTAGGGGAGAAGGAGCAATACTTGGATTGGAATGTATCCCTCTCCTTTCACCAGATCAGGTGCCTCTGCAAGTCCGTGGCCATAATGGAGGAGGCGATAGGGTGATGAAATTGAGTGCTCGGATGAGAAACCATTTTGGTGATAATAGGAGAATGGATCAAAAATGAACGAAGAGAACTGGACGAACAAAGTAACCGTGTATGTATGCCAAGCGAAGATCGAAGCGGCCAGCGACGGCCTGCCTTTGAGGGTCGAGGACGTCGAGCGCGGCGTGGGTGCGGATTGCATCTTCCACACGACCGAGAGGGAAAAGATGCTGAGGCATCTGGTCGAAATGCACTCGCAGGAGCTCCTGGCATCATTCGCTGGCACCAAGATATTCAATCTGTGAGGCTTTGGATGCGCGTCTTTATCCTGGCCAGGGCAGGGTCCAAACGCTGCCCGGAGAAGAACATCAGGGAGTTCGAGGGCGGCAGGACCCTGATCGACGAGTGCATACGCAAGGCCCGGTACCTGAAGCCGGAGAAGATCATCCTCTCCACCGACATAGACTGGTATATCGACCGGTACAAGGACAACTACGACGTCCTGGTGTTCAAGAGGCCGGTGGAGCTGTGCGGGGACCTCACGACCTCCGAGGCCGTGGTCTACGACTGGATGAGAAATCATGGTCTGGGCATGACCCAGGATTTCTGCCTGATGCAGGCGACCACGCCCTGCATGAAGGTGGACACCCTGGTCAAGGCCAACGACCTGTTCATGGCCTCCGGGGCCAAGTCCCTGATAGGCGTGAACCCCGCACTCAGGCCCAACGGGGCCTTCTACTTCGTGCGTGGGGACGAGTTCATGCGCTACCATACCTGGTGGACGCCGAGGACGGCCCTCTACCGGATGTCGTGGGAGGAGAGCGTGGACATAGACTGGCCGTGGGACTTCAGGATAGCCCAGGCAGTGATGAGGGGGGATGTGTACGGACACGATTGAGCAGAGTACAAGGAGAGAGAAGGTAATGGAGCACTACAGGAAGCAGGCCGAGGAGTACGGGGACTCGCCGCAATCCACGATGTTGGACCTGACCACCCGCATGAAGGAGACAGAGGTCATCCTGAACGAGCTGCTACACACGCGCTCGAATGCGAGGGTGCTGGAGGTCGGGTGCGGCAATGGATATATGCTCGCAAAGTTACGTAGCGCCCTTCCAGATCTGAGCCTGCATGGGATCGACCTCTGCAAGGAGATGGTTGACCTGGCCAACAGCAGGGGGCTGAAGGACGTCGCCATCGTGCTCGGGGAGGCAGAGGACCTCCCTTATCCCGACGGGTACTTCGATGCGGTATTCAGCGAGAGATGCCTGATAAACCTGGACTCGTGGGGAGGGCAGCAGAAGGCGTTGCGGGAGATCCACCGGGTCCTGAAGCCCCAGGGAAGGTATGTGATGATCGAGTGCATGACGGACGGCTGGCAAAACCTGAATCGGGCCAGGGCCGAGGTGGACCTGCCTCCGATACCCGTGCCCTTCCATAACCTGTTCTTCGAGCGGGAGGATTTCCTGTCTTTCATCAAGGACCTCTTCGATGTGATGGACGGCAGGAACTTCATGAGCAGCTATTTCTTCGGTAGCAGGGTCATATATCCGGCGCTCATAAGAGGGCGGGAGCCAGCTTACAACACGAGTTTCGTGGAGTTCTTCAAGTATCTGGAACCGCACGGGAACTACGGCCATCTGTACCTCTATGTCCTGGCGAAGAAGGGGGGACCATGAGGCGAATACGTTTGTGGACCTGCTACTTCACGCGGTCCGAGTTCGGCCCATTATCCCCGCTGCTGAACGAGCTGCACATCCGGGAGAACACCGGGAGCGAGGTCGAGCTGCAAGTCGAGGACCTGTCCTTAGGCTACTCCCCGGAGACCATCGGGGCGCTGTTCAGGAGCTACGAGCCCGACCTGGTGCTCTGCGGCTTCGACAGGCCGGAGATGGTGCCGGTCGCCTACGAAGCGTATCATCTCGGGCTGCCCATAGCCCAAATCTTCGCCGGGGACATAGCAGGCGGGGCCTACGACGACGCCGACCGGTTCAACATATCTTCCTATGCCTCCCTGCTTTTCTGCGCAACCACGAAGGCGAAGCAGCGCGTTTCCAGGGCTTTGCAGTGGAGGAAGGAGCTGCAGGACGATTTCCAGGTGCATGTCGTGGGAGCGACTTCCTTCGACGACATGCTGTTCGCGCAGCCGAGCGACATCGAGACCCCCTTCGACCTGGTGCTCTACAACCCGCCATCCATGGCGACCAAGGACCAGGTGCAGAACGAGCTGATAGAGATCACGAAGCACCTGTGGAGCCAGAGGACGGTTATCTGGGTGGAGCCGAACGGCGACCGCTACTCGGATTTCATAAGGGAGCAGGTGGACGCGATGGGGAGCTGCGGCATGCTGACGGTGAGATGGAAGGACAGCATGCCGAGGAAGGAGTTCCTGGGGTATCTAAGGCTCTGCACCCGTTTCCTAGGTAACTCCTCCAGCATGTTCTACGAGGCGGCCTATTGGGACAAGATCATCATCCAGATAGGCATGAGGAACAAGTACCGGGAGCCCATCCCTAAATCGAAGGCCAAGCCCGGAGCATCGAAGAGGATCGCGGACATCATGATCGACTATTGCAAGATGAGGGAAACGAAGAGGACGGAGATCAAGAAATGACGGACACGAAGGAGAGGTGTTTGGTGCCCTTCGCCAGGCCATACCATGGCGGGTGCGAAGGAGTGAACCTCATAGCTGACAGGATCGCCTGGATGCTGAACGGCGAGGGGCGCGAATCGAACGGCGAGAACTGCCGGGAGCTGGAGGAAAGGGTGAGACGGATCAGCGGGGCCGACTACGCTATAACTACCAACAACTGCACCAACGCCATGATGATTATGCTGGCCACCTGCGCCAGGGACAAGGTCAGGCTAGGGCAGCTGCCCTCGTTCACCTGGCCCTCGACGCTCATAGCCATGAACGCCCAGAAGTACCCGGAGGGCATAGTGCTGCACGACATCGACTATGAGACCTGGACCGTCAAGAGCTATCCATACCACTCCCATCCTGCAATCGCCCTGGCAGTGGACACCTTCGGCAACGACACCAACCCCATATCGGAAGTGCCGCTGTTCTTTGACCGCGCCCATTCGTTGGGGGTGAAGTTCAGGGAGATAGGCTTGGCGTCCGCGCTCTCCTTCTCCCGCTCGAAGCTCGTGACTGGCGGTGAGGGCGGGATGATCCTGACCAACAGGAAGGCGTTCGTGCAGGCCATGGTGAACGCCAGGGACATGACCTGCCGGATGGACGAGAAGCAGGCCATCGAAGTATTGGTGAGCATGGGATACCTCCCTGAGATGCTGGAATGGAAAAGGGAGACCTATGACCGTTACAAACAAGCGTTCCCGATGTTCGCCTTCCAGCAAGGGCAGAACTGGAACCACCAGGTCATCGGCATGCTCCTGGAGTCCCACGAGCAGCAGGACAAGCTCATCAAGGAGTGCACGGGCATCGAGTTCAAGGCGTACTACGAGCCCATCCACACGAAGTTCAAGTACAAGACGTCCCTGCCGGTCACGGAAGATATATCAAGGAGGATAATAGCATTACCTTCATGGTACAAATGCGACAGAGATTATATAATACGCCGGATAAAGGAGACGCTGGAGTTATAATCACGTTTACCCGGTGCTCATGTATGAGACAGAGGCGCTCATAACGAAGGCCGAGGAGTTCTTGTCGGCGAACATCAAGCCCCAATTCTGACCCAAACCTTTTACACTTCTTTCCCTTATTCTCACCCATGGAGTACGACCTGTTCAACGTCAAGAGCCTGAAGATGGACGGCGATTCCGAGACCATCACCGTAGAGACGGACAAGGGGCAGAGGGTCTTCACCAGGGACGAGATCGAGACGGTGAAGCTCAAGTCCGTGGCGTTCATGGACGGCGATACCTATTTCTTCAACAATGCCCGGTGCTCGATTGACAGGCAGAACAAGGAATTGGTCTGCGGCGATTGATATAAATAATCTCCATGGTCTAATCGTACTTGATGTCGGTCTTCGATTGCACCTGCTACGATGCAGAGACGGGCAAGCTGCTCCTCAAGCTCATCACGACCGTGGAGGCCATGCCCCCGGAGGACCTGCCTGAAGGCTTAGACCCGAAGAGGCTCAAGGAACTGAAGATCCAGATCAAGACCTGCGGCTTCGATGGCCAGCAGGGGAAGAGCGGCGGCGGGGACGGCAAGACCTCCAAGAAGGGGCGGAAGCTATCCGGGTATCAGATAGCGATGGGGAACTGCATGCGCTCGCCGGAGAAGGGCGGACAGGGGAAGCCGTTCATGGAGTGCATCTCCGACTGGAAGGCGAAGAAGAATGGATGAGACGGACGTCGAGATACTCAAGGTCCTGATGGACCGGCCCGGACTGACCGGCTCCGGGGTGGCCAAGGCCGTCTTCGATCCCAAGTCTGACCTGGAGCTGAGGAAGAAGGACTCGTTCGTGCGCTACCGCCTGGCCGTGCTTGAATCCTACGGCCTGGTGAAGAAGACCATGGTCAAGCGGAAGAGCTGCTACCGGGTGCCGTTGGAGGATATAACCCTAGGCAAGGTGACCGTGACCATACCGGGCTGCGACGAACCGGTGGAAGTGGGCAACTGCCTTTACATGGCCAACGGCGAGTGCAACCGCCTGATCCTCCTGGACTGAAAGATTTTTTTGGAACACCCGTTATATATCTAAGACCCCTTTGCTCACTCAGTCAAAGTATTGAGGCATACCCATGACCATCATCTCTGGTGGCAAGAAAGCCATCGTGAAGAAGATGTCCCCCAACGGACAGCTCGTGCTCGCCTGGAGACCGAAGCCTTATCCCAAGACCCCCCAACAGAAGAAGGTCGGAGAGGCTGCCAGGGCCTGTGGCATCCACAAGGGCATCTCCAAGGACGCTCTCAGGAAGGCCATGATTGAGTGCATCCCCGGCAAGTTCGGACGCTAAACCCCTTCCTTTCTATCCTTTTTTACCTTCCACCAATTCTGCCAGGTTGCACAGCTTGTAGTTCCCGTTCTCATCCTTCTCCAGACACTCCGGCACCGCTTTCGCGCCTGCCTGCTTGGCGATCTCCAATCCCTCGCTGGTCGAGGCGTCGATCAGGCCGACCTCGCCGGACGCTATCTTATCCTTCAACGCTTCCTCGATGACGATGCAATGCCCACAATCGGGATGGATCAGCAAAGATTTCTGAGGCCCTGTCATGCATCTTCGATTGTCGGGTAACTTTATAATCCTATCCGGCAATCTAACGGAGGCAACCACATCAGGGGGTGATAAACGTGGTGGACATCAACATTGCGACCCTCGCTAACGTCCAATTCCTTATCGAACTAATCGTGGCGACCGTCGTCGGCACGGTGCTCTGGCTCAACATCCCTCCAAAGACCATTCTCAAGAGCTTGCAGGAAGGGGCGGAGCTGCTCGTGGTCAACGGGGTAGTGGCGTTCGTGGGTGCGCTGATAGCGACTTCGACAGGGACCGACATCTACAGCATAGGAGGATTCCTGCAAATCGTCGGTGTGGTCATCCTGGGAGTCGGCGGTCTCTCGATCGCCAAGGGCGTGATAAAAGAACAGACCCCGCCATCCTCACCCGGTCCCCCGGCTCAGTGAATCGGACTGGCAGGAAAAACCACTTTCCTATCCTATTTTTACTGAAATTCGGCGATTATACCCCATATGTAGATAGGGTCGGCATAGTTATCGGTGTCCTTGGCCCCATCGCCATCGCCGTCGTACAGGCCATCGGCAAGAACGGCAGTAGCAGGCAGCCCGGCCATCCTATAGAGATACACCGCGCCGACCACGTACTTGTTGCTAATGGACTCTGAGAGCCCCCTCAACGAGTAATTGACATCGGCTACGATGCTCGACCCGGAGACCCGTAGCATCCTGATCTGCGTCTTGTGGAACTTTCCGGCGCTCACGGCCTGGTTGAGTACCTTATCATACGCTATTCCCCATTCCATGAGCGGATACTTCTTGCTCCAATCGCCTTCCGACCATGAGGAGAGTTTCCAATCAATATCGGCTCCGTTGGCGTTCGGCGTCCAGGAATCGGGCCGGTCGGTCACGATGTTTCCGATGTACGACTCGAAGTCCATCTTCTGCTGCTCGATGCCTAACAGGAAGCCGACCTTCTTATCGGCCCCGGTGACGTTCCCGTTATCGGACCAGATAATATAGAGCCTGAGGTCCACGACGTCCTTCGACGGCAGCAGCAGCCTCTGAGGGGAGATGGCACCGGTGACTATCGGCTTCGTCGTCGTGTCGAGGAACTCCCATCCCCAACCAAGAACCGCTATTGGATTGTTAGGCGCACCGAGGGCGTCCACGAATTGATTGCCGCCGAGCCCCCATTTCGCCAGCGTGGGCGTCGTCTTCGACCTCATGGGTTGTATTCCTCCCAGACATATAGGTCCAGAGGACCAGGGACCGCGCAGATGGCATACATAGCGCCGGTATAGGTGTCATTGTACTCCGCATCATTGGACAGCACCGGCCACCCTGGATCGCTGCCTCCAGCGATAGTGACGTTGTTGTGGGGAGAGACATAGATGGTCGCCGCGCTCTGGTTCTTGATGGCGAAGTTCGCCCTTTTCGGATTGACCGGGAGGACCGGAGTGGATGTACTGCCAACGGAGATCACGAACTCCCTGGCCAACGCTGCCTTGGCCGGTGTGGTGGTGATGGCGATTGCGGCCTGCCCTGGTTGGGTCTGACCCAGGAGCGTGTTGATCGCCTGGATGAGGATGTTCATAGAGCAGGTGTTCTGTCCTATAGCGTCTATCAGGGGCTGAAGGGGATGCGGGGTCATGATAGCATTTATTACCGGGCAGGTTGATAAAATCTTCGTGGCGGTCGTAGCACAGTCAGAGAAGGAAAGGCGGGGCACGGCCTTCGAGGAGATCGTGATCTCCGAGCTTAAGAAGATGAAATGCGTCATAGCTGAGCGTTTCAGGAAAGGCGAGGGCGGGGGGGGCCTCCCTGACCTCTACGCCTATTGCGGCACGAAGCTCACGCGCATCGAAGCTAAGGAGACGCTGGCCTGGCACAAGGAGGGCGAGGACGTCCGGCCAGGAAGGTTCGTGCTGTCGGAGGAGGTCATACCGAAGGAATGCTACGCCTTCGGGGTCGATGACCAGATAGATGGCACTCTGAGCATCGACTTCATCAAGGCCGCAGACCCGGACGAGTACGTGCGGACGCATGGCAAGAGGCCGAAGTACCCCATATCCAGGCTGGAAGAGGTCAGGGACGGGCAGAGATGCACCTTGCCGATCACAGGGACCATAATCATGCCGAGGGAGAGGCTGCTGGAGCTGATGAGACTATGACCTGGCGGCGTTTTGCTACGGTCGCGCTCGCCATCCTCTTCGGCCTTGCCTTCGGCCTGGCGGCGGAGCCGATATATGATTGGTGGATGGAGCGGAAGGCCAGGAGAGCAGCATGAAGGCATCCCCAGAGCTGAAGAAGATGTTAGAAGAAGGCGTAGGCTGGCGATGCGGTAAGCCGCAGGTAACGAAGCCTTCCAAGGTGGTGGCCTTCGAGGTCGGAGAGCTAGGAAACGATGACGACCTTCCGCAATATTGCGCAGCACTCGGGGTCAGCAAATGTGACCTTGAGTCCGTGGTGTCGCGCCTTAAAGAGATGGATGATGGACGAGCGATATGGCTTGGATTGAAGAAGAACGTAAAAGCGCATTATTGCGATGGAAGCAAGCCAGAGAGCTATGCCATTCCAAAAGGCTCGCTGGTGCTATGCGACCTTGGACCGGATGGGGCGCTGGTGGTGTTCAAATGAAAGTAGTTGGTGAGGACATCAAGGGCCATCCGATCGTGATGCACTTCAGGCCGACAGCCGAAGGCTGGGACGGTATCCTCTGCACGAACGGGAGCTGCAAGTTCACCATGAGGGGCAAGGAGTTCAACGAACAGGCCGCCCTCGCCTTCGCCAAGCAGGTCATCATGGAGGAGTTCGGGGTCGGGGATGACTACAAGATGGAAATGGTGAAGGACTGATGGATTCGGTTAAAATGGAACGAAAGGGGGAATGGGTCTATGTTGATGGCCAGAAGGTACTTCAGATAAGTTATACGAAAGAGGATGAGCACAGAAGATACGTTTCTTTAGAGCCCATTTCCATCCGTCAGTTCAGGAACATCAGACCAGGGGCGACACCAGATGAGTACGATAATCAGATGGTGGCCTGGTTGAGGGAGTACCAGGATTTTGATTACAAGATGTGCGTAGCTGACCTGAAGAATGAGCTATGCTTCGATAAAATCGAGAAGCATAGTAAGGACCTGGCAAAATACGTACTGGCTCACATACAAGATAAATGCGATATTAAGGTCAAACAAGCGAAATATGATTTGTATTGGTAAGCTCACGGAAGATTGAATAACCCCGTGCCGCATACTTTTCTTCATGGCCAAATTCATCAATCAGATCGAGACTGACAAGGAGATGCCATCAACCGCTATAGGGGCGACCGTCAGTCTAGTGATCGCAGGCGTGACCTACCAAGGAACGGTCAAGGGCGTGGGCGCGATCGCGGACGTCGTGGTGAGCGGTACCTTTCCAGTCGTCATCGACGCTACTAAGGCGAGTATCACGGGCTCTGCGAAGCTTGGTTGAACACATCAGGAAGTGGGTTTCGCTGTAGCAACCACGAAGATCAGGATGACCGCTGCTCCACCCAAGACCAGGATCGGCAGCCAATAGCCGCCCCCGGTCACTGGCGGCGGCGTCACTCCATCCGGCATATCCGGGATGGAATCTAAAACCGATTGCAGGATAGGGTAGCCTGGATATGCAGGGATGCCCCCGGTCGGGGCATTGTCCAGCTCCATCCACGCCATGCTGACGCCGTACTTCACGCCCATTTGGTCAGCCCAGGGCCAGTAGCTCAGCTCCCATGGATATGCTGGCTGTGACCAGCCTACCTCAGAGAAGAAGCACGGCCTATCCAGGTTGTCCGACCATTGCTTGCGTGTGGCGACGAGATATTCATTGGTCGGGCCTTCCACGCTGGCGTAGAAATGGACGCCGGTGCAATCGGAGCCGATGTTCCTCATATCATACCAGCTCTCGCCCCAATCGAACATATCCCCACCGGCGCTGCCGATCATGACCGGGTGCGTGTGGTTGATGGACTTCACCCCAGCCGTAACGGCATTGGCCCAATCGACGTAAGCCTGCGCCCAGGTGGATGGGTACTTTATCTTCCAGAAGGTTCTGAACTGAGTGTTGTGG
>Ga0315279_10003839_pt1 | contig 20616 bp, 16 predicted proteins | sample YL17G06_20_MG_FD_203694 | JGI IMG/M metagenome (GOLD analysis project Ga0315279, IMG submission 203694) | Sediment microbial communities from Yellowstone Lake, YNP, Wyoming, USA - YL17G06_20 | ecosystem: Environmental > Aquatic > Freshwater > Lake > Sediment | place: USA: Wyoming | collected... | reverse complement strand
ATACCACGAAGAAGAGGAAGGTGTTCGTGCTCATCGGCTTCCTGGGACTGGCCATCGCGCTGGCGCTCATGGGGCTGTCGATGGACATGGGCACCTACTACTTCGCCAACTTCATCCAAGGGGCGATCGCGGCCGCGGCCGCCCCGGTCAGCACCGTGCTCATCCTGGAGATCTTCGCCAAGAACGAGTGGGCCAAGCGCATCGGGGATTTCAGCAAGGTGGCCGGCATCGGCTGGGTGGCCGGTCTCATCCTGGGAACGCTGTGGCTGTCCATCGCCACCAACGCTGGCTCCACCGAGGTGGCCATGCGCGCCCTCTTCTTAATCTCCAGCGCGCTCTGCGTGCTGTCGGTGATCCTGGCGGTGAAATGGGTCCCGGAGCCGGAGAAGAAGATCGACCGCTCGGAGATCGTCACGGTCACCAAGGTGCCAGCCATATCGTTCGAGCGCGGCCGCTACGCTCCGACGCGGCTCATGCATATCATTCGCATCAGCGCCAAGAACCTGTCCCCGGTGAACTTCACCCGCAACCTGAAGGTCTATTACGCGGTGGTGCTGCTGGCCTTCACTGGCTTCTTGACCTTCTACGTCGGCTTCCCCATCTTCTTGACGCAGACGGTGGGCCTGAGCGTGTCCGAGGTGTTCGTAGTGTACGTGGCCTCAGCCCTGGTCTCCGCCATGACCTACTCCCTAGCGGGCAAATGGACCGGCACCTTCGGGGGCAAGCGCATGCAGGAGCTGGCCTTCGCGGGCCGCATCCTGCTCTTCCCCGCGGTGTTCCTGCTCACCCTCCTCGACCTGCCGCACCTGGCCCTGCTGGTGCTGCTGTGCGCCCTGCACTCGCTCATCGGCTTCTGCTGGGCCAACCTGAGCGTGGCCGGCAACACCATCGTCTGCAACCTGGCCTACTGCGAGTTCCGGACGGAGTCGCTGGGCATGTACAACGCCATCCAGGGGATAGGCACCATCATCGGCTCGCTGCTGGGCGGCTTCGTGGCCAACTACTATGGCTATCTGCCCACCTTCATCATCGCGAGCGTGTTCGTAGGCATCGCCTTGGTGGCGCTCATCTTCCTGGATGTGGAGAAGGTGCCTTGCGAGGGAGAAGGACCGAAGGCCTCGCGCGTCTGAGGGGACCCATTCCGCTGCCTCTCATGATCTGGCCTCTCTGTCCTCCAAAGGCGGAGGGGCGAAAAAACCCCCTTCCTTGAGCAGGACCCAAGACCTCAGCGCATCGAGGCTAGAGCCACTTTATGGCTTCGTCCCGGGGGACCGCGACCAGCGTCTCCGTGGCCAGTATCTCGCTCATGGCCAGGCCCCACTTCATGACCGCTCTCTCGTTGGGAGCCTCGACGATGGCAGCGGTGTCGTACCTCCCCAAGGTCCAGTACATCTTCACGAACTTGATGCCTTCCTTCTTCGCCTCTTCCATGAGCTTGTTCGCCTGGACTGGCGTATCCTTCGTCGGCCGCCTGCGGAACTTTCCAAGTATCACGAACTCCATTTCATGACCTCCGTGGAGAGGCTCCGAGCCCCATGCTTATAATGTTTTCGAAATCGGCAAGTCGACGGCAAGGATCGCTGACCCTCAACCGCAAACCGGAGGGGAGAGGAACTATGGACCGCTCTCGCCTGCAGAACCAGGACCAGATCAATAGAATAAGAACGCTCATGACGTGCATGGAGAGGCTTAACGCCCCCACCAACCCGGCATGAGCTTGGATCGAGTTTCGTTCCGCGGCCCTACATCATGGCATCGGGGGACATCTGCATGGCGCCCTGCACGACGCCTTCCGTGTCCATGAAATAGACCATCGTGCCGACCCTAGGGATGTCCATCTTGGGCACCACGATCTTCCCGCCGTTCTTCTCGATCTTCTTGATGGTCTCGTCCAGATCGGTGACGTCTATGGTGTTGACCACGGTGTCGCCCGGCTTCTGCCGCGACTGGATCGCGCCATCGATGCCCGGTTCCTTCTTGTCGCCGGTCCTGGCCAACCAGTAATCCTGGTCGCCCCATTTTTGGAACCTCCAGTCGAAGACGTTCTCATAGAACTTCATCGCTCTTTTCGGATCCTCTGCGCTCAGTTCGAAATGCATGACCCTTGCCATTTTCAGAACCTCGAATTCATGACCTGAGCGCAAGGTTCAAAAGCCTTTCCTCGATGGATTCTAGGTGCGCCACAAGAATGCGGTGCAGTGTGCATCCGGCGCCTTCCACCTAATGAACCGCGTCGATCTGGGCGCCGCCTCTCCAAGGCTCTGTCTTCGCCTTGAATGCTCACCTTGAGCGAACAGACCTGCCTGTGCCTTGGTCTGAGCATCATGTCGAAGTGGTCGACCCTGAAGCGTGAACCAACCAGCGGAGATAATGATCGGGCCACAGCCGCGGCTCATTTCTGCAAATCCCCATAAGGCGGAGGCCCTGCGGCACCAGCCCTGTGCGCCCTGTTCATCATGTCGATCGCTTTTACAATGTCGGTGCGGGTCACGATCCCCACCATGGCGCCGTTCTCCAGCACCACGAGACGACCAATGCCCTTGGTCGACATCTCTTCCAACGCTTCGAACGCCTCCGCCTCCGGTGCGATGCTGATGACGTTCCTTGACATGACCTGCTGCACCAGGACCCGGGTCTTCTCCTGTTCTGGCACTCTGAGCATGTCCTCTAGGGTGACCATGCCCACCACTTTCTCTGCTTCCAGGACCGGATAGCCCATGTGCCGCTCGGACATCATCTTGCCCTGCACAATGCTCACCGGGTCGTTAGGAGAGACCGTCGACACCTCCTTGGTCATGATGTTGCGGACCTTCAGGCCTCGAAGCGCTTCGTGCACCCGCGTGGACTGCAGCTCCTCGCCCGCGCCGATGTAGATGAAGAGGGCAATGAGAATGAGCCATATGGAAAAGACAAAACCGATCATGGCCATGAGGACCGCCAGGACCTTGCCCACGGTCACCGCCGTCTCGGTGGCCCGCAAGAAACCCATGCGTTTGGCAAGGGAGGCGCGCAGGACCCGACCGCCATCCATGGGGAACGCCGGCAACAGGTTGAACAGGCCCAGGAAAAGGTTGTAGAAGGCGGTGATGCTCAGCATTATGACGATGACCTGGACCGCCAAGGAGTTGCTGGAGCCATTCAGGAGCAGATAGAAGGGGGCGGCAATAGCGCCGATCGCCAGGCTGGACAACGGACCGACGAAGGCCATGACGCCCTCGCCCGGGGCACGGTCAGGCGCCTTCTCGATCTGGGACACCCCGCCAAAGATGAACAGCGTGATCCCGGATATCCGATAGCCTCGCCTGAGCGCGTAATAGGAGTGGGCCAGCTCATGGACCAGGATGGAGGCGAAGAGGATGATCGCTGCGATCGTCCCCAGGACCAGCTCGCCCGCAAGGTCCAAAGGCAGGCTCCCAAAACCTATCTGGAAGCCGATGAACGTCCCGGAGCCTACCCCAAAGGTGTAGGCGAAGAGAGGCAGGATGAGGGCCAATGTGACATGCAGATAGACGGGGATGCCGAAGATCCGGCCGACCTTGAGCGAGGCCTTCATGTGTTTGCATTGTGAGAATAGGGTTCTTATTCTTTCGGGCGGAAGCGAGCATAGCGCTTAGCACGATGAAAAGTGGAACTACAAGAGGAAAAGTGAGACCCGCCTTGCTGCCTTGTCGATGCATTCCTGGCGATTGTTGAGTAAATGCGGGAGTCAGAATATACAAGAATGATGGATAGTGCTGCCATGAGATATTCCTTGGCACCTCCATTGAAGCGCATGAAGGAAGAATGCCAACCACGAACATTATGACGGGCAAGGTCAGAGAAGAAACCCACTTGATTCTGCCCCCCCACGTACGCTTCTCACCCTATTGTTGCTGAAATCGCCGTCAATACTGCAAATCGGTCGAATCTCATGGCATTCGACCATTAATGGTTATGCGACCTTATCTGGCTTCGGAGCTTACGAGCTGGAAAGGACGCTGGATAACTTAACGTCGATTTCATGGGCGAAGTTGCCAACAAGCTCACGATACTGCCTGTAGAGAGCTGTATCTACCTCTATTATGATCTCTACCTCTGGGAATTTTGAGGGGTTCCTTGAATGAAGCTCCCTGCTGACGAGGCCACGATTGTGTACCAGGCAGTTTCTTACGAGTAGGAATTCGTGCACATCCTCTGCTAAGGCCCTTGTCGAATCCGACTTGATGGATAGGAGTTCTAAGAAATGCTCCATCTAGGAATCCGAGGACTCCGACATTAGCTGTCTGATTCTGTGGTTTATGAGCACGTCCAGGGCGTTGCCATTCACGATGGCTTCCACAAGCTGTTCATCCTTCAACGTGGATTTCTTTGACTTGAGTGCGTCTGGAAGAGAGGTAAACAGAGTCTCCAGCACACCTTGTACAAAACCTTCAAGTAACACAGCCATGAAGATAATGCCTTGCTCTCTTGAGAGTCTAGGAATCGATGTGACCATTTCCTTCCTGCGCTGGACCGATACTTTCAGGAAATTGAAATCGTATTCCTTGAGTTTCAGAATCCGCTCCTCGGGCTTCTCGACCATTTTGATGATCTCCCGCTCTCTCAATCTCCTGGCAACTCCCGGGGCCAGTAGCATTTCCATTGGCGGTTCGACATCAAACAAACGTAGAATCTCGATGTACGAAGCTTTCTCGTCAGCGGCGCCAAATAGCGCAGCCTTATGAACGAGATCCAATGCGAATAATGACTCATTTAACCTGACATATGGGATAGTCGGCCCTCTTATCTCCGCCTCAGATCTTCCCGCACCTTCCATGGAGAGTAATTAGCCAGGGATTACTTCCTAATTCTCCTAGCAGCAAGGGGAGCTTTCAGTCCGATATTCAGAGTAAATGTAGCCATAAAGGTGGACAATCCAGCAAGCCATACTATGATCTCAACATCCGAAGGAGACGCATCCATTTCTTGTACGAAAGTGCTTGAGGTGAGTGTAGTGGTTCTTCCCAGAGCCCTGGCTCATCCTTCCCCTAATTATTGAAAAAGAATAGAAGGCGTTTGCCGCCTTGAGAACTCAAACCCCTTTGATGGAACCAGGCGACAGATGTCCAGATGAGAAATATGGTGCAGGGAGGAGGATTTGAACCCCCGAACCACTAAGGACGAGACCCTGAATCTCGCACCGTTGGCCAGGCTTGGTTATCCCTGCTTGATTGCGGAGTAGGAACATATCGTCAACCTACTAAAACCTTTACCATGCGTGGGTTGGAGAGAGAACCAGGCCATTGATTATCACTAGATGAACTGGCGTCCCAATGCATATATAAGGTTCCGATTGGTCGAACAACTGCAATTCCCGGGAGTCCAGATTCGATTCGGGATTCAAAAATTATGACTTTGTCCATCAAACGGAACATCCGAACGAAGATCATGGTCCTCGTTTCCATTGCGATGATAGGGCTCCTATTGCTCGTTTTCTTCATAACAAGCGCCATCCATATTGCCAGCTTCGATAAGTTGGAGAAGGATGAGACCCTGGAAAGGGTCGGGATACTGGAGAAGGTCTTGCAGAACGATGTTCACGTTATCGACACCTCAACCAGGGATTACGCCACCTGGAATGACACCTATTTCTTCATGATCGACCAGAACCAGACGTTCGTGGACGCCAATCTCATACCTGAGACCTACAAGAACCTGGAGATGAGCTTCATCATCCTGGTTAATACGAATGGAAATGTTGTTTTCGGCAAGGAGTACAATAGAACCACTCAGATTCTTGACCCCTTGTCTCCAGGCATGATGGTCCATATAGCATTGGATGGCATGATCGTCAGTCGCTGTATCGCTGGCAATGAGACCATGGGGTTGATAATGGTCGATGGCCAACCGGTCCTTTTCGCGGCCAGGCCGATCCTGACAAGTGAATCTCAGGGTCCATCCGAAGGTGCCTTAATAATGGGCCGAACGATAGACGAAGCAGTTCTCAGCCGCTGGGAGGACTCCATTGGCTTGCCAATCCGGTTGTTTGAGATGAACGACCCATATCTAAAAGCGGAGATAGGGGAAGCTGGATGGAACGAACTCGTCAATGACCAGAGGACCATTCGGGCGCTGAACGAGACCGCGATGGGTGGCTATGCCTTGGCCAAGGACATTTATGGAAACCCTGGGGTTACCATCAGAGCCACGACAGAACGGGACATACATGCCCAGGGCATAGTGTCGGAGTACACGCTTGTCATTTCCCTGACCATCGCCAGCCTGATGTTCGGCATCGTCACCGTCCTGTTGTTGGAGAGGACGGTCGTCTCTAGATTGAGTAACCTTCGCCAGGAGGTGTCCCGCGTCGGTTCGACCACAGAAGGCGAGTTCCACGTCACCTCCCAAGGAAAGGATGAGATCGGTGAGCTGGCAGAAAATATTAATGGAATGCTGGCGACGATCAACACCGCTCAAGAGAGGCTCATAGAGAGCGAGAAGAGATATCGCGGGATCGTGGAGGACCAAAACGAGCTCATCGCCCGATTCGACCCCGATCTACAGGTCACCTTCATGAACGGAACCTTCCTCAAGACCATCAACATGGACTGGGAGAAGGTAAAGGGCAAGAAACTAGACCAGCTGATGCGACCTGATACGGTGGAGATAATCAAGAGCTATGTGAGCAAACTCGACGTCGATTCTCCCATATCCACCCTCGAGATCCCGATGACAGGCCCGACGGGAGGCATGTGGGTGCGCACCTCCATCAGGCCAATCCATGACAACACGGGCAAGATATCGGAGTATCAGACCGTCGGTGCAGACATCACCGAAAGGAAGAAGGCGGAAGAGGAGCTGGAGAAATACCGCCAGCAACTGGAAGGCCTGGTCCAAGAAAGGACCCTGGCCTTGATGATCACCAATGAGGAGCTGGAGAAGGAGATCGAGGAGAGGCGAAAACAAGAGTCCTTACTGAGGGAGAGCGAGAGACGATATCGCGCCGTAGTCGAGGACCAGAGCGAGCTGATCGCTCGACGGACCACGGACGGGACCATGACCTTCGCCAACGAAGCCTTCTACCGTTTCTTCGGCATAAGCCCAGATACCGTGATGGGGACGACCTACTGGCCTCCAGAGGGAGAGCATGATCGGACCACGGCCCTCGACAGCCTGAAGGGGCTGGGACCGGACCAACCGGTCAACTCCTATGACGCTCGGATGGAATTGTCTGACGGGATGGTCCGTTGGGTCAACTGGACCGATCGGGCCATCTTCGACGAGAACGGCGAGATGAGAGAAGTGCAGAGCGTTGGTCGGGACATCACCGAGAAGATGAAGCTCGAACAGGAGCTCTTGAGGGCCCAGAAGCTGGAATCGGTGGGAAGGATCGCAGGGGGCATAGCCCACGATTTCAACAACATCCTCACCTCGATCATGGGCAACATCGCCCTGGTCAAGCTGGACCCCGAAGTGAAGGGTTCGACCGACCAAAGATTGACGGACGCGGAGAACGCCGTCCTCAGGGCCAAGAACCTCACCCAAGAGCTACTCACGTTCTCCGAGGGCGGGGAACCGGTCAAGGAGGTCTCATCCTTGGAGGAGATGGTAAGGAGCTCCACGGAGTTCACCCTATCCGGGGCCAAGGTCCAGAGCCGCATGGACTTCGACAAGGGACTATGGATGGCAGAGGTGGACAAGGGTCAGTTCCGCCAGGTCATCAACAACATTGTCCTGAACGCCGTCGAGGCCATGCCCTTCCGTGGTTCGCTGACGATCAAGGGCGAGAACGTGCACTTGACGACCAATCAAGGGTTGCCGCTTCCTCCAGGCGACTATGTGCGATTGGTGATAAGCGATACAGGAGTGGGGATCTCACCGGAGAACATGAGCCGCATCTTCGACCCGTTCTTCACAACCAAGACCTACGGCAGCGGACTGGGGCTCTCCGCTTCCCTTTCCATCATCCGGAAGCACGGGGGCCATATCGAGGTCGTCTCCGAGGAAGGCAATGGAACGACAGTGGGCATCTACCTGCCTGCTCTGTCCCATATCATTCCCCCAACGACGGAGATCACGGTGGAGGAGCATCGGAACAAGGGCAGCATCCTGCTCATGGACGATGAGGTCAGCATACTGGACGTCATGCAGGAACTGATCGACCATCTGGGATATTCGGTGGAGTGCTCGGAGCATGGCGCGGACGCCATCGCCCGTTACCGCAAGGCGAAGGAGAGGGGGAAGCCTTTCGACCTGGTCATAATGGACCTCACCATTCCCGGTGGTATGGGAGGCAAGGAGGCGATCGCCGAGATCAGGCGGTTCGATCCGCAGGTGAAGGCGATAGTCTCCAGCGGCTATTCCCACGACCCGGTCATGGCCGACCCCATGAAGTACGGGTTCATCGGCGTGCTGCAGAAGCCCTATACCCTGAAGGAGCTGGAGAAGAAGATCAAATGGGCCATCGACTCGGGGAATGGGGGACAGGCCAGGACTTGAAGGGTTTATTACATCTTGCTCCCATGCCTGCTCCTGCGTACGAGAGAAGGCCATGCCAGACCCGGAACCGATCAAGCCGCCCGCGCCGGCCAAGAAGCCTGCGGTGGACTCCAAGGAGCTTTTCATCAATCGAGAGCTGAGCTCACTGGAGTTCAACCGGAGGGTGCTGGAGGAGGCGGAGGATGAGCGGCACCCGCTCCTCGAACGGGTCAAGTTCCTGGCCATCTGCGGCTCCAACCTGGACGAGTTCTTCATGTCCCGGGTCTCGGACCTGCGCAGGCAGATGGTGCGGGGAGTGAGCAAGCCCAGTGCGGACGGCCTGCCTCCCGCGGAGGCCCTGGACAAGGTCAGGGTGCAGCTTCTGCCCCTGCTCTTCGCGCACGGCCGGTGCTGGTACGAGGACCTGCAGCCGCTGCTTAAGAAGAACGGCATCCGCGTTTTCAAATGGAACGAGCTCTCGGAGGAGCAGCAGTCCGCGGCCAGGGCGCTGTTCTACCGGGACATCTATCCAGCCCTGACCCCGCTGGCTTTCGATGCCACGCATCCCTTCCCCTCCATCTCCAACCTCTCCACCAATCTCGCGGTCACGGTCCGCGACCATCAACAGAAGGACCGATACGCCCGGGTCAAGGTGCCTGTGGGCATCTATGAGCGCTTCATCCGCCTTCCGCAGAAGGGGCCGGCCGAGGAACGGGCCTCGGAGAGCAAGGTGCTCGATTTCATTCTCCTGGAGGACCTCATCTCCGCCAACATCGACCTGCTGTTCCCCGGCGCGGAGGTGGCGTCCTCGTACCCTTTCCGCGTGACCAGGGACGCCGAGATCGAGATCCAGCTGGAGGACGCCTCCGACCTGCTGAGCGCGGTGGAAGAGGGGGTGGAGAACCGCCGCGTCGGACTGCCGGTGCGCTTGGAGGTGGGCTGGGACACGCCCCCGCACATGGTCGACCTCCTGGCCAAGAAGCTGGACCTCCCCAAGTACCTGGTGTTCCAATCGCACGCGCCCTTGGCCTTGGCAGACCTTTGGCAGATGCTCGCCTTCGACCGGCCGGCGCTGAAGGACCGCCCCTTCAACCCCTACGTCCCGGGCGACCTGGCCGACCCGATCCACATATTCACGGCCATCAGGAGGAAGGATTTCGTGCTCTTCCATCCCTACGACAGCTTCGCCCCGGTGGTCGGCCTCCTGCAACAGGCGGCCGAGGACCCTGACGTGCTGGCGATCAAGATCACCCTCTATCGCATAGACAAGCGCTCGCCAATCGTGGACGCCCTGATCAAGGCCAGGAAGCACGGCAAGCAGGTGGCCGCGGTGGTGGAGCTGAAGGCCAAGTTCGACGAGGAGAACAACATCAACTACGCCCGCACGCTGGAACAGGAGGGTGTGCACGTCGTTTACGGGCCGGTGGACCTCAAGGTGCACGCCAAGATGTGCCTAGTGGTCCGCCGCGAGAAGGGGGGCATCACCAAGTACACGCACCTCAGCTCGGGCAACTACAACAACGTGACCACGCGCACCTATGGCGACCTGGGATACCTGACGGCCAACGAGGACCTGGGGGCGGATGTCTCGGACCTGTTCAACGCTCTCACCGGCTATTCGGAGATGCACAAGTACCGCAAGCTGCTGGTGGCACCGCGGGACCTACGCTCTGGGGTGATCCAGAGGATCGACCGCGAGATCCAGAAGCACGCCGAGAGCGGAAGCGGCTACCTGGCCTTCAAGCTGAACGGCCTGCTGGACAAGGAAGTGGTGAAGGCGCTCTACCGCGCCTCCCAAGCGGGCATCAAGGTCGACCTGAACATCCGGGGGCTGTGCTCCCTCAGGCCTGGAGTGAAGAATGTCAGCGACAACATCCGGGTCACCTCCATCGTGAGCCGGTTCCTGGAGCACAGCCGCATCTACTACTTCCGAAACGGGGGCGAGGAGGAGGTGCTCCTGGGCAGCAGCGACCTGATGCCGCGCAACCTGGACCGGCGGGTGGAGATCCTTTTCCCGGTCATCGACGAGAAAATCAAGCGGGCCATCATCAAGTACATACTGGCCACGCACCTCAAGGACAATCTCAAGGCCCGCATCCTCAAGAAGGACGGCAGCTATAAGAAGCTGCGACCGGCGGAGGGCGAGGAGGCCATGGACTCGCAGAAGTGGTTCCTGGAGCACAGGGGGATCTGGCACGAAGAAGGACCCTGAGGCCGCCCTGCAGATCGGCATAACGCCAATGCTGGACCTCATCTCCGCCTTGGAGCGGGACATCGATGAGGTGCTAAGGGACGAGGACGTCGAGGCGGTGCACAGGATGCGGGTCGCCTCGAGGAGGCTGCGCGCCGCGCTCACGGCCTTCCGTTCCGCCCTGCCCGAGGAAGATCTCAGGCGCTGGCGGGAGGCGGCCAAGGGCATCACCGCGCTGTTGGGCGAGGCCAGGGACCTGGATGTTCAGATCGAGTTCCTGGACAAGTTCCGACGAAAGGTCGGGAAGGAGCAGAAGAGGGGGATCGAGCAGCTCTTGGCCTCCAAGCGCGAAGCACGGCTGAGGCTGCAGCCTGAGCTGGTGGCCTCCCTTGAAAGGCTCAAGCGAGAAGGCACTCTGGAGCCACTGCGATCCTTCCTCCAGGCGAGAATGAAGGAAGGCCGGTCCACGGACCTTGCCAAGCTGGAGGCCAGGAGGATGGCCTCGCGCCGCATAGCCAAGCGGGTCAAGGCGCTGCTCGAGCTGCAGTGGTGCGTGCGCTTGCCGGAGGAGATCCTGGCACACCATCAGATGCGCATCGCGGCCAAGCGCCTCCGCTACACGCTGGAGACATTCCAGCCTGCCTATGATGACGAATTCGAGAAGCCCATCGCCAAAGTGAGGAAGCTGCAAGACCTCCTGGGGGAGCTGCACGATTGCGATGTCTGGATCCAGCATATCCAAGGACTGACGGACGGTCCGGATTCGTCGGCCCTAGGAACGGAGGCGGGGCCCGGCCTGCAGGCCCTGCTGAGCGACCGGAGGCGCAGGCGCAGGCAGCGCTACCGCCGGTTCGTGGAGGCCTGGGAAGCCCTGGTCAGCGCGGACTTCTTCGACCTGCTGGTATCACGGGCGGAGCAGATCGGACCGGAAAGAGAGCCCCTGGGGAAGCTGGAACGGGCGGTGGAGGAAGGAAAGCTGGCGCTCCTGGGCGACGTCCACGGCAACCTGCAGGCTTTAGAAGCTGTGATAGAGCACGCCAAGGGGCAGGGGGCGAACGTCTTCTTGTGCACGGGGGATCTGGTCGGCTACGGGGCGGAGCCGGAGGCAGTGGTGAAGCTGGTGCAGGAGAGGGGGATGTTGACGGTGGCGGGCAATTTCGACCTCAAGGTCCTGCGCACCCTTCCAGATCCAGAGCGGAGCGCTGACGCGAAGAGAATGGCTTTCACATGGACGAGTGCGCACCTCAGCGACGGCGCCAAGTCCTACCTGCGCAACCTGCGGCGCGAGCTGCGCCTCCGTTTGCTGGGGAAAAGGTTCTTGATCGCTCACGGCAGCCCCGACTCCATGGACGAGCACCTGGGCCCGGAGACGCCCAAGAAGCGCTTGAAGGAGCTGGCCCGCATGGCCAAGGCGGATGTGGTCGTAGTGGGGCACTCGCACCGTCCCTTCACGAGGAGCGTCGACGAAACGCTGTTCATCAACCCCGGGAGCGTTGGCCGCCAGGACGACGGCGACCCGCGGGCCGCCTACGCCATCTTGGACCTGGGCACCCTGGAGGTCGAGCAGTATCGCATCGATTACGACCTCGAGTCCGCGGTCGAAGCGATCGAGCGAAGTGGGCTGCCGGAGGAGTTCGGGCGCATGCTGCGTCAGGGGCGTTCGTTCGAGTACTTGGCCGCAAGCGCGCTGCCGGAGCCCAGGGACCGGGGCCAGATATCTGAGAGACTGCAGGCCGTCGAACGCGTCGCCCGGAGCATCCACGATGACGGCGGCCACTCGGAGCAGGTCCGTCGCCTGTCCGCGCAATTGTTCGACCAACTGGCCAGCCTCCACTCCCTGAAGGCCAAGGACCGCTACTGGCTGGAGGCCGCCGCCCTGCTGCACGATGTGGGCTGGGTGGAAGGGCAGCGGGCGCACCACAAGACCTCGTTGCGCATCATCCTGGAAGAAGAGGGATTGCCGTTCAGCAAGCGCGAGAGGCGCATGGTCGGTTCCATTGCGCGCTACCACCGCAAGGCGCTACCGAACGAAAGCCATGCCCATTTCCGCGCCTTGGACGAAGGGGACAGGAATAGGGTCAAGCTGCTGGCGGCCATGCTGCGCTTGGCGGACGGTTTGGATGCCACGCACCGGTCGGTGGTCAGCCAGGTCGATTGCACATTGCTCGCGAACAAGGCGAGCTTCATCTGCCATTACCGAGGGGATCCCTTGAAGGAGCAAGGTGAGGCGCGGCAGAAGGCCGACCTGTTCGAGAAGGTGTTCGCGCGTCCCGCCGAGTTCGCATGGAGGGAGGCGAAATGAGCTTCGAGGGCAAGGTCGTCTCCTTCATTGACATCGGCACCAACTCCATCCGCACCGCCGTGGTGCGCCTCAACCCCAATCATTCGTACACCGTACTCTCGCGCCAGAAGCAGGTGGTGCGCCTGGGAGAGGCGGAATTCCTGGACCAGATGCTCATCCCGGAGGCGATGGACCGCTGCGTGGTGGTCTGCCGCCGCTTCACGGAGATGGGCAAGGCCTTCGGGGCCACGGAGTTCATGGCGGTGGCCACCTCTGCCGCCCGGGAGGCCAAGAACCAGGAGGTGCTCCTCGAGCGCCTCAGAAGGGAGGCGGGGCTCGAGGTGCGGGTGGTCTCCGGCAAGGAGGAGGCGCGCCTGATCTATGTGGGCGTGGCGAGCTCCATGCACCTAGAGGGCAAGCTGGCGGTCTTCATGGACATCGGGGGAGGCTCCACTGAGGTGGCGGTGGGCGACAGCCGGGACTACCTGCTGCTGGACAGCCTGAAGCTGGGAGCGATACGCATCAGCACCCTGTTCAACCAGGATGACGACACCGGACCGGTCTATCCGGAAAGGTACGCCCTGATGAAGAAATCGGTGAGGAACGAGAGCGTCCGCACGGTCCAGCGCGTGCGCGCCTACCGTCCGCAGGTGGCGGTCGGCTCCTCAGGTACGATAATGAACCTGGCGGAGATCGCCAACAAGACCCTGAACGGCACCCCCCCGCCAAGGGAGCAGGTGCTGACCCTGGCCCGCTTGAAGAAGGTCATCGCCCACCTGCGCTCCTTGGACCTGGAGGAGCGCCGCAAGGTGCCCGGCATAAACCCGGAGCGGGCGGACATCATCGTGGGCGGGGCAGCGGTCCTGGAGACGCTCATGGAGGAGATCGGCCTTGCCGAGATCATCGTGAGCGACCGTGGCCTGCTGGATGGCATGCTCTTCGAGTACCTCGCGCGGCTGGAGGGCTTCCCTTACTACCAGCAGATGAGCGTGCGGGAGCGCAGCGTGCTGCAGCTGGGCCGCTCCTGCGCGGTGGACGAGGGACACGCGAACACCATCAAGCGCCTCGCGCTGGAGATGTTCGACAGCGGGAAGGAGGAAGGACTGCACGACCTCGGCCCTGTGGAAAGGGAGCTGCTGGAATACGCCGCTTACCTGCACGATGTGGGCGACTTCATCTCCTTCACCAATCATCAGGCCCATTCGTACTACATCATTCGCAACGCGGAGCTGCTCGGCTTCGACCAGAAGGAGATCGAGATCATGGCCAATCTGGCCAAGTACCATCGCAAGAAGGGGCCTTCCAAGAAGGAGGGGGTGCCCGGCCTCGACGAGAAGGGGCTGAAGACCCTGATCGTCCTTTCCACCTTCCTGCGCATCGCGGAGTCCCTGGACCGAAGCCACTGCGCCCTGATCAAGAGCGCTCGCTTCGTCAACGCCACCGACGAGGGCGCCCTCCTGGAGATAACCATGACAGGGGATTGCCAGCTGGAGACCTGGGGGGTGGAGTCCCATGTCAAGGGGTTCAGGAAGGCCTTCGACCTCGACCTGCTGCTGCGCTTCCGCATGGCCTCCGCTTTGGACGCGGAAGGCTGAGTGCGGAACCGATTTAAGCCCCCTGCTTCAATCCTTGAGCGTTAGCATGACGTTGGAGGACTACAGGTCGAAGCGCGACTTCAAACGCACCTCCGAGCCCGAGGGAGGGCCGGGAGGCGAGGAGAGCGTGTTCGTGGTGCAGGAGCACCATGCCACGCACCTGCACTACGACTTCCGCGTCTCCATGGACGGGGTGCTGAAGAGCTGGGCCGTGCCGAAAGGGGTGCCGGAGGAGGCCAACGTGAAAAGGCTGGCCGTCCAGACGGAGGACCATCCGCTGGAGTACGGCGGCTTCGAGGGCAGCATCCCCAAGGGCCAGTACGGCGCCGGCGAAGTGAAGATCTGGGATTCCGGGGCCTACCGGCTGCTAGAGCGCGGCGATTCCAAGTTCGTCTTCGAGCTGAGGGGCAAGCGGCTCAACGGACGCTATGCGCTCGTGCGCTTCAAAGGCAAGGAGAAGCAGGAAAAGAACTGGTTGATCATGAAGCTATGATGAAGTCACAGAAAAGAGAGGATGAGTAAAGTGTTTGGGTGAATGAAGATCTACTTCTTCATTATCTTCATCCAACCGCCGCTCTCAAAGACCGCCAGACCCCTCTTGGAAAGAGTCTTCTCGAACTCATCCCAGGAAACAATCTCGAGGCGCGCGTTGTTCCCCTTTGTAAATTGAATGCCATCGGTCCCCTTGACGCGACCGGGCTTCAAGCCCTTCTTCTTGGCAATATCCTTTGCCTTGTCTAGGCCAATCTTTTCCATCACCAAAGGCTGTACCTCCTGTTCCATTTTATCGGACCATGAGCTGGCTATCTCACCCAGACATGACCCAGTATGTAATGTCCATGACCTATATATAAAATTTATCCTATAAACAAGCTTAGCCAGTATCTTTCCCCTTTAATAGATTTCGAATTTTATCGAATCATACTGGCCTGTGCTGGATGAGCAGCCAGGCATTTCAGTTCTGAGCACAATCCCAACGCCGCGGTCAACATCGATCCTGGAAAAAGGTTTATGACGAGCAAGCCACCTTCCGAAGGGTAGCATGTCGCTTTTCGGTTCTTCGGGCATAAGAGGGGTTATCGGCGAGCAGATGACCGTCGACCTGGCCCTCGCCATCGGCAAGGCCATGGGCAGCCTCTATCCGAGGACCATCATCGGAATGGACACCCGCACCAGCGGGGACATGGTCCTGCACGCTCTGACCGCCGGCATCACCTCTGCGGGCGGGGACGTCTGGCATGCGGGCATGGTCTCCACTCCTACCCTGGCCCGCGCCACCAAGCCCTTCGATTGTGGATTGATGGTCACCGCCTCCCACAACCCACCCGAGTACAACGGGGTGAAGATGTGGAACCCTGACGGCTCCGCCTTCGACACCGAGCAGATGGTCGCAGTGGAGGAGCGCATCCGACTGCAAGAGTTCAGCCGGGCGGCCTGGTCCGAGGTGGGCAGGCTCGCGCAGTTCGAAGGCGCCATGCAGGCGCATGTGGACGCCATCCTTGCCGATCTGCCCACGGTGGACCTGGAGGTGGTCCTGGACTGCGGCAACGGCGCCACCTGCCTGGTTTCGCCGCTGGCCCTGCGCTCTCTGGGCTGCAAGATCATGACCCTCAACTCGCAAGCGGACGGCTTTTTCCCCGGGAGGCTGTCAGAGCCGACCGAGGATAACCTGAACGACCTAAAGGTCGCCGTGCTGAACCGCTCGGCCGACATGGGGATCGCCCACGACGGAGACGGGGACCGCATGGTGGCCATCGATGAGAAGGGACGCTACGTCGATGGGGACCACCTCCTGGCGCTCTTCGCCTCCCACCTTGATGCCAGGGATGTGGTGGCGCCGGTGGATGCCTCCATGGTCCTGGACGACATCGTGCCCGGCAAGGTCATCCGCACCCGGGTGGGGGACGTCTATGTCTCCGAGGCGCTGAAGCTCACCCACGCTTCCTTCGGCGGAGAGCCCTCGGGCACCTTCATCTTCCCGAAGCAGAGCTACTGCCCGGACGGCGTGTACGCCGCGGCCTTCCTGGCCTCCATCGTGCAGCAGCAGCCTTTGTCGGAGATGGTGGGCGCCCTCCCCTCCTATCCGGTGGCCAGGCGCTCCTACCTCTTCAAGGAGGACGACCGGCGGGAGATCATCTCTCGACTGAAGCAGGAGATGGAGGCCGTGGAATGCGACGAGCTGAGCACCGTGGACGGCTTCCGGGCGCAGTACGGCGAGGGTTGGTTCCTGGTGCGCCTGTCAGGCACGGAACCGAAGATCCGCTTGAGCGCGGAGGCGAGGGAGATGGGGGACCTGGACAAACTGGTGGGCATGGCGGAAAGGGTGATCAGAAGGTGCCTGTGATGAAGGCCCTGATCCTGGCCGCTGGCGAGGGCACGCGGCTGCGCCCCCTGACCTCCAACATCCCCAAGCCCTTGCTGCTGGTGGCCGGACGGCCGTTCCTCACGCACATCACCGACGCGCTGAAGGGTGCCGGCATCACCGAGATCACCCTGCTGGTGGGCTGGAAGGCCAACCGCATCAAGGAGCACTACGGCGACGGCTCCGAGTGCGGGCTCAGGATCACCTACCTGGAGCAGAAGCAGAGGATGGGCACGGCCGATGCCATAGCGCACGCGGCGGACATCATGGACGAGCCGTTCGTGTGCGTGAACGGGGACGTGGTCATCTCCGAAGGGGACGTCAAGGAGATGCGCCGCATGCACGAGAGAAGCGGGAAGACGGTCATGGGCGCGGTGAACGTGGAAGACCCCAGCAAGTTCGGGGTCATCGAGGAGAAGGACGGCAAGCTGGTGAAGCTCATAGAGAAGCCCAGGCGACCGCCCTCCGACCTCATCAATGCGGGCATGTTCGTCTTCACCCCGGAGATCTTCGATGTGATCCATCGGACCGGGAGATCGCCGCGAGGGGAGTTCGAGATCACCGACAGCCTCAACCTGCTTACCTCCTCCTCGGAGGTGCTCATCCATCGCCTGATGACCGAATGGATCGACGTGGGCAGGCCTTGGGACCTGCTGAAGGCGAACGAGATCTTCATGGCCCGCCTGGAGAGGCGTATCGAGGGGGAGATCGAGGAGCAGGTCACCCTGAAGAACAACGTGGTGGTGGAGAAGGGCGCCAAGGTAAGGGCGGGCAGTTACGTCGCCGGCCCAGTGTACATCTCCAAGGGGTGCGACATCGGACCCAATTGCTACATCAGGCCAGGGTGCTGCTTCGGCCCCCAGGTGCGCATCGGCGCCGCGGTGGAGGTCAAGAACTCCATCGTCATGACCGGAACGCACATCCCGCACCAGAATTACGTCGGGGATAGCATCATCGGGGAGCGCTGCAACCTCGGAGCAGGGACGAAGGTGGCGAACCTGCGCTTCGATGACGGCAGCGTCCGCGTCTCCTCCAAAGGAGAGCTCATCGATTCCGGCCGGAGGAAGCTAGGGGTGATAATGGGCGACGATGTCAAGACCGGCATAAACGCCATGGTCGACGCGGGCACCATCATCTGGGAGAACTCAGTCATCGGGCCGGGCGCACTGGCTAGGGGCAACATCGGCCCCGGCAGCCGGGTGTTCTGATCAATCGCGGACCACTTCGAGCGGGATGCGCTCGCCATTCAGATTGTACGCCTTCCAGCTGGTGTTGTCGAACGGCAAACAAGTGATGATGTGCACCGCTCCGAAGTGAGAGAAGAGCTGCAGGTCGGCATCCGAGGGACGAGCGCTATACCCGGGATGCGAGTGCACCGATCCCACCACCGTATAATCGATGGGCAGCATGTGCAGCATCAGGGTCCCGCTCGTCTCCCCGGATATGGTACCTGGTAGAAGCAGAAGCTCGCTTATCACGCCGCCTTCAGCGCGCATGGCCGCCAAGAACTCGTTGGGGTAGGTCTCGATGGCCGCATTGCTTATCATTTCCAGAACATCCTTGCGGATGCCCCAGACACCTTTCCTCTCGTTCAACATTGTCCGCCCATGAGCTTCTCTCTCGTCTTGGTGTAGAAGGACCTACCGAAGCTGATGAAGCGGGCCTTGTTCTCCGAGCCAGTGAAATGCACCGCCTCCTCGCCGGTCATCTGATAATCCTCCTGACCGTCCACCACCACCGTGCAGGGCTTGGGGCGCGTGACCTCCAGCCTGATGTCGCTCTTGGCTGGCACCACCGTAGGCCTGCCAGCGAACTTGAAGGGGGCCATCGGCGCGATCACCAGCGCATCTATGCGGGGGTCCACGATGGGCGCCCCCACGGACATCGCGTAGCAGGTGGAACCGGTAGGCGTGGAGACGATCACGCCATCGGCGCGCACCTCGATGGCCAGCTCATCGTCCACGAAGACCTGGAAATGACGGATCTTGGCAATGTGGGCGGTGTGCACCACCGCCTCATTAGTGGCGTCCTTGGCGCGGTTGCCGCCCACCACGGTCTTCAGCTTTAGCCTCTCGTCCATGATGTAGTCGCCCACCAAGATGTGCTGGATGCCCCACTCGATGCCCTCCTCAGTGACCTCGGTCAAGAACCCGAGCTCGCCGGCGTTGATGGCGAACACCGGGGCGGGGTTCTTCTGCAGGGCGCGGAGGATGGTCCCATCCCCCCCGACGGCCACCATGATGTCCACCTTCATGTCCTCGATGCGCATGCCCTCCTGCCCCACGCGTTTGGCTATCCCGTGCTCCAGCACTAGGTCCTGGCCCTTGAGCGCGTCGATGGCCTCCATGGCGAAACGCGGGCCGTCTGGTATGGCGACATTGGCAGTGAGACCGAACTTCACATGACCAGCTCCTTGACCTTGCTGTCTCCGTAAGCAAGGAAATTGCTCCTCTCCATGAGATCGAACCTCATGTTCAACTTCTTGTCGCTCAGGTCGACGATGTCCCCGCCCGCCTCGCGCAGGATCAGTGCCGAGGCGGCGATGTCTATGATGCGCACGGACTTCTCCGGCACCTCGCAGTTCATGTAGTAGGCGTCCGCCTGGCCTTCGGCCACCAGGCACATCTCGAGCGAGGCGCAGCCGAACGACCTGGCCCTTACCGCCCTCCTGGCCACATCGAAGTTGTCCTGGGCGGCGTACTTTCCGGTGTAGACGATGAACAATGAACGGTAGGGCGAGAACTCCCGGGCGATGATCTTCTCGCCGTTGAGGGAAGCGCCCTTGCCCTTCTCGGCGCAGTACAGGTCCCCGGTCACGAGGTTCTGCACCACTCCCGCCTCGATATCCAGCATGTCCTTTGTGCCCAGGGCCAGGGAGACGCTGTAGAACGGCACGCCCATCACGCAGTTGTGCGTGCCATCGATCGGGTCGATGACCAGGGTCTTCTTCGCCTTGCGGTCGATGAAGCCCGCCTCCTCGCTCAGCACGTTCCAGGGCAGGTCGCGCTCCTTCACGAAGTCGAGGATGACGTCCTCCGCCAGCTTGTCCACGGAGAGCGTGGGCGTGCCGTCCGCCCCTTGGTACAGCTCCTGGCCGCGGTCGAACTGGGGGGACAGGGAGCGCTCCGCTTCGCGCACCTTCCTGGCGATGAGCCTCAGGGTGTCCAACATCGGCGCAAGTATGGAGCGTCAGGCTTAAAGATTTCACCTGGTCCCTGCCTCTTGACCATGGCCAGTGAAAGCTACCAAGTGCGGCAAGACCATGCGAAGGAGCATGGAGGAGAACGGTCCAGTGGACGGATGGGATTCCATGGAGAGCGAACTCTACAGCCTAGGGCACATCCTGCCCGAGGACCTGGAGAAGGTGGGCGGCAAGGCGGCCAACCTCTCTCGGCTGGCATCGGCGGGGTTCGCGGTGCCGAAGGGATACATCATCCCCGTCCACATCTTCAACAAGTTCGTGGAGAGACCGCAGCTCCGCGACCGCATAGGGTCGATCCTGGCGGCCGTCGATTTCGATGACGACGGGGAACTGAGCGCGGCCTGCAAGCAGATCCGCGAGCTCATTCTGGACGCGAGGATCGAGGCCCTCGTGCGGTCGGAGTTCGGGGAGCAGATGGCGGCCATGAGGCCCGGCTCACTGTGGGCGGTGCGCTCCTCGGCGGTGGAGGAGGACCTGGCGGAGGCGTCCTTCGCCGGGCAGCAGGACACCTACCTTAACGTCAGGAAAGAGAACGTCCCCGAGTGCGTG
>Ga0315279_10003837_pt1 | contig 20616 bp, 24 predicted proteins | sample YL17G06_20_MG_FD_203694 | JGI IMG/M metagenome (GOLD analysis project Ga0315279, IMG submission 203694) | Sediment microbial communities from Yellowstone Lake, YNP, Wyoming, USA - YL17G06_20 | ecosystem: Environmental > Aquatic > Freshwater > Lake > Sediment | place: USA: Wyoming | collected... | reverse complement strand
ATTGAGACATAATCTAAAACCTCCTTTTTGTTTCTTTAGATTATGTCTTTCCGTCAGACCAAAGAGGTGTGCAATTTTAAACTTTAAACCCATCAAAAACGGTGCACTTTTAATTCTTAAATGACACGTTCGGAGTAAAATCTTGAAATTAACAGATACTTCGAACTATTAAATAGTATGAATTTAATACAATAGGGTCAAAAAAAGAACAGATTATAACCTGTTGAAATAAGAGGAATATGCTATCTGATAATACGGGAGTCCCTATTTTAGAGTCAATTATTAGACATTAGTTTTTAATAAAAACTTATTGGTTCGACGTTTCTATTTTTTCATCAACGATTTAAAACAATATATTTTAAATAAATCAAATAGTTAAAAAATTTTTATTGCTACAAAATAGGGTGGTATAGAAATTGCTAATTTAAATGGTTATTAAAGGAGGTACATTATGTTTTGTAAGAAGAGTTTATTCACAATCATTCTGCTTTTTATTCTTTTGGCAGGATGCGCAGGGGTTCCTGTTCGACCGGCGCTCAAAGAAGATCTAAATGCCCCTTCTGGTAAGATTGAAGGAAATCAATTTTATGGGATTAGGTATCCATTTAATGTCTCGGTTCCTCCCCATTGGAAAATGACAACGGAATTCCCTGATTTCTTGGAAGAGCTGGGCTATGACAAACCTTCTCCGACGGATAAGGAGCAGACAGAATTATATGTTTATAATCCAGAAACGAAATCAAATATGCAATTTGATTTTACACCGGCAGGTCGGTATGCCACATTCAATCAGGAAAAGATTGAGTGGCTTGTGACCGCTGCAACGGGCAGCCTTAAGGAAGAAATAGAAAAGGATTACGGAAAGGGTGTCAAGGTGGAGGTCGGTCCCACGGAGCCGGTATCCTTAAAGGGCGTCCCATTTGCAGCGAAGAAATATGCGACCTATACGGCGAAAGGGCTGAAACGGGAGCAGGGATGGATTTATGGGTTTACAGAGCCTTATCAGATTTTCATCCTCTATACGATATTGGATAAGGAAGGCACAAATGACCGCCAGGACATGAGAAAGATTCTCAATTCTTTTGAGGTCATTTCAAAAAAGTAAAAATTAAAAGGGAAAGGAGATTTGAAAATGGCAACCAAATCAAAAACAAAAGTTTATAAATGTGAAACGTGTGGATTGGTGACCACTGAAAAAGGTCATCTCTGTAGCCCCAAGGAAGTTAAGAAAGCCTATACCTGTGAGTATTGCGGTATCACTGTCAGCGATCCCAGACATGTCTGCAAGCCGAAAGTCGCAAAATTAAGCTATGTATGTGATGCCTGCGGTCGGGTGGCAGTGGGTAAAAGGGAATTGTGCCATCCGCAAAAGATAAAAAGTTAAGAAGTATAAATTATCTTTTTTAAATTTGCAGAGGGTTAGTTTTCAAAGGGCCCCTCAAACGCAATCGTTTGAAGGGCCTTGATTTTTTTGGCAGGCTGTTGAAAAAGTACGAAAAGCACCGAATTTGTCATTCTGAGCGAAGCGAAGAATCTCGTTCTTGCAAGATTTGAGACCCTTCACGGAGCCTGCCCTGAGTGAGATTCTTCAGTCGCTACTCTCCTTCAGAATGACAGCAAACGAAGGGTGACATGAAAAAAACTTTTTCAGCACCCCAATCAGGTTTAATCTTCATTGATTTTTTGGAAAAAATTCATTATTTTCATGGATATAAAACTTTAAAAAAAGATGGAGGATTCAAATGGAGAAGGTAGAGTTGAAAAAAGGGATTTATTGGGTTGGAGCGGTTGATTGGAATATAAGAGACTTTCATGGCTATTCCACATCCTTGGGAACGACCTACAATGCCTATTTGATACTGGATGAGAAAAATGTTCTTGTGGATACGGTGAAGGCTCCTTTCTATCTCGAGATGCTGGGACGCATTTCAGAGATCATCGATCCCTCAAAGATTGATGTGGTTGTTTCGAACCATGTGGAAATGGACCACTCCGGTTCGCTCACTCAGATTGTCGAAAGGATTGGAAGCCCCACCGTGATCACTTCTGAAAGGGGTCAGAAGGGCCTGACGAAACATTATAAGAGATCGCTGAGATACAAGACCGTGAAGAGTGGAGAAACCTTTCCCATTGGCCATCGGACCCTCACCTTTGTGGAGGCTCCGATGCTTCACTGGCCAGATAGCATGTTCACCTATATCCCAGAAGATAAAGTTCTTTTGCCGAACGACGCCTTTGGTCAACATATTGCTTCTTCCCAGAGGTTTGAAGATGAGATAGGGGATGTAATAATGAAACACGCCGCGAAATATTATGCCAATATTCTCTGGCCTCTAGCACCACTGATTTTGAAAAAGGTGGACGAAGTGGTGAAGATGGGAATCCCCATCGATATGATCGGGCCCAGCCATGGTCTCATCTGGAGAAAGGATCCCAGCCGAATCATTCAGGCCTATGTGGATTGGAGTCAGGGAAAGATAGGGAACAAAATCCTCGTTATCTATGATACGATGTGGGGAAGTACGGAAAGCGTTGCCAAAGCCATCCTCAAGGGTTTGATCGAAGAGGGAGTTGAGGCGAAGTTTCTCCATCTCCGATCCAATCATCGGAGCGACATCATCGAAGAGATGTTGGAGGCAAAGGGGATCCTGTTAGGCTCTCCCACCTTAAACAATGGGATGTTTCCCACGATGGGAGATTTCTTAACTTATATGAAAGGGTTGAGACCGAAAGGGAAGGTCTTCGGCCTCTTTGGATCGCATGGATGGGGGGGAGGAGCGATCAAGGAAATGAGAAAGGCTCTCGAGCAGGAGAAATTCGAGATTTGGGAAAAGGAGCTTTCCGTCCAATTTGTTCCAGATCCGGAAGAATTGAAAAGTGCGATTCAATTTGGGAAAGATTTCGCGAAAAAGCTTTTGGGCGGTTAGGGATGGCCGAAGAAATGGGTTCTTACAATCAGATTGTGAAGGAGCATTTTACCCATCCGAGGAATATGGGCGAAATGGAGAACCCTGACGGAGTCGGAGAAGCTCAAAATCCTGTCTGCGGTGATACGATGCGGCTCTTTATCAAGGTAGAGACGGGTCGGATCATTGATGCGAAATTTCTGACCTTCGGGTGCGGGGCTGCCATCGCCTCTTCGAGCGTCACGACAGAGATGATCAAGGGAAAAACGATTGAAGAGGTTCTCATGATTTCAGATCAGGTGATCGCCCAGGCCCTCGGCGGACTTCCACCCACCAAGGTCCATTGTTCCATCCTAGCAGAGAAAGCCATCAACGCGGCGGTCTCAGATTATCGGAAGAGGAGAGGGGAGTGATCAGATGATTCAAAGGGAGTCTTGCCTCAGTTTATTAAAAAAAGTGGTTCAAGAGTCTCCTGCTGATCAAACAGAAGTAATCCTCTTGACAGAGGATTCCTCACTCACCCGTTTTGCCAGTTCTGCCATTCACCAGCATGTGGCTGAGAGAAACCAGACGATCATCCTCCGAGTGGTCTTAGGGAAAAAGATTGCAGTGGTCTCAACAAATATTTTTCTGCCATCTTCACTAAAAAAATCTCTTAAGAAGGCGATTTCCCTTACCAAGGTTCAACCACCCAACGATGAATTTATTTCTTTGCCGGGACCGAAACCCATTCCTGAGATCGAAGCCTTTTCTAAAAATATTAGCACTCTCACACCAAATCAAAAAGTGAAGATGATTAAAAGTCTCTTGAGGCGAGTAAAAGAAAAGAAATGCAGAGCTTCTGGTGCCTTTTCGAATGGAGAGGTTGAACTGGCAGTAGTCAATTCCCTTGGAGTGGAGGCCTATCAGAAATTTTCTGACCTATTCTTCCATCTGATTGTGGAGAATGAGAAGAATTCTGGTTATGCGAGTTTCGTGGCAAGGAACCCTGATCAATTAGATCTTGATTCCCTGGCCCAAGAGGCAATCAGAAAGATATCCAAAGAAGAACCGATTCACATTGAACCAGGAGAGTATGAGGTCATTTTAGAACCTTATGCAGTGAACGAACTCCTATCTTTCCTGGGCTATTTGGGTTTTCATGCCCTGGCTGTACAAGAAGGCCGAAGTTTCTTCTCTAATCGGTTTGGGGAAAAAATGGTGGACGAAAAGGTGACGATTTACGATGACGGTCTTGACCCAAAAGGATTACAAGTTCCTTTCGACTTTGAGGGTACCCCAAAGAAGAAGGTCACCTTTTTTGATAAAGGGGTGGCGAAAGAGGTGACATATGATTCCTTCACAGCCGGGCGAGAGGGAAAGAACTCCACCGGACATGGCTTGATCGCGCCCAATACAGCAGGCCCCATTCCCATCAACCTTTTCATGGAAGGAGGGGAATTTTCCCTGGAGGCGATGATTAAATCTATTCGAAAAGGAATTTATGTGACTCGATTCCATTATACCAATGTGGTGGAACCTATGAGAGCCGTCATTACCGGGATGACCCGGGATGGGACTTTTTTGATTGAAGAAGGGGAGATTAAAAGACCCATCAAGAATCTAAGGTTTACAGAATCTATCCTAAAGGCTCTTTCTCAAGTGACCGCCATTTCGAAAGATCGAAGAATTTGTTCTGAAGGAACGGTCTACTCCAGACGTTTTGTCACAGGCACGGTCGTTCCTGCTATTAAAATAGATGGATTCAATTTTTCAGGAGTATCAGCCTTATAATTAATAAAGGGGTCAAGGGGCTGAGGGTTCAGGTGAATGGTATAATGGTTTTATTAAATTTTTTAAAATAAACACTCGAACCCTTGAATCCTTGAACCCTAGGACCCTCTTGAGAAAAAGACTGTAATTTAGGAGTTGTTATGAAAGATCTTATCCAAAATATTCTCGATCTCGCGAAATTGAAAAGGGTGGCGTATGCTGATATTCGAATCGTTCGTCGCCAGAATGAAGAGATCGAGGTGAAAAATGGGAAAGTGGAGGCATTGGTCCATGACGAGGATTTCGGTTTTGGAATCAGAGTCCTTTTCCAAGGTGCCTGGGGATTTGCTTGCAGTTCAAAAGTATCCAAGAGGGAGATGGAGGCAATTTTTGGCAAAGCGCTGAAGATTGCAAAAGCCAGTTCAAAAGCTAAAGGGAAAGAAATTCTTTTCCTATACGCATCCCCAGTCGTCGATAGATATCAAACTCCAATTTCTATCGATCCATTTGGAGTCACTCCTGAAACCAAACTCAATCTTCTCCTCAAGGCAGATGAGGTCATCCGTAGAAATAAAAAGGTGAAAATCTCAGAAGCCTTTATGGGATCGTATAAAATGGGGAAAACATTTGCTTCCACAGAAGGTTCTTATATCGAGCAGGAGATTGTAGAATGCGGGGCAGGTATTTCAGCCACAGCCATTGAAGGAAGCGAGGTTCAGGTTCGATCCTACCCCAACTCTTTTCGGGGGAATTTTGCCACTCAGGGTTATGAGTGGATTGAGAAATTGGCCCTTCAAGATAAAGCAGAGAAGGTCGCTGAGGAGGCTTCGCAACTCCTTTCAGCAAAGCCTTGCCCATCTAAGACGACTACTCTGATATTGGATAGTTCACAGCTGGCCCTTCAGATTCACGAGTCCATTGGACATCCCATTGAACTGGATCGAATTCTTGGAACCGAGGCGAGTTATGCAGGCACCAGTTTTTTAAAACCAGAGATGGTGGGTCATTTTAAATATGGTTCGGAACGGGTCAATATTTTTGCTGATGCGACCTGCCCCGGAGGGTTGGGGACATTCGGCTATGATGATGAAGGGGTTAAAGCCCAAAGAGTTCCGATCATCTCTCATGGGATTTTAGTCAATCTATTAACATCAAGGGAGACGGCCCACCATCTGGAAAAAGAAAGCAATGGGACGATGAGAGCTGACGGTTGGAATCGAATCCCTCTGATCCGGATGACAAACATCAATTTAGAGCCAGGAGAGTGGACATTAGAACAGATGGTTGCTGATACAGAGGAAGGGATCTTCTTAACGACCAATCGAAGTTGGTCGATTGATGACAAGAGGATCAATTTCCAATTTGGAACTGAAATTGGCTGGGAGATCAAAAACGGTAAACTGGGCGAGATGGTCAAAAATCCTACCTATACCGGGATTACCCCAAATTTTTGGAATTCTTGTGATGCCATTGCGAATCGAGATCACTGGGAGATGTGGGGAACGCCAAATTGCGGGAAGGGAGAGCCTGGTCAGATAGCTCATGTGGGGCATGGAACCGCACCAGCCAGATTCAGAAATGTTCAAGTGGGAGTGACGAGATAAAAAAGAGTATAGGGAGATGAGGAGGTGGGGGGATAGGGAGAAAAAATTGTCAGATATTTTTATTTTTTCTTTTCTGTGACATCTTTAGCATAGCCTTCTCGAAAGCCTTCCGCCACCTTCTCAGAAACCTTTTTAGTAGCCTGGAAGATCTTTTTCAGGCCTTCCTTAAACAAATCCTTCGCCTCTTTGAGTTCGTCTTCTTTCTCGTCTTTCATCGAAGCCCCTTTGCTTCGACCTTTCAGCTTTGAGCATTCAGCTTATTTGGTTGGTGCAGGCATCGCTTTCATCTTCTCGATCTGGGCTCTTATTCGCTGCGCTCTTTCACTGTTAGGATCCACTTTCAGATATTCTTCCCAGGCCTTGATGGCTCCTTTAATGTCCTCTTTGTCGTGAAGAAGTACAATACCAATATTATAACGACTGTTCGCATGTTTTGGATCGCTTTGGGCTGCCTTCCTAAACTCCTCAATGGCTCTATCAAATTGCCCTAGTTTTCTGTACATGATGCCCATATCCGTTCTAACACCTGGATTGTCAGGTTTAATAGCAAGGTATCGACTGTAAGCCTCGATGGCTTCTTGGAGTTGGTCAGAATCGAAATAGAGATTTCCCAATTCCACCCAAGACGTAAGGTTTTTAGGGTCTTTTTTAATGATCTCCTTCAAGGTTTGGATCTTAGAAGCAGCTTCAATAGAATCAATACCAGGAGGAGCCGGTGCTGGAACACCCCGGGGAGCTATTTGGGGCTTTTGGACCGTCGCAACCCCTTCCACTCCCTTCTCCCCTTTGTTAATCATATAAAGGATTCCCACGGTGGCACCGATAGCAAATCCGACCAATAACGCAATCACCACCATCAAGATGACAGTCTCTTTTTTCATATTCGATTCCTTTCTTTTTTAATAATAACATGGAATGGAAGAGACGAAAAGTCGATATATTCTTTTTTGATTTTTGGGTCCTTCCATGCTAAAAATAAATATAGAAAATGCAATACAGGACAAGAATGTCCTGCCTATCGAATTTGAAAATCGCTGTATTCATCCCCGCCCCTGCCTACCGGCAGGCAGGCACAGGGCGGGGCATTCTGCAGCATTTTCGTAATAAAGGAGGAAGAAATATGAAGTGTTATGTGTGTGCGAAACAGGGAGTGGATAAGGATGCCGTGGCGATTTGCATCGTCTGCGGGATGGGACTCTGCCTGGGGCATGCCTTTAAGGAAGAGTTATTGGTAAGGGATATTATTAATTGGGGATTTGGAGAAGAACGAATCGAATATCCTCATACTCTGCCTCGGTTCATCTGCGCCGAATGTAAATTAGCCATTGAGCAGAGAAAGAAGGTGGAGAGAAAATGAGAGTTGCGAGTTCTGAGTTAAGGGTTTAGAGTTAAAAAATAAATTTCATCTAAAAAGGGTTGTCTTTTCTCAAGAGATTACAGATAATATTCCTATGAAGAAAAAAATATTGGTTGTTGAAGATGAAGAGAGCTTAAGGCTTTTTTATGAAGAGGAGCTAAAGTCGGAGGGGTATGAGGTTCTTTCTGCCGGGAATGGAAAGGAAGCCATTCAACAGTTGGAGACCGGGAAACCTGATCTGATCATCCTCGACATTGTCATGCCGGTGATGGATGGGATGGAAACCTTGGGCCGGATTGTCAGCAAGGAGAGGAAAATTCCCATTATCCTCAACACCTCTTATTCAGGGTATCGACAGGATTTTATGAGTTGGGCAGCCGATGCCTATGTGACGAAGTCCGCTGACCTTACTCAATTAAAAAAGAAGATCCGAGAACTTTTAGAGAAGGGTAAGACCCAGTGAAGAAAGTCCTGGCCATGATTTTAGCAGGCGGCCGAGGGGAAAGGCTCTATCCTCTCACTCGGGATCGAGCCAAACCTGCTGTTCCCTTTGGTGCCATTTATCGGATCATTGACTTCACTCTTTCCAACTGTCTCAATTCTGGCATCCGCCGCATCTATGCCCTCACCCAATATAAATCGACCTCCCTCCACCGTCACATCCAATTGGGTTGGAACATCCTCTCAGCCCCTCTGGGAGAGTTCATCGAAGCCGTTCCCGCCCAGCAGAGAATTGATGAGCACTGGTATCAAGGGACAGCCGATGCGATTTTCCAAAACATCTATACCCTACAGGTAGAAAAGCCTGACCTGGTGTTGATTCTCTCTGGCGATCACATTTATAAAATGGACTATCGGAAGATGATCGCCTTTCATTTGGAGAAAGGGGCAGATCTGACAGTCGCTGCCATACGGATGGATCGAAAGCTTTCCAGAGAATTTGGCGTGATCGAGGTGGACATGGATTGGCGAATCATTGGTTTCCAAGAGAAACCCGAAGAACCCAAAACCATCCCTGGAGACCCTAGAGGAATTCTGGCCTCCATGGGAATCTATATCTTCAATACCGAGGTGTTGGTGAGGCGATTGATTGAAGATGCTCGATCTGAGTCGAGCCATGATTTTGGTAAAGATATCATTCCCATGATGATTGGAAAGGATCAAGTCTTCGCTTTCGATTTCAGACAAGGAGATTGCGGAGGGATGGGATATTGGAGGGATGTGGGGACGATTGACGCATACTATGAAGCGAACATGGATTTAATCTCCATCACCCCTCAACTCAATCTCTACGATCCCCGATGGCCTATCCTAACTTATCAACCTACCTCTCCACCCGCAAAAACGGTTTGGATCGAAGAGGGAAGGGTGGGGACAGCTCTCAATTCGATTATCTCAAATGGCTGCATTATCAGCGGTGGAAACGTCAAACGATCGATCCTCTCACCCAATGTGACGGTTCATAGTTTTGCGGAGATCGAAGATTCTATCCTATTGGAAGGAGTGGATGTAGGAAGGAATGCGAAGATCAGGAGGACGATCATCGACAAAGAGGTTCAGATCCCCCGGGGAATGGAGATCGGCTACCATCTGGATGTGGATGCGAAGCGATTCACAGTGACCGCCTCAGATATTGTTGTAGTTTCCAAAGGAATCAGGCTTTAATCGCATCCAATCTCTTCAACTTCCAAACTCGCCCTATTTAAAATGATGATTCCTCAATCGTTCTGCCAAAGAACCCCATTTCTTTTTGGCCTTAATTATCTCCATTAAAAAACTGTTCCATTCACGGACTTTTTCTGATATAAGTTTGACAAAATCTCTTTGGAAATATATGATGTGCGAACAGAAATAGAACTGGAAAGAAGGCGAGGGATTGACCCAAATAGGGTAGCAAGAAGTAATTTATTTCTTGTTCTTGTACCCTAAAACCAAAAGAAAGGAGGAGCGACGATGAAGAAAAAGTTATTTGTCATTTTACTGGTAGGTGTATTTTTAGTGGCAGGATTATCTTCTTGGGGCTTTGCCAAGGAGGCTCCTAAAACCATTAAAGTTGGCTCTTCGTGTTCCCTCACCGGACCATTTGGTTCAGGAGGAGCCATGTGCAAGGCCGGATATGAGATAGCCATAGAGCATATTAATGCAAAGGGTGGACTCTTTGTTAATGAATTCAATAAAAAAATTCCTTTGGAACTTATTCTCCTGGATGATGAATCGAATTTTACTCTGACCGTCAGCAGAATGGAAACTCTTTTTACTGCCAACGACGTAGTGGCCTACCTGGGAGGATTTTCAAGCCCTATGCACGCGGCTCAGGCTCCCATTGCTGAGAAGAATAAGGTGCCGCTCTTTATGGTTGCCACTTATCTTTATAGCATCCACCAGAAGGGATATAAATACAACTTTTCCCCTTTTCCCAAATCACCCGACTGTGCTAAGGGAGTCTTCGATATCTTGGATTCCATCCCCGCCGCACAGAGACCTAAAAAGGTAGCCATCTTCATGGAAAAGGCACCTGTTGGAATGGAATTGGGTGATATGTGGAAGGAGCAAGCGGTCAAACGTGGTTATGGAGAAACCCTTTATAGAGACCAACCTCGAGAGATGAAGGACTTTTCACCCCTTATCATGGCAGCCAAGGCAGCAGGTTCTGAGATTTTGCTCGCGGGCCCCACGACCCCTGAAGGGATTACCATGACCAAGCAGATCAAGGAACTCGACTTCAATCCAAAATTCTATTTTGCTTACCGCGCCCCTGATCCCATGGCGTGGGGAAATGCATTGGGGAAAGACGGCGATTATGTTGTTTTAGGTCCGGGATGGAACAATGGGCTCATATTACCAGGAGTCAATGAACTCAATGAAAGCCATAAGAAGAAATTCAATCGACCAGCCGATGTGATGGTGGGTCCGGCCTATGCCTGTGTTCAGGCATTGGCCAATGCGATTGTAAGGGCAGGAACTCTTGATAGAGCAAAGATTAGAGACGCCATTGCTGCTACTGACATGATGACTGTTATCGGACCCCTCAAGTTCCGGCCAGACGGCACCGGAGTCGTTGTCTATTTCGGTGTCCAGTGGCAAAAGGGAAAACAGGAAGTCGTATTTCCGAAAGAGTATGCTACCGCCCCGTTAGTTTACCCTATGCCTAAATGGTCGGAAAGGTAATACTCATAGAAATTGAAAAAAGATTTTCTTTCATTGAAGCTCCCCATTTTGGGTGGGGAGCTTCAATGTTAATAAAAAATAATTTTCTCACTCATCCTTAATCTAAGGAAAGCAGTCTTAGATGCCCCTTTTACAGGTAGAAAAAATAATTAAATCCTTCGGGGGATTGATGGCCCTCTGCGAAGTGAATTTTGAGATTCATCAGGGGGAAATATTTGGTGTCATCGGTCCCAATGGGTCAGGTAAAACTACTCTCTTTAATGTCATCACCGGTTTCCTGAAAGCCGACAGAGGGAAAGTGACTTTTAGGGGAAAGGATATCACAGGCCTTCCTCCCCATCAAATCTGTAGACAAGGGATCGCCCGTATCTTTCAACTGGTCAAGCCCTTTCATCAGTTAACGACCCTTCAAAATGTCATGGTTGGCCGTGCCTACGGAAAAGATCCTGCAACCAATATCAGAAGAGCGAAAGAAGAAGTTGCTGGAATCCTCAACTTTGTCGGTCTGGGGAATAAGATAGAAGTCATTGCCTCTCAACTCACCATGGCTGAGCGCAAGAAATTGGAATTGGCAAGGGCTTTAGCCGCACATCCTCAATTACTTTTGTTGGATGAACTGATGGCCGGTTTAAATTCGGCTGAAACAGAAACGGCGATGAATTTAGTGAATAAGATAAAGGATTCGGGAGTAACTGTGGTTATGGTTGAACACATCATGAAAGCCGTTTTAGGAATTTCCGATCGGATCATCGTGCTCAATGCCGGAGAAAAAATTGCTGAAGGTTCTCCTAAAGAAGTAGTGAAAAATCAGCTGGTCATTGAGGCCTACCTGGGGAAGTAATCCTATGTTGGGAATAGAAAAGATAAATGTCTCCTATGGAGATCTTCAGGCCCTTTGGGATATCTCCTTTAAGGTCGAAGAGAAAGAGATTGTGGCGCTCATTGGTCCCAATGGTGCTGGAAAGACGACCACTCTCAGGACGATCACGGGGTTGCTAAGACCTTTTGCAGGAGAGATTCAATTTGAAGGACTTGCGATGGAAAAGGTGCCCATCCATAAAAGGGTGGAAATGGGAATCAGCCTAGTTCCGGAGGGAAGGGGGCTCTTTCCTGGAATGAGTACCTTAGAAAATTTAGAACTGGGAGCTTTTACAGCCAAAGGCCGTAGCTGTAGGGAAGAAACTATTAAACAGGTTTATGAGCTATTTCCTATCTTAAAGAATAGAAAGAAACAGGCAGCAGGAACCCTGAGCGGAGGAGAACAACAGATGCTGGCCATCGGAAGAGGATTAATGTCTAAACCAAAACTTCTCCTTTTTGATGAACCCTCGTGGGGACTTTCCCCTCTTTTGTCGAAGGTCATTTATGAGGTAATCGGGCAGATTAACCATTCTGGGGTGACCATTCTTCTGATCGAACAAAACGTCCGAATGGCCTTGGAATTGGCCAATCGTGCTTATGTAGTTGAAAACGGACGAATTGTAAAGCAGGGGGATAGCCGGAATATGCTTAACGATCAACATATCCGAGAGGCTTATCTTGGCACGGAATCAGTCTAAGGGATTATAAACCATGAATTTGCAAGTGCTTGCCCAGAGTTTAATTTTCGGCATCTTTGTTGGAGGCCTTTATGGGCTGGCGGCCGTAGGGCTTTCCCTTGTTTTCGGGGTGATGAAAATGTTGAATGTCGCCCACGGTGAGTTGCTGATGCTGGGAGGATATGTGACCTTCTGGTTCTTCTCCCTCTATCATGTCGATCCTTTTCTCGCCTTGCTTCCATCAGCGTTTGTTCTCTTCCTGATAGGAATGGGTCTTTACAAAGGGCTCTTCTCTCCACTGGCCAAACTTCATGAAGAGGTGAAGATAAAAAATTCTTTACTCATTGGTTTCGGCCTCTCCCTGGTCTTCCACAACCTGGCCATTCGACTCTGGACAGCTGACGAGAGGAGTGTGAGTGTCTTGTATTCAGGGTGGGGATTCAGTTTATTTGGACTTCGCTTTCCCTTTATCCGTTTATCGGGATTGGTTTTGGCCACCATTGTCATTCTGGCTCTCCATCAGTTTCTCACCAAGACCTATTTTGGCAAGGCCATCCGGGCGACCACGGAGAACTGGGAGTCTGCAGCTTTGATGGGGATCAATATCGAGAGGACCTCTATGATCTCTTTTGCTTTAGGGGCGACATTGGCGGGGATGGCTGGGACCATCGTGAGTGTCGGCTATGCCATTCATCCAGCCATGGGTCTGGAGTGGACGATGAAGGCCCTCATCGTTGTGGTGTTAGCCGGACTGGGGAATATTGGAGGGGCCTTTGTGGCCGGGGTGCTCTTAGGTGCCGTTGAATCGGTCAGTACCTTGTTCGTCGGTCCCTATATGGAAGTCGTCGGCCTGGTCATTTTCCTCTTAGTGTTAGAGTTGAGACCTCAGGGATTGTTTGGCAAAAGTATTGGTTAAGGAGGATCCATTGTCCAGTCATCGAAAGACTCTTTTCTTAAGTTTAGGGATGACCATCTTTCTCGCCATCATCCCATTGTTGACAAAAAGAAATGATCTCATCAATTTAATGATCCTTATCTTCTTATATATTTGCTTAGCCCAGAGTTGGAATATCCTCGCTGGCTATGCAGGACAGGTGAGTTTGGGACATGCTGCCTTCTTTGGGTTAGGAGCGATCACCACACGGGTTTTATGGGTGTGGGGAACTCCGTTCTTTTTGGCCTTTCTAACCGGTGGGGTCGTGGCTGTGGTATTTGCTCTGATCATCGGGCATCCTGCTCTCCGCTTAAAAGGAATTTATTTCGCCATCGGCACTCTTGGTTTGGGACAAATATTAAAAATCACTGTTGGCAATGTCCTTCCCACAGTAGCTGATCTACCCGGGGATTACATCGCCACTTACAACCTGATCCCCCGTTATTACCTCTTTTTGATCTTGGCCGTCATCACGGTCGCCGTTGTCTATTGGGTCAGCCATTCTAAGTTGGGATTAGGAATGGTGGCTGTCCGAGAGGATGAAGAAGCCGCAAAAGCTTCCGGGGTGAACACCTTCAGGCAGAAAATCATTGCCTTGTTTATCAGCTCCTTCTTCGCTGGGTTAGCAGGAGGAGCATTCGCCTTTTACCATGTCAGTTATTATCATGACCTTCCTTTCAGTCCGATCTGGACCTTTGATGCTCTCCTGATCACTTTTGTGGGAGGAGTAGGTACGATTGTCGGTCCAATTATTGGATCCTTCTTTTATGCGATCTTCAAGGAATTTTTCGCACGGACCTTCCCTGAGCTCCATGTCTTCATCTTCGGAATCCTCTTCATTCTGGTGGTTTTGCTGCTGCCTGGAGGATTGGTAGAGATGGCGGCGAGGGTACGGAGACTTGTCACTTCCAAAAAAGGTGTGGTTCCTACCGTTTAGTCCAGATGATTGTTCAAATTCTGGAAGGGATTTGTTGAAACCGATCCGATCTAAGATCGCTATTTACTTTTAGACCAGGTCTTTCACATCACTGATATTGATCTCCAGCATCTTCACCGAGGCGAGGATTCGTTCTGCGTTTCGGTCAATCGCCTGTATTCCACCGGAGAGTTGTTTCAATTCCTGAGTTGTCTTTTTAATTGCTTTAATTCGAGTGTCGAGTTTTCTAATCTCTCTTCGAGTCATCCAATTCTCCTTATCACGCCTAATGTCAAATGACAAAGCTCAAATTTCAAATCAAATCCAAAATTCAAATGTTAAACCTTTTGATTTTGGAATTTGACATTTGGAATTTAAAAAAATTTTAATCATCCATGCTTTCTCAGATCTTTAAATCGTTTGGCCTTCACCTCGTAACGAGGTAAGGAATTGGATGGGTGAACTTCGATGTTGTAACCCAGATTCGTTTTCAATCGTAATTGGTCCTTCAATTGGGTAAGGATGGCCTCACGATTTTTTTCCTCTTCTGGTAAAATTTCGATCTTGAGTGTGATGTCGTCAAGATCTCCTTTCTTCGTGACCACCGCCTCAAATTCATTACTCAGTCCTTTAATAGAGCGAACCACTTCTTCAATGGCTGAAGGGGCGAGCAAAACACCTTTGATTTTGGTAATGTCATCTGCCCTTCCAACGACCCCTCCTTGAATGATACGGAATGTTCTTCCACAGGGGCAGGGTTCTTTCGACCATTCTGCCACATCTTTGGAGTCGAATCGAATACAGGGCTGAGCAATCCGATCAAGAGCAGTAATGACGATCTTCCCCTTTCGACCTGGTTCTTCGATGATCTCTCCTGTTTCGATGTCTTCTAACTGGGTTAGAAAAAGCGCTTCATTGATATGAAGACCGCCAGGTTGAGCTGTACATTCAAAGCCCCAAGCTCCGATCTCTGTGGCGCCCACATGGTCATAGACCTTTGCTCCCCAAATCTCTTCCATTCTCTGTTTGGTAGAGGGGATACTGGCACCTGGCTCGCCGGCACAGGTGATCTTTCTGATGGTGAGATCTCGAGCTGGATCAATACCCAGCTTCTTCTTGGCGGTATCAGCCATTCCTAATACATAAGTCGGGGTGGCCATCATGGCGGTGGCTCGAAGTTCCTGGATTTTAAGAATACGAGCCTCTGTATCGAGGACTCCGCCTGGGACGACTTCACAACCAATCTTTTCAGCCGCATAATGACCTGCCCAGAAGGCGACAAAGATATTATATCCGAAGGGAAGGAATACTCGGTCCGTTTTTCGATAACCTTGTGCATAGAGGAGGTAAGCCCAGGATTCGGACCACCACTCCCAGTCCTGCCAAGTATCTGGCTGATAAACGGGTGTTCCGGTTGTTCCACTGGTCTGTCGAAATTCCGTGACCTCTTCCAAAGGCACACAGAGGGCATCTCCATAAGGGAAGGGATCCTTTCTCTGGATATCTCTCATCATTGCCTTTTCCACCTTTGGAACCTTTGCCACATCCTCATAAGATTTGATATCACCCGGTTCAAGCCCTGCCTCCTGATAAAGCTTTCGATGGAACTTCGACCTCTCGTAGGCCCATTCTAAAATCCTCTTAAACTTTTTGAGTTGAAGCTCTCTCATTTTTTCCACGGGGAGAGTTTCAATAATAGGGTTCCAGTAGACATCGCTCGCTCTTTGGGAGGTCTTCATTTTACCTTCTCCATTCTTTTAAGAATCTGGTCTGATAATTTCTGCGTGAGGTTTTGGATGGTCTTGATCTCTCTCGAAGTGGTCCCTTCCCAGTGCAGACCTGCGACCACCACCACGTTTCTTCTCAATCGGGCAGCAAGTTTTTCTGACATCTTTTTTACAATCATATCCTCTTTATGTCCGATGAAAGTAAAAATGGAGGAAGTGGCGCTCCACCTTTTTGAATTCTTCAAGCTGGGTCTCGGGATGGCCATTCCGATAGCTCCAATATGAGGTCGTGTCCCTCCCCAGATGGAAATCAGAATATCCTGGCCTATTTTCTGGACAAAACCGTTTATCCTGAAATGACCTTTCGAAATTCGTATTGAAAATTTTCTCATCGAATCGAATTTTATGAATCCCCTGGGGTTTTGTCAACAACAATTACTCATTCTGAAAAGATTGGAAAAAAAGGAACATTGAATATAATGGGTTATATCTTAAAATCAAAAAAACTTTTCTTTAGAGGTTTGTATCATGGCACATTATATCGTCCTCGGGACATGGAATACAAAACATGAAGAGCTCGATTTCATTTGTGAGGAAATTAAAAGGCGATCTCATCAACCTATTCCATTAGACTTATCAACAAAAAAAGCGACCCGCACCAGGGATATTGCAATCCGTCAATCCGTTTCTTTGGCGAAGGCGAAATTAAAAGAAATAGCAAAAAAGAAGCATATCTCAGGTGTTATCTCAGTGGGTGGAGGAACAAATCTTTTCATGGCGACAAAATTGATGGAAGATATTCCATTATTTGTCCCCAAGATGGTCATTTCAACGATGATTGTCAATAGCATCCACAACTTTAAACCGTATAAAGACATCCTCTATTTTCAATCTCCTTGTGATTTTGGTATCTTCAACCCGTTGACGAAATCCCTCCTCACCAATTGTGTCACTATTTTAACCTCAATTGATGAGGGTCTCCCCAGCCTCGACAAGCCCTCCATTGCCATCACCGGCTTCGGTATCACCGATGGATGCTTCAATGCGGTAAAGAATTTCTGGCTTAAAAAAGATTTTCATCTCATCCCTTTCCATTCTATCGGAGAGAATACAATGGCCATGGCAGAACTCATCCAGATGGGTTTTTTTAAAGGGATCATGGACCTCACCTTACATGATGTGATGGATCATATTGCCGGAGGGGCTTATGGGAAGATAAATAAAAATAGGCTTTACGCCTATCTCTCAAAGGACCTGCCAGCCGTCATCGCCCCTGGAGGCTTAGATACCATTGCGTTTCCAGATAGTCACCCATCCCTTCCCTTCTTTAGAAAAAGGAAAAGATATCATCACGATTTTAGGTGGGGGATAAAAGCTAACAAAGAGGAAGTGATCAAGGCTGCAAAATGGATAGGAAATATTCTGAAAGAGACCCATCCTAAGAATTTAATTATTTTGATACCCCTTCGGGGTTGGTCTTATCCTGGAGAACCAGGGAAGGAATTCTATGACCCGGAGCTGACCGGTCTTTTTATGAAGTGGATAAAAAAATTTTATAAAGAAGACTCTGTGATCGAGGTTGACTTATCCATCAATGACCCTGAATTTGGGAGGGTCGCCTGTGAGCATTTATACCCTCTGATGATGGATCAAGAATAAAGTTATCCCTGCAGGCTATGGCCTGTCTTTTTTTCTCAATAAGATTTCTTTCCTAGCTATCTCCTTCCCGGTGGGTGTCAGAAACCAATGGTCAATGATTGCTTCTAGAAAAACAAGATAATCTCGACGTGGAATATGGAACCGATCCAAATCAATGGCCATACCCTTTCGAGAATAACGGGTCAGTTTATCCGCATCCTTGACCATTCGGTCATTCCAAGAGAGTGGTCTTTTTCTTGAATCGTGTCCTTGGATGATTTGACAGATCTCTTTTACGTTTGCAGGAGGATGATGTAATTTCTCCAAAATGGCTTTAGCTATTCTTGCTCCTTCTACTTCATGAACTTTTGCCAATTTAGGATTGGATGGGTTTGGACCAAAAGCGGTCAGGTGAAGATGTTCGGGGATGGCATTCCAGCCTACATCATGAAGAATGATTGCAGGAATGACAATCCCTTCGTTCCCTTTTTCAGATTTTAAAAGTTTTAAGGCATAGCGGAGTGCGATCTTAGTGTGGATGAGATTCTTTCTGGTGTGAAGAAAGGGTTCGGCCTTTTTAAAAATCCTTTGATGGATCGGCTTTATAGCCATGATATCCAAATCATATATCTTTAATCCGCAATCTGCAATTTGAAATTCAGAACCCCTTCATCATTTTTTCCAGAAGATAAGGAAGTTCGATACGGCCAGTCGGAGCGAGGATGCGGCTGCAATAGTCAGTCACATATTTGGATGTCAATATCTTTGTAATTCGTTTGTATTCATCACTTTCAAGGGCCTTGGCAATATTAACAATACTTCTCGCGGTTCCTTCTGCAACGATATAAGGACCCGGTCCTATGACGACCTGCCATCCCCCTGTCATCTTTATACCCAGTTTTTCCATGGTCGGAAGATGATCCTTCGTGATAAACTCTGTATATTCCTTCTCTTTCCCGGGGATGATATTAAAATATTGGTTAAATTTCCAGACCCTTAATTGAATCGTATATTTATCTGTTTTCACTCTGCCAGTGGGTTTAAGAATTCTGCTACAATAGTGTAAGACATAGCCCTGGACCTGAGCGGTTACCTTCTCATACTCTTCTGTTTCCATGGCCTTTTGGAGTTTTTGTAACGAATCCACTGTCCCCACTGAGATGACCCCAGGGCCTTCCCCTACGACCACATAAAATCCTCCTACCGGATTGATGCCAATCTTTTTCATGGTAGGGATGTAATGATTGATGGCAAATTTTGTGTATTCTTCTTCTTTCCCGGGGATAATGTCCCAGTGTTGATTAAATAAAAAGATCATCTTTCCCTCCCAGTGGGTCCTTCGATGAGCTCAGGATGATACTCTGAGGTTATCGAAGGATGGTCATCTCTTCATTCTTTAGAAAACCATGGTGAGCTTGTCGAACCATTAAAATATACGAAGGATGATGGGATCAGAGCTGGCGGTCACTTCATAGGATTTAAGCAATGGTTCCCCAGCATACATGTGCTTGAATTTCGCAACCAGTTTTTCATAGTCTCCGCTTTTTTCATAGGCCTCGACATCTGCCTTGGTATCCCATGCGGTGATAGAAATCCCTTCGTCTTTATTGTCTAAAGACTCAAGGAGATGGACGAAGCGAATTCCCTTATGGCCTTTGTGAGCTAAAACGACCTCCTTGTTGTAAATCTCGCGCAACTCCTGCATCTTGCCTATTTTTAATTTAAAAAAGGTCATTCGGACATACATCATAATCCTCCTCTATAAGCTCTTTCATAATAAGGATACCGTGAGTGGCTAGCTATCAAATCGTAAATTAAATTCCAATAACCAAATCCCAATTTCCAAATAAATTCAAATTACCAATATCCAATTAATCAAAACGGCCGGACCGAAGTTTTATGTTTTGAATTTGTTCATTGGAATTTGGGTTATTATTCTCATTATCTTCTAAAAAGGGAGGACATCATATCGATAATGATATCCGTATTGCTCTGTTTTGGTTTCCCTGCACTGGTCACGGGTCGGGTTTGGACAAGAAAAATATTTTCAGGGAAGGGGAGATCGACATCGATGGCCCACTCCAAATCCTGGGCCGATTGATAATGGGTTTCTGAAATCTTGCCCAGTCGGACGATTTCGACCAACTCTTCGTCATTTAAGCAGAGCTGATTCTGCTTTTCAGGGGAAGGTGGCGCGCAAACCACCTTATTCCCCTCCAACTGATAGGAAACTATTTTCGAAGCAACGATCTTCTCCAAAATCTCGGACGATTGCTTATCCACAAGAAAGTAATCCGGGGAAACCTCTCCTTTGACGACACTTTCGCCTAATCCCCAGTTGCCTTCCACTACAATCTTATTCTCATCTCCGATGACCGGATCAATCGTGAACATCACTCCCGCACATTTGGCATTGACCATCTTCTGAACTCCAACACTGATGGTCACTTTATCATGAGGCCACCCGATCTGATTTCGATAAGCGATGGCGCGATCTGTAAAGAGGCTTGCCCAGCATTTCAATATGTGTTGGATCACTTCCTCTCCACCTCTCACCCAGAGGTAAGATTCGTGCTGTCCGGCGAAGCTGGCCGTTTTCAGGTCTTCGGAGGTAGCACTGGACCGGACAGCCACGGGGAGATCTGGGATACCGCAGAGGTCACCTAATTTTTGATAAGCTTCTTTGATCTCTTTTACAATTTTTCCAGGAATCGAGGTAGATTCGATAAGATCTCGAATCTGACGCCCCGCTCCCTCAAGGGCATGGATATCCTCAGGAGGGATTTGAGAGAGGGTTCTCACAATTTTGTTTCGAACCCTCCCCCTGTCAATAAAAGTGTCGAAGGCGTTTGTGGTGACAGCGAATCCAGGAGGAACTCGAAGGCCGAGTTGAAACATCTCCCCTAGATTGGCATTTTTACCACCCACTTGAGGAAAATCTTTGCTCGAACAGTTTTTGAACCAAATAATATTCTGTGTCGTTTTTTTTGGAGGCATATCATTTATCCAGGATATAAACGGCCCCCAAGTTTCCGTCTACCCGAATCCTCTGACCGGATTTGATCACCTGGGTGCC
>Ga0315279_10003835_pt1 | contig 20631 bp, 20 predicted proteins | sample YL17G06_20_MG_FD_203694 | JGI IMG/M metagenome (GOLD analysis project Ga0315279, IMG submission 203694) | Sediment microbial communities from Yellowstone Lake, YNP, Wyoming, USA - YL17G06_20 | ecosystem: Environmental > Aquatic > Freshwater > Lake > Sediment | place: USA: Wyoming | collected... | reverse complement strand
TACAGGCCTCCGGTACCCGAGGCGTACGAACCTTTACCCTTAGGTCCTGGTCCGTTACACCCCCAGGTAGCCGTAGCAGCATGAAAACCGTAACACGGAGGGTGGTACATACTTTGGGGGCAGGTCAGACCCCCGATGGTGCAATTAGAGATATTTAGTCCGAAAACGTTACCCATTACCAAACTGTAATTAGTTAAGTAAAATGTCTACTTCACCGGGTTTTTTCTTTTTATCGCCAAAAAGAGCCGTTTGACTTAGCTTTTTATTGAGAGGAGATTTTGTACATACGAGCTTTTTCTTTGGAAACACCTTCCGAAGGACATCGCAAGTAGCACTCAAAGTGAATTCGCGGGCATCTGTACGGACAAGAACTATTGCATCTGACCGAAGCTTTTGGGCGGCGAGTGTAAAGGATCGCTCAAGCAGGTCTCGATAAGCCTCTTTGTTATTGAACCGTCTTTTGTATGGATGATTGCCAGCGCAGGGTTGAGGCGGCCCACCTAACATCCAGTTTCGAATCCATTGGTCTACGAAGTAATTCGTAACTCCGTAGTAGGGGGGAGAAGTGAACAGCAACTTAACATCGGCAATGCGGGATGACCTAGAAAGAACCCTTATACAATCCCCGAAGTAAATATTCCCCGGTTGACTTACGGATGGCAGGCCTTTGGCATACCGCCATTTAATTTTATTCTTTAAAGTTACCACAGGATCGATGGAAGGAGGTTTGAGCATATGGTTACGACGCCACCATTGTACCGCATAGTCAGGATGTACGGCTTTCGTTTGGCGCATCTGATTTGAGAGACCTGCGTACCTCTTGTCATGAAGACAAATAAGTATTAATGCCATTAAAGTGCGATCAACTTGGTTGTTCCTCCAATTCAAATTATCCCTTGCAGCACAAAGAAATTCTAATGTACGCGGAGCATAGGCCATTCGGAAAAACCGGGAATCCTCCGTTGAACACGACTTGAGCAAACCGATTTCTTCTAACCTCTTTGTAAGCAATCTTTCGCTTGCAGGCTTACACTTCGCAGTGGAATAAATCCATCCAACAGGAAAGATTTCAATCCCGAAATAGGATCTCCCCAGTGTTGCAGCGACGAAAGGAACGGTACCACGACCACAAAACGGATCAAGTACTACATCCCCAGGCTTTGAAAAAAGAGTAATCATGTCCACGACAAATGAGGTCGGCATCATCGCGTAATACGGCCCGACACTAGCCCACCGCTTAGCCGGCTCGCTGAACGTTGAAGGGTCACCAGAAGGAACGAATATCTGTTTACGTCTTGAAGTATTCACATTTACTAGTAATGTCAAGTAATCGGATTAGACCATTAAGGATGATCAACGAGATCTCGGGTAATTTGCTCAAGCACGCGCCGACCTGCTCTCATGGGTATTGCCGCCTCTGCGTGGGCGGCAATTATCGGTAATAATGCGTCTGGATATCGAATCGAAACGAGTTCGTCCAAAATATTTAAGGCGTCCGCTAATCTGGGATGTTGCTGTGGCTCAGCTGTATCCAAGTTCTGATCTCCATCCCGCAGGAACGGAGTAACGCCAACAATTCGCGCCCCGGTTTGGGTTTTGTAATAAAATTTACGACCATAATAAGTCTGAGAACCATACGGCTTAGGGCTTTCTGAGAAAATAATATTGTTCTTAATATAATGATCTGTGATCAACATCACAAAGCCGTTGGGGAGTTGATTCGGTTGATTGCTAGGTCCTACATCGAGTTGGAGTAAATGGTCAAGGAAAGGTCCGCTCTTTTCTACGCCCAGCAGTAGTATGTCTGTTCGATTGACTGCGCGAGCAGTCTCGTTAATACGCCGCAACTCTTTCGAAATAGCCTCGCTGAGCCATGCAGGATGACCAAAAATAGCAATCGGCCCGTCCACTACGAATGCGAGCCGTTTCAAGCTTGACAACCAACCTCGTTGTTCAATTGTACGTAAAATGTGAATCAGCCAAATATGTTCTAACACCTGGCTTACCTCAGCGTACATAGCGCCGTTAGTTCCTGCAGGGTTCATACCCTCATGAATGCGCAATGCATCTGTGGAGAAAAGAGGGCGGGCAAGGCCACACTCACACTCATAGCGTCCTCTATCACGCCGATATACGGGCGGACGACCTCTACAATCCTCATAGGGACAGTACTGGTCACGGGACACAGGCTTGTAAGCCAACAAAGCCTCATACGTATCCAATACGGATTCGCCATCATCAACCATCCGAGTCGTCGAGCAAATTTCAAATAGTTGAGTGCGGAACGATTGTTCTGAGGAAGCGTCATTATCTATAACAACATTGCAGCCCGGCAACGCGCAGTCGATAGCGTCGACATCTTTGAGCCTATTAAATTCAGCCGGATCAACCGGACGTTGTTCATCTAACTCACGCATTTTCTTTACGTTAATCATAACACTGGCAATTGACAAATAAGACACTTCTGCTCCGGGAAATCCGTTTCGGACCGGGATTTCGGAGTGGCTGCCGTCTATGGCAATTATCCATTCAGGAAGCCAATTTGATCGCGGTATCCCTTGCGCAGAAACCGGAGCGTTTCCACCAATATCAGATTGGGTAGGGCTTATTTTACACCTACGACGCAACTCCTGAACGAGCGGGCTATTCGCCAGGCGCTGAATTGAACGATGCATTGCAAATTCGCCTTCGTATGGCATTTAATTACACCGTAAAGCGATCGATCTGAACCGGGACGACGAAAAGGTTGCTGAGCGTTTTTACTCGGAGAAACCCACGATCCTGTGCTCGACGTATAGACGGCTCAAAATCTTCGTAGTCGTAGTATTTCACTAATTCTTTTGTCTCATCGGTGTTGTTCAAGTGACCGATGAACCAGTTAGCCGTGTTCTTTAGAATGTTCCTTTGAATACTACTGACTTCCTGGGTCGCATAAACTAATCCAATATGCAGCTTTGCCCCCTCTTTAGCGGCCTTGACCCAAATATTTGAGTAATCTTCCTCCTTGCCAGCTGGAAGAAGATTATGAGCCTCCTCGACGTAGATAAGTATTTCAGGGGGAATTTGCCCAGTACTGAAAGCCCGTTGATTATTTGTTAGGATTTTACGCATCACACGGTCGGCAACTTTGCGATTAATTTCAGCGTCGCCAGCTGACTGGTCTACGATCACAAGTCTTCCTGCAACTAATTCTTCATAAATTGAATCAGTGTAATCCCTGTTACGGGTGACCTCATGTTGAGAAATAACACGACCGAGTAATCTCGGTCCGTTTGACCAATAAAACATCTCAAGTATTTTTTCGAGCCGTTGATCATGCCATGGACTACCTGTGGTACTTTCATTCTGAATATAGTTTTGGTTAAATGCTGCATACCCAGTGGCAGACCCCCTTGAGATAAAATCACGAAGAGCCAAGAAGGCATCGGCTAATTGCCCCCATTGAGGATGAGCAGTACCAAAAATTACCGCGGCAGAAGTATGACCACCACTAGGATCGTTTAGGCTGCGCGCCAAAGCATTTAAGACACTTTGGCCAAACAACCCTCGCGTACTAGGTTGAAGATTCGGCGGAGGTTGAAATCCAGCCCGGTAAAGTAACGCACGATAAGCTAACAAAGCTCTTCGGTATCGCGTCAGGACTGAGCCGTCCAAAGGGTCTGGCGGTGCTAGGTCAACGTCCAAAAAGTTTGTGATGTATTTTACACCCCCAACCTCGTCCTGGAGTGCGTGATTAATTATTTCTTTTCCAACCTGAATCATCCTGTAAGATTCCTCAATCGCCCTAGCATCTGTTAGATTAACAGGATCTTCACCGTAAAAATTAATGCGCATGAGCCGGCGACCCGGATCGAGGGGATGACTGACCGAACCATAAGTGATCACATCTTCTTGGAGTCCATCTTGGTGGATATGCCAAACGTTTTTCAGTGCGTTCGGGTTTGCACCTGTAGCATCTTGCACATTCTCATTTGCATACTCGCCGTTATAATCGAAGATCAGTTGGCCTATTCGACCTGATGCACCAGCTTTGAACCGAAGCTGGAAAATGGACTTCGCAATAATTTTTGTCGTATTCGATTTTCCCGTCCTAGTCATTCCAAACAGAGCAGTTTTTTGTGAAAGCAAGTCCGCAGGAGCTAAATGAACTCGGACGCTATCAACACCCTGTAGACCTCTATCAGTAGATGCATACCTAACACGCCCCACAACAACTTCGTGTTGCCCCAGTGGATGGTCCTGAATCCGCATCTCATCTCGATAGTTGACAATAGCATTGAGCGCATCTTCATGCGGCTTAAAGACCTTTAGTCCTCGATTTGGGTAGTAGTTCGAAATATCACCACCAAATTTCAAGCGAAGATTATCTCGTTGACCATTAATCGCGTCAAGATAGAAGGTGCCAATAACCCGACACTTCACACCCGCAAACGAGAGCAGATTTGCAGTGTAGGCATCCATGATCCTTTGGCTGTCCCAATGTGTTTCAGTACCTGCAGCACGCTGGGCAGCTTCAACGCGGATCCGCTTTGCTTCGTCATCGCCCGGAAGGGGAGACGCATCTAGAACACGAAGAAGGATTACAGACGAATCCTCAGCAAGTGGATCAAATTGCGTCTCAGGACCTGCTGCAATCCGAGTAGCTACCAAAAAACATTGATTCGGAATACCTCCGACGCCCTGGCGGTGACGGTCGTGTATTTGGACAATCGCTGTATCGTAATTCAACGACCATAACTCACCCACATATTGTTGGGGCTGGATTAAATGCTTTAATTTTTCTCGTGCATTAACTGCAGCAGCTTCCTGCTGATCACGCTGTAACGATGACATTATTGCAGAGGCTTCCTTTATTGGCTGGTCAGGATTTTGATTTGTAAACATGTGTAATCTCCTAAAAAAGGTCAACTAACATACAGATACACCACAGATGACACCTCGACATTTCCTCGGGCTAGGTTTCGTGTGATAACTCGAAGCCTTGATGAGTTATCTTTTTCATACATCAAAAAGTTTAAAAGCGACGGGTAATAACTCACCTTAGACTTATTCTTGATTCACATCTCTCTGTCGACATCTTACAGCCTCAACAAACTCACGAATAAGGACTGGGTTCTTATTCCTACCACCACCAGGATCCTCAACACCAGATTGTACGTCGACTCCCCATGGATGATATTCCTCAATCCACCAACCAACATTCTCTGCTCTAAGACCTCCAGCAATAATAAAAGGTTTTGACCCAGCTATTGATACCGCCTTGTCCATATCCAAAGTTGCCGCGGTTTTACCACTACCACCGCAAATCGAGCTGTCTATCAATAAGATATCTGTAACTTCAGCTATTTCTTTGAGCTTTTCGACACTCGAAAGACTGGCCTCGACAACACCGATGAGGGCTGGTTGCAACCCCCGCTCTTTTAATTCCTTTCTCAGTTGAATTATCCTACCGGGACCCCACTCAGCATGTAACTGAATATAGTTCCAATCGATTCCACCCGCTATATCTAATACTTTCAAAATATCCGTCTGGCGCGTGACGAGAACGCACTGGCACTGTTGGCGCGTTTTTTCTCGAATGGCCTTTAAGACTACTAACTTTTCAGGTGCTGGGATATCCCAGATGCAGTGAAGGCCAATCATATCAACTCCTAGCACTGCACAGTATGAACCAACCTCAGGAGTTCTAACGTCACAAATCTTGATCATCGTCATATGTCAGTCTTCACAGGTAAGCTTATAGCCACTCATATTGCCGAGACCGAGAGAATAAAGGGATAAATATTGGAACCCACTCACATGAGCTATCTCCGTATCTATGCCTTCAAAATTATCCTTTAGATTCCAAAGCATAAAGCATGCAGCGATAGTAAAGACTTTGGGACCGAAAGGCGCTACCAAGATCAACTTCGAGTGTGCAATTCTTTCAGCGGCCCGCGAAGCTTCATTTTCGAGAAGATATGCCAGCTTGTCCAACCCGTCCTTGATTGAAAAATAGTATGAAATATTCACGTCTCTCTGTTCCAAGAGAAATTGGTTTGCTCTCATCGTAGCCAGGGATGTTAGATAGTCATTACAATTTACTGCAACAAAAGCAGTTACTGAACTACTAATGCGGGTACGAACTTCATCATAAAGTAATTTGCCCTCGTAACCTTGAAGACTTGGGAATACTATAGCTGATAAATGGTCCGAACGACAATCATGAATCGGTCGTCCTGAAAAATACCCTTTAATGCCCCCCACATTTTGTGCATACCGTAATGCTGCGTATCTTCCGGGAGAAGCGTAAACAAAATAAACCGATATTTGTTGTCGCGTTTCCTTAGACAAGAAGAATTGTCTAATAGCATGGCATACAGACACTAGAACAAGTCTCGGCATGCAAGAAATGTCGATTAAGAGATTATACGGTTCACCCGGAAAATACTCAAGGGTCCGAAGAACATGGTCAATAATTTCTCTATCATTGAAATCGTTGGGGTATGAAAATACAGTTCTATCCACGGTGTATTGTTTGAGTGGCTCAGTTATCTTTTCAAAGTGGAGCGCTTTGAGTTGCTCAAGTAGGTCTACCCGCGCCGACGTCCCTTTTGGCCAAAGCAAATGGATGATAATCCGCGTAGGATCAATAGTACTGGGATCACACTCTTTGAGAAACCATTGGAGAAACCCAACTGAACGTTCTTCGTAATTCGGTGTTGCGACCAATACGGTTGGCCTTTTCTTACACAAATCAATAATATTTTCAAGTTCAATTGTATCGAAGAGTGTTCGCATTAACCTTTGTATCCTAATTTTCGAAGGACCCGCGGAGCTACAGCAATTGCCCCTTCCGTCATACCCTCACCTCCACCCTTCGCCTGAGACAACCGTGACATTATCCGAGGAAAGGGGCCTTCATACAAACCTTTTTGTTCGTACCATAGAATCGGGAGGGAATTCGTTGGACAGTTGGGAGTGACGATTGTCCATCCACCCCCCTTAAAGCCTAACGCCATGTTATCACCGCTCATCGCTATCGTTTGGACCAAACGCTCATCTTTAACGAAACCTTCCTGTTTAGCAAGCCACTCAGATAACCGTATAACTCCATTCAGAGTCTCTTTCTTGCTAAAGAATGCGCACTCTTCATTATCTAGGCGGACTCGGAACCGCTCGTCGAAGCGAAGGGCGAAAGAGATTTCCTCCTCCCCACCTAAGTTATCTTCGGCAGCAGAAGTTATCACTTGCCCTATCGGGATAAGTTTCGGTTTACCAAGATGTTCATAAGCACAAATCAATCTCCGACATCGATTAAGATACGATTTAAGTGATGTTCCGCTGAGGATATTATCTGATATAACTAGCCAGTATGGCTTATTAAAAGCAAGTTGTATTTCCCTGGCTAAATTTTCCTCGGGCTTATCCGAGTGACCAAATACCTGGAGACCTTCCGCCAAGCCTTCTATCGACTGTAACCGTGAGAATCGGTCTGTGTCTAATCGACCATGAATATTGTTTTCATGAAGTAAATCAGAAATGAGTCCACTAGGATCCACCTCAAGGAGATGTGATTTTTGAAATAGGTCGTAGATGCTGATACCTATTTTTTGCGCAATCGTTTCAGCCAAGTAGCTCCAAGATTCTTTTAAAAGCATGTCCGGAAGATACACAACGTTTGCAAATACAGCCAGGGCGTATTTTTGTAACTCCCTTGGAAGCCTTGCAAGACTTCGCGTTACACGCTCAGTTAAAGGTACCCCTTTCGCAGGATTATAGGGCCATCGTTGCTCCATGTGTTCCAAGAAATGGAGTTTAGCAACAATGTCTTCCGTATCGATAAATCCTGGCTCAAGTTCAACAAATCCACTGCTCATAGTAAAATCAATTAAAAAGGTTAGGACGACGAGAACCAATCAGGTTGATAAGATCAATAAAGTCATCAATGATTGAGGTGGGAACAATATTTATCTTTGCTTTCTTTTCAGCCATTTTCTCGGATTCTGTCCATGGGGTAATACGACGTAGGGTATTGAGATTTTTCTCTCGACGACGAGTACCATAACGAGCCCAAACATCATGAATATGTGCTTCCTGGGCTGAAGTAATATCTTTTGATATACTATCCCCAACCATGAATGTTTCTTGTCGATCGAGAGAGAAATCGTTAATCATTCTGTTTATAACATCCAAATTCGGTTTCAACTCAGTACTCTCAAGACGGACCATCTTTTTAATTGAAGATTTAGCAGGTACACGATCAACGAACCAAAATTCATGATGCCAAGTATACAATCCAGTGAAGTACTTTTCAACTCCAAGGCTCCTAAGACGGTAGCAAACCCACCGCTCCAGAGCATCCGAAAGACCAATGATTATTATCCCCTCGTCATAGGCCCAACTTAGCACTTCCCGCACATGGGGGAAAAGGCGTAAGTTTCTTTTGTAATTTATCGAGAACACCTTGTTTAATATAGAAACAAACTTTTGTTTTTCCTCTCCAGAGATATGGTGCCTGTCCCAAAGTGCCAATTCCTCAATGGCGTTTGGATATTCCACTGTCCCATAACGCTTAAAAACGCTTGTGAAATCTGCAAGGATTTCCTCTTCGTCCAATCTTAATATTTTGGAAAGTTTGTGAGTCATAGCGCGAAAGCTGGGGAGAAATGCATCTACCCAGTTGTACAAGGTATTATCGAGATCAAGAATAAGACCCCGTTTCAACTTCTACTCCTTTAGCCATAAAACGTACGGCTCTACTAACTGTGCCGAATAAATCAATCGTGATTTATAGGGAGATGGAGGCCCAGAATATTTGCGAACAAAGGCTTTGTTCACGCGATGATGAAGGTACTTGCTAAGGGGTTCTCCATCTTTCTTCCCGCCGATTACACAATAATAATCGAGCAGAAATTCAGAATCCACACGGCGTAAATTTCGACAGACAAACGAATACTGGGCTCCTTGAAGTTGGACTGGACCATTGAACTGTTCATAGGTGTTGTTGTCTCTTGAGAAGCTTTTGATTTTACCAATTGGTGAATTGTAGTAGCTATTCGTTTGAAGAAGAAGTAACTCGGGAGGTGAATTTTGAAGGGAAATGACATATGTGATAAATTTGAGGACACGGTTCGGATGACTCAAGGTTCCGGAGTAACCCCAATAGTGAACTCCATTCCTATCTTCTTCTGCGTGCTTCGACTCGATAATCTCTTTTAGCGACATTCCGTTGTGAGGCCCAACTTTCATTACAATTGCGAACGAAGGAAAGACGAATTCCATTGAAGTCCAGCAATCCATAAAATCCCACAATTAAAGGGAGATTTGCAAAGGATTTAAATCCGATTTAAACATACCACCGGTTCCTGGGCGAGGAGGGTGCGGAGGATGGAGCAGTCGGGAAGCCGCAAAGCCTTGGCTATCGCCTTGTCTATCGCAATACGAACATCGTCCGAGTCCATCTCAGGAAACGGCTTCAACGGCTGCTTGCACAACTCGTCATAAGCCGAAGTTAGGGCCTTAAGCTGAGTCGCAGTTAACCCCTTAACATCAACCACAGGCAGAGTCATCAACACAGGCTTCTTGAAATCCACCCAAGCCCCCTCAGTCTCCTCCCGATAAGATAGTAAAACCAGCAACCCCAAAGTAGAATTCAACCACAAGGTCAGAGCCTTCTCCCCTTGAATTGAGCCACTTCCCCGCTTAAACGAAAACGGCCACCACACATTAGAAAGAGCAGGCTCTTTAAGCTTGATCGCTGAAAGACGATGCGTGTTCAAGCGCAGCCTCTCAGGAATAAACACCTTGCCAGCGAGAGGCCATAAATCCTCAGCCTTGCGCAAGTGACGCCCCTTCTTCGCTTTCGGCAGAGGAGAAAGGTGAGAGTTGGGGACTTGGGCAAGCGTATAATGAACCTTTGCATCGTGACCCCAAACTGCCGGATACGCTGTAACCGCCTCGCTTAACCTGAATCCATCATGAATATCTCTCCGGTCCGGCCCAAGCGACCCCAGCTCCCCCAACGGACACAGTGACACCTTGGTCGTTTTCTTTTGCCCCGGCAGCCAAAGCACCCCCTGCTCTAGATGATTCGCCGCCCTAATTAAATCCGCCTGGGCAAAAGCACACTGCAGAATCCATGACTGCCGCTTCTTCATTTCCGCCCAGGGAACCGAAAGCGCCTCCCCGAACTTAACTTTCCCCAGCATAATCGGTAACGCCCCCTGACCCTTGGCCAAATCCGGGGGCTCGCTCCTCAACAACTCGTGCGCCACAGCATTTGCCTCAAACGAGGACTCAGGATTGCGCCAGAGATTCAAGACCACCGTGCGATAAGGCTTATCCCGGTCCTCCTCCCCGTCCTTCTGAGCCAACAACAACAACTCGGAAAGGCTCGTGTTCTCGGAGAAATTCCAGCGCAGGGGGTCGTGGCTCACGATCAGATACTCCAGATGGTAATTCCGGCTCAGAAGCTCGCGGGTCCTACCCCAGGCCACACCGGAGAGAAGCGCCTTGGGCATGACCAGGGCCTGCCGGCCCCCGGATTTCACATACGGGTCCGCGGTCGCCACAAAAACCGAGCCCAGTCCCGCCGTGATGTTCGCCGAAATGTTCTTGCTTTGAATAAGCTGCTTCAAGACCCGCTGCATCCCCTTTCTCTCCTGCTCCGGGGAAGAGCCGAAAAGCAGGTTTCCGCCCACGCTGCGCGTGAACGGCGGATTCATCACGCAAAGGTCCAGAGCCGGGACCGAGACCTCCTTGAGCTCGGCCATCTCCTTGCCTCTCACCTGCTGAGCCGAGTTCGTACCGGAGAAATCCAGATCCAGGGAGACGCGGTTCCCTTTGAGAAACTCGATGCTCCCCAAAAGGTGGTCCGTGGTTCCCAGGGGCAGGCTGTAGAGGTGCATGTGATCAAAGGACACGTCGGGCGTGCGCAGGGCCAGGGTCGAGGCCGTAAGATGAATCGCAGAAGGGAGAACGTCGTAGCCCCAAAGAACATCCTCGGTCAGAAGGGTTTGCAGGAGACCCAAATCAACCTTCTTGCCCTGTGCCGCAGACTCCTCCACGTAGCGGTCCGTAACGGCCCCGGCAGCAGCCATTAAGAGGGTTCCGGTGCCGCAGGCCAGGTCCGCAATCCTGAATTTTCGCAAGTCCCCGGAATCATGCCAGGTTATGGGCCAGGCTTTCCGACGCAGGGCCAACTTCAGAAGCAAAGTCGCGGCAGGAACGCTGGTATAGTAGGTCCCCAGATATTTGGCATCGGCCAGGAGCCGGTGATAGACCCGGCCCATGAGATCGTGGCGCAGGGCCGCCTTCATCTCCACGATCCGCTCGGCCCTCTCGGCCAGGTCCTGCACGACCCTCACGATATTGGGCGTGGAGGAGAGGTTGAGCATGATTCTTCGGGAGAGGTCGAAGATCGGATGGTAGTCTATCTCGGTGATGATGTAGAGCCAGTGAGCGCAGAGGCCCGAGAGGGAGTTGGGCTTGCCGATGAAGTCCTTCAAGGACTTGACCCGGTGGTCGAACTCCGAGAGAATTTCCTGGAAGATGAAGGCGTTAACCAGGACCAGGCCGCTGATCCGGCTGACCGAGATCTTCTGCTTTAGGGTGAGGGAGGACTTCATTCTTCGTTCTGTTCGGAGCCCGCATCCCGGTCAGGAAGCTCCTTAATCCCCAGGACCTCCGCGATCCGGATCAAGGAGCCATCCTTGTCGGAGAGAATCCCGGCAAAGCTCTCGACCCCGGAATCCAGCACGGCCACAGCCTGCTTGACCACGTCCTCCTTGATCAACTGCTCGAAAGCCGTGCGCAGGGCGTTTTCCAGATAGTCCACGTCCCCGACGCCCATTTTGGACTCGCCGGACTCCGTGACCACGCATAGGCGAAGCTCGCTTTTCGCAAGGGCGGATTCAAGTTTGGGATAGGGAATGGTACGCAGGGAAGCGGGATAGACGACGGCCACCCCGATCTGGGCGATGCCCTCCTCGACACGCTTGCGCACCGAGGTCAAGGCGCGCTCCTCGGCATAGGGGTTGTCGCTGACCTCGCCCTCGATCACCAAGCGCAGGCCGTAGAAGGAGACGATCACGTCTGGCATCCGCCTTTCGGAAGCGAGGTCGGTTTTCAGGATGGTTTCCGGGGCCGCGATCACGCCCCGCTCTTGGAGCAGGCGGGCCAAGAGGACGTTGAAGACTTCCTGGCGGTAGCCTCCGGACATCGGCGTTAAGGGCCTTTCGGGAGAGATGTTAAGGCGGAGTGGAGGAAGGTTCCCATGATGCCACTATTGTAGCAGAGGAGAGGAGGGAAAGTCAACGGGGAAATGGCGGATAATCGGAAGGGCGAACAGACCACTGATGATTATAGCACCTGTCGCTAAAACACTGACCTGACCCCCAAGAACTGGTCCAGGGGGTCAGGTCAGGGGCTATCTGGGCATCTCCCCGTGCCCGCCCCTGGGCGGGAGGGTCCCCAGAGCATCCGGGTAGACCTCTACACCAGTCGCTGGAACCACGTCTTCAATGGGCCCCAAAGCAAGGCTTGGACCGACCTATAAGGGTTATCCTGGGACGGGGAGACCTGTGTGCCCGGGGTGAGCGCCTGCCTGTACGGGGGTCATTCGATGGCCCGCTTTCGAACATTATTGGTGACCGAGGCATCAAATTATGGCTTTTTTATGCCCGAAGACACCCCCAAACCCGTGTGTTGCATCATAAAATACGCAGAAATTTATCATTATAGTTCCTGTCTTGCCTTTTATTTTTTGTAAAAAAGCGATTATACTTGCGCGATGACCTCCTATTATTTCGCAAATATTTAATTATACTTCCTGTTATGCTTCTATAATTTCGTGGAACTGATATTATACTTCCAATTGACCCGCCACTTTGGGTACAAGCTATACGCTCCCGAGGGACGGAACACAGGGAACTCCCGGAAAGGGAAGACGAAGAAGAAGCTGATCGGGGACGTGGGTGAGTTGCCCATCGAGACTCCCCGGGACCGGGGAGACAGTTTCAAGCCGAAGATCGTCAGAAAAGGGCAGACCCGGTTTGAGGGGTTCGACGAGAAGATCCTCTCGCTCTATGCCCGGGGGATGACGGTCCGGGAGATCCAGGGACATCTGGAGGAGATCTACGAGGTGGACGTATCCCCCGAGCTGATCTCCCACGAGACCCAGGAGGTGATAGAGGAGGTTCGGGAATGGCAGAACCGGCCTCTGGAAGCCGTCTATCCCTTCTTGACCTGGACGCCCTGATGGTCAAGATCAGGGACCAGGGGCATATCGTGACCAAGGTGGTCTATTTGGCCATCGGGGTCAATCTCAGTAGTCCCGAGGAGATCCTGGGCCTGAAGCTTGAGGATAACTGTAGGGGCTAAGTTCTGGCTCAAGGTGCTGACCGTACTCAAGAACTGGGGAGTGCAGGAAATCTTTCTGGCCTGCGTGGACGGGTTGACGGATCTCCCGGAGGCCATTGAAACGCTCTTCCCGGAGACTCAAGTCCAGCTGTCCGTCGTCCACATGATGTGGCAGGCCCTGAAGTACGTCTCGTCAAAGACCATAAGGAGCTGATCACCTATCTGAAGTCGACCTGCCAAGCCCCTACGGTAGAAGCCGCTCTGGCCCCTAGAAGCCTTCACCCGGAAGTGGGATGGCCGCTACCCTACGATCAGCAAGTCCTGGCAGGTCCGCTGGGACCGGCTGACCCTTTCTCTGCCCTTTTACCTCTTATTAAGATTTTATGCGTTTGGAGTGTCTTTTCTTCTCCGAATAAAAATAATATTAATAGCGTTCCAAGGTTTTCAAGGTTTTCAAGATCATGTTTATCAATACCTCTTTGATAAATGTAAAACGCATATGCTAATAATATAATTGAAACGATTTTTTCTCGAGGTATCGGTGAATGGTCTATGCGTTCCCGAATATCTCGAATTGTAATATTTATTTTTGTTTTGATTGTTCGCTTAAATTCTCTCTGACATTATACCGCTTGACCCCTCTGCGAATCCAAGGTTGGGTATATTCAGAGATATACTTTTGAGACTTAACTCCTCCCTGCATGAGCAGAGCGATGGTCGCGTCGGCACCTCCGGTTGCGAGCACGAAAGCCTCTGCGGATACTTCAAACGCAGCACTTCCACCCAACAGGTAGAGAAGACTCTTTGCCATATCCTAAAGGCGATTTGCCTCCATTCCGAGTAAACACAGAATGTTATTCACACTGCTCCCGCTCCCCGAAGGCCTTCGGACGAGGAGGAGGGGAAAGGGGTGAGTGGACCAGTTCCATGGGTCAGGTCACTTCCGTTGTACTTCAAGGTCGATTTCCGTATGTCCAATTGGTCAAAATCCATAGCAGGAAGAAGAGCAATAAATAGGATATGACGTTAATAATAAACACCGTGGAGAAGATCTTTGAACTTCTTTCAGACATCCAACGACCGACGACGAACCCTTCAGAAATGATGGTTAAGATAAATCCTACAGTAATATAAAAAATATAAACCCCCAAATAATTGGAAATATAATTCCCGATATACCCTACAACAAAATCTGGAAAATTCACGAGGAATACGAATAAAGCAACCGCAATCCCCAAAATAATCAAAAGGGGAGAAAGCCATGAAACTTTCTCTTGTCCCTGTTTTCTCCCTAACCTCGAATCCCTTATAAAGAAACCGAGCATCACCGCAAACGAACAAGCGCATAGAAAGGTATAGAGCAACCTAATAATTGTAGCCGACTTGCCAATCCAAACGCTAACACCTCCGATAAGGGTAGAAAAGCTATTAGCAACCACGGATAGAGCTAACGCCTCGATATAGCGGATACGTAATCGGGCATAAAGAACAACCGATTCGACAACGAAAATAAGCAAAACCGCTATTATGATAAAAATAATGGTCAATGAAATTGAAAGGCCCATGATCTTAACAACAGGTATTACCATTTCATTTCCCATTGCCATGTTTGACAGGCAAAGCAAAACCGATAAAACTGTTGCAACATATCTCCATCTTTTAATGGGAATACCTCGCTCAATATTCAGAGTATCTTCAATCATTCTATTAAGGTCAAAAAAAGAGATACTGCCCTTTCCCCATTCTTCGTCACCCTGACCGTTCCTGCCTTCCCCCCTCTGCCCCCGCTCCCCGAAGGGCTTCACACGAGGGGCAGGGGGAAAGGAGGACGGGTGGACTGGAGCAAACCAAGGGGGGAAGGTCAACAACTATCTGGGTCGTTTCGCTTGCAGCTTCAGCGCCTCCTCGATTTCCTCCCCGCTCGTATAGCCCATTTCTCGAAGGATCATCCCAATAGGCGGGCGCGGCAGGGCCGTCGTGTGGATCTGGACCCTCCGGGCCTCGTTCACTTGCTCGAAAGTGGCATACCCTTTTTCGATCAATATCTGTCCGATCAGTTTCTGCACCAATTTCCTTGAAACCTTAGGTGTGGACGCGGGAATCTCGTCTCTCTCCCGATCACTGGAATACGTGTCTTCATGTCATCGATCCCCACGTTTTAGCATCCCTCTCGCTCCAGCCTCCTCACCTTCTCTTGGTGCTTGAGCCCCTGCTCCAGTTGTTCCGGGGTCAGGTCAGGGATCCGTCCTATCTGAGAATGGGAACCTCCCAAGCTGCCTTTTGCGTACCCGCATGGATCCGCAGAATGTAAATCCCCGCAGACACTTTGCTTCCGGTTTGGTCCCGCCCGTCCCAAACCAATACAAGATGACCTGCCAAAAGGTTGCTATGCATCAAATCTTTGACTTTTTGACCAGCATAATTATAGACACTGACTTCAACCTCGACAGGGGATGGAAGGTCAATGGAAAAACTGATGTCGCCCGTAGAAAGATCCGCCTTCGGAGCTTCGAGAACCAAAGATTGATCCGATCCCGCGGAAAGGGTGGGGGCCGCCGGGCCTAAAATTCCCCAATCTGAGAAATAAAGGTCGTGGCTTCCATGTCCTCCCGGCCTGTCGGAGCAGAAATAGAGCCGTTTTCCATCCGGGGTAACCCAGACCCGGTCTTCGTTGAAGGACGAATTAACATTGGGGCCGACGTCCTCCCTGGGTTGCCAGATCCCACCCACTTTGTGGGAAACGAAGATATCGCTCCTGTTACTGCCGTTTTGAGCCGTTAAGTAAAGGGTCCGCTCATCCGGGGTCAATGAGGGATCCCCATCTGCCACCGATGTGTTGATGTTTGGCCCCATGTTGACCGGCGGCCTCCAGACGTCGCCCAATTTCGTGGACATCCACATGTCCCAATCGCCTACTCCGCCCGGGCGATTGTAACTTCCATAGTAAAGCCTCCGGATATCCGGCGAAATCCAGGTGTTGCTGTCCCAATTGGAGAAATTGATTACGTTGCCCATATTCACGGGAGTTTGCCAGACTCCGCCGACTTTCCTGGACATCCAGAGGTCATAAGCCCCGTACCCTCCGGGCCGGTCAGAGGAAAACACCAGAAGATTGCCATCAGGGGAGATCCAGGGATCCTGGTCTTCGTAGGCGGAGTTGACCACTGGGCCGAGATTCACCGGAGTGCGCCATACGTCCCCGGAAACCCTGTCGGCCACCCATATATCCCTTTCTCCGCAGCCACCAGGGCGGTCAGATGCGAAAATTAGGTGCTTTCCGTCCCCGGTCAGGGAGGGGGAATAATCCCAGTAGGGAGTATTGATGCTGTCCCCCATGTTTACGGCCGGCAGCCAGCCATACTGGCCCAAACTGCCCTGCTTCGTTAATTTTCCGGAACCCCTGGATGGGTTAGACCACCCGGGCCCGGCCACGACTATGCCGGTTACTGAGACGAGCAAAATCATGATCGTTAAGACCCGCACCCCGATTCGCATGATGACTCTCCTTTCACCCCAAAGAAATGACCTATTCCGTAAGAGGAACAGGTCGTTGAACCTGCCAAGATGTAAACTCGAAATTGTCCTTCTGGTAAGTCTGGGCTTAACCCGACCTATTCCGAGCAACTGGACAACTTTAGGACGGCATTTTAACACAGCGGAGAAAAAAAGTCAAGGCTCCTGACCCTGATTTATTATAACCCCACCGCCCAAGTGGAATGGCGACGCTACCTGCACAAGCTATTAAGTTTGAATAGCTTTCTGCCCCTTGCACATCCCGAGAACCCCAAGTTCAAGCCCATCAAGGTCAATCCTGAGACCGGGGTCGAGGTCTGGGGCGTGGTCGTCCACTCCATCCACAAGGTCAGGTAACCAGCCGGGTAATATGATAATACAATCCGGTCAAATGTTCAAGGGGGAAGGGAAGTTGGAGTCTTGATATCTCCAAACCGTCCGGAAACCCGCCTGCCAGGGCATGGTTACTCGATTTAACCCCCTGGAACTCTTTTTGGCCGTCCACGCCACCGGAATGCACTCTGAGGCTCTCTAACGAGTCCTACGGGGTTTTAGGCCAAAAGATATCGGCCCCTATTTCCGAAACCCCGTTCCGTGTGGAATAAGGTACGCCGATCATTGGCTTACCCCGAACAACCCTGATCAAAACCCCACTTATGTCGCCCCTGCCCTTCCCCCCTTTTATCGTCTTCTTCCCGTCCAATATCCCCCCATTACGTTTCATATTGGTATGTGGAAATGCTGTGCATCATCATGTTCTTGCCAATACCCCCCGACAACTACCCCGAATATTTGCTTTTTCTAGACCCCGCCCTCAGTCCCGCTCCGCGATAATTTAATAATGACCTTCATCGTTACCTACCCTGTTTGAATAAACGGAATCTTTCGTGCAACAAATGAAATAAATCGTCTCACACCAGTATCTTTTACCCCTTCTGTCAGAATAAGCGCAACATTTATGAAGATATAACGTATCTTCTTTTTTTTGAACTGTGAAAGGGTAGTTAGCGGGTTTCCCTTCCTTAAAAACCTCACCCGGGTAAACAGTAAAATGAATAACTGATGTATCCTGTCGACTTTTATACAAAAACGCTCTTTTCTCTTTGTCGAAAATGTGACGCGTTGTGATTTTAAGAGCTGGGCTCCCGCCTGAATTTCTCCATTCGAATCTAGAATGCCAGTTCAAGTTTAGATCTTTCCCTTCAATCCAATGATTGTCCCCGTCAATCCAAATTGTGTCTGTCGCCATGAATAATTCAGGCCGCCAACGCAGATTAAAGTCATCTCTATATAATTTAATCTGGTATGCGGTCATAAGTAAAGCCACAAGACCGAAAATTGTTAGCAGGAGGTTGTGGTATTTTTTAATAAAATCCCAAGATTTTTTAAAAAACAACTTTGATTTTCTCATTTTAATGTGGGTATTTTAAATTTAAACCTCGGTCACAGAAGGCCTATTGCGTCGGTAAGCGACCCCGCCGGGTAAAAGCAAACGACGCCCGAGGCGAGGCCTGGGGAATGGCAGGCTTCCCCGCCCTGTTTCCAGGGTGCTTCGCTCGAGCGTCGTTCTCAACATGTCTGTCATTCCCCCCCCGTCCCTCAGTCCGGCATCGCTTAAGATTCATCCAATTTTCTTTGGGCTTCTTCTAATTCTTTTCTTCTCTTTTCTTCGGACTCTTGTTTCCATTTCTTGCGTTGTTCCTCTTGTTTTTCCCATTCGGCATTATGTTTTTCGACTTTTTCATTTGTGTGTTTGAGAGCCGCTTCGGCGACTAACTTCGCAGAGGTGACGTCCTCCTGGTTTATCGGATAAAAAACGAGACTACCCGACAAAATTTCGCATCCGCGCGCAGGCTTTGCTGTATTCAAAGCATCTTGAAATATCTTTATCCAATTAAAGTCTGGGCTGCCAGCTAAATTCCGGGAAATACAGATTTCTCCTTGTTGACCCCATTTAGCAACCCATTTCGAGCCCTTTTCAAATTCTACCTTAGCGATTTTCCCTTCAAACATTTTTCCTCCTTTTTGGATGAATTGTTAGAAAGCCTCGGCACCAGAAAACGACAAAACCGGGGACAAAAGCAATCGACGCCGTAACAAAGCCTGGAGGGCGTATTGCATCCCCCGCCCCTCAGTCCTGCTCCGCGAAGAGCTGTCCGCTTCAAGCGCCGGTTAAACGGCACCCGGCAGTTGCTGATCTACTGCCCGGGCACGAACCCGTTGCCGCCACGAAAGAAGAAACAGAATTGATACGAGCAACAGGGATCCCGAGATCACGGCGTAGGCTACCCAGGAAAAGCGCCCCCAAAGGAGACCTACATAGGCGATGGCCAACCCGGCGAACGCGACCACCCCGATCAACTCCCACCGCCAAGCGAGCACCAGGAGCACGATAACAAGGAACGTGGGTACCAAGTGCAGGGCGAGAGCAGCGAGAGTCTCGAGGAAGGCCTTCTTCCCTTCGAACACGTCGAGGGCAAACACGCTCAAGAACAGGGCGAAGAGGATCGTGAGGATTCGCGGTGCCCAGAACCACACGCCTCTACCGGACTTCTTCATGATCAACCTCCTTGGCCTTCAGGCCGATGCGCTTTAAGCCTAACCATCCTTAGGATTTTCATGGCTTCCCCCGCCCGGCAAAAAGCCCCTGTGTTGGAAAGCGACCACTGCCGAGGGGAAAAGCAAACGACGCCGTAACAAAGCCTGGAGGGCGTATTGCATCCCCCCGCCTCGCTTGCGGGGCGCTTTGTCCGACGTCATTCTCAACACGTCACCTTCTCCTTTAGAGCCAGGTTTGTTCCACCATCCCCAAAACCATGGCCGCCAAGGCCCAACGATCCGTCAGAATACTACCACATGGGCCTTCGCCCTGTCAAGCAACAAGGAATCTTCTGGGCAAAGAAAAACGCTGGCTGAGCCATAGGCCGGATTCATAGCAGTAGACGGGGCAATCACTGCATGCACATGCATGGGAGAGGAGAGAATAGCGATGCCCAAGTTCAGGAAGAAGCCCGTGGTGGTCGAGGCACGACTGTTCCGGTTTGATTCCGACTGGGGTGCTCTCGCCTCATGGTGTGGGGGGTGAGCTCCACTCTGACATCTTTGAGGCTACCTATGAACCAGTTCCGGACGCAGGGGAGAAGAAGGAACGAGAAGGAGGGAGGATGAGCGAAGTCCCCAGAACGGAGGAGCACCAATAGCCGTCCAAGAGGACACCCCGAAAGCGATCCTAAAATTAGGGTAAAAGAGGGGTTAGGTCAGGTATGTGAAACAAAGCCCACCAGGGGGCTAAAACAAGGCCTGGTGGGGTTAATAAGGAGGGACGGAATGGTACTTCTGAACTTACGGCTGCAAAACACAATCATCGTAAAGATTTCATCGGTTATAGTTAGCCTCCACTACCTCTCATGAAAAGGATCTCCTTTTTCTCCGCCAAGAAAACCAGCCAAAGGACATCGTCAACAGTACCGTCCCGAAGAGATCATCGGGAAGCTTCGGGAGGCGGAAGTGTTGTTGAGCCAAGGGGTTAATGTGGAGGAGGTCTGCCGGAGGATCGAGGTAACCAAGGTGACCTTCTACCGCTGGCGGAAAGAGTACGGGAAACTGCGGGTGGACCAAGCCCGGCGGCTGAAGGAGCTGGAGAGGGAGAACAGCCGGCTGAAGAGGCTGGTGGCGGACTTGTCGCTGGACAACCAGATTCTGAAGGAGGCGGCCTCGGGAAACTCTTGAGCCCGGCCAAGCGGCGCCGGACGGTGGAGCGGGTGGTAGGGGACCTGC
>Ga0315279_10003832_pt1 | contig 20635 bp, 20 predicted proteins | sample YL17G06_20_MG_FD_203694 | JGI IMG/M metagenome (GOLD analysis project Ga0315279, IMG submission 203694) | Sediment microbial communities from Yellowstone Lake, YNP, Wyoming, USA - YL17G06_20 | ecosystem: Environmental > Aquatic > Freshwater > Lake > Sediment | place: USA: Wyoming | collected... | reverse complement strand
CATGTTGTCTTTGTAACCCGGTTCGACCACCTCGTAATACCAGGAGCCCCCTTCAGTGAAACGCTTCCGGGCATCGCGGCTCATGCCGTGAAGCGACAGAAGGCGCATACGCGCGGCCAACCGCTGGTCGTTGGTGGTGATCATGCCGCCTTCCCCGGTGGTCATATTCTTGGTGGCGTAAAAGCTAAAGCCCACGGCGCTGCTGTGGGTTCCGATTTTGCGGCCTTTGTACTGGCAGCCGGCGGCGTGCGCCGCATCTTCAACCACCGGGATGCCGCGTGCGGCAGCGAGCGCCAGCAGTTCATCCAGATCGCAGGCCTGACCGCCAAAGTGCACCGGGATAATGGCCTTCGTTCTTGGCGTGATGCCCTGCTGCACGGCGGCCAGCGAGATCTGATGGTGTTCGTCCACATCGACCAGCACCGGCCTGGCGCCCAAGTGCGCGACCACGTTGGCGGTGGCGCAGAACGTCAGGGTCGGAACGATCACCTCGTCGCCGGGGCCGACATCCAGGGCGGTCAGCGCGATGTGCAGGGCCGCCGTGCAGGAACTGACCGCGATCGCCTGCCTGGCATCCACGTAGGCCGCGAACTCTTCCTCGAACCGCTTGACTTTCGGTCCGCTGGTGAGCCATCCGGAGCGGAGGCTGTCCACGACTTCCTGGATCTCCTCCTCGCCGATCCAGGGCTGGCAATAGGGCAAGAAGACGCTTCGCGGGGGACGAACAGCGGGACTGGACATTAGAGCAGTTTCCTGAGGGTGAGGCTGGAGCGGACAAGCCGAAAGCCGCAACTTTCGTAAAGCCGCCCGGCCGGGATATTTCGAAGCTGCGTGCCCACTTCCACGATGCCGACGCCTTGCGCGGCGAACCATTCCAGCGCCGCGAACGTTGTGGCCCGGGCCACTCCGCGGGCCCGCGCCTGCTGGCTGGTTGCCACCATGACGATGGTCCCGAGCAGGACGCCGAGCGCCGGCTCAGTCTGGCCGTCGATCTTGCAGCTCACGTAGCCGAGCACCGTGTCGCCCTGCGCGGCGACCAACACCGCTTCGGCTGCTTTTCCGGCGCAGGAGTCGCGCACCCATGCTTCATTGACTGCGTCGGCAGTTTCGGGGGAGATGGCGCTATCAGCGTGGAAGCGGTCAAAGATATACGAAGAGCGCGCGATGGTCAGGACCTGCTCCAAGTCTTCGTCCCGGAACAGCCGGACCTCGAGGGCCTCGGCCCGGACCTCCGGCAGAGGACAAGGCAGGCGCAGGGCCAGTGTCTGGATGCCGTCAATCAGCTCGAACCCCGCGCACTCCAGGGCATGAATCGAAGAGAAGTCGCCGCAATCGACGCGGCCCACCAGGTGGCGAATTCCGGCGCGCCGGCAGCCGTCCAGCAAGGCCTCCAGCAATTGCCTTTTGTGCTGCAACGCGCCGCCGTAATCGCCCGCGGCCACCAGCACATCCACGCGCGCCGCCGGGAAGCCGAATTGCCCGCTGTCCCAGGCCAGCGGGGTCCAGCAGCCGATAGCCTCGATGGTGCTGCCCGTGACGATGGCCGCAACTCGCGGCCCGGCCTTGGCCAGCGTCTCCATATCCCGGCTGAAGTCGAACCGGTCGAAAGCCTCGGGGGCAATGATGCCGAAGTAAGGCTCGCGGATCAGCCGCAGCCGTCCACACAACAAGGCGCGCACGGCCTCCGGTTGTTGGCCCGGGTCAAAAGGCGAGATCAACATTCAGCGCCCGGCCGGGATTGAATCGGAAGTACTCAGGTTCTTGCGCCGGAGCGCGCAAGGAACGGTCCTGGCCAGAATCACCAGATCCAGCCAGATCGACTGGCGCTGCACATACTCCAGGTCGAGCGCCTTGCGGCGCTCCCAGGATATGGCGTTGCGCCCGCTGATCTGGGCCAGCCCGGTGAGGCCCGGCTTAACCTGCAATTTGCGCTTCTCCTGTTCCGTATAGAAACGCAGTTGGTCGATCTGGTCGGGCCGCGGGCCGACCAGGCTCATGTCGCCGCGGAACACGTTCCAGAGTTGCGGCAGTTCGTCGAGGCTGGTTTGGCGAAGCAGCCGCCCGATGGGGGTCACGCGCGGGTCGCGGTCGCCGCTGAAGGTGGAGCCGTCCGGGTTCCGGATGTCGGGCGCATTCACGTACATGCTGCGGAACTTGAACAGCCGGAACGGCCGTCCTTGCAGCCCCAGCCGGGCTTGCGCGAACAACACCGGCCCGGGAGAGGAAAGGCGGACGGCGACAGTGCAGGCCACAAGGACGGGCGCCGTGACCAGCAGGCCGACCAGCCCTCCGCCCACATCCATGGCACGCTTGAGGGCCGACGAAAGACTACCGGGCATGTGCCCCCTCCCCTGCCTCAGCCACCTCGAGCAAAGTGCGGTTGATCTGGGCGGTGCAGAGCCGCCGTCCATGATGTTGCTGCAGGTAGCTGCGTCCCTGCGCGCCCATCTGATCGATTTCCGCGCGATGCGTGGCCGCATGCCGCAGGGCCGCCGCCAATTCCTCCGGCTGGTTGGGCGAGACGCAGATTCCGCATTGGGCTGCCGACACCAGCCGGGCGATCTCACTTTCCGGCGGCGCAATCGCCAGGACGGGGCGTCCCGCAGCCATCATCTTGTAGATCTTGGAAGGCGCCGAAGAGCTGGCCGCCGCCGGATGCAGGGTGACCACGTTCATGTCGGCGGTGGAAAGCACCGCGGCATAGCGGTCCAGGGGGGCATACGGCCGGAAGCATACGTTCTCCAGCCCCTTCTCCCGGACTGCTGCCTGCAGGCCCGCTTTCTTGACGCCCTCGCCGCAAATAATGAATTTGAACGGCGCATCACGGAGAGCGCCGGCGGCGGCCAGCAGCGGTTCAAGCGTGGAGTTATGGCTCACTGCGCCCGAATACACCACCGCGAAATTGCCGCCGCCCCACTCTCTTCTTAACTCGGCGTCGAACTGCGGCCGAATCGAATCAGGGTCCGCCCAGTTGGGAATAACGCGGATCTTGGCCTCCGGTACGCCCTTCGATGTCAGATTCTGCCGAAACCCCTCGGAGACGACTAGCAGGCAAGCGGCGCGCCGGTAGATCCACTTCTCCAATCCCTGGAAAAAGCGAATGGCGGGTTTGTTTCGCAGCACTCCAGTGGAAACCGCAATGTCCGGATAGATGTCTTGCAGGTTGAGGATCAGCCGGGCGGATTTCAACCGCGCCAGCAGGACGGCGGTCACGCCGAGGGGCAACGGCGGCAGGATGGCATAGATGACGTCATGGGCGGGAATCGAGAGGGCGCCGCCAACCAACGAACTGAATATGAAGCTCCCGAAAGTCAGCACGCGCGGCCAGAAGGCTCTGCTCGGCGTCGGGTAGATGTAGGTGCGAACCACCCGAACGCCGCCGCTGATCTCCCGCTGGAACACTTTCCCGCGGTAGGGAGGCGGAATGACGCCATCCGGGTGGTTTGGGAAACTGGTGAGCACGGTGACCTGGTGGCCGGCGGCCACCAGGTCCGCGGCCAACTGGGCAATCCAGATGGCCGCCCCCACCTGCTCCGGCAGGTAATATTGCGTCAGCACCAGAACACGCATAAAGGTGCGGGGACCAGCAGGCGGACACTGGCGGGGCACGGCCGGAAAGGGGTCTCAGATCGCCCGGCGGCGCAAGGTTTCGTCTTCCCGGCTTCCTCTTCGATGGCGCGGGACACGGCGGCTAGGATTGCGCGGCAGCAGCGGCGACCGGTTCCCCGACCGGCGGCTGGAATCCAATCTGGAAACGCCGGAGCAGCTCGTACACCTGGGGCAGGTCGTCCTGCTCGGCCGCTTGCCGCAGCAATTCGAGCTGTTCGGCCAGCGGGCCGGCGTCCAGGCGGCGGCCGGTGATGGCGGCGCGGATTTCCGGCACCCGCGTTTCGTGCAGGTGCTCGTCCTCCGCCACCAGTTCTTCAAACAGTTTCTCGCCCGGGCGCACGCCGATGTATTCAATCTGGATATCCTGGTTGGGGCGCAAACCGGAAAGCTCGATCAGATCCCGGGCGAGATCCACGATGCTAATCTGGTTGCCCATGTTGAGCACGTAAGTGGCCCCGCCTTCGGCCATCACGCCGGCCTGCAGCACGAGGTTCACGGCCTCGGGAATAGTCATGAAAAAGCGCCGCATGTCCGGGTGGGTAAGGGTGATGGGCCCGCCGGCGGCGATCTGCTTCTGGAAAATCGGGATCACGCTGCTCCTGCTGGCCATCACGTTCCCAAACCGGACCGAACAGAAGCGGGTGGCCTGCACGCCGTTTTTGGATTGGACGACCAATTCAGCCAGCCGCTTGCTCGCTCCCATGATGTTCGTCGGGTTCACCGCCTTGTCGGTGGAAATCAGCACGAAACGCTCAGTGCCAAATGTGGCGCCCAGTTCGCTCAGCAAATCGGTGCCGAAGACGTTGTTCAGGATCGCCTCGCAGGGGTTCAGCTCCATCAGCGGGACGTGCTTGTGAGCGGCGGCATGGAAGACGATCTCGGGCCGGTACCTAGCGAAGATCCGTTCCATCCGGTAACGGAAGCGCATATCCCCGACCAGGATTTCGAACGGGACGCGGTGGCTGCGCGCTTCGAGCTCGAGTTGCCTGTCGTAGAGCCCGTTTTCGTCCTTGTCGAAAAGCAGCAGGCAGGCGGGTTCCAGGCCGGCAAGCTGACGAACCAGTTCGGAGCCGATGGAACCGGCGGCGCCGGATACCAGGATGCGCTTGTTCCGGTAAGTGGCAGCGATCTCGGGCGCGGCGTTGAGCACGGGCATTTCGCGGCCGAGCAATTCCTCCATCTTCAGTTCCTGCAACCGCACCAGCCCTACTTCACGGTCCAGTATCTGGCCCAGCGAGGGAACGATCAAGGTGCGGGCGGGGGTGCTCTCGCAAAGCCGCCAGAGCCGCTTCAGTTCCGCGGCGGGAGCCTCCTGGATGCACAGGATGATTTCGTCCACTCCCCTCTCCCGCACGGTTTCCGCCAGTTGACCGGTGGAGCCCAGCACCGGCAGGCCGTTGACGAGCATGCCTTTCTTTTTTTGGTCATCGTCCAGGAAGCCGATCAGTTCCACGTCCGGGCGCTGGCTCAACTCTTTGGCGACAATGACGCCGGCGCTCTGCGCGCCGATCAACAGCACGCGTTTCCGGGCCTGGCTGCGGTAGCGGTAGCTGAGCTGGCGCTGGTACAGCACGCGGCGCAGCAAGCGGACGGTCAGCGCCCCGTACAGCGACATCAGGAACTCCATGGCGATGATGCTGAGGGGCAGTCGGATCACCCACCAGCCCGGGACCAGGCGCGCCACCACCAGGGCCAGCGAAACGACGGCGTACGCCTTGGCGTTCTGTAACGCGTCCGGAATGCCGGCGTACCGCCACACCTGGCGGTAGACACGGAACAGCGTGTTGACCGCCAGGCGGACAACGATGATGGCGGGCAGCAGCAGCCACATCTGGAACGCTCTGTCCGCCGGCACGCGGCCCTCGAACCGGATTTGACAGGCCACAAAAAACGAAAGCCCGATAATGCCGGCGTCGATGAGGTGCCGGTTCGTCGTTGAATAGAAGTCGTACTTCACGGCCTGCTCCCCTTGCTGGCGATCGCTCCCGGGGGGTCGGTCGGCGGGACGCCGGCAGCGATTCGTTCAACGTACCGCGGCCGCGCCGGCGGCAGCACGGTCGCGAGGGTCCGGAAGATGATAGCAAGATCGCTCAGCAAGTTACGGCGGCGCGCACATTCGAGCGATAGCTGTAATTTGCGCGGCAGAATCTGCCCGATGTAAACCTGTTCGGCGTCGGCGCCCGCCAGCAATTCCGATTCGTCGCACAAAGCGAGGCTGGCGTCGAGTTCGACCTGCGGGCGCGGGTCGACAAAGCTCATGTCGCCTTTCAGCACATTCCACAACTGGATCAACTCGTCGATCTTGTAGGCCCGCACGAAACGGCCGACCGGGGTGATCCTTCGGTCGTCGCCAGAGGTTGAGCTGACACCGGTCTTGTCGGTGTTGACGACCATCGAGCGGAACTTGACCATACTGAAAACACCACCGCCCCGCGCGGCACGGGGAGCGATGTAAAACGGTGAGCGAAAATCCTGAAGCCAGATGGCAATCATGACCGCCAGCAGCAAGGGAGAAACCACGATCAGGCCGGTGAGGGCAACCGTAAAGTCGAAGACGCGCTTCATAGGGCAGCTTTCACGGTTTTGGTTTCGCGGGGGCCACAGTGCTTCGCCAGGACGGCGTCGACGATGGCCTGAGCGTCGATCCCGTAGACCTTTCGGAGGTAGTGCTGGGAGCCAACGGTCGAAGAGAAACAGGAGCGCAAGCCAATTCGGAGAAAGAAGGCCGGAGGGACACCCAGTTCGAGCAGGTTCTCAGCAACGGCCCCGCCCAAACCGCCATCCACGGTGTGTTCCTCGATGACCACCATTCCGCCGGTCTCCCGGGCGGCGGCCGACAGGGCGTCGGTGCCCAGCGGTTTGACCGTGTGGATGCTCAGGACACGGCAGGACACACCGCAGCCTTCCAGCAAGTCCGCGGCGCGCACGGCCTCCTCCAGGATGCCACCGGTCGCGACCAGGGTGAGATCGGCGCCGTCACGAATCATCCGGGCTTCTCCCAACCGGAATTGCTCACCCGGCTGGTGAGAGGGCGGCGCGGCGGATTTGTCGAGCCGCAAGTAGGCCGGCCCAGGTCGGTCGACCAGAACACGAGTAGCTTCGCCGACCTCCCAGTGGTCCCCAGGGGAAACTACCGTCATATTGGGAAGCGAGCGCAGGATGGCCAAATCCTCCGTGGCGTGATGGGAGGGGCCAACGGCGCCATAGGCCATGCCGCCACCGACAGTGACGATCTTGACGTTGGCTTGGTGGTAGCAGACATCGTTGCGAATCTGCTCCAGGCAACGGAGCGTGGGGAAGCTGCCCAGGGAGTAGGTGAAGACGATATGCCCTTCGAGCGCGAGGCCGGCGGCGAGACCCGTCATGTTCTGCTCGGCGACGCCCATGTTCAGAAACTGCTTAGGGAAACGGGCGGCGAAATCGTTAAGCACACCGAAGCCGAGATCCCCGGTCAGCAGCATGATCTCAGGACGCCTGGCTGCGATTTCGGTGAGCGTGCGGACGAAGACGTCCCTCACTGGCGATTCTCCAGTTCCAGGAGCGCCGCCTCAAACTCCGCTCCCCGAGGAATACGGTAGTGCCAGAGGACGGTGTTTTCCATGAAGGAGACCCCCTTGCCCTTGACGGTATGGGCGATCAGGCAACTGGGCCGGCCGGCGGCAAAGGGAGTGGAAGACAGTTCGCGCAGGAGACCCTCGTGATCGTGGCCACCGGTTTCGTGCACGGCCCAGCCGAAACTGGTCCACTTGTCGGGCAAAGGAGCCAATTCCAGCACGTCGGCCACCGGAGCGATGCCCTGGATGCGGTTGTAGTCGATGATGACGGTGAGGTTGTCCAGCCGCTGGTGGCCGGCAAACAGGGCCGCCTCCCATGTCGATCCCTCGTCACACTCGCCGTCGCTCAACAGGGCGAACACGCGGTGTCCGGCGCTGGCGAGTTTGGCGGCGTAGGCCATGCCACACGCAATGGAAAGGCCATGCCCTAGAGACCCGGTGGAGGCTTCGACACCAGCGACCCTGTGGGAGGCGTGCCCGCAGAGGTCGGAGCCGTCCTGATAGTGGGTGTTTAGCTTCTCGACGGGGAAGAAACCCCGCTCGGCCAGGGCAGCGTAAAGGCCGGCGCAGGCATGGCCCTTGCTGAGGATGAACCGGTCGCGGGCAGGCGCCTTCGGGTTGCTGGGACAAACGTTCAGAACCCTGCCGTACAGGACGGCGAGGATGTCAGCGCAGGAGAGGATCGCGCCGATGTGCGAGCCGCCGCCGCAACTGGTCATCCGCAGGGCATGGATACGGATGCGCCTGGCCAATTGGCGCGTTTGGTAACCTGCCAAAATCTGACTGTTTTCCGCAGTCGTCATTTTCCGCAAAAACGGCGGGGCGTCTCCGCAACGTAGGCAATGTCGTCGTCGGCGAGCGTCATGTGAATCGGCAGCATCAACATGCGCGTGAACAGGTAGTCCGTGTAAGGCAAATTCTGGTTGAAGCCGAGAGCCCCACACTGATGCACCGGCCTGCCGTTCCACTGAATCAGCGTGCCGATGCCGTGCTCCTTTAGATACTGCTTAAGGTCATGGCGCCGATTGGCTTCCCCTGGCGATATAGGCCCACTCTTCCTCTTCCAGTCGCCAGCCGGTTGCTCCAACATTTTCCTTGACTTGCACTGGGGACTTGGCGCCAACAATCGCGCCACACACGGCCGGGTGGTCCAGAACCCAGCGGATTGCGACCTGGGATGGCGACCTGTGATGGGGTTCGCCGACCCGTTTCAGCCGCTCCACCAACGACAGATTCCTTCCCAAAGCCTCCCCTTGGAAATGAGGGAGACGGTGACGACGATCATCCGTCCCAAACACAGTGCTGGAACCATATTTTCCGCTGAGAAGCCCCTGCGCAAGCGTACCATAAGCGAGGACACCAATCCCATGGTCTTTGCAGTGAGGAAGCACGCCGGCCCCGAAGCGGCGATCAATGAGGCTATACTGTAACTCAACAGCGGCCAGATGCATTACCCGATCTGCCTCACAGACCAAATGGAGTGGAAAATTGGAGACACCCACCTGCCTGAGTTTTCCTGCTTCCCGACATCGCTGTAGAGCATCCATCGTATCAACCACCGGCGTCTTGGGATCGGGCCAGTGGATCAGGTAGAGCGGGATGCAATCCAGTCGCAAGCGACGCAAACTCTGTTCGAGAGCATCCGTGACCCTGCGGGGACTGCAGTCCAGCCATGTCTTCGCCCTCATCCCGCGTGGATGAGCCTCCCAGGCTAAGCCGAACTTGGTTGCGATAATCACCTGGTGTCTCCGGTTCCCCAGGGTTCTGGACAAAACTTCTTCCGATCGCCCCAGGCCATAAACGTCGGCTGTATCGAAGAAGTTGATGCCAAGATCCAGCGCCATTTTGACGGCCTCGGCAGCTTGCTGCTCATCGAATTGCCCCCAGTCGGTGCCTCCCAGTGGCTCGCAGCCGAACCCTATCCGGGAAACCACCAGATCGGTGCTCCCGAGACTCGCATATTCCATCATCTGCCCCGCACGAGTGTGATCAATGTTTGACAGATGATTTTGAAGTCTCCGCGGAAGGTTCGCTCTTTGACATATTTCACGCGCAACGCATTCTTGATGGGCCTGACTCTCTCTTCATACATCCTGTCCACATCCTCATTGCCCAGGACCTCGCCGAGTTGAATGAACTGTAAGGAGGAATAATCTGTCATGCCCGGGCGCACCGACAAGATCAACAATTCTTCCCCGCTGTACAAACGGGTGTATTCTGGAAGCTCTGGCCGCGGCCCCACCAGGCTCATTTCCCCCTTCACCACGTTGAGGAGCTGAGGCAACTCGTCCAGCTTATATCTCCGAAGGAAGCGCCCCACGAGCGTCACGCGCGGATCATCCTTGGCTGTCGAGCCGCCGCCCATCCGCTCGGCGTCGGGAACCATCGTGCGGAACTTAAAAATACGGAACGGCTTGCCATGACGTCCCGTCCTCAATCCCCGGTAGAGTGCCGGACCCCGCGAATCTAGCTTCACCGCTAAAGCAATAACGCCCAGAAGAGGCGCCAGCAGAACCATTCCAGAGAGGGAACAGATCAGATCAAAAAGGCGCTTGTAGACATCCGGGGGCCCTCCTCGCACCGTCTGCGCAGGTCCCTGGCGTCCCAACGCCCTAGCTTGCGACAGTGTTCTCACTCTTTTTAGCGCTGCTCAGCGTGAACACCGTGATCCACGCATATCTTCCGACTAAAGGAACGCGCAGAATGACACGGTCTATGGCATCTAATATTCGCCGCAGCGGCCCAAAAATCCGAGTCTTTCGGAAGGGCACTGCGGCCAGGACGGCAAGGTGGAAAAACCGGGCATCGACACTCCCGAAATATCTGGCCGCGCACTTTATTTGGTGCACCGTAAGAATGTGTTGCACTTCCCATTCCGTTCTCAGGTGGGGAGTGAATCTCCGATAGAGCTGAAACAGCGGGTTATGCCGCAAGGCCTCGATACAGATGATCTGCCCGTTGGGTTTGATCACCCGACGCAGTTCGCGGAGGGCCGTTTCGAAATCCAAATGATGAAGCGCACCGTACTCCACGACTAAGTCAAAGGTGTTGTCAGAAAATGCGAGAGCTTCTGCGTCCATGACCTCGAACTTGCATTTGTCCGCCACGCCTTCGTAGGCTGCGTTGGCCCGGGCATTGTCGATCCCCTCCGGCGAGATGTCAATTCCTATACTGTCCGCACCGCACTTGGCCGCGAAGATGGCCGCTTCTCCGTTGCCACAGCAGTAATCCAGGACCTTTGCGCCCCAGCAGCGTTGGCGCAGCCACTCCTCGTAGTATTGTTTGCTACTCGTTGCCACCGAGTAGAACTTCATATTGGAGAAGTGTCGCTGATAGGCCTCTGGATCCCGTATTACCGGGTCCAGCGCGTCTGCTTCCTCGGCGGAGTTCGTATCGGTTTGCCGCTCGTATCCTCGGACTATGCTCCTTCTGCGTCGCGAATGCTCGATTTCTCGGAGCTTGCGCTGCTCCAGAGCTTTTGGATGGGATGAGAAGGTGTCTGCCATGGAGTTTCTCCTGTATTGTGTCCCGGTTGAGTTGCCCGTGGGGCGGGGCTCGAACTCCCGCGCTGGGGACGGCAGCGAACGGGGCGTCGGTTCAGGACGCCGCGGAAGCAGGGGCTTCGAGGTGTTGAGCCATTCTTGCCACTGTTTTCGGGGCGGCGAATTCCTTTTCGGCCAGCATCCTGGGACGTTGTCCCATCTCCGCCGTCATGCCGGGCGAGTTGAGGAATTGGGTCAGGCAGGCTATCAATTCATGCGGGCATCCTGGTTGGTATGTCAAGCCCAGTTGCTGCCGCTTCAGAAGTTGCTCCAGCTCACCCGGCAGCGGTGAAACCACTGGCAGGCGGCCGGCAAAATATTCGAGCGGTTTATCCGGGAGAGATTGAGTTGCGATGCTTGCGTATGCGGCAAGCCCGGACCTATGGCCGCCGGTGCGACCAGCTCAAGATGATTGGCAAACCAGCGTAAATTTTGCCGGAGTGGTACTCCGCATCAAACAGATTCTTGACCCTCCGGCCCATTCCGGCACAACTATCAACATCTTCCGCAATCTTGCGGATGCACTCAGCAAGCGACTCGGGAGGGCCTGATGTGTATTGCACCCCCATGCACTCGCGGCTGATCTACAAGGAGATTCGCGCGGGCGCGTCTCTGCCGCGCTGTCGGTCCAAAACGCACTTGAGCATGGATCTGGTCTGTTCTTTCAGCCTGGGTATTGCGTGACAGGACTTCGGGCCGCTTGTTCGATCATGGCGCCCAGTCGCTCCACCAACTGCCGGCGATCATAAGATTCGCAGACAGCCCGGCGGCCGTTCTCGCCGAAGGCGGCGCGGGCGGCGGGCGACAATCCGTAGCAATCCCGGACCGCGGAGGCCAGCGCTTCCGCATCATCGGGCGGGCAAACCACGCCGCAACAGGAACTGCGTACCAGTTCTTCGGCATCGCCTTTGATCGCCGCCAGGACCATCTTTCCGCTGGCCATGTAGCTGAAGACCTTGTGGGGGATGGTGATGTGGAACAGGGGATCGTTGCGCAAGTGCAGAAACAACACGTCGGCCAGTGCATAGAGAGCCGACATGCCCTCGCTGGGGACGCGGCCCAGGAACCGGACGTTCGCGAGGTCCCTCGATTCCGCCTTCGCACGGAGCCTTGCGTACTCGACGCCGTCGCCAGCAAGGACGAAATGCACTTGGGGGAGGTCCCGCAGACGCTCGGCGGCGTCCAGCACGACGTCGAGCCCCTGCGCCAAGCCGATGGTTCCGGCATACATCACCGTGAAGCGCCCCTCGAGGCCGAGCTTCTGCGCCAGGTCCCGGTCCGGCGGCGAGGGCCGGTAGAAATCCGTGTCGACCCAGTTCGAGATCACGCGCACCTTGGAGGCGGGCACTCCCTTTTCGATCAGGTTCCTCCGGAAACCGGGCGAGACGACCCGAATCGCAGACGCGCGCCGGTAGACCAGCCTCGCGAAGGCCCCGACGGCGCGCAAAACTGCTTCCTGGCGGATCATCCCTGTGGCGCGGAGGGTCTCGGGCCACATGTCCAGGATCTCCAGCGTGAAACGGATCCGCCACAAGAGGCTGAGCGCCATGGCCGGGAGCCCGACGGTGATGGGCGTGGAGATCACGTGCATCACGTCGGGCCGCGGAACCAGCCAGAAACCCAGCACGGTTGCGGAGATCGCGAAGGACAGATAGTTCAGCGCCCGCTTCACGACGGACCGGCTGTGGTCCGGAAAGAGCGGCACGCGGATGATCTGAATCCCGTTCTGTTCTTCCCGCTGCCACAGCCTTAGACGATAACCCGGGTACAGCTTTCCCGAAGGCCAATTCGGGAAACCCGTGAGCACGGTGACCTCGTGCTCTAGCGCTTGCAGAGTCTCCGTCATTTCCGCGAGGAGCTTTTGTGGCTCCGGTGGATACCACTGTGTCAGAATCAGAACTCGCACTCTACTGAATAGCCCCCTGTTTGTGCCAGTCCGCCTCCGCAGTGTCGGGCAGTCTGAATCCGAGCAAAATGCGGCAAACCGTTTCAGCCACGGCCGGGGCCAGATACTCGTGGGGCGGTTGCCAACCGCCGCCCTGCGCCGTAACCAGACGAACAGCGCTCAATACTGAAGCTGGATCGGTGCCGGACAGGATGTTCGATCCACACTCCAGAGTTTCTGGCCTCTCAGTCACGTCCCGGATGGTGACATTCGGAACGCCCAGGATGCAGCCTTCCTCCTGGACGGTTCCGCTGTCGGAGAGGAGACAGAACGCCGATTGCTCAAGCCGAAGGAAATCGAAAAAACCGAGCGGCTCCACGAACGAAAGCCCCGCGCGCTTCAGGTCGATTCCGAAGGCCTCCATCTTCGACCGCGTGCGCGGATGCAGGGAGCACACCACGGGAAATCCGAACTCCTCATGGAGCGAAGCCAACGCATCCAGGAGGGACCGGAGGCGAGTCTCGATGTCCACGTTTTCGGCCCGATGCAGCGTGACCAGGAAAAACTTCCGGCCTTCCAGGCCCAACTGTTTTAGGGCGGCGCTGGCGGCGATCTTCTCCGAAAACTGGTCGATCACCTGCTTGATCGGGTTGCCGATCACATAGACCCGGTTTCCCGGGAAGCCCTCGGCCAGCAGATTCTCCCGGCTGCGGTTGGTATAAGGCATCAGAACCGAGCTCGAATGGTCTATCACCCGGCGATTCACTTCCTCGGGGACCCGGTCGTCATAGCAGCGGTTACCGGCCTCCATGTGGTAGACGGGGATCCCGAGGCGCCGCGCGATGACCGCTGCCAGTCCGCTGTTGGTGTCGCCGAGAATCAGCAGCCGGTCCGGGCGATGTTCGAGAAACAGGGCTTCACTTCGCTCCAGGATCTGACCGATTTGTCCGCCGAATCCGGCGGCCCTCACGCCCATGTACACATCGGGCTTGCGCACCCCCAGCTCGTCGAAAAAGACCTGGCTCAGCCGGTCGTCGTAGTTCTGGCCGGTGTGAACCAGAATGTGCTGGCAAAACTGGTCCAAAAGGCGGATGACCAGACTCAGCCGGATGATCTCCGGCCGGGTGCCGAGGATCGTCATCACCTTCATCGAAGCAACTCTCCTGCGGAGGCGGCATGGGCCATGCCCTCGCCGGACTTTAGGACATCCTCCACCATTAAATTTCGGGCCTTCAGCACCGCGACGGTCTCCTCCAGCGTCATGACGTTGGCCGCCGAACTGTATTCGCCCGTCAACCGGCCGTCTCCACGGCGCGTTCCGCAGACTTCGGGCAGCATGGGAAGAATTGCGTACCAGCGCCCGCGGTCTGCCGTCCGGAATGCCTCTTCCTGACTGATCATGATTTCGTGGATCTTTTCGCCGGGGCGAATACCCGTGACGACCTGCTCGATGGGCCGATCGCCGATCAGGGCTGCGGCCACATCCACCATGTTGGCTGCCCGCGCCTTCGGAACATACGTGTCCCCCGCAAGACCCTCGGAGACCGCCGCGAACACGGTGTCGACCGCCTCATCTAGGCTGAGAAGGAAGCGCGTCATTTCCGGTGTAGTGATGGTCACGGGACCGCCATTTCGAATTTGTTCATGAAACAGCGGGATCACCGACCCTCGCGAAGCCAGCACATTCCCGTAGCGGACGCAGACAAAACGGGTCGCCGGACACCGCATGTTGCCTTGAATCAGGATTCTTTCCTGCAGCGCCTTAGTCATTCCCATCGCGTTCACGGGCTTGCAGGCCTTGTCTGTCGACACGCCCACCACGGTTTCGACCGGCAGATTGTGCTCCTGAATTGCCCGCACAATGTTCTCGGCGCCACCGATATTCGTGCGCACCGCTTCGAACGGGAAGTATTCGCAGGTTGGCACCTGTTTCATCGCGGCAGCGTTCACCACAACGTCGGCATCGCGCAGGCAGGATGCGATGCTGCTGAAATCACGCACGTCGCCGATGCGGAATTCCAGGAGCTGTTCGAAGTTCCGGTAGATGATCTCGTCGGTCGCGGCCACCCGGTGCTGATACTCGACACGCATGAAGTGCTGTTTCGCTTCGTCGCGAGAGAAGATGATAATCTTCGACGGCATCCCCATCTCGCCTTGAAGCAGGCGGCTGACAAGAACCTTGCCGAGCGAGCCGGTGCCGCCGGTCACTAGTACTCGTTTGCCCTCAAAAGGTTTCATCAGGTTGCACCCAACTTTGGTATGGCGTCTCGTCGCTGGCGAGCTGTGAGACAAGCTCGGGCCAGAGCGGGCACACATAACCCACGGCCTGGCGCAACTTGTCTCCGTTCAGACTCCGGTCGCAGACCTCGGTCTGGTCCGGCACGATTTCGACGTCGAGCTTGTAGGCATCGCGGAGAAGGCGCAGCAGTTCACACTTTGATATGGGCCGGCTGGCCACCTGGTAGAGTCCTGATAACTCCGGATGACGTTCGATCAAGGTCCCGACCAACTCTGCCAGATGATTCGTCGTGACGCCGGAGTAAATCACCTTCTCGAAACCGCAGATTCTCTTATGGTTCTGTGAAAGAAACCATTCCAGCAAGGACTTGCGTCCCGTCAATTCACGGCCGATGATGGACGTTCGCAAGGTGAGGCTATTTGCGGCAGCGACTTCTCCGAGGTATTTTGTCCTGCCGTATAAGTCTTCCGCGTCCGACGGATCGGTCTCGGTGTAGCCGCCTCGTCTGCCGCTAAAAACACAGTCGGTGCTGAAGTGAATCACGCGTCCACCCCACCCGGCGGCTGCCTCCGCCAGGCGATGCGGCAACAGCGAGTTAATCGTAATGGTGGGGATCGGGGAGGTGGCCTCAGGCCGCTGTTTGATGATACCGATGCAATTCACAATGAAGTCCGGCCGGAGACTCCGCAGGGTTGCCGCAAGCTGATCGAATTGCAGAGCGTCGACGCCCCGCATAACATCCTCCCCCTGCAACAGAGTGACCCTGTCGAACGGAGGGCTCTTGACACACTCCCAGACGGTGGCCAGCGTGCCCGGGAACATGCCCCGCAGTGTTTGAAACACCTTGTGGCCCAGCATCCCGGCGCCGCCGAGGACGATTATCGTTCTATTGCGCATGGCATTCCTGCAACAGGACCGACGGCATCGGGATTTGCCGGCATTGGCCCCGCCATGACACCTCGATCATCGCCGCGGGCAAGGTCGAGAGGTTCACGGCTCGACACCCGTAACGTTTCTGCAGTTGGTAGCCGCCGTGGCCGGCGAACGCTTCCTCCGCCTTCCACGCGTTTGAACCCCCGTCCGATTCCCCTATGGTGACGTGAGCATTCAACTCCGGCAGGAGTCGCACCAGTTCCTCGATGACGGCCGGAGAGCTGGTGACCCCCTCCTTGTAGGACGGATACGTAAAGTTGGGTCTTACGAAAACCTTTGCTCCAGAAAAGACCACGCTCTCAAGACGCGCCCAGTCCCAGCCAGCCCGAAGCGTCTTGCCGACATCCCCCGGCTGGAAACGGTCAACAAAAACCCTGAACATTTTCCTTACAGCAACTGAAACCGATAGGGCCAACAGGCCGGACTGTTGGTTCTCAGGACCAGGATGCCGCCGGGTTTTAAAAGGCGAAGCGCGCTGCTTGCTCGCTGTCGCCCAGCTTCCTGGATCCAGAGCTGCGGCGCGCGCGCTCATACCTGACTTGCCTGCGCAGTTCCATCCTCACGCTGGTGCGAAGCGCTCGCCAAGATCTCATTCAGTAACACCGAAGCTCTCGCCTTTCGAAGGCAATACAAACCAATCGGCGTGCTGCAACAGATATGCCTTGTCCACGCCAGGCACATGCCCAACCAGTTCGACCGGCTTCCCGACTGCCTGCTTCTTAATCCTGGCTTCGACCTGCCGAACATACGCCGGCTCGCCGGCAGCCGCCCGCCAGAAAGGCTTCATGGAAACGAGGGAGCGCTCCATGATGGCGCGCTCGGTAGCGAACGTCGCCATGGTGCTCAAGGGTAAGCGCTCGCGTCTCCGATAGTCACTGCCACTGACGATAGGTGGGGCTTTGTCCGAACCATCGGTGCTGATCGATCCAGTTCGCCAGTTTCTCCGGGTCTTTGACTCTCGATCGCTCCAACATCGCTATCAAACCGCGGCTGAGCACGGTATTGAAGGGGCGATCGTAAACGAACATCCTGTCCTGCCCGGCCAGCTTCACCAGAAAGGGCACGCGTTCATCGGACTTGCCGTCGAGTACGGTAGAAGTCCGCCAGGGGTGGTCGGCGGTTACGATGACCGTCGTCTGGTCCCAAAGGCCGGCCGCCTCCATCGTCTTGCGCATTTCGCCGAGAGTGCGGTCGGCGAGGACGAGGTTGTCAAGATACCCGTTCCGCTCCTCGCGAAAGAAACGGACCCGGCATCTTGCGGTTTGGCGATCGTAAATCGGCGGCTGGTGAGGAACCGGCCAGTGAACGAGCACCAAAGCCAGGGAGGCATCCGTCGCCATCGTTTTTGCGGCGTCGAGGATGCTGAGATACTTGTCCAGATGCTCCTGGCGGCTGGCCCAGGGCATGAGCGCGACAAACGACTCCGCCGTCTGGCGGATCAGAGAACGGTCCGGGTGCGTGGCCGGGGCCAACGCCGGTTGCCACCAACATTTGGCTAGGCTGCCCCCCCAAACCCGGCAATAGGGGAAACCCCAGCCGGCCACCGCGGCGTTCAGTCCCAGGTGCTGGACGTCGGAAAAGACGTTGGGCTGCAGTCCGACCCGCTCGCGCTGGCGGTTACCGCCGAAATCGGCGATCATCTCGGAGTCCCCGCTGGGCGTGACATTGGAGACCAGGCGCCCGGTCATCATGGCCAGGATCGATCGGTCGGTCTCGTCAGCGGGTGAGTGGGCGGCCGTCGCGTAAAACGACGCAGCGCGAAACCGGTCTAGTTCCCTTAGGCGCAAAGCGGCCGGGCGGTCAACGAACGCGACCCGCTGATCCAGTTCATCAAAGACCAGCCAGAGCACCCGGGATCCCGGAGTGGCGGCCGGGGCAGACCGCACCCCGGCATGCACGGTGGCCGGCGGTTCGGCCAGCCTGCTGTAGACGCCCCGGACCATGGCCACCGAACTGACCAACGCGAACCCGATCAGGCCCACCAGGCAGTTTTCCGCAACACTCAAGAGGAACTGGTTCCATTTCCAGAGCGCCCAGACGATCGTCACCCCAATGACAGCCGCGAGGACAAGACAGCCGATGGTGCCGAACCGACGCAGCAAATCTTGCGGGCTGAACAGGAACAGGCGCCGGAGATAATTCAACGGAGGTATCAGCGCCGCAAAGGGAAGCCAACGGACAAGCCGCCACAGCCTGTCATCCTTAACTGTCCGGCCGATCGCGAACAGAATCCAGAACGCCCCGGCCAGCAGAACAACAGCCACCATGAGCCCAAGCAGTTCGGTTGCCGTATAGGAAGGCGTCAAAAAGCTGGGAAACAGCATCACCGTCCAGAGCTGCAAAAAGCACAGGTTCGCGATCGAAACGGCCAGGATGATGTCTTTGATGATGCGGCGCCTCATTGACGTTTCTTGAGCAGATAGAGCCAGCGGGCCGAGGGGGCAAGATGCCGGCAGCGAACCACATCAAAACGGCGTGTGCAGGCCCGCTCGAACACGCTGCGATCCAGCTCCGCGAACAGCTCGCCGCGGCCACGCACGATGGCGCGAAACATGCAGTCATCCGGCGGAACGAATTCCATCACCAGGAATCGAGTGGTGAGGTCCGCCGCCAGGTCCAGGATTTCCGGAAGCGGCACGTTTTCGCTGACCAGCAGGTGATGAAGCACGGCAAGCATCATCACCAGGTCGAAACCGTGGGTGCCGGCGCGCTCCAGGAAGGAAGGGCACTCGCCGTTGCGCCAGCCGATGGCGGGGCTGGGCCGGGTAATGTCCATAACCGCCGGAAGGATCGCCAACTGTGCGCGTCGAGCCTGCCGCCAGAGTTCGCCTACAACCACCGGATCATTGTCGATGGCGACCACCTCGGCGCCCGATCGGCCGGCGATCATGCTGAACTCTCCGGTGTTGCAACCGATGTCCAGGACCTTGCGCGGCCGGATTTCCTCCATGGCCTCCTGCACAAACGCCTGTTTGGCCCGCAGACTCCCGGGTGTGTAGTTATTGTCGGAGGTGTGGTAGTCGGACCAGCCCGATCGCCGGTTGGGGTCCGGCGTCAGCCCGACGACGGTCCGCCGCAGTTGCCGGATCAACGAACCGAGGATGAAGCGGGCTTGATGCGGGTCAGGCAAGGACCGCTTGCGGTAGAGGGCATCATCCCCGGACGCCTTTCTGCCGCCCAGCCAGGTGGGAATGGACACGAGGGTCAGGAAAGGCGGCAGAAGCCGCCGCACCGGGCCGCACAACCGATAGACTTCTTCGGGTTCCAGGCCGTCCCGGCGCAGCGCGAGGAGCGGCTGGAAGGGAAGGCCAAGTCGTTGGCAGGCCAATAGCGGCAACACGAAGGTGCGCATGAACTGCGCGTACGGCAGCCAGGTGGGGTCCGACGGATCACGCCGCTCGATCGACAGCACGTCAACGAACACGGGCTCCGGCCCCCGGAAAAGCACGTTATAAGGCGTGCCGTCCTTCAGGCAAAACTGCTCGGGCAGGAGCCGCTCGGCCAGATCGAGCGTCAGCAGCGCGGCCGCCTGCAGCATTTCGGCGGGCCACTCGTAGGGGAACGTTGGGAAAGAGATCCGCTCGTGCTCCAGCACCAGACCGACATCGGTTGCTTCGAGCGCCTCCCGGGCCGTCCCAGAGAGGCACAGCCGTTCGGTCGCCGCCGGATCAAGGACGCGAGTGGACACCAAGCGGCCGGTGCTGACCAACTCGCGCGCGGCCGCCGAGTTCAGAAAGGTCTCCAGGTCGGCGACCCCGGACTTGCGAACAACGCGAATGACGGAATCCGGGAAGACAAGCAAGCGCCCATGCGGGTCGCGAAACGAGGTCTGCGGAACGAAGGCAGCGGAACTCATACCTGTTGGTCGATCGGCGGGTCGCTCTGTTTCTTCCCGTTCTTCCTGAACCGCAGCGCTCTTATCAGTTTGCGGAGATAATAGCCTGCCGCAAAGACACCGGCGAGTATGCTTTGCCAGATCAGCAGGCCCGACCCCGGGTCCGTGTAAGCGTGCGCGGTGCTGTCGAAAACGACCAGCAGAATCGCCCCCCGGGCAAGCGCTCTCCTAAACCCGTCCGCGAAAAGCCTCACACTCTCACCCTTCGTTCCCCCGGCGTACTCTGTTGCGCCTCACGAACCAGGCACCCTCGGCTGCCCAGGCTGCGCGGGTCTGGCTGTCAGGAATGCCGCGCCGCGACTCGCGCTGCCCCGCTGCTCAGTTCGGAAAAACAGGCCCACCAACTTCCGCTCCTCCAACGGCCAATTGAAGGACTGCCTGGCCGCGTGGCGCGCGTTGCGTGACATGCAGGCCAGCAGCTCGGGACTTTTGTTCAACCTGATTATGGCGCCGGCTATTTCTGCCGGGTCGGTGGCCGTCACCACTACGCCGCATTTCCAGCCCAGCACCACGTCCTCGGTGCCCTCAGACCTTGATCCGAGAACGGGAAGGCCGGCGGCCAGGTATTCGAATAGCTTCATCGTTGCTGCCAGCCGCTTTTCTCGCTCGGCTGTATAGAAGACACTCAACGCGTGGTCGGCCACTTTCCTTTCACGAAGATACCAATACACCGTCTTCTTAAGCGCCTTCCACCAGCCCTGCCGGAAAACGGCCCAGGGCTCCAGGCAGCCATGAGGAAAGTATATGTAGGGAATTCCCTGTTTGCTGCATTCCTGAGCGGCCGTGACAATCGGAGTCGAGAAATTTCCGCATGCCTTGAGAATCCCCGTCCGCAGGGCGGTACCCTGTCTGACAAAAGACACCACCCCTCCCATTCGGGCTGAACCAAGGCAGGGTCGCCGTCATCGCTGTCGCGACAGAGTCGCTCTCAGCCCTGACTTGGGCGCGCAGCTCCCTCCTGGCGCTTGTCCCAGCGAG
>Ga0315279_10003831_pt1 | contig 20640 bp, 15 predicted proteins | sample YL17G06_20_MG_FD_203694 | JGI IMG/M metagenome (GOLD analysis project Ga0315279, IMG submission 203694) | Sediment microbial communities from Yellowstone Lake, YNP, Wyoming, USA - YL17G06_20 | ecosystem: Environmental > Aquatic > Freshwater > Lake > Sediment | place: USA: Wyoming | collected... | reverse complement strand
CGGCCGTCAACATCGACGACAAACAGAACATCACCCTCCAGAAGCTGTCGGAACTGACCAAGCAACTCACCGACGCCCAGGGCGACCGCATCCAGAAGGAATCGCTATACCGCATGGCGCTGGCCCGCGAGAAAACGCCGTCGGTCATGCAGAGCGAGCTACTGACGCGCCTGCGGGAGCGGCAGGCCGAGCTGCAGGATCAGTACGCGGGCACCCGCAGCCAGTACGGCGAGAACTGGCCCGGCGTCGTCTCCCTGAAGAACCGCGTGGCCGAAGTCACCCAGCAGATGGAGCAGGAAGAGCGCCGGCTGATCAGCCGGCTCCATTCCGATTACCTGACGGCCACCAATCGCGAAGCGGAGTTGCGCAAGGCGGTGGACAAGCAGAAAAACGAAGCCACGCGCTTTAATCAGCTCGGCATTCAGTTCGCCATCCTCAAGCGAGAGGCGGAGGCCAACCAGAACCTGTACAACCTGCTGCTGCAGCGGATGAAGGAAGCGGGCGTGAGCGCCGGCCTGAGCGCCAGCAACGTCCATGTGGTGGACCAGGCCCTGCCGCCCCTGTCGCCGATCGTCCCGCGGCCCTTCCGCAGCGTCGCCATCAGCATTGTGGTGGGCTTGATTCTCGGCATTGCCGGGGCCTTCGTCAAAGAATACATGGACAACACCGTCAAGACCCCTGACCACATCGAGAGGTGGACCGGAATGGCGGCGCTGGCCGTGATCCCGCTGGGCGGGACCGAGATCTTGCCACGCAACCGCCGGCTGCTCGGCGGCAACGGAGGCAGCGATAATTTACTGTTGGTGAAGGACGGCGATTCGGCCTATGCGGAAGCCATCCGCCGGCTGCGCACTTCGTTCCTGCTGTCGCTGGTTCCTGACCCGCCGCGGGTGGTTGTCATCACCAGCGGACTGCCGCGCGAAGGGAAAACGACACTGACGGTCAATCTGGCGCTGGCGCTGGCGCAGCAAGGCAGGCGCGTGCTGGCGCTGGATGGCGACTTGCGCCGCCCCGGCCTGCACCAATTGCTCAAGATCACCAACGTCCAAGGTCTCTCCTCGATTCTCGCCGCCGGCCGGGATGTCGAGCCGCGCTCCCCCAACGGCATTCCGAACCTGTTTGTGCTCACCGCCGGCGGCCCGCTGGCCAACCCGGCCGACGCGCTCGGCTCGGCAGCGATGAGCGAATTGCTGCTGCGCTACCGGGAACAATACGATCACGTCATCATCGACACTCCCCCCATGTTCCACTTTACCGATGCCGTGGTTATAGGCCACATGGCGGACGGCGTGCTGCTGGTGGCCAAGGCCGGAGAAACCACCGGCGAGGTCCTCCGCCGCTCCTACCGCACCCTGACCGAGACTCACTGCCACGTTCTCGGCACCATCCTCAACATGGTGGACTTCAAGAGCGATCCGCACTACTACTCGCCTTACTACGGCGATTATTACAGGAAGTACTACAACCGCCGGGAAAAGCCGGCCAAGAGCTGAACTGGAGGTCCAAGGTCCAAGGTCGAGCGGAAGGCTATAGGCTGTAGGCTGTAGGCTGTAGGCTGGAGGCGGGAGGCGGGAGGCTGACGGCTGAAAGCTGACGGCTGAAAGCAGGAGGCTGGCCCTTGCTCTTGAACCGGATGCCATCTAATCCCAGAGTCCGGATCATGCTGCTGCGGGCGTGCGCACTGGCCGCCGCCGCCGGCTTCGCGGTGCTGGCCCTGCAAGCGGGCATCTCGAAGATGGCCATTGAATCGGAGTCGCCGCGCTTCCTCGAGCCCGCTTCATTTCTGGATCCGGCCAACGCGCGCCTGATTTACGCGCTGGGCCGGGCCCGCGGCCCTTACATCGACTCCGCCGAACAATGCCGCCTGTACCAGCGCGCCAGCCGCTTGAATCCCAACGACGCGGCCGTCGCCGGGAGCATGGCCTCGGCATGCCTCACCGCGATGGAGATCGGCGTGGCCCGCGGGGCCATCGAGCGCACCCTGGAGATGGATCCCACCACGCCCCGCCACCGCTGGCTGGCCGTCACCATCTACTGTGTCGCCGGCCAGTCCGACCTGATGCTGCGGCAGCTTCGCACGCTGCTCGAGCTCGACCCCTCCTACGCGCCCAGCGCTTTCCGTGTGGTTGCGGCGGCCGGCGGTGACGAGGTGCTTCGGAACACGCAGTGGATGCCGGCCGCCAACCAGCCCCGCCTGCGCCTGATGCTGGCCACCCACCTGGCCGGCCAGCGCGACTTCCCGAGCGCCGCAGCCTTGTGGGACCAGGCCGTCCAGGCCGGCAAGCCCCCGGCGCTGGCCGATGTCCGGCCTTACCTGGACTTGCTGGTGGCTGGCGGGCAGGCCGAGCAGGCGGTGCGTGTCTGGCAGCAGTTGCAGGCTCTCGGCACGGTCCCCAGCGACGCGGCTCAGCCGGCCAGCGCCGTCTTCAATGGCGACTTCGAGCGCGAGCCGGTAGCCGCGCCCTTCGACTGGCGCCTGGCGCCGCATAAGGGCGTCTGGGTGTATTTCGATGCTTCCTCGGCCTGGTCGGGCCGCCGCTCGTTGCGCGCCGACTTCACCACCGAAGAGAACCCCGAGTGCGAGCTGGCGGCGCAGTTCGTGCCGGTGCGCCCGTCGCGGGCCTACCGCTTGCTGGCGTACGCGCGCTCCAGCGCCATCACTTCCGACAGCGGCCCGCGCCTGCGCGTCACCGACCCCGACTGTCCGGCTTGCTCCCCGGTCGAAACCGAAACCACAACGGGCGACACCGCCTGGCGCCCCGTCGAGGCCAGATTCACCACCGGCCCGGGCCAGCACTTTGCGCGCATCGCGCTGTGGCGCCACCGCTCCCGGACTTTCCCGACGCGCATCACCGGGCGCTTCTGGCTCGACGCCGTCTCGCTGAGACCGGAGACTTGAGACCTGGGACCTGAGACCTGGGACCTGGGACCGAAGACCGCAGGCCGTGGGAGCGCGGGCGTCTCGCCCGCCCTGCGGCTGATTTCTAACTCATAACTCTTAACTCTTAACTTCTTAATGCCCCCCGCCACCTCGGAATTCGAGATTCGGCATGCGGAACGCGGATTCCCTGCGGCGATTCGGGACCCGCAATCCGCAACTGTTTGGTGTTCTCGACTTGATCTGGTCATTGCGCGATCATTTCACAGTCCGCATTCCGTTGCTCTCCGCCTGGCGGGTGGTGCTGTTCGCCACGGTGCTGCTGTCGGCTGCCGGCGTGCTGGGCCTGTTGACCGCGCGGGCCGGTTTGGCCGCCTGGGCCCTTGACCACCCCGATAGCGGTGTGCCGACTCGGATGCTGGGACTGGACCTTGCCAACGCGAAGTTGCACCATCGAGTGGGCTCGTTCGCCCTGTGGAGCGTGGAGGAGGGAGCGGGCGAACGCGCCCGCGCCTCGCTGGACCGCGCCGCCGCCCTGGCCCCATACGATCCCGCCATCTGGGCCGACCTGGCCAGGGCTTGTGACCGCCTGGGCGATGAGGCAGGCGCCGGACGCGCCCTTGAACAAGCGCTGCTTCTGGATCCCATGGCGCCTCGCGTGCAGTGGCTGGCTGCCATTTTCTATGCGCGTACCGGCGACACCGAGCGGGCCTTCAGCCACTCGCGGCGCCTCCTGGAGCAGGATCCGGCATACGCTCCCATGGTCTTCAACCTCAGCTCGCGGACGATAGGCGACCTCAGCTTGCTGGATGCCCACTTCATGCCCAACACCAATCAGCCGCAGCTTCGCCTGGCGCTGCTCCGGTATCTGACCGAGGAAGGGCGGCTCGACCTGGCCCGCAAGACTTGGGACGCCATCGCCGCCATCGGCAGGCCGTTCCCATTTGCGCTGGCCCAGCCCTACGTTGATCGCCTCATTTCCGCCGGAGACGCCGCCGAGGCCGCGCGGGTTTGGGGCGACTTGTGCCGGCTGGACGTGGTGCCCGCAACAGCCGCACAGCCCGGCAACGCCGTCTTCAACGGCGACTTCGAGCACCCTCCCCTCGGAGGAGGCCTCGACTGGCGATGGTTCCCACAGCGGGACGTGTGGCTCGATTTCGCCGATCGCGGCGGTTACTCCGGCGCACGCTGCCTGCACGTGGATTTCGTCGGCGAGCGCAACCGTGATTACGAATCGGTGGCGCAGTTCGTGCCAGTGCTCGCCAGCCAAAGCTACCGGCTCTCGGCTTGGGCGCGTTCCCAGGCCATTACTTCGGACAGCGGCCCGCGCTTGCGCCTGGCCGACCCCGGCTGTTCCCCCTGCCCGGTGGTGGAAACCGCTTCCCTCGTTGGCACTTCCCCGTGGCATCGATGGGAGGCGGAATTCACTACCGGGCCAGCGCAACAGTTCGCCCGGATCTCGCTGGTGCGGCCACGCAGTCGCACCTTCCCGACCGAGATCAGCGGCCACTTCTGGCTGGATGACGTTAGGTTGCAGCCAACAACTGGCAGGTGATAGGTGAAACAGGTGTCCGAAGCGAAGCGGGGGTCACGGAACGGAGCAGCCTTGCTCCCAGCCCTTGGTGTGCAGGGAGCACCTCCACCGGTCGTCGTTGAGTTGCCACAGAATCAAATGGACAAACTCGTGGACCAGAGAGGTGTGTTGCTTGTGGGTAAACATGATCACGGCGGGGCCCGAGTCCGGGTGGTTGAACCATCCCAGGCACTTGCTGGTGTTGCGGGTGCCTTCGCCTTCGCAGGGGAATATGTCCGGCAGCTCAATGAGCAGGACATCGGGGACAGGGACGCTGCTGGCGCCCGGGTGAACTTTCTCCGCCAGATTCAAGGCCCGATTCCAGTAGGTCTGAATTTCCTCGGATGAAAGCAGGCATTGATGGCTCAGCATCAGCCGCTGTTGCGGAAACGGCGTGGGGGTCGCCGTTGCGCTCGGGGTTGCCACGGCAAGCAGCAACCATATGGCTGAAGGAACCATCATACAAGTTCTGTTCAAAGCAGGTGTCGTGCCGCTCTGCCGCAGCGAAAAAAAGGCGAACACCGGCCGCTGCCAGTGGTACCGCCGGGTCTGGCTGGCCTGGAGGCGCCCCGCCCTGCCGAGGGCGTAAGGCCCATGGATACACACCGGCCTTGGTACGTTCCCTCTTGAAACGCTGCTGGCTAGCGGGCTTTTTCAGTCCTAAAGTAGCGCGGACCTGCTCCGCCGGAGGCTGTTAGCTGCGGATGGCCTCAATCCATCTGCCCTGTATAGTTTCCCGGTACTGTCTCAGGTTTGAACACCCGGCTTCAGTACGGTGCCCGGGAGAACGGTCGCTCCTATTGCCTATATAACCGTCCTCATTGACAGCAGATTAATCGTCCCTTGGTTTGGATTCAAAACCTCTTGACCACTCGGCACACCGTTCCCACAAGGATGGGGGCCATGAAAACAGCTATGCAACTTCTTTCTTTCGCAGCGTTGTTTGTTCTCGCTGCACTGAGCGTTTCACCTGCCGCCGACAACCCGGAGCTCGGAGCGGCCCAGGTGAGCGGCCCCGTCCTGCTGAACGGACATTCGGTGAGTGGCGCCGGAATCGCCCTGCGCAATGGCGACAAGCTGGAAACCAGCCAGCGCGGCGGAGTGCTGGTAACGATCTCACGTCGCGATGAGCTATTGCTCAGCGAAAACAGTGGCATCACGCTAAGGGACCGTGAGGACGGCGTGTCGGCGGAACTGGATCGCGGGCGCCTGCTGGTCACCTCCGCGCACCAACGCCTGTGCGAGGTCCGGCTGGCCGGCGAGGCCGTCTCCATCCGGGCGGCGCCGGGGGTGTCACGCTCCTACCAGGTCTCGCGCCTGTCGGACGCCACCTATGTGCTGGCGCGCAAAGGAAGCGTCTCCATTTTCGATGAAGGGTACGCCACGCAGACGGCGGTGGCGGAAGGACGCGTGGGGGTCATTCGGCCGGAGGCCGAAGTGCTGACGCCGCTACAACGCCCGCCTGCGGCGCCCGCGCCGCCCGCGGCCCAGCAGCCCGCTCCCAGCGCCTCCGGGCAGCGCGCCGGACAAATCTCGGCAGCCATTCCCAAGGACTACATCGTCCGCGGAACCCAAGAGACGGAAGGGAACCGCGGCGACCCGATTTTCTGGAATGACCTGCTGCGAACCGAGCCGCGGGGGCGGGTTCGGGCGGTGCTGGAGGATGGCTCTATCCTCAATATTGGCTCGGAGAGCCGCCTGCAAGTGCTGCAGCACGACTCCAAGTCGCAGCAGACCAATCTGGAAATGCGCTACGGGCGGCTGCGGGCGCAGGTGGTGGCGCTGACGCGGCCCAGCGCGCGCTTCGAGATTCGCACCAATACCGCGGTTTGCGGCGTACTGGGCACCGACTTTTACGTCGAGGCCACGGAAAAGACCACGCGCGTGATTGTGTTTAAGGGCGTGGTGCGGGTGACGCCACTGGCCGCCGGCGCCGTCGCCGGCCTGGCGGGCGCCGGCTCGACCGTCAACGCCGGCTCGACCGTCACCGCCAGCCAGGCCAGCACCGCGGTGGCCGGTTCTGTCTCGGCCCCGGCCACCGCCACCGCCGCCCAGATCCAGACCGCCCTCACCGTTACCACTGCCAGCACCCAGGCGGCACAAGTGGCGGCCGTGGCCACCACCACCACGGCCACCACCGCCTCCCGCGTGGCGGTGGTGAGCGCTACGGCTGCCCCCGCGGCGGCCTCCACGGTGGTGGCGGCCACAACCATAGCTGCGCCGCCGGCCAGCCCGTCCGGCCCTTAACTGTGTGCCAAGCAGCGTGAAGGAGAATCAGCTTATGAAGATTTCCTGTGTCAGCATCCTGACCGTGTTCTTGGTGGCGCCGGGCGTTTGGGCCCAAGTGAAGGAAGAGGTCGAGCCCTACCTGGTGGCCCCCCAGATCTTGACAAAAACGGTCAACATCACCACCGCCGACTTCAAAGTGGTGCGGGGTAAAGTGGTGGCCGCCGACGAAGAGAAGGTCGTCGTCCAGAAGGGCGCCGACCGCGTCGAGCTGCCGGTCACCAAGATTCAAATGGTGAATTTTCGCCGTCCCAGGCGCAGCGGCAAGCTGGAGTTTCTCGGCAACCTCCTGGGCGGGACAGGCTTCGGTTTTGCCGGCGCGGCCATCGGCAAGCAGGCCGCCCAAAGCATTCGCGGTGATGGCCAGCCGGGAAGAATCGGTCCCATCGTCGGAGGCATAGCGTTGGGTTTTGCCGGCGGCTACATCGGAAAGCATTTGATGCACCGCGCGGTCCAGGAGGAAGTAACGCTGACGCTCTTGCCGGATGTAGCAGCCCCGGCGCCAACGACCACCCCGCTGGCGGCGCGGCCCGCGCCGGCCCCCGTGCGGCCCTGAACCCCGGAAACCAATCCGCGGATTTCGCGGATTGCGCGGATTAAGGTTCGATTCCGGAATCTGCGAAATCTGCGCAATCTGCGGATGGTCCGTGCTCATCCGTGGTGAATTATTCTGGTTAATGCCTGCCCCATGAGCGTCGCCGCCGATAAGCCCGGCCCGCACTCGTCACTCGTCACTCGTCACTCGTCACTGCTGTTCTCCGCCGCGCGGTTCCTGCTGATCGCCACGCTGTTGGCCGCGCCGCTTGCCTTCGGCGCCGTCCAGCCGTGGGCCTGGGTCTCGCTGGCGTTCGTTGCCCTGCTGGCTTTGTTTTTGTGGGCGGCCGGGGGCATCCAACAGGGCGAGTTGCGCATCCTCTGGCCGCCCGTTTGCGTGCCGGCCGCGCTGTTCTTCCTGCTGGCCGCCGTTCAGTATGCCGGCCGGTTCACACTCGATCCCATGGCCACCCGCGAGGCCCTGGTGAAGCTCGCCGCCTGCCTCATCTTCTTCTTCCTCGCTGTCCAGTTGTTCCAGGTGTCAGGTGTCAGGTATCAGGTGTCAGGCCGCAACTCATCACTCATCACTCATCACTCATCACTGTTTTTCGTCATCACCGTTTACGCCTTCGCCCTGGGCCTGTTCGCCATGGTTCAGTTTTTCACCAGCCACGGCCTGATTTACTGGCAGGTGCGGCCGCGGGCGGGAGGCTGGGTGTTCGGGCCCTACGTGAACCACAACCATTATGCGGGACTGATGGAGATGCTGATTCCGCTGGCCGCGGCCTATGTGCTCTGGCTGCCCAAGAGCAACCCCCGGCGGCTCTTGTTTGGTTTCGCCGTGGTGGTGCTGATCGCTTCCTTGCTGCTTTCCGGCTCGCGCGGCGGCTTCCTCGCTCTGCTGGCCGAGATCGTGGTGTTCGCGGTTCTGCTGTTTATCTGGGGTTCCAGGTTTCAGGTTCCAGGTTCCAGGTCCGGCAACTTGAAACTTGAAACTTGGAACTTGAAACTAGGCGTGCCGCTCGCCCTTTTAGCGGCTGCCCTGCTGTTCTTGTATATTGAACCCGGCCACATTTCGCGGCGCCTGGCAACGGTGTTTGGCGTTGGCGTCTCTTACGACGAACTGATCGGCGACCGCCGGGAAGCGGCACTCAGCGCCTTGCGCATGTTCCGGGCTCACCCCTGGCTGGGTACGGGTCTGGGCAGCTATGAAATTGTGGCGCCGCGGTATCGCCGCCAGCCCAGCGATCTGTTGTGGGACCACGCCCACAACGACTATGCCGAGGCGCTCGCGGAAACCGGTATTCTCGGCGCCCTGCTGATCGTGTCGTCCCTGGTCCTGTTCTTCCGCGAGCTCTTCCGTTCCGCACTTGGTAATTCCGCATTCCGCATTCCGCACTCCGCACTCGGTTCGACCTTGGACCTTGGACCTTGGACCTTGGACCGGTCTCGACCCGTGGACCTTGGACCTTGGACCTTGGACTCGCTACGCTTTGGCGCAGCCTTGGGTGTTTGCGGCTTGTTGGTCCACAGCTTCGTCGATTTCAATTTGCACATTCCAGCCAACGCGCTGTGTTTCGCAGTCTGTGCTGGCCTTGCGAGCCCAGCCGGTTCGTTGCTGGCGCCTGGCTCCTGAAACCTGGGACCCTGGGAGCGCGGGCGTCTCGCCCGCCCTGCGGCTGATTTCTAGCTCATAACTCATAACTCATAACTCTTAACTTCTTCTTAATGCCCCCCGCCACCTCGGAATTCGAAATTCGGAATGCGGAATACGGATACGCAGGCCGCGGGCCCCAGGACTCAGGTCTCAGGTCTCAGGTCTCAGGTCTCAGCATTTCTCTTCTGGCCGTCCTGCTGGCCGCGCCGCTGGCGCTCGGCTCGGTCCACGCCCTGGCCTGGAGCGCGCTGGCCCTTGCCATGGCCGCCCTGCTGGCGCTCTGGGCATTCTCCGTACGGTTGCCGGCTGCCGGCTCTCGGCTGTCGCAATCCGCCAGCCTCCAGCCTACAGCCTACAGCCTCCAGCCTGTTTTCTGGACGCCGCTTTACATTCCGCTGGCTCTCTTCCTCGGGCTTTCGCTCGTTCAATACTACGCGGGCGGCAGCGTTGATCCGGTGGGCACGCGCGAGGCCATCGTCAAGCTGGCCACCGCGCTCATCGTCTTCTTCCTCGCCACGCAGCTTGCCGCCACGCGCCCGGCCGTGGTCCGGCAATGGGCGGCGGTTATCTGCCTATATGCCTCGCTGCTCGCCCTGTTCGCTATCGTGCAGTTTTTTACTGCCGGCAAGGCCATTTATTGGGTGTACCGCTCGCGCTGGGGCGGCTGGCCCTTCGGCCCGTACGTCTACCACGCCGACTACGCCGGCCTGATGGAGATGCTGGTCCCCATCGCGCTCATGTACGTGCTGGTGCTGCCCCGCGGCGACGCCCGCCGCGCCCCGCTGGGATTCGGCGTGCTGTTGGCCATCGCCTCGCTGCTGCTGTGCGGCTCGCGGGGCGGCTTTGTGGCCATGCTGGTGGAAATCGTTGTTTTCGTCGTGCTGCTGGGCGCGACCGGCCGCGCCGACCGGCATTCCCCCTCGCGCCCCTTGCTGGACGCCTTCAGCTTGCGGCTGCTCGCCGTCTCCTGCTTCGTGGCCGGCGCCATACTCTTTGTCTGGCTCGACCCCGGCGGCCTCTGGCAGCGCCTGCTTAGGACCTTCAGCGCCTCGACGATCAACGAGCAACTCGAAGCCGGCCGCCTGAGCGCTTGGCGCGATTCGCTGCGCATGTTCGCCGCCCGCCCCTTTGCCGGCTGGGGGCTGGGCAGTTTCGAGCTGGCGTTTCCGCGCTTCCGCGGCTTCCCCACCGAGTACCTCTGGGACCACTTGCACAACGACTATCTCCAGGCGCTGGCCGAGACCGGCTTGGCCGGCGCTCTGCTGATTCTGTCGTCTTTGGTCCTTTTTTTCCGCGAGCTGGTGCATTCCGCACTCGGTAATTCCGCATTCCGCTCAGCACTCAGCACTTCGCACTCAGCACCCAGCACTCAGCACTCAGCACTCAGCACTGAGCACTCAGCACTTCGCCTTGGCGCGGCGATCGCCTGCATCGGCCTGCTGGTACACAGCGCCATGGACTTCAACCTGCGGATTCCGGCCAACGCTGTTTGGTTCGCTTTCTGCGCCGGCATCGCCGTGGCAGGCCAGTGGCCAGTCGCCAGCCGCCAGCCGCAAGCGCTCGTATGAATTCCGCATTCCGCATTCCGCATTCCGAATCCGGTTCGACCTTGGACCTTGGACATTGGACGCTTGGACTTGCCAGCGGTGAAGGTTCTTGATGTTCCCGCTTACTGCCTTCTGCCTACTGCCTACTGCTTTCCGGCCCCCGGAGCCCCTTGACACCTGGCGCCTGACACCTGGCACCTGCTTCAGCCCCGAGGACCGCCTCATCCTGCTGCTCTGCCGCGGCCATCTCACGCCGGAGCTTGAGGCGGAAGCCCGCCAGTTGCTCCTCCAGCCGTCAGCCGACAGCCGCAGGCCTTTGTCTGAATTCCGCACTCCGCAATCCGAAATCCGCAATTGGGCAGCCTCCAGCCTCTCCTGGTCCCGTCTCCTGGCTTGCGCCATCGAGCAGGAGATTCTTCCGCTGTTCCGGCGGAATTTGGAGACGCTCGGCTTCCCCGGCGTGCCGCCCGACGCCCGCGCTCGCATGAACGATCTCTGCCGCGCCAACACCGCCCGGCAGATGTTCCTGGTCGAGGAGTTGCGGCGCTTGCTTGGCCTGCTCGATTCCGCCGGCATCCCCGCCATTCCGCTAAAGGGTCCGTGGCTGGCTCAGCGCCTTTACGGCGACTACACCCTGCGCGCCTGCGCCGATTTGGACTTGATGGTCCCTCCCGACCGCGCGGTCGATGCCGCTCGTGTTCTCACAGCGGATGGATATGAGGGTTTCCTACCGCTGGATTTTTTTGCTCGCCATCTTGTGCCGGCCAGCATGGAGCATTGCCTTGTCAAACGCGCTGCCCCCTGCTGCGCGGTCGAGTTGCATTGGAGGCTACTGCGCGGCGGCGCGAGCGACCGCAGGGCCACCGACGGCCTCTGGAGCGAGGCCCGGCCGTGCACCATCCTCGGCGCACCCGCTTACAGCCTGACCCCCGAATGGGAGTTGCTGTTCCTCTCGCTCCACGCGGCTAACCACGGCTGGCAAGGGTTGAAATGGCTCGCGGATATTGACCAGATATGCTCGGCTCAACGGATTGACTGGGACCGAGCGAAGGCGAAGGCCGGCGAGTTCGGCTTTACGCCAGTCGTGGAGCACACACTCGGCGTTTGTCACCAAGTCTTTGGCACGGCCGTTCCCAAGCCGTTTGCGGCAGGCTGGCTTCCGGCCGGCGTCCGCCTGTTCCCGGCCCCGGCGCCCGCGTTTTCGGCGTTGAGGGGCGCCATGGTCCACTACCACCTGCTGCCCGGCGTGTGGGAGAAACTCCGCTGCCTGGCCGAACTCTGTTTCGTGCCGACCTTGGCCGAGCATCACTTGATTCTGTTGCCGTCGTCTTTGAGCTTTCTTTACTACCTGGTCCGCCCGCTTCGCCTAAGCTGCAAGTGGGCGTGGCGTTCGCTGCAAGCGGTGCTCCGAGGGAACCGGATCTTTTCGGACTGCGGACTTCGAGCTTCAGTTCGCCTCCCGGGAACGCAACGCCGGACCAGCGCGTTCAGCACTCGGTTCTAATGCCGCCGAATAAGAACCCTCGCCCTTACCGGATAAACATCGGTTGCGGCGCCACGCCAACGCCCGAGTGGTCGAACTTCGACAACTCGCTGACTGTACGGCTGGCAGGGCTCCCCGGCCTCATCGAGACCCTCGCCTGGACAGGCCTCGCTAGTACGGAGGCAGTGAACTTCGCGAGAGTCGCACGGGCGTCCCATATCAGGTATGCGGATGCAGCCCGCCGTATCCCCCTGCCGGACGAGTCCGCAGAGGTAGTGTACAGCTCGCACATGATCGAGCACTTAGACCCGAAGAGGGAGGTCCCGAAATTCCTCTCCGAGGTCAGACGGATCCTTTTGCCGGGAGGGCTGCTTCGCATCGCTATTCCCGACCTCCTGCGCCAGGCCCGGCGTTACTTGCAGACAGGCGACGCCGACGAATTCATCGCTTCCTTGAACGTGGCGGGGGAGACACCGCGGGGAACAGTATCTCTAGTGAGGTACCTGCTGGTTGGTTTTCGTCAGCACCGCTGGATGTACGATGCCTCGTCTTTCATCCGGGTGGTGGAAGCGAACGGCTTCTCGGAGGCACGGGAAGTGCCACCGGGCGAAACGATGGTGAGTGACCCCGGCGCACTTAACTTGCTGGAACGGGCCGGGGAGAGCGTGTACATCGAGGCGAGACGGGCCGAGTCACCCCGCGCGTCTTGGGTGGCTCGTGACGCCCGCCCCGTAGCGGTCGGCACAGGCCCATCCCCTCCACCATGAGAACTTTCAAACACTGGACGCCTCGCTACGTTTGGGATCGATGTTTGAACATAGCCGGCCACGTGTCACACCCGGACTGGCCTTGGCTCACACCCGATGCAGTCCGTTTCCTGGATCTTTGGCTAAAGCCGACGGACGTCGTCTTTGAATGGGGTTCTGGGAGAAGCACCGTCTGGCTGGCCCGTCGTGTGGCGAAAGTCATTAGTATTGAACGCAATTGTCTATGGTATGCAACTGTGAAGCATCTCGCTGCACGCTGGCAGCGGACAACACAGAGAATTGATCTCCTTCTCGTGCCGGTTGGTGCAGGCAGTGATGATCAGTATGCCCGAGCGATTGATCGCTTCGACCAGGACTTCGACCTGATAGTAGTGGATGGCGATGTGAGAGACGCATGCGCGTTGAACGCCATCGGAAAACTGAAGCCCGGCGGCCTTCTTCTCGTCGACAACGCGAACTGGTTTGTCCCATGCGCCTCCCGTGCCCCAGGGTCGCGCCGCGTGGATCAGCAACCGGCATCCGAAATGTGGAGTCGTTTCTGCGCACTGGTTTCAGATTGGCGAAGGGTTTGGACGACCGATGGAGTCTCGGATACCGCGATGTGGTTAAGGCCGCCGACGACAGGCAGCAGATACGCCGGAGAGGGTGCGCCCGGATCCAAACCTGCACCGGATTCACTATGAGAGCCGCGCACCGGTACGAATGCGCGTGCCGCTTGTGTTCTTCGCCCCGCTGTGACGTGATTGCGGTAGAATCACGAGACGCTCTTACATACCACGTCGTGCGATGCACCGACTGCCGAGTCATTCAGACGGCCGAGCATTATAGTGCCGCTTCCCCGGACTACACCTGCCTGCGCCCAGCGGACATCAACGAGAACCGAATTTGGTTACAGGGCAACCATAAGGTCGCCGCCTTTGAGCAGTGGTGGGCCTTGGTGCGCCCGCGCCTGCGCGGCACGGACAAACCATCCTTGTTAGACATCGGGTGCGGGACGGGAGGGTTTCTCAGTTTTTGCCGCGACCGAGGATTTGCTCCGTTCGGTTTCGACGTATCCGCTGCCCAGGCCGGGTACGCGCGGCGGTCCTTTGCAGATGTCCGATGCGCGGAAACCGTCGGTGAATACCTAAGGCAGTTGGACACGAGGGGCGCACGGTTCGACGTCATAACGATGTGGGATGTACTGGAGCACCTGCGGGGCCCATTGGAGTTTCTCACCGAAGTGGGCGGAGCGCTCGCAGATGACGGCTTTCTGTTCGTTTCCGTCCCGAATGCCGGCGCCATCCCGTGGAAGTTGCGACTGCTTTCCGTTCTCCGCCGCCAGAGTTCGCTGGCGCCATGGGAACACGTTTTCTACTTCTCCCCCGCCTCCCTGTCAAAGTACCTGGCCGCCCTCCGATTCGAGGTGGAGAGTGTTGGCCCAGTTGTCTGTTACCCGCGCCCCCTCTCGGCTTTCGAAATCGCCCGCCGTCTGGGTTTTCTCTGCCTTTCGTTGTTTCCTTCGATCGCACCCCAGTTCTACGTTTTAGCTAGACGCCGCGCTGCGCCGGTTGCTTTGGGCTGGCGCCCACGCAGAGTCCAGCGCCTGACTGAGCCAGCCGCATGGTGATCCACACGAACTCAGAAGTGCCCAGCGCGACAGCCAGATGCGCGCCTCTCCCTCCGAGCCGGTCCTTTGCAGGGGCTTTCGCAAGTACCCTCGTGGGCAACCTCTGCGCGCAGGGACTCGGGGTCGCCGCCGGAATAATGTCCGCGCGGATCTTGGGATCGACCGGCCGCGGCGAATTGGCGAGCGTGTACTTCTACCCTGGCATCGTAGCACAGTTCGGCATAATGAGCCTGGAACAGGCAGTGTGCTACGAAGTGTGCCGGAAACCCTCCGACGAGGCGGCGGTGGTGCGATCAGCCTTTTGGCTTGGGTTGCTCATCGCTCTGCCCCAAGCCCTCCTCGCCACCTGGCTGTTGCCGCTCCTGGTTCCGCCGGACAAGGGTCATCTCTTGAGGCACATGCGGTGGTTCATGGCCTACGTTACGGTGGTGATACCATCGCTTACGCTCCTACAGGCCGATTTCGGGGCGCTCAGATACCGTCGTTATAATCTGCTGAAGGTCCTGCCCGCTGCGGGCTATCTCATAGGGATGTTCGCCTTTTGGGAACTTCGCCTAGCGGGCGTGGTGGCGTTCGCGGCCAGCGCCCTGGGCGCTCATGTCCTCACCCTCCTCGTTCGCGTCTGCCTTGCCGGCCGATCCTTGGTTTCCGCGATCCCCGACCCGTCAGAGATGAAGCGCTTGATGCGGCTCGCACTTCGGTTCCACTTGCCGCAAGTCGCCTGTATCTTGCTCTCGAAGGCGGACATGGCCCTGATCGTTCCCCTGCTGCCCTCGAGGGAGGTGGGGCTTTACGTGGTTGCTCTTGCTGTCGCCCTGGGGCAGGGGGCTGCAACCAGCGCCTTTGTCCAGGTCGCGTTCGTAAAGGCCGCAAGCGCGGTCGACCGCGAGAGCGCGAGGGGAACCTTGGCCGTCCAATTTGGTGTGGCCAAGATCGGGAGTCTCGTTATCGGCACCGTCTTTTTTGTCGCGGCGCCTTCCCTCATCCGCCATGTCTTTGGACCGGAGTTTGCGCCGGCGGTGAAACTTGCTCGGTGGCTGGTAGCCGCCCAGGCAGTTATGGGACTGGCGCAGGTTCTCGACGCGAATCTCCGGGCTCTCGGCAGAGCCTGGATCGCGGCCCTCGCCTATGCCCTGGCGCTGGCGGTGGTGGTACCGGGCGGGCTTTACTACGTGCCACGCCACGGACTTCAAGCTATGGGCGTGCTCATGTTGATCGCGAGCACGGTGGTCCTGGCCGTCGACACTGTAACCCTCGCTTTTTTCGAGAACGTCCGGCTTTGGCGTTTCGATTTTCGGATGTACGCTCCTGCCCTGGCGGCCCTCACGCGCCCACGCTCCAGCGTGCGGCAATACCGCCCCGGGGGCGACGGAAACGGCTAGCCGGTGCGGCTGCAGGACAGACCAATCACGGGCCGGCGCGGTTTCTCCTTCGTGATCCGGAAATTCGCGGGTGGATTAGAAGGGTCGGTCCTCAGGCGGGCCCCCGTGCTCAACGGACATGCTCCTGAGACCTCCGAGTGTTTAACGGGACCGCATAGCCCCGGAAATCCCGACATTTTCCCACTCTCAACTTGGCGATGAACGGACAGCTAAGGGAGCCAGGCCGCCAGGTGCTGGCCGCGAGGGGAGCAACCAACGGCCGTTGGGCGAGTCGATCGCGCGGCTGCAGTGTGAGCTTCGGTGCGGGAACAGTCGAGCGGCCCGCCAGCCCTTTAGCTGCAATCATTCCCCTTCTGGGGCTCATAGTGGTCTCCCTAACTGTCTGGACGGCAAGAGAATTCGTCTACGCACGAGTCGCCTACGGGCTGCTCGCTTTTGTTGCTCTAGCCCTCCTCATGGCCGAAGCCTGGCGCTGGGGTTGGATAGGTCTCGCGACGCCCCTTGCGGCAATTCTGTGCGGCTTCTTGTACTTTTTCTGCAGTTTCCCTTTGCTAAATCCGCAGCTCGTGCCGGGGCTTTACGGCGACCCGGAACGAGTCAGGCTCCTTGTTGCGATGCACGCGATCGCCCTGCTTTCATTCCTGGCCGGATATCAGGCTGCGGCGTTCCTGCCGTGGCGCGGCTTCGAAGGCTGGTGGAAGCGACCCGTGTCTCGAAGCCGGCTGAGCCGTGCGATTGTTCTGCTCTTTGTTGTATATGTTTCGCTAGCGATCTACATGGCTGCGGTCGGCAAATTTTCCGTAGGCGTTTTCCTATCAATCTCGACTTACCGCATCACGGACATTTTTCCCGTGCTAGCAACTGACCCGGCCTCGTACTACCTGCGGCAGGTGCTTCGGTGGTTACCAATCGCAGTTGCTCCCTTGGCTGCGCTAGACTTGGTGTCCAGCCGCCGCGCTTTGTTGCCAAGGCTGTGGTTGACGGCTGTCCTGCTCCTTTTGGCGTTGACTACGGTGGCCTCTGGGATACGGTATGTCATGCTTTACACTCTGGGCAGTGTTGCCATGACCTTCCTGCTGAAGGGGCCCTCGTCGGGCGCCCGGTCGCGGTTCTGGCGTGCACTGGGAGTCAGCCTCATATTGCTGTGCGCAGGGTTAGCCGCGTTGCAGCTACAGACGAGAGAGATTCGCGGTCTGGGAGCCATGGTCTCAGGGGATGCGAGGTTCGACCTCGTCGAGGCAGCGCGGGGGACAGTGTCGGAGCTGGGAGCGGATCAGAACTACACGTCAGGACGGGTCCTTGAAGCTCTGTCGAATAATTCCCTGCAGCCAGTGTGGGGAGAGACGGTACTGTTGGCGTTTGTTCAGATGATTCCAAGGGCAATTTGGCAGAGTAAGCCTGGAGGCGACATGGCCAAGGTCTTGGGTCGAGTCAATCCGTTCGCCAAACCCAACGTCTCGTACGGCATCACTGGCGAATTCGCGCTCAACTTTACCCTGTGGGGCCTTCCCTTGGCAATGCTTCTGTTCGGCGGCCTGTGCGGGGCGTGGTGGAGCCTGTTCCTGCGGCATCGGTGGCAGCCCAGAATGCTTGCGCTGTACGCCATGTCCTTCGTCCCACTGGTTTTCGTCGTACGCGGCTCATTCGCCACGATGTTTGGAGCCCTGTTTCACTCGATGGTTGTCGCGATCATAGCGTTATCGTATGCACGTGCCGACAAGCGCGGGCGTTAATACCGGTTTGAAGAGGTTCCGTCCGAGAATTCTTCTGGTCGCCACCGGTATAGATCGTGGTAGGCTGGCGGTGCTCGAACGCTTCAGCCGGTGGACTGGCGCGGAGGTAACCGTCTGGCGTTATACGACTTGGTGGTGGAAAAGTTGTGAAGCATCCGCGGTTTGCGTCCGCGATTCCGAACGGTTCGGCTTTAAAGCGCCCTTCAGACTGCTGGGCGACGACGCCTTTTTTCACCTGGACCCCCGAGTTGTTTCTGCCATTTATAGCTCGCGCTGGGATGCGCTTATAGCTTATGGGTACGGATCGTTCACTACGCTGGCGGCGATGCTGGCTGCCGGAGCTAAGCGGGTCCCCCGCATCTTGTGGTCGGATGCGCGGCTTGAGTACGAAAGGCAGCGTCGCTGGCCTTGGCGCGCGTACAAGCTTCTTCTCCACAGACTTGCGAGTTCGTTTATTGCTAGTGGCACCTCCGCACGGCAATTTCTGGAGTCAACCGGCGTCCGCGCTAACGCCATTACGGTCGTGCCATACGCTATAGACAATGAGTACTTCCTCTCCCAGGCGGCCTATTGGGTTCCTCGCCGTGCCGAGGTGCGTGCCGACCTCCGCCTGCGTCAAGAGTGTATGGCGGTGCTTTTCGTAGGCCGCATGGTCATGGAAAAAGGAGTAGCCGAGCTAATTCGGGCTGCGAGAACGGCAGAGTCACACGGTGCGGATCTGGCCCTGCTTTTAGTCGGCGCCGGGCCGGACGAGCAGCATTTCCGGAGCCTTGCTACGCAACTTGGCCTCCGCAATTGCCGCTTCATCGGGGGCGTTCCGCCCAGTCTCCTCGGAAGGTACTACGCCGCTTCGGACGTATTTGTACTCCCATCGCACCGCGATGTATGGGGAAAGGTGGTCAACGAGGCGGCCCTTTTCTCGCTGCCAATCGTTGTCACGAATGACGTTGGCGCGGGCTCCGACCTGGTGATCGACGGACGGAATGGCTTCAGGGTAAAGACCCGGGATGTGAATGATCTCGCGGGAACGCTGCTGCGGCTTGCGGGAGACCGGGCACTGCGCCAGAACATGGGAAGCGAGTCCCATGAATTGGTGCGTCGATGGGATCTCGGCCTCGCAGTCCAGCGGCTCGCGGCCGCGGTACAGGCGGCGGGCGTCCCCCTGCGGTAGTATTAGCCGCTTCTCCAGACTCAATGGGGATCGGGTTCCTGCAGCTCAGGCCACGTGGTCTCCCACGCCACGGGTCGCTAAGATTAACGGGCCAAAAGAGAGCGAGCATGCGCGTCGTCGTTGTACATAACCACCCGATTCACTACAAGCAGCTGCTGTTCAACGAACTCGCGCGGCGGGGGGTCGACCTTACGGTGTTGTACCTGGCCCGAAAGAGCAAGCAGCGACTTCAGGACCAATACCTCAGCAATTCCTCGTACAGCTACGCAATCGGCAGTGAAGGCTTTTACGAGAGCGTGTCTAAGGTAAGGACCAGTTGGTATGTGCTCGCGCATTTACGGCACTTGCAACCCGACGCAGTTATCCTCGGTGGTTACTGCGACGCTGCGGTATGGGCGGCATGGGCTTGGAGCATCGTGCGCCGGCGGCCGCGGGTCCTATGGGCTGAAACGAACAAGCATGATCGGCCGAGAGTCTGGTGGAAGGAGGCGCTCAAGCGCGTCTTTCTCGCCGGGTGCCACGGCGCGCAAGTGTACGGACAGAACTGCAAGAGCTATCTCGCCGATCTGGGAATGAGCCCAGACAGGATTCAGATTAAACGCGCCGTCGTTGACACGCTGCTGTTCCAGCCGGCCAAAGAGGAGAATCATAGCGCGGAACTGCGCGCCTTATATGTCGGCCGCTTTAGCCCTGAAAAGAACGTAAGCTTTCTAATCTCGGCATTCAGCAAGGCGTGCTCCTTTGCGTGGGGCAGACAGTTACGGCTGGTATTAGTAGGTTATGGCCCGCTGGAGCATCGGGTGAGAGAGGCCGTGGTACGGTGCGGTACCCCGGAACGCTTTGAGATAGTACCCGGTGTGCCTCACGAGCGCATGCCGGAATACTTCGGACGGAGCGATGTTCTGGTTCTTCCGAGTGTTCGAGAGCCTTACGGTCTGGTCGTGCTAGAGGCGATGGCGAGCGGACTACCTGTCGTGGTCTCGTCGAGTTGTGGGTGTGTGCCGGATGTTGTTTCGAGAAGTACGGGATGGGTTTTTTCACCTTACTCCGAGCAGCAGCTAATCGAGGTGTTACAGAGTATTTCGCTTATGCCCAAGGCTGGACTGTGTGCAATGGGTGTGGCCGCAAGGGCCGTGGCTTTGGAGTACAGCGGTGGGCGGTCAGCCGAGCGGGTCAAGCGGGGTCTCGAGTGCCTTTTGACGGGGGCAACCTGGCGAGACGATTGAGCTAGGTGGAAACAGGGGACTCTGTTCGCCCCGCCGGTTCTTAGCGGGCGAGCTGGAGTAGCGTGGGTGGGCGAGGGTTTCCGCGGGCCGCGAGTAGCATGAGCGTGCCGCGGCGTTTTCGGCGGTTAGGCCAGCGGTGGTTTTCCTAAGGCGCGCACTGTTCGCGAGGTTGGAAGTACATGCGAGTACTACTAGTGGATCCGTACCGAGGCAATGTTGGACCCCGGCAGGTGACGCTGCGGCTAGCACAGGCCCTGTCGGATCTAAACGTCCAGGTCTGTTTAGCCAGTCCGCGCTTCCCAATGTCAGCCGCCACCCAACCGTCGAACCATTTCGAGCTTGTGCGCGTTCCTGGTCTGGACACGCTCAGGAGGGGCCTGGGACCTATTGGTATAGGTCGCGTCGCCTTCGGGTGGCTCCGAGCGATCGGGACATTGGTGCGCATAATCCGGCGGGAGAGGTTCGACGTCGTACATTCGGCTACGCCGGTTTGCTGGGCAGGTGGTATCGCTGCCCGCATCTGTGGCGTGCCCTCGGTCTACCATTTGCACGATACGAACCTCACGTCGACGCCATGGGTGGGGGCGATCTTAGGCGCCGTGCTGCGGTCAACAGCGGATCACATTGTGTGTGTCTCCTCAGCGGCGATGCGCGCATTGCCAGGCGGGCTGCGCACCCGGCGCAAGGCGAGCGTACTATTCAACGCCGTAGACCCCAGAGAGTTTTGTCCAGATTGGCGCGCCCGCCACTCGGTCAGACAGGAGATGGGCGTCGCGCCATCCACCTACCTCGTG
>Ga0315279_10003830_pt1 | contig 20643 bp, 20 predicted proteins | sample YL17G06_20_MG_FD_203694 | JGI IMG/M metagenome (GOLD analysis project Ga0315279, IMG submission 203694) | Sediment microbial communities from Yellowstone Lake, YNP, Wyoming, USA - YL17G06_20 | ecosystem: Environmental > Aquatic > Freshwater > Lake > Sediment | place: USA: Wyoming | collected... | reverse complement strand
CCTCCGATATGATCGGTGATTGGTATATCCAGCGAGTGCAAGGCCGCCTTCGTTTCCGTGTAAACCGGACCGAAGCCATTGAAGGAGATGGACCGGTCGAACACTCCCAATGCCTTGAGCTGGCGGGTCGCGGCCAACAGCTCCTCGCCTGGGAAGGGACGCATGAACCTCAGTTTGATCAGCCCGACCCTCTCCCCCTTCTCCCTCAGCTCGTCCACGACCGAACGGGCGGTGGTGACCGCTGTGCCCAGCGCCATCAGCGCGTACTCGGCCCCTTCCATGCGGTACTCTTCGAACAGCCCTCCGTAGCGGCGCCCGAACTTCTCCCCGAAGGCCTCGTCCACTTCGGCGACCACCTGGCGAGAGTCGTGCATCACCCGGTCCAGCTGGTAGCGCATCTCCATGGCGTAATCCGGAGGAGTGATGGGGTTCATCACCCTCGGTTCCTCGGTGTCCAGGACGTGGAGGGGCTTGAACTTGGGCAGGAAGCGGTCCACATCGTACTGGTCCGGCACGTCCACCCTCGCCACCGTGTGCGAGAGCACGAAGCCGTCCAAGCAGACCATCATAGGAAGCATGACCCTTTGGTCCTCGGCGATGCGATAGGCTTGCAGGACCATGTCCAACGCCTCCTGGTTATCTTCCACGTAGACCTGCATCCAACCGCTCTCCCTGGCCGCCATGGAATCATTGTGCTCGAGCCAGATGCCGGAGGCGGCGCCCAAACTGCGATTGACGTTGACCATCACGATCGGCAGACGGATGTGGGGAGCGGCGTACAGCATCTCGAACATGAAGGCCAGCCCTTGGGAGGAGGTGGCAGTGAAGGTCCTTACCCCTCCCGCGCTGGCGCCGACCGCGATGCTCAGCACCGAGTGCTCGCTCTCCCCCGGGATGAAATCGGCGTCCAGCTCCCCGTCGTTGATGAACTCGGACAGGAGTTCCATGATCAGCGTCTGCGGGGTGATCGGGAAGGCCGGGATGACCTCGGTCCTGGCGAGCCTCACTCCCCAGGCCACCGCATGGTCCGCAGAGATCACCTTCATCACCATTCCTTCACCCCCCGCTCCATGGCAATGGCATCCACCGGGCAGATCTCCGCGCAGATGCCGCAGCCCTTGCAGTAACGATAATCCCATTTCATGAAGTCGTCCGGCTGGCGCTTGATCGTGCCCTCTGGACAGGACCACCAGCACCGCAGGCAGCGGATGCACTTCTCCTTCATGTAGCGAGGCGAGGAGGTCCTCCAGGTCCCCACGGGGTTCTGCCAGGCGCTACCCGGGCCGACCACCACCTCGCCCATGGTCCCCACCGGCAGGGAAACCCCCGGGGGGATCTCATCCCAATTGGGCAGCCAGTGCGCAGGATGCACCATCGGCCTCTCACCCTTGCAGCGGCCCACTTTGACCGCTTCGTATGCCGCCTTCGCCGCCTCCGCGTTCAAGGCGGCCGCTCTCGCGCCCAGCCGGTCCCCGAACTTGTCGCGGATGGCCTGGATGATCGCGTCCAGCGAGACCAGGTCCTGTGCCTTCGCGAAGGCTCCCAGGATGGAGGTGTTCACGATGGGCGCCTTCAGTTTCTCATAGGCGATGGCGGTGGCGTCCACCGTCACGCAGTCCACCGGAATGCCGAGGTCGTACTCCTCCGGCGCCAAGGGCGTGTTGATGACCGCCTTCCCTCCCAGCTTCAGCCCTTCCGCCACCGGCTCGATGTCGGGGAGATGCTCGTCCAAAAGAATGACCATGTCCGGGCGGTAGACCTGCTCCTTGTCGCCGATCTTCTTCTTATCGATGCGGGCGAACGCCCTCACCGGCGCGCCGCGTCGCTCCGCCCCGAAGTAAGGGAATGCCTGCGCATGCCAGCCTTCGAGCACCGCCGCCTCGGCCAGAGTTTGGGCGGCCATGACCGCGCCCTGCCCCCCTCGCCCGTGGAACCGGATCTCATACATGCCCTCAACCTCGCTTCCATCCGTCTATTCGCACACGACTGTAATTAACATATCCTCCGACCAGCCGTTCATTGCTTCACGAGCATCGGAAGGCTTCCGATCCACAGGCTGCAATTTTCATCCGAGAACATGATGAGAGTGGAGATCAGACGGTTGGATAATACCGACAAGAAGCGGGACACCGAGTTCAGTTCGTACGTCAAGACCATGAAGGAGAAGGGCACCTCCACGGCCATGGAGGAGGCGCTCCAGGCCTGGCTCAGCTCCAGGATTACCGGCCACCGCATAGTGGTGAGCGACCTGGAGATCTATGTGAACGGGGAGCTGGTGCATTTTCCCAGGGAGGAGGAGAACCGGTTCTACCAACGCCTGAAGGATGCGGCCGGGAAATAGAGCTGACCTGAGCTGCTCATACCGGACTGAGAAAAAGTAAGAGGAATGAGGGCTCAAACGACATCGAGCCAGTGCCTGAACCTAGGGTTCCTCCCATTGGCGGCCTCCGAGAACCCCTTCTGCAGCTTCAGGGTGATCGGCCCCGGCCTGCCCTCGCCCATCACGATGTCGTCTATCGAATGGATCGGCTGCACTTCCGCGGCGGTGCCGGTCATGAACACTTCATCCGCGATGTACAGCTCCGTGCGCGTGATGTCCTTCTCGATGACCTTCAGACCCATGTCCTCGGCGACCTGCATGACCGAGTCCCGCGTGATGCCTTCCAGGATGCCTGCGGAGGTGGGGGTCGTGAACAGCTTCCCGTCCCGGACCATGAAGATGTTCTCGCCCGTTCCCTCGGCCACGTTGCCTTCCGAGTTCAGCATGAGCGCTTCGTCCGCCCCGCGGTTCACCGCCTCCAGCCTGGCCATCACCGAGTTCAGGTAGTTGCCGCACGCCTTCGCGGCTAGCGCGGCCGCGCGGTTGCTCGGCTTCTCCCAGGAGGAGGTTATCAGCTTGGCCCCATGTTTCATCTGCTCCTCGCCCAGATACACGCCCATGTAGACCACGGCGATGGCCACCTTGGTCGGCAGCTTGATGGGGTTGAGGCCGTAGGTGCCGGTGCCGTAATAGACCAAGGGCCGGATGTAGTCGACCTTCACATCCTTGTTCGCCCGCACCGTTTCCTTGGCCGCCTCGCAAAGTTCGTCCAGAGGATAAGGTATCTTGAGGTGCAAGACCTTCGCCGAACGGTAAAGGCGAACCATGTGGTCCCGCAAACGGAAGATGGCCCTGCCCTTCTCGGTCTCGTAGATCCTGATGCCCTCGAACACCCCGCCTCCATAGTGCAGGCCGTGGGTCATGATGTGGACGTTGGCGTTCTCGTAATCGACCAGCGTGCCGTCCATCCATACCTTCTGATTTGATGACATGATACCGTCCCCTTGTCCTCAGCGAATTGATGCTCGAACCTGGTTTAGATCATTGTTCCTATAGCGCGTTCACAGCCCTAATGAAGCAGTCGGGTTTGGTGCTTTCCAACAGCTTGTCCACTTCTTCCAGTGCACCGATCAGCCGTGCCTTCCCAAGGCCGTTGGTGGTCATGGCGTACGCTTCGGCCCTGGTGGCGTCCACGATCTCCGCCTGCACGACGTCTTGCAGCCGTCCCAGGTCTCCAGCCGCCACTTCCGCCTCCGCCCTGTCCTTGACGGTCAGAACGATCCGCGACTTGCCTGCTATCTCGCACTTCCCGACCACGATGGTATCGACGTTGATCTTCTTGCGCGTGAAGACGCCCATTACCCGCTGCATGACCCCGAACTCGTCGTTTACGACCATCGATATTACTTCCATTCCTTCACCCTCCCGTGTGCTGCCTTGGCGGGGACGCCTGAACACCCGCCCTCCTGTCTTGCCTGGATCGATTGCCGTTCAGCATGGCGAAGAAGACCTGGGCTGTCCTGCCCCTGAAGGACCGCGCCGGCCGAGGGTTCATAGAAGCCAAGCTCTTCATTTCACACCTCCGACAATCATCGGGGACTACCCTTCGAGAGAGCGTCCCCTGATCAGCTAACCAAAACCTGCAAGCTAATAGGCCCAGACAGAATGCCCGAAGAAGCTGCAGGGCTAAACATTAGGGCAGTGTATCAGGAATGCGATATTTATATGTTGTCAGCCCATCAAATCGGCCGGATCAGTCGGCCGACAGGCGCCGCAGGAACTGCCTGGTGCGCTCGTTCTTCGGGTTGTTGAAGAGCTGGTCCGGAGGTCCATCCTCGGCCACCACCCCCTGGTCGATGAACAGGATGCGATCCGCCACCCCCTTGGCAAAATTCATCTCGTGGGTCACGATTATCATGGTCATCCCACTGTCAGCCAGAAGCTTGATGACGTTCAGCACCTCGCCTATGAGCTCCGGGTCCAAGGCGGAGGTCGGTTCGTCAAAGAGCATGAGCTTGGGTTCCATGGCCAGTGCTCGCGCTATCGCCACTCTTTGCTGTTGCCCTCCAGACAGCTCTAAGGGATAGGCGTCCGCCTTATCGGACAGCCCGACCTGCTTCAAAGCCTCGGTCGCCCTTTTCTCTGCCTCCGGTTCGCTCATGCCCTTTACTTCTTTGAGGGCGAGCATGATATTTCGCTTGGCTGGCAGATGGATGAAGAGGTTGAAGCTCTGGAACACCATCCCCATCTGGGACCTCACCTGGTTGATGTCGACCGACCCATGATCCCTTCTTGTTCTCATGTTTCTGCCCTTCACCTTTTGCGTTGCGAAGAAGGCTTTGAAGGGGTTGTTCTCCAACCTCGCCTTCTCCATTACTTCCTTGAAAGGATCGGTGATCAGCCTGCCTTCGAAATAGACCTCGCCACTAGTTGGCTCGGTGAGCTGGTTCAAGCACCGCAGGAAAGTGCTCTTACCCCCACCACTAGGGCCAATGATACAAACGACCTCACCTTTCCTGATCTGGACGGAAATGCCTTTGAGCACCTCGATGTAGGTGTACTTCGGCTTCCTGATGCTTTTTGCCTTTCCGGCAGCCGCGGCAACCTCTGCGCTCGCACGCTCCTTTTGCATCTTGGCTGCCACCGCTTGATGGTACGCTTGCTTCTCCGCCTGCGTGCCCCTCCATTTGCGCCTGGGCTTCTTGATCTTGGTCTTGTACGTCTTGCGCAAGTCCCTGGTCTCGATGAGGATCTCGCTCATTCCTGCTCACCATACCCAGGTATGCGAACCCTTCGCTCCAAGGTGCGCATCAGCGTGCTAGTGACGTAAGTGAGGATCAGGTAGAGCAGCGCCGCGAACAGGAAGACGGTGAAAGGCTCATAATAGCGCGCGTTCAGCTGATAGCTTACCAGCGTTATCTCTGCCACCGAAATTGCGTAGGCGAGGGAGGAATCCTTGATGACGATCACGAACTCGTTGCTCAGAGGAGGAAGAATGAGCCTCAGCGCCTGAGGCAAGATCACAAACCGCATCGATTGCAGGTGGGTCATGCCCACGGCGCGCGCCGCCTCCGTTTGGCCCTTCGGGATCGATTGGATGCCGCCCCGCACTATCTCTGCCTGATACGCGGAGGAGTGGAACCCGACCGCCAGCATGGCCGCCGGCAACGGATCGATGTTTATGCCGATGACGGACAACCCAAAATACCAAAGGAAGAGCTGCACCAGCAGCGGGGTGCCCCTGATCACGTCCACATAGGCCGTGGCCGGATAGCGGATGAGCCGGGAACGGGAGGACCGTGCCAGCCCCACCAGCATGCCGAGCGCGAACCCAAGCACGATCGCGACCAGGCTGATCAGGACCGTCAGAAGGATGGCGGAGTAGAAAAGGTGGATGTTCTGGGTGATCGGGCTGATGTCCATGCCGAATAGGTAGTCAGCCATCTTGGTTCTTGGCCTCGCTTCTCAAATGAGATAAATAAAGGGTTAAAAGGGAAGGGGTTTGTCCAGTCTACGGGAACCATTTCTGGACTATTATGTCGTATTGGCCAGAATCCTTCAAATCCTGCAGCACCACGTTGACATAGCTGACCAGGTCCGTAGCAGACTGCCTCATGGCGATGCCATAGTACTCATTGGTCACTATGGTGTAGACCACCTTGGCCACGCCGCCAGCAGAGGCGACGTAGGCGTCCGCCACCGGCTTGTCGATGACGACCGCGTCCACGTGGTGGGTGGTGAGTTCTAGGAACGCCGCAGAGGCGAACCCGAAGCGGTGCACGTCGGCCGCGGCCACCAAACCGGTGTCCACCAGGTTGCTGGTGACCCAGATGTCTCCAGTGGTGCCCAGGTTGACCGCGATCTTCTTGCCTTGGAGGTCCGCCGGGGTCTGGATGGTGCTGCCGTTGAGCACGATGATGGCCTGATCGGCCTTAAAGTACGGATTGGAGAAGCTGACAGACTTTTCCCTGTCGGAGGTGATGGTCATGCCCGCCACCGCCATGTCAATGAGCCCGATCTTCACGGAACCAATCAAAAAGCTGAAGTCGAGATCCCTCACTTCCAGCGAAACGCCCAGGGAATCAGCGACCGCCTGTGCGATGTCGATATCGAAGCCTTCCATGTTGTTCGTCGTCCCGTTGATCATCTCAAAAGGCGGGAATCCGGAAGATGTGCCAATGATGAGTTTTTTCCGATCATTGATCTTGTCGATGGCACTCTTTTCTGCCCCCAAACATCCGATGAAGGAGGTCGAGATGAGCGCCACCACCAGAACCACTCCTAAAATCTTAACCGCGCCTGCTTTACCAGTTAACAATTCCTCCCCTCCTGGGAACCCCTCAGTGCACCAAGATAGATATTTACGGATAATAAAGTTGTTCCATTGCGACAATCCAACGTAACCCATAATCAAACAGCAGGCCCGACAAAGCTTCGCCGTGCCTGCGCCCATCCGATCCCACGGATCGTGAAGGGAAGTCTCGGACCAAGCATCCTCCTGGTTCGCTCCATCTTCCAGATCCTGGTCGCAATGATAAGGCGGCTTGAGCGTACCGCCCAAACGCGAAAGTTAGAAATAAGGACGGGGGAATCCAGAGCGGATGGGCATCGCTCAGGTCCAAGCTCTTTGGAGGAAGACAGCTTGGTGATAGGGAACGCCTTGCAATGGCTAAAGGTCAGGCTGCAGGCCATTCCACCGCACCGCAGGCTGCTCACCATCGTGGTCATCGGCATTCTGCTTCTTGGCACCCTCATCGTTCTGGACGAGATGGTCATCCGGGGAGGCCTTATCGACCTGACCGGGCCGATACGGGACGTCCCGCTCTACAGGGAGAGGACGCAGACGGTCCTGGACGGCAAGTGGTTGTACCGGGAGCTGCCGATCGAGTCCCCGCCCCTGATCGTTTATCTGATGCTCCCTCCGCAGATAGCGGGAGGCTCGGACCTCGCCTATGAGGTCTACTTCTCGATGTTCATAATCTTCACGGCCTGCGCCCTGTACCTCGGACTGCGGCGCTGGGATGATTGCAAGGCATTCCAGGTCGGTCTCCTCTTCGTCATCCTGCCATTTGGTTCCGTGGAATGCACCATTGGCATCCAGGATGATTCCATCGCCATCTTCCTTTTCCTGGCCTCCGTGCTTCTCGCCCTCAACGGCAGAACGCGCGCCACCGCCGTTTCGATCGCCGTTGGCGTGTTGACCAAAATGTTCAATGTCCTATTCTACCCCGTCTATCTGCTGAACGCCAAGAGCAAGAGGGAAGCGCTGGTCGACCTTGGCATCATCGCCACCGCCTCCTTTCTGATAGCCCTGCCATTTCTCATAGTGGCCCCGATGGCGTTCCTCTCCTTCCCCTCCTACTACTTCCTGGGGTCCGATGCCCGGCCTACCGGGGGCGTCAGCATCTGGGACTTCCTGTACGCTGGAGGCATCCATATCCCCGGCATGGTGCTCCTGGCCCTCTCGGTGACGGCCATCGCAGGCTCCTTGTACTACGTCCACAAGAGGAAGCTAGGCATACTGGAGGGTTCCCTCCTGGTGTTGATGGCCTTCCTGGTGATCTATGCCCGCTCGGGCGCGGTGTACTTCGCTATTCCGGGGGCTTTGCTGCTGATCTGGGGGGTGGATGATCGGCGGATCGCGCTACGCACTCTGATCGCCTACGTGCCCATCATCGCCAGCACGGCCTTCAGCGCCTCCACCATCAGGGAGGTGCCGGTGATAGACTTCTGGTGGAGCTGGATCGCCGGCTTCGCACTCAGTCTCACTGGCATGCTTCTACTGGTCGACGCCGCTCGCCTGGCGCTGAAGAAAAGGCCTTTCACCTCGCCGCCAAAGAATGCAGGGGAGGCCTGAGGGATGCACATTCTGGTGGTCTCCAAATTCTATCCTCCAGTGATAGGCGGAGTGGAGACCACGGTCTTGGAGCTGTGCGAGAATTATGTCAGGAAAGGGCACGACTGCCGGGTGGTGGTCATGGACCCGGAAAGAGGCGGCATGGAGAAGCTCAACGGCGTGGAAGTGCACCGCTTCCCTGTGGACACGAAAGTGCTGGCTGGACTGAACCGATACATCTTCCGGTACTTGGCCCGGGAGTTGCGGAGTTCGCGCTACGATATCGTGCAGATCCACAACTTTCACATACTGCTTTCTTTTCAAACCGCTTTGTTCTGCAGGCTCAGGGGGGTCCCCTACATCTTCAGCGCTCACTATCACGGCAAGGGGCACACCCCCATTCGCAACCTGCTTTTCAACGCCTACAAAACAGTGGGCAGGCTGGGGCTTTCAGGGAGCGCGAGGGTAACCACGGGTTCGAAGTTCGAGAGGTCCAAGCTGCTGCATGATTTCCGGACCCTGGCGAGCAAATGCGTGGTCATCTCCCCGGGAATACGAGAGCGCCACATGCCCGATCTTGAGAGAAGGAAGGACACCTTGCTCTATGTGGGCAGGTTGATGCGGTACAAGGGGGTCGACCATGTCCTGGATGCGATCCGGTCTTTGAAGGTGGCCGGCAACCTGGTGAGCCTGAGGGTGGTGGGCACTGGTCCCGAGGAAGCCATTCTGAAACAGCGAGCGTCGGACCTTGGATTGACGGAACAGATCACCTGGCTCGGAGATGTATCGGATCAGGACCTCACCAAAGAGTATGCCACCGCTTCCTGCCTGATCCTGCTCTCGGCGGCGGAGGCCTATGGCCTGGTGGTGGCGGAAGCGCTCTCCTGCGGCGCTCCTTGCATCGTGGCGGACATGGAGGCGTTGAGCGAATTCCTGCAAGAGCCAGGATGCTTTCGGGTCGCCTATCCGCCCGAACCTGAAAAGGTGGCCGGGACCATCCTCCGGGTGCTGAGGTCGCCTTCCATCAAGATCGGTCCCTTCAGCGACAAGATCACGACCTGGCCTCGCGCCGCGGACAAGTACCTTGAGCTGTTCGATCTGGTGGTCAGGGAAAGTGGATCATCCAAAAAAGGACCTAAAAGCGATAGCCAATCTGAAACCCCAGCTCCTTGATGACGGAGACGAGCAGGTAGCGATGCACCAAGGCATCGAGCATGCCGCTCGCCTTCGACTTTGATTTATGGAATGAATCGGTCGGCATCGCGTCGCGATAAGCCCTGGTGTTCCGGCCGATGCGCTTGTGGTGCTTGAAGAGCTCTCGAGCGCTCGCTTCCTCCTGGTGCCACACGGCTCCCGGAACAATGACCACGTCATAACTGAACCCCCTGACCTTTGAATAGACCAGCGAGTCCTCGTAGCTGTTCATGGTCGGTATCATCTCCGCAGGTATCTCCGCATAGGCCTTCTCCAGCAATTCCCTTCGGAAGAAGCGCGGGTAGACGTTGTACGATGCGCCGCCGCGCCCCGCTTCGCTCTCGAAGAAGACCCTTTGCCGGTCCAGCCGCCTCTGTACCCAGTTGGACGGCCTGTACGACCGCTCACCGAGCACCACCATGGCGTGCTGATCCAGTGCCTCGGCACATCTCGCCAGCGCACGAGGTTGCAGGACCTGATCGGCATCGATGTGCATTATCCGTTGGCCAGTAGCGGCCTTCAGGCCTTCCACCCTAGCCCCGAGCAGCTTTCCTGGATAGTCTATGACCTTGGCACCATATTCCTGGGCGATCTGCCTGGTGCGGTCCTCCGAAAAAGAATCGACCACCAGCACTTCCACTTGTTCATAGTCCTGCTCCTGAATCGAACGCAGCGCCGTTCCAATGTGCGCCTCCTCATTGAGCGAGGGGATGATTATCGATATCAGTTCTCGGCCCATCGCGAACCAGGATTCATGTAATCCCGCTCGATTAGATAGCGGTATCGGTCATCGAAGGCCAGGTCAAGTAACGGGACCGCACCAAGGATGACGGCATCGATGGAATGCCGACCGGGATCATCCTACTGCTTCGCCTGCCCGTCCTTCCTGTGGAACTCGTTGGCGATGTAGCGCAGCATTCCGGCCAAATTGACCACCTCAAGGAAGTAGCGGATGTCCTCCCTGCGGAGCTCGTGCGCAAGATAGAGGACAAGTTCGAAGATCAGATACGCCAGGACGGTGTAGATGACCAGGTCCACCATGTGCACCACCGGGAAGTTCGTCGTCAAGAAAGCCAGCACCAGTCCGGTGGCCAGGCCCGCCATTATGTGCAGCAGCATGCGGGGATTGGGGTTGGTTCCCGTCAGCACCCTCACCATGATCCTGGTCACGCTCATAGTTATGAACGAGGTCAGGGCGGCGGCGATGGCCGCCCCCACGAACGAGAGCCCCAGTCCCTTCACCCCCCACAGGGTGGTCGGGATGAAGAAAAGCATCAATACCAGAAAGACGCTGAAATCGAGAATGGTGATGCGCGCATTGATGCCAGGCCGGTTGATGGCCAGGATGGAGGCCAGGTAAGCCTGGTTGAGGATTATCACCAGGGTGGCGATGGACAGGTAGCGCAGCGATTCGCCGGCGTCGCTGTAGCTGGGCCCGAAAAGGAACACGCACAGTTCAGTGGGGAAAAGGATGATCACGATCACCAATGGCATCACCAGGAATGAGGTGAAGCGTTCCGCTTGGCGCGCGATCCTGCGGATCTCGGCCGAATCCCCTTGCGCGTGATGGCGGGAAAAGGCGGGGAAGAGATTCAGGGATATGGCCAGGCCGACCGCCCCCAGCCCGCAGAGAAGGTACTTTCCGGCGGCGTAGAGACCGACATCGGTCGGGTTCCCGATGGCGCCTATGAGCAGCTTATCCATGTTATTGCCCAGAGTCTCCATGATGGTGATCAGGGCCACCGGGGCGGCGAAGGCCAGGTAGGTACGATACATGGTCGGCCGCTTCCATTTGATGCGCTCACGCTTGAGCAGCAGAAGGCCGACGATGAGGACGGCGCTCGAGCCCACGATGTAGGTCAGGGCCAGCTCTACGATGTTCCCCCCGCCTAATGAAAGAATGATTATCAGGGGTATCCTGGCCAAGGGGTCGAGCAGGTTGACAAGATAGGCCTTGGCCATCTCCGTCTTCGCGTTGAAGGTGAGGATGGCGATGCTGACCATGTCGTACATGACCTGGTAGACCAGGAAGATTAGGATGAGGTCGAAGCTCTCTTGGTTGATGTAATGGCCAAGGAGGGTGCCCCAGACATAGGTGGCGAACAGGACGGTGAAAGCCATTATGGCAGTCAGGGACAGCTTCACCACCGCGAAGGTGCTGACGCAGTCAGCCAGATCACGGCCCTCCGATATACGTTTGATGTGGGCCGTGTTGAAACCGAGATTGGCCAGGGCATCAAAAGTGGCCACAAAGGACAGCGCCCAGGTTATGGTCCCGTAGACCTGCAGATCGAAATAGTGGGTTATAAAAAGCATTCCCACTAGTTGCAGGGCAAAGGTTGCCACCAGCGACGTGAAAACCAGCAACGATTTTCGACCGAGCACGGTCCTCCAGCAGGTAGGTCCATGGAACTTATATAACCTTATACAATTGGAGAAATTCGGGCTGCCTGCGACAAGTTATATTGAATGAAGAAGGGATGCCCCCTTGCCAATGATAATCGTTAGGGTGCGCGGTAGGCTCGGGAACCAGCTGTTCCAGTATGCAGCGGGAAGATGCCTGGCCCTGGAGAGGGGAACGGACCTCTACCTGGACCTGCTGCACTTCAAGCACAAGACCTATGACTGCCATCTGGGCATTTTTCAGACGCGGTTCGAGGTGGCCTCACCGCTGCGCATCGGTCCGCTGATCCTGACCGAGAACATGATGGTCGTGATGGAACCCGCTCTGCGATTGGCTCCCCTCATGCGCCTGAACCACAGGCTGGTCGATGGGCTTCTTCAGAACGCGCCTCACCTGAACCCTAGAAGACGTAGGGTGAATGAGGACCGGACCATCATCGGATATGATGCAAAGGCGTGGCGGGAAATAGACCCCTGGCGGGGCGACCTCTACCTTGACGGGTTCTGGCAGAGCGAGCGCTGCTTCGCGAAGCACGCCGATGCCATGCGAGAGGACCTTAGGTTGAGAGGCCCCCTGAGGGACAAGGTGATCAAGATGCGCTCGACCCTGCAAGGAGGCGATTCGGTCAGCGTGCACATTAGGCGCGGGGATTATGCCTCGCAGACCGGGGTCACCAATACCTTGGGTTGCTGCGGCGTGGATTATTATGCTCGCGCAGCGGCCAGAGCTAAGACGGAGCTCGGCCATCCGCGCTTTTTCGTGTTCTCAGATGACATCGAATGGACGAAGCACAACCTGGATTTCGAAGCCCCCACCACCTACGTGAGCGGTGAGTTCGCTGATTTCGAGGAGATGCACCTGATGTCCGCATGCCAGGGGCACATCATCGCCAACAGCACTTTCTCTTGGTGGGCAGCCTGGCTTGATGAGAAGGAGGACAAATTCGTGATCGGCCCAGAGCGTTGGGCCGTGAGCGAGAAGCTGACCGCCTTGGACAATTTCCCTTCCGCATGGATCAAGGTCTGAGGCCAGCATAAACTGCAGACCGCTGGCAAGGGGCAGGGTGTATATATTGGCGTAGGGATACCGATAGAGAATGAACCGCAAGGGCGAGGTCATCAGGGGAAAGGCACCGCTGCGCATCAGCTTGGCCGGCGGGGGCACGGACGTTCCTCCGTACTGCGAGGAGCGGGGAGGGGCCGTGCTCTCCTCTACCATCGACATGTACGCGTTCTGCACCGTGTCGCCTCGAGAGGACAAAGAGATCAAGATCCGTTCCCTCGACTTCGAGCGAGATGAGAGCTGGGAGGCGAACGGAAGGTACTTCAATTACGATGGCAACTTGGACCTGATCAAGGCGGTGCTCAATCACTTCGAGGTCAAGCAGGGTTTCGACATGTTCCTGCATTGCGATGCCCCGCCCGGCTCTGGCCTCGGGGGTTCGTCCACCGTGATAGTCTCCATCATCGGCGCGGTGGCCGAATGGCTGAACGAGCCGATGTCCCAATACGACATCGCGCGGCTCGCCTACGTCCTGGAGCGGGAGGAGCTTGGGCTCCTGGGGGGAAAGCAGGACCAGTATTCCGCCGTGTTCGGGGGCTTCAATTTCATGGAGTTCAAGAAGGACGACACCATCGTCACCCCGCTCCGCATCAAGGGCGACATTCTGAACGAGCTGCACTACCACATGCTGCTTTGTTATACGGGCAAGACCAGGGACTCGGCCAACATCATCGAGAGCCAAAAGAAAGGATACAAGCGCGGGGAGAGGCAGGTGGTCGAGGCACTGGACAACGCCAAACGCATCGCGGGCGAGACGAAGGAGGCCTTGATGAAAGGCGAGGTGGTGCGCATCGGGCACCTGCTGAACGAATCGTGGGGGCACAAGAAGCAGTTCACGGTCAAGGTCACGAACGAGCGCATCGATACCATCTATGATACGGCCATGAGGAACGGGGCCATCGGCGGCAAGATATCGGGGGCCGGCGGAGGCGGATACATGTTCTTCCTGTGCGAGTACGACCAGAAGCATATGGTGGCCAAGGAACTGAGAAAGCTGGGCGTGGAGATGGTGAACTTCAACTTCGAAAAGCATGGGCTCCAGACCTGGAGGTATCGGCCTTGACCTTCTTCATCTCGGAGGAACTGAAGGAGAGCGCTTCCGTGATCGCCGGGATCGACAGCAAGCAGGTGGAGGACATCGCCCGGGCTTTGACCAGGGTCTTCCGCGCAAAAGGCAAAGTGGTCCTCTTTGGGAACGGAGGCAGCGCGGCCGACGCACAGCACATCGCGGCGGAGTTCTCGGGAAGGTACCTGATGGACCGATCTCCTTTGAACGGCCTTGCCTTGACGAATCTGTCGGCTTTGACGGCCATTGGAAACGATTACTCCTACGACCAGGTGTTCGAGAGGCAGGTGGAGGGCTGCGTCAGCCCCGGGGACGCGGTAATAGGCATATCAACCTCTGGCAACTCGAGGAACGTGCTTCTCGGGATCGAGAAGGCGAAGAAGTTGGGAGCCATCACCATCGGCTTCTCCGGGCCCTCAGGGAAGCTGAGGGAGGAGGTCGATCTGACCCTAGTGATCCCCAGCAAGCGCACTCCGCGCATCCAGGAGGGATATCTGGCCGCCGGGCACGTCATTTGCGGGCTGGTGGAGAAGGGCATTTTTGGCAGGAAGGCGGTCTTCATTGATCGGGACGACACCATCGCCAAGGACGTCCCCTACTGCAGCCGATCGGAGGACCTCAAGCTCTTCAAAGGGGTCGGCCAAGCAATAAAGCGGCTGAACGAGGCGGGCTTCCTGGTCATCATCATCACCAACCAATCGGGAGTGGCAAGGGGCTATTTTGATGAGGCTACCTTGCACCGCATTCACGCCAAGATGAGGAAGGATCTGGCCCAGGAAGGGGCGAAGGTGGATGGCATCTACTACTGTCCCCACCTACCCGATTCGGGATGCAGCTGCCGGAAACCGGGCCCTGGGCTGGTGCAAGAGGCATTGCACGACTTCGAGATCGACCTCTTGGGTTCGTATTTCATCGGGGACAGCGAGCATGATGTAGAACTGGGGCGGAGGATCGGCGCCAGGGCGTTCCGTGTAGACTCTCGCCACCCATTCCCTGAGGTCGTGGAAAAACTCCTCGAAGGGGAATGAGCGGGATCATTTCTCAGCCTGATCGAGGTCCTTGCTGGAAGCCACCGGTAGCCAGACCGCCTTGTCTCCTCTGTCCAAGGCCACGTAGAGTCGGGCGTAGATCCGGGCCCCATACTCCAAGCCTATGGCGACTGTCATCTTGCCCAAGTGTCTGCGGTTCTCCTTAGCGAAACCCGTGAGCGCGGAGAGCAGTGTTTTCGTGTCCCAGGTGGGAAGCGAGTAATTGTGCCAGCGTTTCAGGTACATCTCGCCGATGTCCACCCTGGTGCGCTGCTTGAAATAGTCACCGATGTGCATTGGACCTTTGTTGAAAACGATGGCCTCGGGGGCGTAAGCCGTGCAGTATCCCCTTCTTTCCAGCTCCATGCGCATGGTATCTTCATCGGATTGGGTGCCCGCGGGCAACTGGATGCCGAGGTTGCGGAAGGCCACCAATTCCCCCGTTTTTGGGTATAGCAGCGAGACGCGATGGTGCATATCCCATAGCATATGAACCGCGAACCCGGTGAAGGTCTCCTTGGAATTGACCGGCACAGGATGGCCGCCTGCCATGCCCACCTTCTCGTCCAGGAAGGGATCGAGCAGTTTTTGCAAGGCCCCGGTCCCAAGGCGATTATCGGCATTGGCCAAGACCAGGATTTCGCCCTGCGCTTGGGAGATGAAAAAGTTGACCGCCGAGTTCTTTCCCTCTCTTCGCTCTTGCCTCAACAGACGAACCCTGCTATCGGTGGAGGCGAACTCGTTCACGAAGCGGTCCGTTCCGTCCGTGCTTCCACTGGAAACTATGAATATCTCTCCGAGGACGAAACCATCCAGACGCTGCGAAACCAGTGATTCCAGGCAGGCAAGGATGTTCTTCTCTTCGTTGTAGGCGCAGACGCCGACGGACGCTCTGAGCATTCCTTCTCGAGACATAAACGCCCTAGCCTATTTTAACCTGATATCCGGGCAGGGAAAGAATAACGGCGTCTGGAGGAGCGCCCGCAACATCTGGAGGATTCTTGCGCAATTCTTCAACCCCGGAAGGAATATATACTTTCAAACGATTTTTGTTCCGAAGTGGGTTATGGCTCGGAAGGGAGATGACTATTCTAGATTGTCAATAGTCCTACCTACTCTAAATGAAGTAGGTAACGTAACCCGCATGGTAACTGAACTTTTCCGCCTTTATCCGGGTGCAGCGGTCATCATCATCGATGACGGGTCCAAGGATGGCACTATGGAGGCCATCCAAGGCATGCAGGGCACCTATTCTGAACTGGTCCTCATCGAGCGCGGGGCAAAGAAAGGGCTCACCGGTGCAATCATGGAGGGCATGGTCGCTGCCAAGACCGAATACCTTGTGGTCATGGACGCCGATTTCCAGCATCCGCCCGCGAGCGTCGCCGATGTCTATGCCCAGCTCGAGGACGGGGCGGATATGGTGGTCGGCTGCCGCCATGCCAAGGGGCCCTTGAAGTTCTCGCGAAGGCTGGCCTCATCCGGCGCGCATAAATTGGCCGCCACCTATCTATGGTTCCGCAGGCAACCTCGCGCCAAGGACCTTATGAGCGGTTTCTATGGTTGCCGCACCGCGCTTGCCCGAGAGATAGTGGTAGGCAAGGGCGAGAAGTTCGAAAGGCGCGGGTTCAAGGTCCTGTTCGACCTGTTGAAGAACTGCGGTCGGGATGTGGACCTCAGGGAAGTGGGGTTCCAGTTCGGGGACCGCTTCAGTGGCAAGTCCAAGCTCAACTCCGACATCATCATCTCGGTCATGAAGCAATGCGGGCTCGGAGGCAAGGTCGCTGGATACTCGGTGGAATTCTTCCTCGTGACCCGGGCGGGGCGCATGGTCGGGATCTTGATAGTCTTCGCCATCCTTGGGATCGCCCTGATGATGACCGGCGGCAAGCCGGGAACGCCTTGAGCCTCTCGCAATGAGGATTCTCCGTTCGTGGATGAATGCAAGCCTTTTTACGCATTAGGCTACAATGAATCCGATGATGACGACCAAGCAGTTCAATGTGTACGTGCAGAACAAGCCTGGCGAGGTCGCCAGACTTGCTGAGGCCTTGGCCAAGAACGCCGTGAACATCCGGGGCATCTCCACCGACTTGGGGGGCGAGTGCCCGATGATCCACGTCATAACGGATGATGAAGCGAGCGCGCGACGAGTGCTGGGCAGCAACGGCATGGAGTTCGAGGAGAAGGAAGTCCTGATAATATCCATGTCCGACAAGCCAGGGGAATTGGCCAAACTGACCAGGAAGCTCGCCCGGGCCGGCATCAATGTGGACAGCCTGTACATCCTTGCTTCCAAGACCAACGATGTTCAGGTGGCCATCGGGGTGGACCAGAGGGACAAGGCCCAGGAAATGCTCTTCAAGTAGTTCCCTTTTACCCTTTTCCATTCTCCTGGAACGAAACGATGATAATGGAGCCCACGATTAGCGCTCCCCCCACAGCCGTGGCTATAGTGGGCATCTCTGCCAAGATGGCGAAGGCGAAGAACATCGCGAACACGATCTCCAGCAACAGGATGATGGAGGAGTCGGTGGCGCCCTTGCCCTTGAGGCCGTACAAGTACAGCAGGAAAGCGAAGGCCGTGCCGAAGACGCCCAAATAAATGGCCATGCTCATGCCGGTGGCGGTGAGCGTATAGTTCCTGCTGAAGGCTATGGTCAAGGGCAACGAGCAAATGGCCGTGGCCATGATCACTCCGGTGGCTGTGAGGTAAGCGTCCTTGTGCCTGTCCACCGTTTTCTTCTGATAGACGATGTAGAAGGCCCATACCACCCCCGCCAGGAAGACGATGAGGTTGCCCGTGAAGGTCCCGCCGAACATCTGAGAAAGGTCCCCCTCGGTGGCCACGATGGCCACGCCGATGAGGCCGATCAGCATACCCATGATCGTCTTGGGCCTCAACTGCTCCTTGAGCACCACGGAGGCGATGAGAGCCACAAAGACCACGTTTATGTCGACGAGCAGAACAGAGTTGGTGGCGCTGGTCTGCGTCATGCCGACATTCTGCAAGGCCAGGCCGATGGCGTTGAGGAGGCCGATGCCCCATATCATCTTGTCCTTGAGGATGGAAAGATCGAACGACCCGACCAGGACGGCCACGATGACCAGCACCTCTGCGCCTATGGTGAAGCGGATGAAGGCGAAGAAGAGGGGGTCAGCCTGCTCCACCCCCAGCTTGGTGGCCACAAAAGAGGTACCCCAAACAAAGCTGGCCAGTATGAGCATCTGCTCGTACCGATCGATCTTCAAACGCATGGGTTCGGATACCTGATGCACATATTTTAGGGGAACGGTCGGACGATCACTCTATGGTCCTGTCCTCCAGGACCGACAGGTCAGGCACTTCCGCCAGATCACCCAGGACGCAATTGCGCAATTGGGACTTCTTGCCGATACGGCATCCCTGCCCGATGATGCAGCCTTCTAACACCGCATTGTTGCCGATCAGCGAGCCGTCAAGTATCAATGAGTCCTTGACCCAGGTCCCCTCCTCCAGCTTGCAGCCTGCACCGATGGCGCTCGATTCCACGACCGCGCAGCGTCCCAGTTCCACCCCGTCCCCGATGTACGTTGGGCCGATGATGGTGGCCTCTCGACCTTTGAATTGCCCGGCGACTATTCTTCCCTCCGAGCGCACGCCCGGCACGCTGATCTCTTGCCCCCTGCGCTCCGCCATGCGGATGTTGGCGTCCAGCAGGTCCTTTGGCCTCCCGATGTCCTTCCAAAGCCCGTTCAGCCTCGAACCGTAGAGAGGAAAGCCTGCTTCCAGCAGCTTTGGGAAAAGGTTCTTGGAGAAATCGAACTTGGTGTTCTCTGGAACGTAGGCGAAAGCCTCCCTTTCGATCACGTACAATCCAGCGTTGATTAGATTCGAAAAGACCTCGTGCGGGGCGGGCTTCTCCTTGAAACGCGTTATGCGTCCTCGCTCGTCCAAACCTACAATGCCGAACTCGGTGGGTTTTTCGACCTCGGTCAGGGCGATAGTGACCATGGCCTCGTTCTCCTGGTGAGTGCGGATGACCGCCTCCAAATCGATGTCCATGATGTTGTCCCCCATGACCACCACGAAGGTCTGGTCGAGCTTCTGCTCGAGTAGCTTCACAGCTCCCGCGGTGCCCATGGGCTGCTCCTCGAAGGCGAATGTCAGGTCGATGCCCATCTCCTTACCGTCGCCCAACGCCCGCACCACGTCCATCGACTTGTAGGCGCAGGCCATGTAGACCTGGGTAATGCCCCCGGCGGCCAGAGAACGGAGGATGTACTCCACGCAGGGCCTTCCCAAGACCGGCAGCAGGGGCTTGGGGCGATTATTGGTCAGTGGCCGCAGACGGGTGCCTTCACCCCCGGCCAGGACCACCGCTTGCGACACCCGGTTGCGCATAATACACCCGAGTCGGAATCCTGGCCGCGATATTTAACGATATTCAATCGAAGAGACGAGCCACGTTATCATTGCGCTTGGCCCCGATTGCCTTGGCCACTGGCTCGCACTTGGCCCGCAACAGATAGGCTATCGGCCAGACGTCCTCGTCCGAGAGCGACTCAAAGTTGGCCATGCCCTTGGCAACGATGAAGTCAGCGCCATTCACCGCATCCTTCAACTCCTTTCCCGCCCGCTTCAGGTCGATGCCCACCGCGAACATCTGGGTGGAGATCAGGCCATCAAAGCAGGTGTCCAGTTCGGCCCGTTTGGCATCCTCCAGCGTAACGTCCGTGAGGATCGGCTGCCCTTTGTAGACGCCGGTCACCTCCGGACCCAAGGCCTTGATCTCGCGGACCAACAGGCGATCGAAGATGGATTCCCCGCAGTTGTCCAGCATATATAGGACCCGTTTGGCCCGGCTCAGATGTTCCCGGATGCGAGGCAGATCATCGACCCCTAGCCCTTCTGCCACGATCGAATCGAACCTGCGGGTCAGGTCCTCGGGCGTCTCGAAACCGACCTCGATCCCGAAGTCCAGGACGTTCCCCGCGATGGTGCACAGGACCGCCGCCTGCAGCTTGTCCTTAGCGGAATCGACGAAGGCCTTCGCCCGCGGAAAGATCTCCTCCGCCACCGCATCGCTGCGGCGCTTGAGATCGGCGTACGGATCGCTGGAGTTGGCGATTTTGTAGGCGCGCGCGTGCACCTCGGTGGCCAGCGCGGCCGAGTTCCGTCCCTTGGGATATTCCCTTGCCAGTATCTCCAGGCTGGCCGCCATGGCCTCCTTGCTTTTCTCTGGAGCTACAAGCTTCATCTCGTACAGCACGCGGTTCAGCAGACAGGGCACGCAATCCGGGGCAAAGCGCATGCTGTCGGGAGCGACGAAGAGCAAATTAACGCTTCGCTCATCTCCCTGGCCCAGGCGCACTAAGAACCTTTATACATGGACCAGGCGCTTTTGCCGTGGGAACGAGCATGACCGAGATGATCACCTTGCGCGTGGCTAGGGCGCAGAACCAGTCGGAGGTAGGGTTTGGCAGGGCGCGCGTGGACGCCAAAACGCGCAAGGACCTGGCCGTGGAGGTCGGGGACGTCATCGAGATCATCGGGAAGCGCAGCACCGCGGCCAAGGTGTTCCGGGCGGCGCAGGAGGATGAGAACAAGGGCATCATCCGCATCGACGGCATGATCCGCTCCAACGCTGGCGTTTCCATAGGAGAGAAGGTGGCCGTGAAGAAGGGAGATCCGCAGCCGGCCCTCAAGGTCACGGTCGCGCCGAAGATCCCGCAGGGCAAGCAGCTGCGCTT
>Ga0315279_10003829_pt1 | contig 20643 bp, 17 predicted proteins | sample YL17G06_20_MG_FD_203694 | JGI IMG/M metagenome (GOLD analysis project Ga0315279, IMG submission 203694) | Sediment microbial communities from Yellowstone Lake, YNP, Wyoming, USA - YL17G06_20 | ecosystem: Environmental > Aquatic > Freshwater > Lake > Sediment | place: USA: Wyoming | collected... | reverse complement strand
ACCGTTGCCAGTGACGCATGTCTGGGTAGAGACACTTGGACATCACAAGGTCTACACCGCTTTAGTGTATTGCTTACACTTACGCGGGTAGCACTCCAACAGCGACCCTTTGCTGGTCGCAAATGCGCGGGGTTAGGCGGCTTTTGAGTTATGAGAATGCTCACCGTCTGTATGCACACTTCCCCTTGTGCAAAACCGCTCTCCACTTCACAGCTCACGCTACTTCTATTTCAAGAAAGAGGCAAGGTGAGCGAGAGATTCGCGCCCCTCTTGCTCGAAGCCGTAGAAAGCATGGTCATGTCCCCAGAGAATTGCACCCAGGGCGTATTCAGCATGAGCCACAAGGAGCTGTTGATCTTCTGTGGGGGTAAGCGAACGTCCGTATCCTTCGAAGAAGGCATCGACCAAATCAGGGCGACGGATCCAAGACCAATCTGGATCTCTGCTGAAATCAGCAACGCGCACATCCCAATAGGCAAACTCAAAGTCTATAACACCTGCCCAGGTTCCCTCCTTGCTGATGAGCCAATTGGCAGCGCAATAGTCTCTATGACAGGGAAGCGGACGTTCGCCTTCAAACGCTGGTATCAGGTCGTAAGCAGCCTGGATGGTAGCCAACTCATCATCATTGATGTATCCAGCATGAATTGCACGTTCTATCTGACTTTTGAACCTCTTGGAAACGTATTCCCTGGCATTCTGAGGAAACGCCTCGGCACATGTTCCATCGCGTAAACATGGGCCAAAGCACTCGCCTGGCCCCAAATCGTGGAGAGCTACTAGTGCCGCGCCAGCTGCTCGCCAGATAGCACGCTCCTGGGAAGGAGGCAACCGCGTATTCTCCACGATCTGTCCGGGCAGTTCCCTGACAATAAGGGCTAGTGGCGCTTCGTCGCGCACGGCAAGTAGCCTTGGGGCAAAGTCGCCAAATGCGCAAGCCCAGCGCTCATAGGCGTGAACTTCATTATGCCAGTGAGACCGGCTTTGGTGGACTTTGAGATAGCAAAATCCAATCGGGGCATGGAGACGACAGGTTGACGATTCATGGCCGCCGTGAGTTTTACTGTAGTCAGACATCACCTCGACCGGCCCCAAAACTGAGGTGCACCAGTCAAGTGCTTCATCCATTTCGGTTTTGGGTACTGTTTTCATTTGATCACTGTAGTATCAGAAGCCGCCCAACGGGGCGGCGGATAAGCCGCAGGTTCGCCGTCCTAATGCCCAGAGCCGGCGTCAGCCTGTTACAGTATAATGATAAGCGACCCTATTTCTTCTGTTAGCCTGTCGGCGAAAGACCTGGGGAACAAGGACTCGGCATCAGCCGCCCTGCGAGGGCCACGCGCGGACCGTCCCCCCAGGCTCGCGGGGAATCACCGTCAAAAGCGTGCCGCGCCGCGAGCGCTCTAACAGGCACACAGCAACCCGCGTCCGACGACAGGCCGCGACGAGCCGCTGGGAGGTGACCATGAAAGTATATCTCGGAATAGACTGGAGTCAAGCCAAACATGATGCGTGCTTTGTGAATGAAGTGGGCGGGATCGTCACTCGCCTCACGCTGGCGCACACGCCAGGGGGCTTTGCCCAATTGGACGCGACGCGCCAGAAAATGGGTGTGGCCGCCGACGAGAGCTGGGTGGGAGTGGAAACGGCGCACAATTTGCTGATCGATTTTCTGTGGGCGCGGGGCTACACCCAAGTGTACATAGTGCCTCCACGCGCGGTGAACAGCGCGCGGCCCCGCTATACCCAGAGCGAAGCGCACACGGATCGGAGCGACGCGTACGTGATCGCTGACTTGGTGCGGACCGACCAGCAGCGCTGGACGCCGTGGCATCCGCCCAGTCCGCTGATCTGGCAATTGCGCGCCAAGATCAGCCTGGTGCTGTACCTGACGCAGAACATGACGCGGGTCTCCAATCGGCTGCGGGCCGTCTTGTTGCGATATTATCCGGCGGCGCTGCATACGTTCCAGACCGGCTTGCCGCCCCTGGCGGCGCAGTTGGTCTTGAACTACCCGACGCCCGCCGACGTAGCCGGATTGTCATGGGACGCCTTTGAGCGGTTTGCGCGTGGGCAGGGCTATCGGCGCACGATTCAGGAGTTGCGGGGGTGCTATGCTCGGCTGCAAGAGCCGCAGCCCGTTGCCGATCCGGTGGCGGTCGTGGCGTATCCGGGCGAAGCCGAGTTGCTGGCGCAGCAGTACCTGAGGCTGACGCAGAGCAAGCTCGCCGAACTGAAAGCGATGCAGGCGATCTTCGTGCAACACCCCGATGCGGCACTGTTCGAGTCCCTGCCCGCCACGGGCGAAGTGATTGCGCCCGGCTTGCTTGCCAAGTTCGGAGACGACCGGGATCGCTTTCCGACGTTGGCAAGTGTGCAATGCCTGGCAGGGACGTGCCCGGTGACGGAGGCGAGCGGTAAGCGGCGCGTCGTCCATTTTCGTCGGGCGTGCGACCACGAGTTTCGCTGGCTGGTGCAGGAATGGGCGCGGTGCAGCCGCTCGGAATCTACCTGGGCGGCGACGTATTTGGAGCAAGTGCGCCCCCACTGCGACTCGGACAACGAAGCCTACCGGCGGCTAGCCAATCGCTGGTTGGCCGTCGCGTGGAAGATGTGGCACACTCGGCAACCGTACGACGAGGCGTATCATCTGGAGCATCATGCTCATCGAAGCCAGCCACGTGTTTAGTTGTTAAGGAAGTCGAAGCGGCTCGCGTGCAAGGCAGGGGCGAGAGGGTCAGCTGGAAGCCTAGTCACGCAGACCGCGGGTTGAAAAGTCGGATTTCAACACCGTTACCCTCATGCGCTTATGCCACATCCATTCGGCAAATTGGGTATTGACAAAGCGTGTCCGCGCGCGGTCATAGCAAGGCATCCTGCGTTAACCAGAACGACAAACAGACAAGTCACCACTGAATTCGGCGCGCGTAGCGCGTCGGCTGCACGCCCTGGTTAGGCCGCGTTGTGAAAAAGGTGAGACCCGGATGATACAATGCATTCAGTCAACGTTTCAATCTCGACGTTACTGAGTCTATTAACCAGCCTCTAGGCTGGCCTGGTATAAGTGTAAAGGCACAAATGTAGGTTTCTGGTGGCCGATTATCCATATAGTAATAGGTCACTTCGGCTTCAACCGCAGGCGGGTTCGCCGATATTGTCTTTGAGCTGATGACTACAACACTTCGATAACTTTGCATTCTTTCCTTGAACTTGGAAAACCGTTGAGCGTCGTTTAGTAATGGGTCTGCTGCTTCTTTGGCTTTATCGGAAATCATTGCCCATGCTGTTGCTGCATCTTTGTTGCTGTAAGCTGCGTAATAGGCTTTGATGATTCCGCTTGGTTCAGTATTGGACGGCGCGGGGGCAGTTGGTTGTACAACGTCTATTACTACGCCGGAGGGCAACTGGATTCTGGCAATGCCATACCCCAATGCTAGGAGTATGATGAAGACTATCAATACAACCGCAGGCCAGCCTAATTTGTTTTCGCCCATCGTTTGTTCTCCTTTAGCGCGATTGCGAATCTGTTGCCAACAGTGGCTGCAATGAGCGGCCTAACGGCAACAGTGTCAGCCGCGCGCGGGCCAGGCCGACGGCGCTACGTTAACCAGAACGATACACAGGCCAAGCGCCACTCGTGAGCCCGCGCGTAGCGCGTCGGCTGCACGCCGTGGTTAGCCCGCGTTTTCTCTTGTGCTCCAGTCATATGAAGGCTCGTTGAAAACCGGATCATAAATGGCGAACTCCTTCACATCGCTATCGACTTCGATTCTTCGCGTTTCACCTGCAACTGAGTATTCAACACCTAGCCTCAGCCGATATATACCTTGAGATAATGCTTTTATCAGAACGCGAAACGCTTCCATTTCTCCGTGAGACAACTTCAGGTAATCGAAGTTCTTTGACATCAGGACACAATCATACCGCCCGATCCTTGGCTCAACATCACAGGCATACTCGCGGTACGTCATTGCCCCACCGTAATCGCCTGCCCATACCCCTAACACTTCGACATCTACAAATTTGAGCACATCAATGTACAGCCGAAGAATTCTGAGATCATAATCGTTGGGGTTGGTCATATCAAACGTGATATACGCGGCGTCTACCGGAAACGCCCCAACACCGTCGACCTTTTGTCCTGAGTTCGTATCGATAGCATCAAGAACATAGTGGGACATATCTGAAATGTAGCTGATAATTGGCGGCTGACCGTTTGTCACATACAAATTGGTGCGTGGCTGCGGTCTGCTCCGAAGCTCATCTATCTTCTCGTGGAGAAGTGAACGATAGTGCTTGACTTCGTTTGGAGTCCAGCCCCTGCTTTGGCTAGGACGAGAATCATACTCATCATGGTGTGCCAAACAGAGGAACGCAAGATTATCAACGTCGTTGTTACCATGATTGTGATCTAGGTGAGCAATTTGGCCCCGCTTGCATTCTGTATCACCATTCAGGCCAAAGCAAATGCAACACCTGTGCCCGCTACGTACCAAAACCTCTTGTTTGACGGTGCGTTGGCCCATGTTGCTCTCTCTAAAGAATATGCGTTGTGTGAACTAGGCAGCGGGCTAACGGCCTGGGCGTCAGCCGCGCTCAAGGCGTGCTGACCAACCGAGGCGACAACCACGCTCAGTATCTCCCATTGAAAAGCGCGCGTGTCGGCGTCGGCTGGAGGCCGGGGTTAGGCGGGTACAACCACATTTTACGGCTGTTCGTTCAAGATGACTGGGCGCAGGCTAAATCTTGTTGAGATATCCGATGAGTATCGGCAAATAGGGTAACACATATTCAGCCAATCCGAGTGCCCTTTCCCCGAACTGTATAGTGCCTTCAACGTCTCCAAGAAAGCTAAGGCCGGCAAGAAGTCGACGCATTAGAGATTTGTCTGGGGTATCTTTCTTTACTTCTTGCTGGAGTTCTTTGGCTAACCTCACATACAGCGCTAACTCGTCCAAATTCAATTCTGTCTTTATTGCTTGAACCAAATCCTCCACAGTTTTACAAATCACATCTCGTATGTCGTCCGATGGAGTATTCTGGATGACTTGTTGCACGCTTGAATTCACTGCAGTTGCGAAAGCCTGTATTTGGGAGCTTTCAATCGGCCCCTGGAAAATCGCTCCAATCTGGATGCTGGGGGATGGGTTCGTACTCCGTTCGTAAAACTCGATGCCCATGCCGGTTAGCCATCGGGGTGCACCGAGTCCCCCCTTTGTCCCATCAATGTATCTTTGCTGCATAAGGAACTGGTCAGCAGCCCAATAGTCGTCGGCTGTAAGGCCGGTGGCCTCAAGTATCTGGCTTGCTGAAATGCTATTGCCTGCCATTGCCTTTGCTTTGATTAGTTCACCTAAAATCTCAATGGCATTTTTGAAAATGTTTGTCTGTGTTGTCATCAAAGAACCTCTTTGCAAGACTGGATTCCCCGCCTAACGACAGACGCTTCAGCCGCGCTCAAGGCACGCCGACCAACCGTGACGAAGACCACGCCAAATACTTCTCGTTAAGAGGTGCGAGTGTCGGCGTCGGCTGGAAGCGTGAGTTAGGCCGCCTTGAGAATTTCTTTGAGTGTTAGCATGCCGAAAGAGTCTTGCGTAAATATTCAGCGATAATGTTGCACGACGATTTTGCTGACCACGAGGCTAATCCTACAAATGCTGCCATAAGACCCCAGTAGATGGAGAGAAACAATAAGTCTCCCCACCAAGTCACATCGCTCGATAGCAACCTGGAAATCACTCCACACAGACCAAACATGACCACTGCTGCCAAAAACGCAATAGCCACTGGATTCCGAAACGATGCTTGCACTAAAGTACCACGAGGCGTCGGTGTCAACTTGCCGTACAATATAGGGCTAAAATCGTTGCGACATACCCCATATGCTCGGCACATATAGAAACGAGTGTCCTGTACCTTGCCGAAAGCTGGTCTCTCTGGCTTGAGACTCAGCAACTTGGGTCTATGAGACAGCGCCTCGATTAACCGCTGCTGGCATTCATCCGTGCGCAATGGAGTCGTGAACTCAATATCTGCTTTACGCCGAGACCAAAGCCAACCGAAATGAAACATGATGAAAGATTCACTGTTCAAGCATGGTCAAGATGAATTTGTAGCCCGCGGACGTACGGCGGCCTAACGGTCAGGGTTGAGCCGCGCGCGGTCAAGGCAAGTTACGCCACGCCAACCAAGATGACAAACAGGCAAGCAGCCACTGAATTCGGCGCGCGTAGCGCGTCGGCTCCAACCCAGTGTTAGGCCACCTTGAAAGTTTCTCACCAGCCTTACAAGTGTAAATCATTTCCTTTGAGTGCCAAAGCAATTTTCTCTAGTTTTATACCCAGCAGGTCGTAATTCAGAGTTCTAGCCTGTATCATTGGCGCAAGCGTCAGAAGTATCTGATTACTGTTTCGCTCATATTGACCAGTAAGATGAAGGTGTCCCAATTCTTCAAACCCAGTAATGAACCATCTTGGAACTGCAATTAGCACGTCACCAATCCCCACTGAATTGAGAGATTGCGAAGGTTCTAATGTGTTGGTTGTTAACACCCCTTGAGGAGCTATTGCACCCAGTGTGCAGAGCAAATAGGCTTTCAATGTTGACTTGTACTGCTCTCCATTTTCAGGACTCAAGTTATCAGCATCAGCAATGAGGGTAGGGAAGCCAGGGGTCAGGAAATAATAGTCTCGGAAGTAATAGGTCACTCCTGCCGGCAAAATATGATGATCTTCAAACTGCTTTAGGAATCTCTGAACAGGGTCTTTCTCAAGAGTAAATTGCAGGTGTGGTAAAGTCTCTTCCTCAACTGGTCTACTCCGTCTTTCGTTTTGAATAATGGCGAGCCAGTCATTGCGAAACAGTTTTACTTCTTTTGGAGACAGATGTCTGGAGAAACCACCTTTTAACAATGTATCCCCATGACATTCGAGACACAAAACCGCTAAATTGTCAGGGTCATCATTGGCGTGATTGCCGTCTATATGATGAATTTGAAGATGCTTTCTGGTGCGGTCTCTACACACACAACAAGTACGGTCACTATCAAAAAGTGCTTTTGCGTAAATGTCGCTTTTATCTGTATCCACTTTCTGGTTCTTTCCTCACAAGTGTTGGCGGCCTGCTAAGAAACTAGATTTCCACTCCAACATTATGACAAGGTGCGCTCTAGTTTCTTGCTGAAAGAACCATCTGCAGGATGGTGGGCGGCTAACTCGTAAGTAGAAGGAATTTATTCCTTCTACGCCGCCATTTCCCATTTCCGTAAACTGCCCTGTGGGGGAGCATAGTCGGAATTTGTTCTGCTTTAGCCCCCTGTGGGCGGCATGGGCGGAAACGGGTTCGGTGGTAAAATGCGGAACGCCGGGCGTGCGGCGCGCTGGCCGCACTCACGCGGAATCGTCAGAGGCCTGTCGGGGGATCCATCTCACTCGCCTCCCTTTTAGCATAACACAGGGATAGTATAGCCTCAATCTGTCCACAGGTCAAAACGAGGAAACGAATACCCCTTTCGGCAACACTTATCCATGAGGAAAAACGCCCACTATCACCTCGACATCTGTTCCATCTTGGAGAGCCTCTTTCGAGACTCTCGGGTTCTTGATGAAGATACTGAACCCCACCGTAGCCGATGAAATTGTTTTCTTCTTTGAGTGTGACCACCCACGTGCCCAAGCCATGTTTCTTCCAGTGGTTGACCCTATAAATCAGTTGCTTCAACATCGCGGGGCTCGCCAGTCGGCAAGTACTTTCTGGATCACTTCAAAGGTTGGCTCGTGCGGGTAGGTCATCAATCGCACGCGCCTGATATCAGGCTGAGTGAACGGCGGATTCGTTAGATTCCATCATGCGAATCGCCTTGCGCGCGCCGGCCATCACGCCGGCCACGCCGCCACGGCTTTCGCTTTGAGAACCGATGAACCACAGCCCACGGATTGGCGTGTGATGCGGCACGCCCTCTTTGCCCAGCACGGGCGCGGCCCCGCCAAAGCTATGATGCACTTGGTGCGTCCGCAGCCTGAAATCGTCCGGCGTGAGAATGACGCGCACCTGGGCACGCTCGCGCAGGCCCGGCACGATTTTCTCCGCCTCGGCCAACAATTTGTCTGCCATCTCTTCGCGCCGCTCGGCCCACGTCCCTTCGAGCAAGTGGTTGGGCGCAATGGTGTAGACCGTCACTGCGTGATGACCCGGCGGCGCGAGCTCCGGCGAATGCAGTGACGGGACATAGATGAGAAAGCCATCCCGCCCCTCGTGATACTCGCCGCGTTGGCAGCGGGCCACGCCGCCTTCGACGTCATAAGTGTTATAGTAATAGCACAACGCCGCCGGCTGGTAGGGCGTGGGATCAAAGTCAATGCCCACGTGTACCATCAGCACCGATTCCATGAACGCCACGTTGTCCACCCGCGCGACAAAATCGGCCAGGTGCTCCCGACCCACCAGCCCGAAGAAGGTCTCGTGCGCGCCGCCGGTAGCGATCACCCGGTCAGCCGGCTCGCAGTGACCGTCGTCGAGCATGGCGCTGGTGACTCGGCCCTCTTCCACGAGAATCTGCCGGACTCGTGTGTGGGTCTGCAGCTTGCCGCCGCCCGCGCGAACCACATCCGCCACTGCTTGCACGAGTCGCCCGCAGCCGCCGAGGATGTAGTGGAAGCCTGGCCGCGGCCCGGCCTGGGACACTTGCAGCGGGATGCGCTGGTCGAACGCGGTCTCTACGTTCACCGTGGGGATGCCCAGGCCGGGGAACTGGCTGGGGCGCACAACAAAATCGGCCAGGATGCCGGTGTACAGTGCTTTGAGCTCCGGCCTGCGGAAAAAGTGATCCATCGCCTGCTGGGCATTCCAATCCTTCATCGTCTTGAGCTTGTTGAAGGCCAACGCCATCCGCGCCTTGATCAGCCACGCCGGCAGGCCGCTCGCGCGCTCCGACCGGCGCAACAACGCCATCAAATCCATGACCTGATCATAGAACTGATAGTAACGATCCAGCCCTTCGCTTTCTTCAGGAAAGAGCTGCTTGAGCCGTTCGCGCCGCCAGTAAGGCCCGGCGTACTCGGCCGGTTTCCAGAGAGCGAAATCCGGAAAAGCTATGCCTCGATCGGCTCGCGCCATCGGGACGCGGTCGGCCACGCCCAGTTCAGCTAACACGATGCCAGCCGGTTCGCCGGGACCCATTCCCTCCAAGACCAATGGCCCCAAGTCCCAGCCAAAGCCTTCCTGCCGCAGCGTAGCCGTCACGCCGCCGATTTCAGAGAACTGCTCATAGACCGTCACCTGATGGCCCGCGCGGACCAGATAAGCGGCTGCCGTCAGGCCGGCCATGCCGGAACCGATAATGATGGTCTTGGTCTTCATGTTTTTCTCCTGTGCTCAGATACCCTTGCGAAGGTATTCGCTGATTCTGCCGCGAATTTCGAGTGACCCTTCGCAAGAGTGAGAAGCAAGTTACACCGTTCAGCCATTCTATAGGTGAATAGCACAAAGGTCAAACCCGACCCGGCCTCGGCAGGCGATATTGACAGTCGCTTCCGGTCGTAGTACAATACAGCCGGCTGATAGAACATTTGTTTCCAAGCGGTATTCCACCGAAAATCGGCGGCTGAGCGCCCACCCCGTTTCGCCGATCCATAAGGACTCGACATGGAACCCGAAAATATTTTGATCCGTGGCGCGCAACAACACAACCTCAAGAATATTGACGTGGTCATCCCCCGCTACAAGCTGGTGGTGCTCACCGGCGTCAGCGGCAGCGGCAAATCCTCGCTGGCCTTTGACACCCTGTATGCCGAAGGTCAACGCCGTTACGTCGAAAGTCTCTCGGCCTATGCCCGCCAATTCCTGGGGCAGATGGAAAAGCCGAAGGTGGACACTATCGGCGGCCTCAGCCCGACGATTGCCATCGAGCAAAAAGCGGTCAGCAAGAACCCGCGCTCGACGGTGGGCACCGTGACAGAGGTGATGGACTATATGCGGGTGCTCTACGCTCGCATCGGCACGGCGCACTGTCCTGAATGTGGCAGGATCGTCCAGGCTCAAAGCGCCCAACAGATTGCCGACCAGCTCTCTGCCCTGCCGCCGGGCACTCGCCTCCAATTGTTGGCACCCGTCGTCCGCCAGCGCAAGGGCGCCCACGCCGATGTGATCGAGCAAGCGCGCCGGGATGGCTACGTCCGCGCCCGCATTGACGGCGTGCCGGTGGAACTGACCGGCCCGATCAAGCTGACCAAGACGAAAAAGCACACCATTGAGCTGAGCGTAGATCGGCTGCGCGTGCCGGAGACTAGCCAAGTCTTGAAGACTTTTAAAGTCTGGAACGAGTTCATCGCCCGGCTGGTGGATTCGGTCGAGACGACGCTGCGCGCCAGCGGTGGTCTCCTCGTCGCCGATTTGGGTGACGGCAACGAATTGGCATTAAGCGAACAGAATGCCTGCGCACAGTGCGGCCTCAGCTTCCCGGAACTCTCGCCGCAACTGTTTAGCTTCAATTCACCCCTGGGCATGTGCCCCGATTGCAACGGGCTGGGCGTGCAGATGACGGTTGACCCCGCGCTCATCATCACCGATCCCAATCTATCGCTGATGGACGGGGCGTGCCGCTGGTATGGCAACCTGCGCAAGAAACCCGAAGCCAGTTGGGGGCCACGCCAACTGCGATCCATCGCCGACCATTACGGCATTGATTTGGAGACGCCGTGGAAGGACTTGCCGAAAAAGTTTCGAGAGGTACTCTTGTATGGCTCTGGTGACGAAAAGATCACGTTCTCGCACCAGGTCGAAACGGACGACGTCAGTTGGTCCGGCGAAAGCGTACGAGCGATCCAGGGCATCGTCTACAACGTCAATCGCCTGTTTCGTCAGACCCACTCTGAGTATACGCGGCGCTGGTACGCCAGTTTCATGAGCGAGCAACCCTGCCCTACCTGTCATGGCGCTCGGCTGCGCTCCGAAGCGAGCGCGGTCACTGTGGGCGACAAGACCATCACACAAGTGAGCGCGATGGCGATTGACGAGGCACTGGCGTGGGTGAAAGGTTTAGAGATCTGTCAGGTTTCGGAAAACCTGACAGGTCTCACGTCGGAACAACTCGAAATCGCGGGCCAGGTGCTCAAAGAAATCCGCGACCGGCTCCAGTTCATGCTCAACGTCGGCCTGCACTACTTGACGTTGGATCGTCCCGCGCCTACGCTTTCCGGCGGCGAAGGCCAACGCATTCGGCTGGCGAGCCAGATCGGCTGCGGGCTGGTGGGCGTGGTCTATGTTTTGGATGAGCCTTCCATCGGTCTGCACGCCCGCGATAATCGCGCGCTGCTCGACACGCTGCTGCACCTGCGCGACATGGGCAACACCGTTCTGGTCGTCGAGCACGACGCCGAGACGATGCGCAGCGCCGATTGGCTGATTGACCTGGGGCCGGGGGCGGGCGTGCTGGGTGGATGGGTGGTGGCCGCCGGGACGCCTCAGGAGATCGCAGCCAATCCACATTCACTCACCGGGCGTTACCTGAGCGGCGAATTGTCCGTCGTCGCGCCCAACGGCCAACGCCGTCGAGAACCGGCCAAGGGTTCGCTGACGGTCATCGGGGCACGGCTGCACAATCTCAAGAACATCAGCGCTCGCTTTCCGCTGGGCGTGATGACGTGCGTCACCGGCGTTTCCGGCAGCGGCAAAAGCAGCCTGGTGGCCGGGACATTGTATCCGGCGTTGGCGCGCGTCCTGCATAGGGCAGAGGACCGCCCCGGCCCGCACGACCGGATCGAAGGGCTGGAACACCTGGACAAGGTCATCAACATCACCCAGTCGCCCATCGGGCGCACACCTCGCTCGAACCCGGCCACCTACGTCGGCATGTTTGACGAGATTCGGCGCGTCTTTGCCAGCACGCCCGAAGCGCGAGCGCACGGCTACAAGCCGGACCGTTTTAGCTTCAACGTCAAGGGCGGGCGCTGCGAGGCGTGCAAAGGTCACGGCCAGAAAAAGATCGAGATGCACTTTTTGGCCGACGTGTGGGTCACGTGCAAAGAGTGCCAGGGCTCCCGCTTCAACCGCGAGACGCTTGCCATCCAATACAAGGGCAAGAACATCGCCCAGGTGCTCGACCTGGATGTGCAAGAGGCGCTCGAATTCTTTGCCCCCTATCCCGCCATCGCTCGCATCTTGCAGACACTCCACGACGTGGGCCTGGACTATGTGCGGCTCGGCCAGAGCGCCACGACCTTGAGCGGCGGCGAGGCACAGCGGGTCAAGCTGGCGAAGGAGTTGAGCCGCGTCGCCACCGGGCGCACCGTCTACATCCTCGACGAGCCGACGACCGGTCTGCACTTTGCCGACATCCAGCACCTGCTCGACGTGCTGCACCGATTGGTGGACGCCGGCAACACCGTCATCGTCATCGAGCACAACCTGGACGTGATCAAGACGGCAGACTGGATTATGGATTTGGGACCGGAGGGCGGCGAGGCGGGCGGTTATATCCTCGCCGAAGGTTCACCTGAGAAAGTGGCGCAAGTGGCGAGCAGTTACACGGGACAGTTCTTGCGGAAGGTACTAAAGTGACGAAAGGCGAGTGTCGAATGACGAATGATTTGCTCACCCTCTCTCCCGCGCTGGCCCGCAGGTTAGTCATCCTGCGCCAGCGATTGGCCGGTCCCCGCCCGCAGGCCAATGCCGCCGGCATCATGGACATCGTCCGCGACCTGGGCTGCCTGCAGCTCGACCCGACCAACGTCGTGGCGCGCAGCCATCTGCTTATGCTGTGGAGCCGGTTGGGGCGGTATGACCCGGCGCACCTGGACGCCTTGCTGTGGAAGGAGCGGCGGCTTTTTGAAGACTGGGCGCAGGCCGCGTCCATTGTGCTGACTGAAGACTATCCCATCTTCCAGGCGTTGAAACGCGATTTTGGTAAAGGCGACTCGGTCGGCGCCCGGCGCGTCCGGGATTGGATGGCGCAGAACAAGGCGCTCCGCCGCCATATTCTCATGGAACTGGGCCGCAACGGCCCGCTGCCCTCGTGCTACTTTGAGGACAAGGCCAGTGCCGATTGGCAATCCACCGGTTGGACGGCAGGCCGGAACGTGGACCGGATGCTCAGCTTTCTGTGGGCGCAGGGCAAGATCATGGTCGCCGGGCGTGCGGGCGCGCAAAAGCTGTGGGACCTGACTGAGCGCTGCCTGCCCGAGTGGACTCTGCGCGAGTCGCTCACCGATGTTGAACTCGTGCGCCGCGCGGCGCAAAAATCGCTGCGGGCGTTAGGCGTGGCTCGCGCAGCGCATATCCAGCGGCACTATATTCGGGGGTGCTATCCGGGCCTGGAGGGTGTGCTGGCTGAACTTCTATCCGAAGGTCGCATCACGCGCGTTCAAATCGGTGATGGAAAGCGCGAGCCGATCTGGCCCGGCCCGTGGTACATCCATGCCGATGACCTTGCTCTCTTGGAACAGTTGGCCTCTGACGAGTGGGAACCCCGCACAACATTGCTCTCTCCATTCGACAATTTGATCTGCGACCGTAAGCGAACGGAGCAGCTCTTTGACTTTAGCTTCCGATTGGAGATTTACACCCCCAAGGCCAAGCGCCAATACGGCTTTTACGTTCTGCCCATCTTACACGGCGACCGGCTGATCGGTCGTGTTGACCCGGCGATGGATCGGGCGCGCGGGCGACTGACCGTCAATGCCATATATGCCGAGCCCAGCGCGCCTGCCACGCGCAAGACCGGTCAGGCCGTCGCCAACGCCATACAGGAACTCGGCGCGTTCCTGGGCGCGACCGAAATCGCTTACAAACGGCGCGTGCCGGCCATTTGGAAACACACATTCTGTTGAACCACGACAACCGCCACTCGCCGCAGTCACGTGGACTCTTTCCAGCGGCGCTCGCTCCATGATCCCGGGTATCCGATCAACGGCTCGGCTTTCACGCTGACATCTATAGCCCCTGGCGAAAAATCCTTCACCACGTAGGAATCGCTCCGCAGAATGAATTTGACGCCGCCGCTAACATGCGGCATAATCCAGGGAATCTCGAGCCTCAATCGAGCGAGGAAAACAATGGCGCAACAATGGGAATATTGCGAGCTCAAGTGGCAGGTGTCTGCGCGTTACGAGGCGGCGCGGCCACAGGTCATCTTTTACCGCGATCCGTCTCGCCCCTGGTCGCCGCCGGAAACGGGGTTGGAATTGCTCGCCACACGGCTGGGGCTGGAGGGCTGGGAACTGGTGTCGGTGATCAGTTTTGTCGGCATCAGCGCGAGTTCCGGGCCGGAGATTCACTTTTACTTTAAGCGACCGCTAGGAGCCAAGTGATGAACACTTTATACGGTTTGCTGCGTACGATGCGCCCCAAGCAATGGACTAAGAACACGGTGGTGTTTGTGGCGCTCGTCTTTGACGCCAAGGTTTTCCAGCCCGGCCCGCTGTTACGGACGCTAGCCGGGTTTGTGCTGCTGTGCGCCGTCACCGGCGCGGTTTACATCATCAACGATTTGGCGGATATTGAAAAGGATCGCCAGCATCCCACCAAGCGCAATCGCCCGCTTCCATCCGGCGCGCTGCCCGTGCCGGCCGCCATCGCGGGTGCTATCGTTTTGTTGAGCGTGGCGTTGCCGCTGGCGTTCTGGCTCAATGTTTATTTTGGTCTGCTGGCGGCGGGGTATCTCGTCTTGCAACTGGCGTACACGTTCATTCTCAAAAACCAGGTCATCGTGGATGTGATTGTCATTTCCGCTGGATTTGTCATTCGAGTGGGGGCCGGAGTGCCGCTAGTTCCTGCCGACCGCTTCTCGCCGTGGCTGTACCTTTGCATGACGCTGCTGGCCTTGTTCCTGGGCTTTGGCAAACGGCGGCAAGAGCTGGTGTTGCTTCAGGACAACGCCAAGAATCACCGCGCCATCTTGGGTGAGTACAGTGTCCCGTTCCTGGACGAGATGATCAACGTCGTCATTAGCGCGGCGATTGTGGCGTACTCGCTCTACACTTTTACGGCGGTCAATGTCCCGCCGAACCACCTGATGATGCTGACAATCCCATTTCCGATCTATGGACTGTTTCGCTACCTATACCTGATCCATATTCGCGGCGAGGTGGCCGCGCCAGACGAGGTATTGCTCAAGGATCGCCCGATTCAGTTGACGGTCGTGTTGTGGGGGACGTTGTCGTTTGTGTTGCTGTTTTGGAATCGCTTGCAGCAGGCGGGGGCGCTCAAGTAGGGGCTTGGATTCGGCGGCCCCGCCCAGTTGAGCGGCGGCTGCGGCAATCGCCCTTACCCTTGCTTGCCGCCTTGATGCCGGGTGGATTTCTGGCGTACTTGCCAAACTTTTCCCCTCGTTACAAGTCTAGGATTTCGCTTCTACGATTTTGATTTCTGCCTCAGTCAAACCATACAACTCATACACCAATTTATCTATCTCTCGATCCGTCGCGTCAATCTGACGTTGGCACAGCTCGCGGTCGGATGCGGACGCGGCGGCGTGCAGGCGCTTGTGGAGTTCCAGCATTTGCTCGACGAGTTTGACCATGCGGTCGTGGCGGGTTGTATCAAAGTTCGGAATCGGCAGGGCTGAAAGTGCGGAAATGTGAACTTGCGGAAAATCGTCTTTTTGAGCTACCATCGAAGTATTGACGTAGAGCCAAGAGACTAATCTGGAGTTTAGTACCCCAAGCGCGAAGGTCACGTCTGCCTGCGGGCTACGCGGAACAACATTGAGAACATTGTCTGTGGTTATCATCGTTTCTGCGGTCATGCTTGCCTGTAGGCGAAACTTGCGCGTGAGCAATCTCCGCAAGACAATGCGCTCTCCCTGAAACATTCTAATAGGACGGCTCGAAGCAATTTCATCGCAGTAGCGAAGATACGAGACTCGCTTTGGCTCAATCCGATACCGTGCCAGCTCATTACCTTGAAGTTCTGGCAAATATTCCTTGCCACGTCTTGACTTCGCATGAAGGAATCGTTGTGCAATTTGCTCCTCAGTATGTTTTTTCCGACTATAAGGCTGAACCCCTCGCTGAATGTCAAACCAGTCACCAAACGTGAATGGCGCAGATTGTAGTTTGGATAGAACTGGCGCAGTTTCTTGCGATAGCACTACCGAGAGACGATTCAGTGGGTCATCTCGGATACTCTTAATCAGCACGAGAGTTCCAATGCCATCAGGAATCGAAGACAGTTTTTCTTTCTTGGGGAAGTAATGAATAAAACAACTCTCAGCCTTGGGCGAATGAGCAAGGATAACAATCGCAGTATCAATGTAGGCGTCTTTGAACACATCGAAGGGCATTGCGTAGGCGACGAGCGGTGACAAGGACTCCACCAAAGTGTGACGGGACATCTGGTACTTGTCGCCAGTCATCCAAGAGGCCGGAACAATCATAGACAGGCGGCCATCTGGCTTTAGCAACCTAGATGCTTTCAGGAGGAATAGTTCGTAGGTATCATACGAGCGCGATTCGTCCTTGAATTGCGCTTGGAGGTATTGGAGTTCGGGTTCGGTCAATGTCGCCCCGTAGGGCGGATTCCCAATCACGCAATCAAACCCTTGCCCTGAGCTAGCCGAAGGGCCGCCCGCCTTCATCGCTTCGGGAAACTCGTGCGCCCAATCGAACGGGTTGACGCGGCGCAGTTCGTCAGGGTCGGGCAAGAGTTGGCCGGTGAAATAATCCGGCCCGATCAAGCTATTGCCGCACTGAATGTTGTTGTCCAGGTTGGGCAGGGCGCGCTCCTGCAAGAGCGCAAGCTGTTGGCCCAACGTCTCGTCGCTTTCGCCTTCCAATACCTTGAGCAATAAACTGAGCTTGGTCACTTCCACCGCTTGGCGGTCAATATCCACGCCAAAGATGTGCGTGGTGAGGATGCGTTTCTTTTCCGCCGTCGTTAGCCGCCAGCCCCCAGCCCCCGCTCGCGCGCCGTATTGGGGAGAGAGGAGTTGGTATACTTTGCCTGCTTGCTTCTTGCCGCTTGCTTCCTGCTCCGTGTACCACTGCAAGTAATAGTCGAGCAGGTATTGATACGCGCCAAGCAAGAATGAACCGCTGCCGCACGCGGGATCGAGACAGCGGAACGATTCAAGTTGTTTAGGGCTTTTGCCCTCTACCAGCTTGCCGACGGTGTTCTTGACAATGTACTCGACGATGTAGGCCGGCGTATAGTAAACGCCGCCTGCCTTTTTGACCTCTGGCTTTTCCTCAACCTTCGCCTGATGCCCGGCGGTCAGCCGGATGACCTTGCCCAGAAATTGCTCGTACACGTTGCCCAAGATTTCGGGCGGCAAGACGCTGAACTCGTAAGGCGAGTGGGGAAAGTACAAGTCGGACAGAATGGACTTGAGCGCCTTGTCGTCCACGCTCAGGCGCGGGGTGAGCGTGTCGGCTTGCAGGTCAAACAGGCCGGAGTTGTACCTGCCATCGGCTTTGCGGCAGAGGCCAATCAGGTCGGCGTAGATACTCCCCTCTCCCGCGCCTTTTACGGGGGAGGGGCTGGGGGAGTCGGCCAGCTTTTGCAACCGTCCGTATTCCTCAATGCCACGGTCTTCGGCCATGCGCAAAAAGATGATGCGGTCAATCGTGCGTTGGACGGCATCATTCAGTTCGTCCGACGAAAGCCACGCATTGCGCAAGGCCAGGTTGCGCGCCAACTCATCACGCCAGCCTTCGATCTCTTTGAGAAATTCGACGTCAATCAGGCTGGTGCCGCGCTTACCGCGCTCACTCGACGCGAACCGGTCAAACGATCCGCTCCGCACAGCCGAGCGCGAAAACACATCCCAAATCTCACGGAAGCGGTCGGGGTAGCTTTCGCAGGTGTAGAGGTTGATTCGCCCGACGCTGGCCTTGTCCGCGTCTGAGGGGCGGGCGCGGCAATCGTACACGGCGAGTTCGTCAAAGTCGGTCAAGATCGAAAGCGGCAGGCGCGCGCTCCACGCATAGCGGCGGAGTTGATAAGCGGCGCGGGCGTCCGTCTTGACGTTGACGCCGGGCTTTTTGGCTTCGACAAAGAATTTCGGCTCGCGGCTGCCGGTGCGGAAGGCGTAATCGGGCGCTTTGCGGACGCCCTCGATCTCTTCGCTGAACTCGTGGATGACTTCTTGGTATTGCGGGGCGTTGCCTTCGCGGTTCGTCACGTCCCAACCGAGCGCCTCGAACAGCGGGTTGATGAATTCGATGCGCGCCCGTGTCTCGTTGTAGTCGGGGTTGCGGTAGGTGGCCGCGTTGCGGTTGAATTGCTTGACCAGTCGGGCGACGGTATCCAGCCCTTGCTCAAAGTCGGTGGGTGGCATGGCAGCGTCCTGTTGGATTCAAGGTAGAGAACTGGTGAGATTGTATGTCAGGCAGGGGGAAAAGTCAAAAGGCGGGGCGGGCTGGAAATCGCTGACCCACTATGATGGTGCACTGGCAAGTACCCTCTGTTCGCGGCGTGTGTAGGCGGTCGGCTGGAATGAGATGTTAGGCATATTCTTCCACTGTCCTGTCTTTGCCTTACCCGCCAAAGCTCTAATCATTGTATTGTTTCTTTTTCCAGTGTGCTTCACCAGGGCCATCATAAGCACGCCCATCCGATGCAATGTCTAATGCAATAGTATTAAAAATGCGAGGGGCGGCTTGCGCTAAGGCGTAGTCGTCCATAAAAGGAATCAACCTAACCCATAGAGGCGGTTTCATGAGGAATTGAAACACAAGGTTCTTGAATTGTTTCTTATCTCCACGCGTGTACATAGCCAGTGCTAATGCAAGCTTATAAGCGGAACCATAGGCGCTCTGGAAAGCTGACCTCAAGTGAGGTAAAGGGTCAGGATAGGCAAATTGGGGGCCTGCTAGTATATATGCCGCTAATTCCGCCACATCTTCGTCGGTGGCTCCCAATGTTTTTATTAGTACTTCTGTTCCCTCTTCCCCATATTCTGTTACCAAGCTAAGTTGGCAGACCATTAGTCTATTTCCTTGCGAGATTATGTACTCACTACTCCGACGGGGTTCATATAAGAGCGACATGGATACGGTTTTGCTCCGCCCAATCTGTCTTAGCTTATCTGCAATATAGGCAAACCCCATTGGAATAAGCACCGCACCGTAGCGTTGGATGTTTTCCCTAATGATTGATATATTGCACTCGCCATCGGGTTTTGGTTCATTGAAATACCGTTCAATCGCAGCAGTTACCTCTTGCATAGCCTTTTCGTTATCCATAAGAACCTCCTTGTGGTTTGAACGGTCTCTCAACTTGCGCCTAACGGCCGGGCGTCAGCCGCCGCCCACCGACCTGATCGACAATGGTCAAAAATGATGCCTAACTTTGGCAGCTGGGGCGGTCGGCTGCACGCCGTGTTAGATGGCGTTCTCGCTCAATTGTATGTCAGCATTATTTCTCTATGCTTGATAAGATTTTCTTAGGAATATCCATTTCGAAGTAAGTTGCTTTATCATCACCTAGCATTTCAATATCTTTTAGAAATTTCCTCGGACCATCGTAGTACCTTCTCGGTGCAACCCTTATTTGTTTTGTTGAAAAATCTAATGACGTAACATTATAACTATTAGAAATTCTTCTGCCAGTATATATTGCTCCAGCAGGTATTACTACTTGTTGCCCTCTTATTGAATTGATAATTTGGAAATCTGGTCTGTGCAAATGCCCATGAAGAATTATATTACTATGAGTAAAAAGCAGATTTTCAATATCTGCTTGATCTTCCTCAAAGAGCCAAGATAGTGGATGGTGCAGTAATACAATTCTTATTGACGAGTCCTGTACCTTCGTAAGCGCTTTTCCCAGTTGTATTTCTGAAATGTAGATATTATTAGAATCATGCCTCCCACCATAAGATGCCCAAACAGAGTTCAATCCTATAATTCCAAATCTAATATCGTCAATTGTTCGCATTTCAGCTGAAAAATAATTTTCAGGACCCATCTCAAAATTAGTTCCATACAATTCGGAAATAAATTTGGAATAATTATCAAATCTCAATAGGTATTTTTGAAGCATTTGATTGTCAGTAAGAATTCCCCTAATTTCTTCACGTGTTTTTAATTCCATTCTAGAATCATCCAAAAGCTTACTAACTTTATACCTGTTCACATCGTGATTGCCTGGAATAATAAACAAATTCTTCTTATCAACGTTTGTTCTATCGCACAATTCATCAAAAAATTTGATTGCTATTTCATATTCTTTCTGAGAAGCCGAGAACGCAACATCACCAGTGAAAAAAATAAATGTTAGTTCAGTATTGTTTTCGGTTAATTGGCGATCTAAATCTCTAAGAAATTCTTCTTGGATGATGCTTTGATCGACAGTATTTTCTGCCCTTATATGAAAATCTGAAAAATGTAGCCAGCTAATTTTTGACATTGCAGTTTCTCCGGAGAAACTTCTTGTTGTTCCTTGAGAGGAAGCCATCTAACGGCCTGGGGATAAGCCGCCGCGCGGTCACAGGCAAGGCATCCCACGTTAACCACTACGACGAACTGGCAAAGTGCCCCGCGTTAACCCGCGCGAAGCGCGGTCGGCTTCATCCCCTGGTTAGCCCGTCATTACGCCTGCGGCGCAATTCTTTCCACAAGAAACACTTTCGGATACAATGGCCTCCGGTTCAGGCAAGCCAAGACCGCCCGCGCATTGGTGCTGTTCAAGCCCGTGTGTTAGCCT
>Ga0315279_10003828_pt1 | contig 20646 bp, 18 predicted proteins | sample YL17G06_20_MG_FD_203694 | JGI IMG/M metagenome (GOLD analysis project Ga0315279, IMG submission 203694) | Sediment microbial communities from Yellowstone Lake, YNP, Wyoming, USA - YL17G06_20 | ecosystem: Environmental > Aquatic > Freshwater > Lake > Sediment | place: USA: Wyoming | collected... | reverse complement strand
AATCTGCTTCGTTTATTAAACTCCATATACTTCTATCCGGGTAGCTCAGGTGTTGGAAAAAACATCCCGTAAATCCGGGGAATACTATTATATCAACCTGTTCTTTGATCGCTTTTTCCAGATATTCTTCTATTTTATGCACTAAAGTCTTCGGTTTATCTATCCTCTTCCATTCACTTTTTGGCCATTCTACTGAGGCTACCTTCATTCCCTCCCCTCCTTGATCAAGACAGAATAGAGAGAATAAGCCAGATACCCACAGCCGGAAGCAAATCCAACTCCGGTCTTAGCTTCTCCCGAATCTTTATCAAAGCTTTCTGCCAGAAGACCGTAATCCATATTGGCTTTTTTTAACCATTCCAGTGCCAAGCTTGACAATAACGGATTTAAAATACTCCCGCATAATCCCAGCCCTGAAGGGGTATGAGGATGGTGATCGCAGGCCAGTTCATTTATCCTGGCATTTTTAAAGTAATAAGGGTAGCAAGAAGAATAATAATAATCTATGGTATTTTTAAATATCGGGTCATCTTTATCTACGAATCTATAAAAACATAGAGTCCCTAAACTCCCGGGAGGGTCATTATATAATCTGAAATTTCCCTTCCCGTCAGTAGACCATAAAAATATTTTCTTTCCTTCTATTTCCTTAACCAAATATTTATGGATCCCTTTATGAATGTTTTCTATTTTTTGATTGATAAGCTGTACCTTTTTTACTTTTCCTTTTCTCAATAAAACATCTCTCCAATTCTGCAGCCCTCGCCAGAGAATAACATTATCCATAGTAACCAGAGGGTATTCTGCAGGATCATCAGAAGGAAGCAAGAAAGTTTTATAGAGTCCGGTTTGGGGATCGTACTCTCTTTCTATCCGCTCAAACACTTCTTCCAGGGCTCTTATTAACCTTTCATCGAAAAGATAGTCTTCCAGATTATCTAAAAGAATAAAATAACTCGCTGCTTCATCCAGCTCAAAACCGGGGTATAAAACCGTACCATCAATATAATGGGCATGATCTCCCGGATTCTTACTATGCATCAGGATCATTTCTCTTACCAGATGTTGATATAATTTAGGACAAACCAATTTTATTGCGGGAAGAGACCATAAAAAACCATCTCTTTCCCAAAATGCTCCGGAAACATAATAGCGGGGGCTTCTTGAAGTTAATGCCAGATATTTATCACTCTCCATATCTTTGGCTATAGAGTAAAAATAATTAAAAAATAGATTTTCATTTAATCTGGTTTCCAATACAGGGTCTTTTGGATAGGGTATGGTTTTTTTCTTTAGCCAATCCAGAAATTCATTGTAGATTCCGCTATATCCTTTTCTTCTTAAGTGAATAAGAGTAGCAGAAGCGCCATCCGGGTCATAATTTACCGCTATATAGAAACAATTTTTATTTTGGCAGGATATCTTTAAATTTAAGCTTTCCTTTTCTTTAAAATCATCAGCTTCAAAATCTTTATCTCCGCCAAAGGCCAAGGCCAGTGAAACTCCTGAAGAAAAAATATTAGCTACCGGATTGCTCAGCCATTTATCTCTTCTGATTATTTTTTTAGTATCTATCTGGTGAGAATCAAATCGCAATAAACATACATCTCTTAAATCAAAAAATAAAGAAATATCAATTTCTTCTGAACTTTCAAAGCTATAGATTAATCCTTTTTCCTTAAGGTCGGTAAATATTCTTCCAGTGACTCTTATCCCGCCTTTTAAAAAAAAGTCTAAACGGGGTAAATAAAACTGTCCTTTGGAGACATCTATCCTTTCTATTTTAATTTCTTTTCCTTCCTGGTAAAAATGCGGCGTAAATAAATTTGGTTTTCCTTTTAATTCTACCAAAGCTTTGTTGGAAAGAGATACCACATTTATATTTTTAATAGCGCCATTCTGACAATCAATGATGGGTACACTGAGGTAATGATTCCCGGCATACAAAACTTGCTCATTTTTTACTATTTCTTCGGGTCTGGTTATAATTTTATTCATATCTTATTCATTTACATCCTTTTAATATTCTGGTTCCTCAATAGCTGAAGCAATCCCTCTAATTCTTCATAATATAAATATTCTACATTCCCCACTAATTATCCTTCTTTTTTATCTCAAAAACTAAAAAATCCGAATATTAATTCGGATTATCAATAAAACGAGCTATAAATATAGGAATAAGAAATATTTGGAAATATCAACAAGGAACGGCAGTATTTATAATATTGCTACTATAAATTCATATCTTGTCTGGGTAGGAAAGCGGATCAGTTACTATAGAAGATGAATAAATTTTTTTATCCACTATCAAGGTTATATCATTATGAAGTTGGAGTAATGAAGCAGGAATTTCGGTGTTAATATGCCTTGATATAGCTTTTAAAACTGCTTCTTTCTTCTCTAAACCCCATGCCATTAGAATAATTTTCTTTGATTTCATTATCGTTTTCATCCCCATGGTTATTGCCCTCTTTGGAACTTCATTTAAATTCCTAAAAAATCGGGAATTTGCTGCAATTGTATCATCAGAAAGTTGTATGACATGGGTTTTCGCCTCTAAATTAATATCAGGTTCATTAAACCCTACATGACCATTTACCCCAATTCCAAGAATTTGTAAATCAATTCCCCCGACTTTCTCGATTTCTCTTTCGTAATTTAGACATTCCTGGACAGGATCTTTGGTATCGCCTTTAGGTATATGAATGTTTTCTTTTTTTATATTTACATGTTTAAAAAAGTTATCATACATATAATAATGATAACTTTGTGGGTGTTCAGGAGTTAGTCCTAAATATTCATCAAGATTAAATGTTATAACTTGTGATAAATCTAATTCGCCTTCTCTGTACATTTTAACCAATTCTCTATACATCCCTAGAGGTGTACTTCCAGTAGCAAAGCCTAACACAATATTTGGTTTATCTTTAATCTGCTTTGCAACCATTTCAGCTGCTAATTTACACATCTCATCATATGAATTTACCGGTTTAATCTGCATAATTCCTGTTGTAAATTAACCTCCCCTCCCTAATTGTATAGAGTACATTAAAATCATCATCTAAAATAGCAATATCCGCTCTTTTCCCAGGAGCTAAAAACCCTCTATCTTTATCCAGACCTAAAAGTTGAGCAGGATTTAGTGAAGCCATTCTAACTGATTCTTTTATATTTATACCTATTTTTTCTATCATATTTTTAACTGCCCTATTCATTGTTAAAGTACTCCCAGCCAAATTCCCGGATTCAAGACGGGCTTCATCATTCTTAACCATAACCTTCAAGCCCCCAAGATCATATATCCCCTCCTGCAAGCCAGCTGCTCTCATAGCATCTGTTATGATAATTATTTTATCTACACCCTTTACCCTAATAAGTAAATTAACAATTGCTGGATGGACATGGATACAATCTGCAATTATTTCTGCAAATAATTTTTTTTCAGTTAATACTGCACCAACAACTCCTGGCTCTCTGTGATGAATATCTTTCATTTGATTAAAGGTATGGGAAGCAGATTTTAATCCATATTTTATCGCAGCAATTATAGTCTCATAATTTTCAAAACTATGACCCACAGAGGGAATAATTCCCTTATCATTGAGTAAAGAGGTAAATTTAAAATTTGCATCCAATTCCGGTGCATAGGTTACAATTTTTATTAATCCATCTGATTTTTCAATAAATTTCTCCATTACTTCTACTGATAAAGGTATAATCAAATCTTCTCTTTGAGCACCTTTTTGTCTTACATTAATAAATGGCCCTTCTAAATGGACTCCAAGTATTTCAGTACCTTCTTTTAGATACTGTTTATTATACTCACTAACATTTTTTAGAGCTTTGGCAGTATCTTTTATTGAAGACGTAACTGTTGTAGGCAAAAAGCCTGTACAACCATTTTCTGCCTTAAATTTACTAATTCCTTTTAATGCCTCATATCTTGAATCCATAGTATCATATCCATTGCCCCCATGACTGTGGATATCTATGAACCCGGGAACAACATATTCACCTTTATAGACATTGTTATATAAAACTAAGTCCCCTTTCTTCTCTTCTCCACATATTCAATTATACTGTCATTAATTACAACAATACCATTCTTTATTATCTTAAAAGGAGTTATAATTTTATTGCCTAAGATAATCTTCTGCTCTTTCAATTTTAATTTTACCTCTAATTTGCTTTTTAAAATATTTTTCCAGGATTTAAAATTAAGTTGGGATCGAAAGCTTTTTTGATCTTTTTCATTATTTCAATTTGTGCTGGTTCTAATGCCATTGAAATATATTTATTGCGCTTACTTCCTATGCCATGTTCGCCACTAATTGTCCCACCAAGTTCAATTGCTGTTTTATATAACTCTAATAGCAAAGCATCTAATTTTTCATACCACTCATCCATTTTAAATTTTAGATTTTTTATAGGGGTGGGGTGCAAATTCCCATCGCCTGCATGTCCATAACATGGAATAAGTATATTATATTTCTTCGAAAGCTCTTTTATCTTTGTCAAAAATTTTGGTATTTCTGATATAGGCACAACAACATCTTCAAGACTTTGATGTGGACTCATAAGTTTCCAGGCCTCTGCAATATTTCGTCTTATTTTCCATATCCTTTCTGATGTCGTAGCATTATCTGCAACATAAACTTCGATTGCTCTATTTTCCGTACATAGATTACCTATTATTTCATATTGTCCTTCCAGTTCCTTTTTGCTGTTACCATCGAGTTCTATTAAAAGCATTGCGCCTGCTTTTTCAAAAGGTATTTTCTCATTTAGGTATTCACAAGATGCTTTAAATGATAATTCATCCATAAATTCTATTGAGGTAGGTATAATCCTACCAAATGTCATTATTTTTGGTACAAGCTTGATTGCACTTTCAATATCTTTAAATAAAACAAGTAAACTTACATTTGCCTGAGGAAGGGGTATCAGTTTTATATATATCTTTGTAAATATTCCAAGAGTACCTTCAGAACCTACCATAAGATGTACTAAGTCATATCCTGTCACATCCTTCATCCTCTTACCGCCGAGATGTACGATTTCACCTGTCGGCGTTACAACTTCAAGGCCGTATATATACCTTCCTGTTACACCATATTTAACTGCTCTTCCGCCTCCAGCATTTTCTGCAACATTCCCTCCTATATAACATGTCTCAACACTCATTGGATACCCTGCATAAAAAAGCCCATCTTCCTTCACAAGGTTATTTATATCATTCGTGACAACACCTGGTTCTACAACAGCTATAAGATTTTTTTTGTCTATTTCAAGAATTCTACTCATCTTTTCAAGAGATAACACAATTCCACCATTTACAGGAATTGCCCCACCTGACAAACCACTTCCTGCACCTCTTGGAGTTACAGGTATTTTATATTTGTTTGCAAGTTTCATTATTTTTGATATCTCTTCCGCAGTAGAAGGTTTTACTACAACTTCGGGCATATGAGCATAAGATTTTTCTGCAACCTCATCGTGAGAATATTGTTCCATTGCCTCAAAATTATCGTAAATTATATTTTTGCTACTTAATATTTCAATAAGTTCATTAATAACTTCAAAAGTAACCTTATTGTATATCATCTTTTGGCCTCTCTTGCCTTATATTCTTTAATTCTTTCAATCAAGAGGGGAACTATCTCGTGTAAATCACCTACAATACTAAGATCTGCAAGTTTAAATATCTGGGCATCAGGGTCTTTATTGATGGCAATAATATTTTCTGATGTCTGTATCCCTGCAATGTGCTGAACAGATCCTGATATACCATTAGCAATATATAATAAGGGTGAAACAGTCTTGCCACTTAATCCTATTTGATGAGGGTAGGTTTTCCAGCCTCTATCAACAACATCGCGCGATGCACCGACCGCTCCACCTAAAATCTCAGCTAATTCATCTATTATCTTAAATTTTTCTTTTTTCCCAATACCTCTGCCAGCAGACACAATTATCTTTGCATCCTGCACAGTTACCTGCTGCGATTCATCTTTTATAAACTTTATAAACTTTGTTCTCGATTTAAGAATTTCATCATCATATTCTTTATATATTACTTCTCCTTTTCTATTTCTATCAGGAAGAGCTGGTTTTGTTGAATGTGGCCTTACTGTTGCCATCTGTGGTCTTGTGTTCGACGTTTTTATTGTAGCAAGAATATTCCCACCTATTGCTGGTCTTGTTTGTAAAAGATTATTTGTACCTTCTTCTATGTCAAGAACTGTACAATCCGCTGTAAGCCCAGTTTTTTTCCTAATTGCAACATAAGGCATTAGCGTTCGGCCCAATGTTGTAGCTGCAGCTATAAATATGTGAGGATTATATTCATCTAAAAGTGAAACCAAAATTCTTGCATATGGTTCAATAAGAAAATTCTCTAAATGTTTATCATCAACAACAAATACTTTATCTGCACCTCTTGAGATAAGTTCATCTATATCCCCTTTTCTTATATGGTAGCCCAGTATTACCGAAGTAAGCGGAGAATTGAGCTTTTCTGCAAGTTTTTTCCCTCGGTTTAATAATTCATATGAAACCTCATTTAGTGTGCCATGTCTTTGCTCTGCAAATGTCCACACTTCAGCCATCTTTAATCCTCCCTATATTATGTCTTTGGAAATGAGATAATCCATTATTTTATCTATTGCTTTATTTAAATCATCTTCATCTCTAACTATAAATTTTTCTCCTTCTCTTGATATCTTTTGAGTAAATATTTTAACTACCCTTGTAGGAGAACCATTAAGGCCTAAACAATCATCTTTTGCATCAATAATTTGTGGACCCCATATTGGTATCTTTATTTCTTTTGCTTTTAATTTGCCTTTTAAAGTAGGTAGTCTTGGATTATTTATCTCTTTTACAACTGTCAATACGGCTGGCAATTTCATATCTAAAAGTTCATAGCCCCCCTCTACCAGTCTTTTTACTTGTATTGAGTCTTTTTCTATTCTGGTTATTTCACTTGTAAATGTTGATATTGGCAAATCAATGAATGATGCTATGCCTGGTCCTACCTGTGCCGTATCACCATCTGTAGCCCTTTCACCACACAATATAAGATCAAAATTTTTTATCTTCTTTATACACTGTGATAGCACATATGAAGTAGCCCAGGTATCAGAGCCAGCAAACTTTCTATCTGACAGAAGTATTCCCTTATCACATCCCATTGCAATTGCTTCCTTTATAGCCTCAATAGCTTTACCAGGACCCATAGATATAACAGTAACTTCACCGCAAAATTGCTCTTTTAATCTTATTGCTTCTTCGATAGCATATAAATCAAGGGGATTTATAATACTCTCAACACCCTCTCTAATCATCGTCCCTGTTTTTTCATCCATTCTCACATTACTTGTTTCAGGTACTTGTTTTATCGGTACAATAATCTTCATTTACTATACTTTCTCCATCAAGTAAAATAATTTATTCTTGAAATAACAAACATTTATTTTATAAATATCCTCACCATTTTAAATAATCATAAAAATTTCTACCTGGCGTAATATCGCCTAAAACAACATGTTTTTTAGCTTTGGTAACCTGAGGAACATTATTAGCCTTTCCCTTCATAGTTTGATAAGCCAAAACTGCAAAAGCAATTGCCTCTTTAGCCTCACTGGAAAATCCTAGTTCTTCCTGAGTCAAAATATATATATGCTTATCACTTAACAATTTTTTACAATAAACTTGGATCATCTCTACTAAAGTAAGATTATAACTTCCACCACCACTTATAATAACCTGGTCAATCCTATCTTTAACAAACCTTTGGTAAGCATCAACAATGGAATATGCCACAAAAGCGGTAGCAGTAGCAATAATATCTGTATTATTTAGTCCTAATTTTCTTCCTAGGGCAATAATCTGTTTGACATAAGAAAGGCCAAAAACTTCACGACCGGTTGTCTTGGGAGCCTTTTGCCGGATAAAAGGATGTCTCATCAAATGAACTAAAAAATCCTTAGAAACTTTGCCTTCTTTAGCCCATTTGCCATCCTGATCATAATTTAATCGACCATTACTTAATATAGAAACTACCCCATCAAGCAACATATTCCCCGGGCCAGTATCTGTTCCTTTAATCTGAGAAAAATCAGCTTTTGCAGGAAGGTAAGTATAATTAGCAATTCCACCAATATTTTGTAATATTCGATTATGTTCTAAACTATTATATAATAGGTAATCGATATAAGGCACTAAGGGAGCGCCTTCCCCGCCTGCAGCCACATCTCTAACCCTAAAATTACTTACTGTTGTAATCCCTGTTCTCTCGGCTATTACTCCTCCTACACCAACCTGTAGAGTTGAGATAAAGTCTTTCTTCCCTATATCATGATAGATGGTTTGCCCATGAGATCCAATCAAATCAACTTCTTCTAAACTTATGCCTGCTTTTTTTACAACTTGCAAGGCTGCATCAGCCAATAATTCTCCTAATTTAAAATTTAACCTACAAACTTTGTCAACAGTCCCAAGTTGTTCATTACAGCAAATTAAAATTTCTTTATATGTTTCTCGGCTGTATTCTAAAGTAACAAATTCCACCAATTCAACTTTTAAACAAGGTTTTTCTTCTATTTTAACTAAAGCTGCATCAATTCCATCCAAGGAAGTACCAGACATTAAACCAACTACAAATTTATGGCTCACTCTTCTCACCTCCGAAAAATCAAAACTTACCAAGTTTTTAAACTTTTTAAATATCCTTCTTTGTTGTTGCTTTATTCTTTAAGAATTGCAAAATAAATTAACAACTAAATTATGCAACAATGGGCGGAATGCAATAATTTGCTTATTTTCTCTTGTTGGATGAACCCGATTAGTTAATAAAGCAACTCCTATCTTTAATAGAGGATCAATCCAAATAGATGTCCCGGTAAAACCGGTATGTCCAAAAGCTGCTTCACTAAAAAATACCCCGCCAGAAGAATGAGAATTTTTAATCAAATCCCACCCCAGGCCTCGGTGATTACCTAAATTAGGGGTCCAATCCTTACTCATCATCCCTACCGACCTAGAAGATAACCCTCTGACACCTTTATAAATTCCGTTATTCAGCAACATTTGCATAAATTTACCTAAATCATCAATTGTAGAGAAAAGACCAGCATGCCCACTAACTCCATCAAAAGAAAATGCATTCTCATCATGCACTTCTCCAATCATTATTCTGCCCCGCCACTTACACATCTCAGTAGCAGCATAATCCTTAGCTCCAGTATAAGGTAAATTTTTAAGGGGATTAAAGGTGGTCATCTTCATCTCTAATGGTTGAAAAATATGTTGCTTGGCATATTCGTCCAGTCTCTTGCCAGTTACTCGCCAGATCAAATCTCCCAAAAGAATAAAATTCAAATCACTATAAATGACTTTTCCCCCTACTTTATCTTCTAAAGGATTATTTAAAACGCGCTTAATTTTTTCCTCATAATTAAGCCCCTGATTCCACAAACGGATAATTGCTGGAAATCCTGATGTATGAGTTAGCAGATGAAAAATAGTAATTTCTTCTTTTTGCCCGGAAGGCAATTCAGGATAATAATGTTTTAAGGAATCCCAAAGATTAATCTGCCCCATTTTAATCAGTTGCATAATGGCAGTAGTAGTTGCTACAACCTTAGTTAACGAAGCTAAATCAAAAATAGTATTCTCTTTTATTTTAATCTCATCTGGCTCCAATTGGGCATAGCCAAAACTCTTCTTATAAAGAACCTTTTTATCATTAACTATTCCTAAAGCTGCCCCAGGAAAAGTACCTTTTTCCAGTTCTCGTTGAATAAGCTGATCTATTTGTTCTTCTCTACCCCGTTTTACCACTCCTAATTTTCTCCTACAATTTACTTAATTGTTGATTTTCCTGTAATTTTTAACAATTATAAATACTTTTTCGTGCTATTTTTTCTCATATAATATACCAAGAAAGCAATATATTTTCTAAAATGATAGCCATACATCTGTATCGACAGTTACAATTGGATATTTTATTTCTTTCTTTACCTTATCTACATATTTTAAATTTTCTTAAACCTTTTTTCTATCTTAGTCTCAACTTTAAGACCTAACATTAAATAAACCAAATTTTAAACACTTGAGGATATAAATTAGTGAGTACTACAATATTGCTAACTTACATTTTTTAATCTTGGGTCCAAAATATCTCTCAAACCATCTCCTAACAAATTAAAACCAATAACTATTAAAAAAATAGTTATTCCAGGAAATATAGCACTCCATGGAGCAATAATGATAAACCTTCTAGCATCACCCAATATATTCCCCCAAGAAGGAAACGGAGGTTGTACCCCTAATCCTAAAAAACTTAGGGATGACTCCAGAAGAATTCCTAGGGAAAGACATAAAGAAGTTTGAACTATAAGAGAAGGTATAATATTAGGTAAAAGATGCTTAAATAAAATACGATTTCTAGTTCCTCCTATAGCTGAAGCTGCTTCTACAAATTCCAAATTCTTTATAGCTAAAATAGCTGCTCGGCTTATTCTAGCAAACTGAGGAATATAGACAATACCTATAGCAATTATTACATTATAAGTATTTTCTCCAAGAACTCCCATAATAAATATGGCTAAAAGAAGAGGAGGAAAAGAAAAAAGAATATCATTTATTCTCATTATACAATTATCATAAATTCCTCCTAAAAATCCTGCCCAAATACCCATTAAAACTCCAAAGGTAGCAGCTATAAATGTTGCACTAAAACTGACACCAAGAGATATCCTGCTTCCATAGATAATACGTGATAAAATATCTCTTCCAAATTGGTCAGTTCCCATAAAATGCCTTGTTTCAAAGCATGGGGGCTGCAATATCTCTTTAAAATTCATCTCCAAAGGATCGAAAGGTGTCCAAAAAATGCCCATAATTGTAATAAAGCCATAAAATAGAATGATTAAAAGACCTACAAAGGCTACATGATTTTTATTTATCTTTAGGTAAATATTTTTCATTTTTCCCTTCTTATTCATATCTAATTCGGGGATCTATATATACATAAAGGATATCAGTAAAAAGATTTATAAAGACAAAAAATACAGTAGTAATCAATACAATGCCTTGCAAAAGAGGGTAATCTCTCTGATATATGGCATAAAGAACCAATCTCCCCATTCCTGGTAAAGCAAAAACTTCTTCTATTACAATGGCCCCTCCCATTAAATATCCTGCATTAAAACCCAATACAGTGATTACAGGCAAAAGGGCATTTTTCAAAACATGTTTTATCAGTATATTATTTTCAGAAACTCCTTTAGATCTTGCAGTTCTAATATAATCCATTTGGGTAACTTCTAATATATTATATCTCGTAAATCTCATAATTACTGCTGCCAAACCTCCTCCTAAAGCCAGAGAAGGAAAAAACATCATTTTTAAATTAAGAATAAAATTTTTTGATAAAGAAATATAGTTTCCCATAGGAATCCACCCTTTTAAGGAAGAAAAAAACATCACAAATAAAATTGCTAAAAAAAATTGAGGAATAGAAAGTCCTAAAAGTCCTGAAATCCTTATAACTAGGCCCATAAATGGATTTTGTTTCTTGCTCGAAAAAATACCAAGAGGTATCCCTATCAGGACTGAAAAACATAAAGCAAAAAAAGTAAGCTCTAAAGTTAAAGGAAGACGACTTAAAATATCAGGAAGAACGGGACGACTAGTTCTTAAGGAACAACCAAAGTCACCTCTGATAATTCTAGAAAGCCACTCTCCGTAAAGAACAAGCACAGGTTTGTCTTCTCCAAAAATTACTTTTAACTCCTCCATCTGTTTAGGTGTTACCTCTACCTGCGTTCCCAAATACATTTCTAAAGCACTACCGGGGATAAGCCGAACCATAAAAAATATTATAATAGAAACTCCTAAAACAACAAAAACGAGACTGATAAATCTTTTTAAAATATATCCATGCATTAATTACTCCTTAAAAGTAAAAGGAGGGCTCATAAAGAGTCCTCCTTTTACTTTTATAATCTATTTCTCCAGCCAAGTTTGGGAGAGATACTGAATAGAACCATTCCCCATTTGTCTAAAATTTTTCACATTTGGACTCAAAACTTGAGTCTCTAAGGGAACATAAAGAAAGATTACGGGCATTTTTTCTGAAAGTAAAACCTGAATTTTATCATATATAGGCTTTCTATCCTCAAATTTTACAAGCCTTCTTCCTTCATCTAATAACTTATCCACTTCTTCATCTTTAAATAACCAGTTATTTACGCCCCCTGTACTGTGGAGACTACGATAAAGGAATCTATCAGGCTCAGGATCCCCTCCTCTAAGTTCTACCATAGAGTCAAAATCTCTCTTCACCCAACGATCAATATATATTCCCCATTCTACTACCTCTAGCTCAGGCTTAAGACCAATTTCCTTTAACTGACTTTGAATTACTTGAGCTACTGCTAATCCACCCTCATACGTACTGGAAGTAACAATATTAAAAGAAAAACCATCGGGATACCCTGCCTCAATAAGAAGCTCTCTAGCTTTCTTTAGATTCTGCTTAGAAAAAGGAAGTTCCTCTAAGGGCTTTGCCCACTTTTTTACAGAAGCAGAGATAGGGCCTGAAGGCTGTGCCATTCCAAACTCAGCTGCAGCTACTATTTCATCTCTATCTATTGCTAAAGCAATTGCTTCTCTTACTCTTACATCATTAAAAGGTTTTCGGGTATTATTAAATCCAAACGTCCTTAAGTTAAGTCCTGGAGTTTGCATTACTACAAGATTCGGATCTTTTTCGGCTTGCAATATTATACTTCCTTCATTAATGGTTGCCATATCAAGACTTCCCGATTTAATTCCAGCAAGAAGCGATGTTTGCTCTGGAATAACTCTAAAAATTACAGCATCAAGATATGGAAATTCCTTTTCGAAATAACTAGGATTTCTTACAAGTTTCATATAATTATCAGGAACCCATTCTTCCAATTTAAAAGGTCCTGTTCCCACTACATTCCTTTGAAGATTTCCATATTTCTCCACTTCTTCCTTTGGAACTATGGAACAATTTTTGGAAGCAAGCCCACTTAAAAAAGAGGCTAAAGGAGACGAGAGTTTTATCCTGATAGTATATTTATTAATTGATTCAATGTTTGATATGGAAGCTATATATGAGCGACCAGGAGAAGCCGTCTTAGGATCAAGTATTCTTTCTAAGCTAAATTTTACATCATCAGCAGTAAGTTCTCTTCCGTTATGAAATTTTACACCCTTCTTTAAATGAAAAATGTAAGTTAGACTATCTGGAATTTCCCAAGAATCTGCTAAGTCTGGTACAATATTAAGGTCATAATCCAGTTTTACTAATGTATTATAAAGAAGGTCTATACGTCGAAATGAAGAGAAAGCAGTAACTATGTTAGGATCTAACCCCACCGCCTCTTGGTCTACACCAATAACAAGGGTACCCCCTTTTGATTCTGCTAACGCAAAAGGGGTTGATAAAATTACAATTAACATTAAACTAATTAGCAAAATAAAAAAATTTTTCATTTTTTCCTCCTTTAAACTTTTTTTATAATTTTTAGTATTTAATTTTCATATTTTTTCCATAGAGATATTCGAAAAACTTATAAGATTTTTGATATCATCTTACCAATACCTCCTCTCTTTTAATATTTCTCAATTATCTTAGTTAAAACTTCTGACTCCCATCTTCTTCTAATAAATTTATATTGCCTTCGATATACCCCCCTTTTTTTCTTATTTGCACCACAATAATTACTCTAATAATTACAACCAAGCTTTCTTAAATACTCTTAAGCTATGTTATAATTTACATTAGTAATCATCATATAAGATCAACCATTAGATAGTAAATGTATTAAATGTATTTAGTCTTTCTCTATCTATAAATATCATATTCATGTAGATACCCCAGACATGCCTATAATATTCTGCCCCTTCTGGTTAACAAAGAATATTCTTAAATCAATTTAGCCATATAAATATCATCAATATACCGACCATTCACAAATAAAGAATGTTCTTTTACTCCTTCTACTTTAAAACCCATTTTTTTGTACAACGCTTGGCCAGCTTTGTTGTTTGCCATTACAGTTAATTCCAAACGATGAATTTGATTTTGAATAGCCCACTTTTCTAATTCAATAAACAGTTTTGTTCCAATACCCTGTCCTACATAATCCTGTAATATCCCAATACTTATGTGCACACAATGCTTGACTCTGTTAATATCACGTCCTAAGGCTAAAAGATAACCTGCTAGCTGGCCATATATATCTACAACCAATAAGGTTGATTTTTTATTTTTGATTAAATCCTGAATGATTTTTCTCTGCTGGTCAATGGTTATATTTAGCTCTCCGGGTTCATAGAGCCTGAATTCCGTTTCTCTATCAAGCTTTTTACATAGATTTAAATAATTTTTTGCATCTTCCATTCTTATTGTTCTTATAAGCATTGAATACTGCCCCCTTTACCTGTCCATAGAGACACTAACCTGAGCATGCTCATTCTTCAAGACACATCAACAGCACTCGATAAGCCATTTGAAAAATTATATCTAGATTACCTTGAGAAAATTCGTCTCTAACTATAATAAAAGCTATGGCTTCTTTATATTACTCGATATTACTCGAAAAATCATACTTTTCAATAAAAGTAACTCTCTGTTTTATTTTCCAAACTCTCAATTATTGCAAATTAATTTATTAATCGTCATAAACTAATAACTAATATTTTCTTCTCTAATATCTCAATCAATTATCCTGACTAAAATTCCTTCCTTTTCTTTCAACAGTTTCAATGCTTTCTCCAGAGTAACTCCTTTTTGATACATTACAATAGCCGCTTTAATATTATAATCAGTCTCTTTTAAATATTCTGATACTGTTTCATAATTGGCATTAGTAATTTCCATAAAGATATTTTTAGCCCTCTCTCTCAGTTTGCAATTAGAAGGATTAAGATCAACCATTAAGTTTGAATAAACCTTGCCTAATTTAATCATCACTGTAGTAGATATCATATTTAAGACCATCTTCTGGGCTGTTCCTGCTTTCATCCTGGTAGAACCGGTAATTACTTCAGGGCCTACAAAGGGAGCTATTATCACATCTACTTTATTTTCTAAAAGTGAACCAATGATACAAACAAGTCCAATGGTAAGAGCTCCATATTTTTTAACCTCTTCTATAGCTCCTAGCACATAAGGAGTATTTCCACTGGCAGCTATTCCAATTACACTATCTAAAGCATTTATATTATATTTTTTTATTGCTTTTGCACCTATATTAAAATCATCTTCTGTGTCCTCCTGAGCAACAAACATGGCTTTTTCCCCTCCAGCTAAAATCCCTACTACTTTGCCATTTTCAACGCCAAAAGTAGGTCCACACTCTATCGCATCTAATATCCCCAGTCTACCACTGGTTCCTGCCCCTACATAAAACAGCCGACCTCCTTCTTTCATTCTAGCAACAATCATATCAACTGCTTTTTTGATAGCAGGTATTTCTACCCTAACAGCCTCGGCTACTTTGGCATCTTCCTGATTAATCAAACATATTATTTCCTCTGTATCCATCAAATCAATTTTCATACTAGCAGGATTTCTTTCTTCAGTCATTATAGAAATTTTATTATTTAATGCCATATTATGCCCTCATTATTTTTTAATTTAATCTTATGTACAAATTTACAATAATTTATTTAACAATTTACTTTCTTGCAAGGCTACTCTCGTCTTTTCTAAAGCCTCTAAAGTCTTAGTATATTCAGCAGTAGCAACACCTAAAAACAATACATCTATTACTGCTAATTGAGCCATTCTTGAAGCCAGGGCACTTCCTCTAAAAGGTGTCTCTTGGGATGAAGTAAGTAAAGTAATATCTGCTAATTTAGTAATAGGAGAACCTAAATTAGAAGTGATAGCAATAATTTTTGCCATCGTGAGTTTAACGATTTCAAGAGACTCAATCAATTCCTTTGTCTTTCCTGAATCAGATATACCAATCACCAAATCTTCCTCTGTCAATAAAACTCCTACCATCTTTTGCTTATGATTATCTATTAAAGCCTCTGCTATATGATTAATTCTTTTAAATTTCAGCTCTGCATCTTCTGCTATAATTCCCGATGCTCCAAACCCAAAGAAATATATCCTGCGGGCCTTTAGAATCATTTCAACACTGGCTTTAATATCAGCATTCTTTAGCAACTCTTTCGTATTATTTAATGATTGATTATAAATTTGAAAGATTTTTTCAATAATGATATCCAGATTATCGTTGGCTTCTATTTCACCATAAATATGCTCTCCATGTTCTTTTCCCCCAGCTTGTGCCAAGATAATTTTCAGCTCCTGGTAACCTGAATAACCAATATGTTGACAAAATTTAACTACTGTAGCCTCACTTACCCCTACGTTCTCGGCCATTTTTGTAATAGAAAGATGAATAACTTCATTAACATTATCTAATATATAATCAGCCACTTTTCTTTCCGCTGGTTTTAGGGAGGTAAGGTGACTTTTAATTCTTAAAATACCGTTGGGCAAGGTATTTTTCCTCTCTATCTTTGTCATCTTTTTTCACAACCTTTATAATTTTACTACTATACTTATTATTTTTAGTTATTATAATACCTATTTGACATTATGTCAATAAATTCTTCTTACTATTATTTATTTTTTAATAAAATATTTTTACTTATGGAAAATTTGGAGACAACCTTTTTGTTAACCTTGTATGTAATAATAGTGTAATAAACTTAACGAAGAAGAGGTATATATTATTGAAATTCGCGGGCGGTTGTAAAAGCTTCTAAATAACTTTTTTCTCCGCTCATTAGCAATTGGTGTACTTCCATAACAAAAACGCCATGAACTGTTACCGGTTTTATACTTCCATCTTCATTTCTTATACCGTATCCGGCTCCAGAATGAATCACATAATAATTATTACCAACCCTGCCCAAATACATTACCACATGTCCTTTCATATAAACTGGGTCACTTACTTTTAATCGATTAAGAGTATTTTCTCTGTCTTTAATAGAACCTATAAATTTAATATATTTACCTGCTACTGCTCCTTCTTCTTGCATACTGTCATCCCTTGGAATAATAATACCCATAGTTCTATAAATATCCATAATAAACTGTGAACAATCTCTTCTGCCAAACATAACTCCCCACCCATATCTTTCCCCTAATAATTTATTTGAAATTTCATTTGCAGATGCATCAAATCGGGATTCTACCGGAAAAATTTCTTTAGATGAATATGCCTTCATAGTATTTAATATTTTTTCTTTAGTAATAATTAAAGGATATTTTTCTAAATCATATAGAGCTTCTTCTAGTCCTTTAGACCCCATCTGTTTAAAAGTTTTTTCATTTAAGTCATTTATTTCTTCTTTATTTAAAATTAAACCCTCTGCATCTTCAACCTGCTCTATCCAGTATTCTGGTTTTAACATATGCTCTTTAACCCGAGGTGCACATATAGGAAACTGCATTTCATTCATTTTTTTTACTCCAATATATAAAAATTCTCTATATCTTTTGAGAAGGAGAGGAAAATCAATATTATTAAACAAATCTTTAATTATTTATACTTTAGTAGAAACAGAAAGAGATTTCAGGTAAATATGAGGGAATTTATATTTACCGGAAACCCATTTGGATTTATTTCCTAAAGTAACTATATTCTTTAGTTCTTCTATGGCATTGCCGGCAATCATAACATCCTTAACTCTTCCTACTATCTTCCCCTGTTCTATCTTATAACCCAGCTGTACATTATTTGAGAAAGCTCCGCTAATTATATTTCCTTGACCCAGTCCAAGAACTTGGTCTATAACTATCCCTTCCTGTATATCTTTGATCATCTCTGTAAAAGAAACTTTTCCTTCCTCCATAACCAAATTACTTATCTCAGGAACAGGTTCACTTGGTATGCCAGACCTTAAACCATTTCCCGTACTATCTACTCCGGCTATCCCCGCAGTCTGTAGATTATAATAAAAATTCTTAATCTCTCCTTTCTCCACTAAAGGAACTCGTTTCATTTCTATCCCCTCATCATCAAAAGGAGCACTACCTAAAGCAAAATCTATAATGCCATCACTATAAAGAGTAATTAGATCACTCCACAACTTCTTATTTTTCTGATTATTTAAAGGTGAAATTTTCTTCAAGACCATCTCTTTCCATTTAAGCCACTGATTACAGGAAGAATTAAGACCAAAGCTGACTTGGGAGTAAAGATAACCGGCATTTTTCCACTTCTTAGGGGGACAATTTTATCCCCCCATTTTAAGTTCTCTATTATCTCAGAAGTTAATTCTTCAGCATGAAGGTTATCTTCTCCAGATTCAAGAGAGGAATAAACCATTAACATATCTTGATTTTTAATTTTTTGAACCATCACTGAATAAGCAATTGCAGTCTTTTTATAAGAAAAATTCCCTCCCCTGGAATTGAGATATTGTACCTCACTGTAATTTTTTAAAATAGTGACGTCACCACGTAATTTACGGTCAAAATCTTTCATTCTCTCAATAATGTCTTCACCAATCTTAATCATTTCTTCTATACTCTTATCTACCACTTTTACATCATATATATTTATTTTTTCTTTCACCGTACTTTTGATTTTTTCCGGAAAATCGAAAGCCGCCTCTGAACCAAATTCTGAGGTAGCTACTGCCTTTTCAACCATTGAAACAAAACCTTCACTTCCCGTAGAAAAAATCCTATCCTACCTTTATTTATCACTCGTAATGCCTTCCCCTCACTCTCAGAAATATCGATAGATTATTAATCTATTTACCTCAAAATTTACCGGGATAGTCTTGCTCTTTTCTCTAAATAGTTCGGCTGAATCCACTTTTTTATTAATTTGCCGCACTAATTCTTTCACCTCATCTACCTCCTACTATTACTTTTTTTATCCTGAGATGGGGACTGCCGAAGGAAACTGGTAGAGGATTTTGCCCCGCTTTCCCGCATCCTCCACCGGATTCAATCATTTTCAAATCATTTCCTACTCCCTCAATATTAAGAAGGGTGGTAAATAAATTTCCACTTAAAACCACATCCTTAACCGACTCGGCAATCTTCCCGTCTCTTATCATAAAACCTTCCCCGGCACTAAAAGTAAACATCTCAAAGGTGGTCATCCCTCCATAGCAATCCTTGGCATAAATTCCCCTTTTTATTCCAGATAACAAATCTTTAAAAAGAGTATCTCCATTTTCGATATAGGTATTGGTCATTCCAACAATAGGTTTAAAGCGATAATTGAGGGCACGCGCATTTCCGGTTGGTTCTTCACCCATTTTAACAGCAGTTTCCCGCGAATGTAGCCTACCTGTCAGGATTCCCTCTTTTATCAGATAATTTTTCTTTGTTTTAACTCCTTCATCATCATATTTGGCAGAGCCTAATAAATCCGGGATAGAACCATCATCAACTACATTGAGTTTGGGTGAGCCAAATTTCTTCCCTAATTTCATTAAATCTCTCATTCTCTTGTCTTCATATAAAAAATCAGCTTCACTAAGATGTTCAAAAGCTTCATGGATAAAAACCCCACCTAAAATTTGATCTAAAATGACCGTATATTCCCCACCTTCCACTGGTTGCCGCCTTAAGTAGATTAACTGCTCGAGAAACCGCTCTTTGTGCCTTAGTGGAAATTCTTTCCATTATTCCAAAACCCTTGACAGTTCCAACACTTTCACTGGCCATCTGAATGTTATCTCCCTCTCGGGCTATAGCCGTTAAATGCGCACTTAAAAATGGTTTTTCCTGTTCGATATAACTACCTTTCAGAATTAGAAAAATAAATAGTAAAAAATCTGTCTGTATAAACTACATTAGAGGATTGGATATGGGGATTAAATTTCATAATTACATTATTATAATTTTCCATTAATTCCTTTTTTTCTCTCAAACTTATCTAGCGGAAATCCTTATCTAATTCCTGGTTAATTATTTCTACAACTGGCAAGGCCATAGCCAATTTGCTTTCTTCTTTGCCAATCAAACTCGCTATTTCTATTGCCTCTTTGACTTTCTCTTCTATATCATCAAACTGATTAAAGGAAACTAAACCCCACCCCCCTTTCACTAGAGCACGAACATTTTCTCCTATCTGCTGAGAACAATTTATATTTTCTAACTTCTTCCCCTGAAAATGAATGGTAGTAACTTCTTTCTTTTCCGCCCTTATCTCGATATAATCTGTTTTATTCTTTTTATTCTCTAAGGCCTTTTCTAAAATTTCTCTCACGATTATTTTCTCCTTTAATTTAGTTAGATAGTTACCCTGGTTAATTAGCTAAACAATTTTAGTAATAAAATAGAACCGTCCCCATTATTCATTTGTCTTATTTTTTAATATTATTTCTTCATCTAAATAAATCGACCTTTCTAACCACCAGACCCATTTACTCCATTTTTCATAAAAACCTTTATTTTCTGCCTTGATATTGATAAAACCACTTATCTTAGCCTCCATCTCATCTGCATAATGAAGAGCAATAGCAGTTAATATACTGGGTAGTTTGGGGGAACCAAATTCAAAATGACCGTGATGACTTAATAGAGTATGTTTTACCATTAATTCTAAATCT
>Ga0315279_10003827_pt1 | contig 20649 bp, 13 predicted proteins | sample YL17G06_20_MG_FD_203694 | JGI IMG/M metagenome (GOLD analysis project Ga0315279, IMG submission 203694) | Sediment microbial communities from Yellowstone Lake, YNP, Wyoming, USA - YL17G06_20 | ecosystem: Environmental > Aquatic > Freshwater > Lake > Sediment | place: USA: Wyoming | collected... | reverse complement strand
ACATCGTGCCGCTTCGCAACCGCCGACGCCGCCCAACGCAAGGACAACGTGGACTCGCTGCGGCGGCACCTGGAGCTGGCGCGCGACGTGGGCGCCGCGCGGCTGCGGGTGTTCGGCGGCGCGCGCCCGGAGGGGCTCGACTTGGACGCAGCGATCGGGATCGTGGCAGAGGACCTGCGGGCCGCCGCCGATTTTGCCGCCGAATGCGGCGTCACCATCTGCCTGGAGACCCACGATGACTTCAGGCTCGGCAGCAGTGTCGGGCGCGTGTTGGCGGCGGCGAATCGCGATTACATCAAGGCCAACTGGGACGTGATGCACCCCTACCGCGCCGGTGAGGACCTAGCCGAGACGCTGCGGTGGCTCGACGGCAATATCGCCCACGTGCACTTCCACGACAGCGCCGACGACGGCAAGGCGCTCGTGCCCGGCGACGGGTGGCTGCCCATCGCGGAGTTTGTGCGGGCGCTGGCGCGGCTGGGGTTCGAGGGCTATGTGTCGGCGGAGATCTGGACCGACGCGGGCAGCCCGGAGAGCATCCTCAAGCGCTACGCCGAGCAGACGCGCCGCTACCAGCGCCTGGCGGCGGAAAGCAAGTAGGACCCGGCGAGCCTGCGCCAGGCCGGCGGGCGCTTGCTCGATCGCGGTGCAACGCGCCCCCCTTGTCCAGCGCGGACGATCCGCGCGCACCGCATGGTTGGCCGAGGCGCGAGCGCGGCGGATGTCATAGATCCAGGCGCCGCCCACTGCGACGCAAGCTGTCCGCCGCCGCAGTATCCGTGCGGACCTTGGCCGAAGCCTCGTAATGCAGGCGCTTTTCCTCTTCGACCTGCTCGAAGTACGGGCACTCCGGGGTGCAGCCGGCGGCGTCCTCCACGCTGATTCGCTGGACGCGGCAGGCAAGATGATACGCGTCGAGGGTCGAGCGGTCGCGATGCTCGGTAAGGTCCACGCCGATATCGAGATGCACGCAGGGATGCGCGGCACGGATGGTCGCCACCCGGCATTGCTCGCACGTGCGGTTGAACGTCTCGTCGGTGGCGCGCTCGCCTCTGCGGGGTGCCAGGCCGCAGAAGAGCCGGCCCAGCTCGACGCGCCGATGCTCGCACTGGGGTACTTCCGCCATTGTGCTACCTCCCGTTAGCGAGATGAGAGATGCTGGATGCAAGAGAAAGGCGGCGCGCCGGGTTTACGCCCGGCTGATCGTGCGGGCGATGCTTCGCGGCGCCTCATCTCGCCATCTATAGTATACCTTGCCGACGGCGTCCTTGCCCAGACCGGCGGCGCCCGGCGGCAGCGCGCCCCTCACCGCGGCTCCCACGCCAGCGCCGCGCCCGCAAGCAGGCCGATGTCGTCGCCCAGAGCGGCGTGGACGACGGTCACGGCTTCGAAGTTGGTATCGAGGACATAGTGCTGCAGGCGCGCGCGCAGGGGATCGAACAGCACCGCCCCCGCTTTGCTGACACCGCCGCCGATGACCACCAGCGTGGGGTTGAGCAGGTTGACGGCGGCGCCGATGCCCAGGGCGAGGAACTCGGCGGTCTCGCTCATGATGCGCAGGGCGAGGGCGTCGCCGGCGACCGCCGCGGCGGCGACCGCCTGGGCGGTGAGGGGCTCTTCGGCCTGCATGTGCTGCAAGCGCGAGCCGGTTTCGCCGGCGGCGAGGGCCTCGCGCGCGCGGCGGGCGATGGACCAGCCGCTCGCCAGCGCCTCGATGCAGCCGCGCCGTCCGCAGGTGCAGGGCGGCCCGTCGGGCAGCACCGTCATGTGGCCGATTTCGCCCGCCATGGAGGTGGCGCCGCGATAGACACGCCCGGCGGCGATGATGCCTCCGCCGATGCCGCTGCTGACGGTGAGGTAAACGATGTAGTCATGCCCTTTGCCGGCGCCGAACATGGCCTCGGCGAGGGCGGCGGCGTTGGCGTCGTTGTCCATGAAGGCGGGGGCGTGGAAGCGGCGCTCCATCTCGTCGCGCAGGGGGATATTCTCCCAGCCGCCGAGGTGGTGGCAGGTGACGGTGACGCCGGAGTAATAGTCCACGGGGCCGCCGTAGCTGATGCCGACGGCGTCGGCGGGGACACCCGATTCGTCGAGCGCCTCGCGCGCGATCGCTTCGAGGGTGTCCATGATCGCCGGCGGGCGCGCGCTGCGATTGGTTTCCACCTGGCGGCGCGCGAGGACGTCGCCGGCGCGCGTCACCATGCCCGCCGCGAGCTTGGTGCCGCCGATATCGAGGGCGAGAACCCGCTCGGGACCGACCGCGCGCGCTGTATGCTCAGCGCACTTTGGCTGCGTCACTGTCACTTTACCCCTCCGGCGCTGAAGGTGTGGCGACCCTCACGACGGGCCGCACAGGATGCGCGCCGCTTCGAGGTAAACCTGCGCGGCGGCGCGCACCTGCTCCAGCTCGACGTACTCGTTATCGGTGTGCGCCTGGGCCAGACTCCCCGGGCCGCAGACGACGGCGTCTATGCCCAGGCGCGCCTGGAAAGGCTCGGCCTCGGTCCACGCGCGCCACGAGGTGATGCCGACCTCGCGCCCGATGGCGCGCGCCGCGTCACGCAGGGCGCGCACCGCCGGCGCCTGCGCGGGGGTGTCGAGCGGCCCGCCGTACTTCACGACGCGCGCGGTCATGCCCTCCCATCGCGGGTCGCGCAGCAGGGCCTGCGCGCGCTCGGCGATGTCGTCCGTGGTGGCCGGGGGCACCAGGCGCACGTCCACCGCCGCCGTGCAGCGGTCCGGCACCCGATTGGCCCGGTCGCCTCCACAGAGCGCTCCCAAGTTGAACGACGGCGCGCCAAGCACGGGATGGGCGGGCCAATCGGTCACCCGCGATCTCAGTTCCGCGATGAATGCGATCATCACCTCGATGGCGTTGCGGCCCTGCTCCGGCGTCGCCCCGTGAGCGGACCTCCCGCGCGCCTCCAGCTCGAAGAATACCAGGCCCGCGTGCGCCGCGAGCGCGTTCAGCTCCGTCGGCTCGCCGACTATGACGTGGTCGCAGCGGTAGCCCGCATCGAGGACGCTGCGCGCTCCGCGCCCGCCCGCTTCCTCCTCCAGCGTGAGCAGCAGGTCGAGCCTGCCGGGGAAACCGTGCTCGTGAGCCGCGCGCAGGGCCGCCATCATCGCCGCCAGCGAGCCCTTGGCGTCAGCGGCGCCCAAGCCCCACAGCCGCTGCGCGTCGCTGCGGGGATGCGCCCGCGACTCTCCGCTCGCCGGCACGGTGTCGGCGTGGGTATTCAGGCACACGACCGGCTCGCCGCAGCCCACCGTCGCCAGAAGGTTGTCACGGCCGTGCTCGAGGGCGAATCTCCGCGTTGCGATGCCGAATCTGCGCAGCTCGCCCTCGACGTAGTTGACGAGCGCGGCCTCGCGCGGCGCCGGGCTCTCGATCGCCACCAGGGCCTCGAGCTGCGCCAGCGCGTAATCGAGGTCAAGCGAGGTCAACGCCGGTCACCCCTACCTCTCGGCGACGACGGGATTGCGCAGGATGCCGATCTTTTCCACCTCCGCCTCCATGATGTCGCCGGGCTTGACGGGGGCCATGCCCTCGGGGGTGCCGGTGGAGATGATGTCGCCGGGCTCGAGGGTGATGAAGTGGGAGATGAACTCGATGAGATAGGGGATCTTGAATATGAGACTGGCGGTGTTGTCGCGCTGGCGCACCTCGCCGTTGACGCGCATCTCGAGGTTGAGCTCGACCGGTTCCCGGATTTCGTCGGGCAGGACGATGCACGGCCCCAACGGGCAGAACGTGTCGATGCCCTTGGAGCGAAACCACGGGTTGCTCTTGGAAAGGTCGTCCTTCTGCATGTCGCGCGCGGTGACGTCGTTGAGCACGGTATAGCCGGCGACGAAGGAAGCGGCGCGCTCGCGGGGGACGTCGGCGCCGCGCTCGCCGATGACAACCGCCAGCTCGACCTCGGGGTCAACGCGCGTGAGGTCGCGCTTGATGACCACCGGCTGCTCGGGGCCGATGACGGCGCTGGTCGCCTTGTAGAAGAAGATCGGCTCGTCGGGGACGCCGAGGCCGCTCTCGAGGGCGTGCGCCTTGTAGTTGCGCCCGAGGGCGAAGATATTGGGCGGACGGCCGAGCGGCGAGAGCAGTGTAGCGTCGCTGACGGTGAACAGGTCCGTCATGCCATGGGCGGAGACGAAGTCCAGCGTCTCGGCGAGAACCTGCGGCGCGAACAGCCCGGCGCGCAGGAGGTCGGCGGGATCGCACATCAGTGGCACTTCACAGCCATCAACCGTGAGGCGGTGCACCCGGTAGGCGGCGGAGAAATCCAGGATACCGCCGTCGGTAAGGATGCCCACCCTGCTGTCGGAGGTTTGGGGATGAGAGAAGCGGACGATTCTCATTGCTCTTCGGGCTCCCTTGGCGTGGACAGGGGAAGCGTACTATGACGGCCCTCGCGTGTCAAGATTCGGCAAGGGTCGAGTGTGACCACCGAGCGTTGGTATGAAGAGCAGCCCGTAGGGGCGGGGATCGGAAGTTGTCTCACAATTGGTTTCCAGACCCTTGAAATCCCCGTAGGGCAGGAGGCAGGCTCGTGCCCTACGAATTAGGACCGGGCGGAGCGATGTGCGAGGGGACGCCGGGCATGGCGAAGGTCGAGGTTCTGGTCAGCGCGGGGACCGAGGGAGCGAGCGATGAGTGGCTGGGGCGCCTGGCGCGGCGCCTTCGCGGCGACCCTTCGACAGGCTCAGGGTCGCCCCGAGCGGGGTCGAGGGGCGACGAGCGGGAACGCGTCCTGTGCATCGTCCCCACCAGGGACGCCGTGCGTCGCCTGCAGGAGCGCGTGCTGCTGGAGTTCGACGTTCCCGGTATCTTCGGCCGGCCCATCCGCAACTTCTACGAGCTTGCCGCCGACATAGCCGCGGCGCGCCGCCTGGGCGGCCGCAACATCTCCCCGCTGCAGCGCGCGCTGATGTTGGAGCAGCTGGCCGCCCGCGCCGCCACCCCCACGCTCGAGCGCGTCCAGCATTTCCCGGGTTTTGCGGTGGCCCTCGGCGAGCTTATCGGCGAACTGAAGACGGCCATGGTGGAGCCCGCGGACCTGAGCCGGGCGGTGAAAGCGCTGGCCCGCTCGGAGGCCGCGCTGCGAGCCAAGTTGACGGACCTCCTCGCGCTGTACGAGCGCTATCAAAGCATCCTCACCGAGCGCAAGCTGCACGACGCCGAGGGCCTGATGTGGCACGCGGTCAGCGCCCTGGAATCCAACCCGGAAACGCTGGGCGATGTCGCGGCCGTGTTTCTCCACGGGTTCCGCACTTTCAACCGCGTGCAGTTGAGGTTGCTGCGCGCGATCGCGGCCTATGCCGAGGAAACGTTCATCCACCTGCGCCACGATCCGCGCCGCCCCGACGCGTTCGCCGCCTCCGCACGCACGCTGGAGGCGCTGCGCCAGTTGCCGGAGGTGGTGGTGCGCGTCGCGCAGGCGGGCGACGCAAGTACGGATGTGGGGCACGTCGCCGCGAACCTCTTCCGTCCGGACGCGGAGGCCCGGCCCTCCGATCAGTCGCTGGTCATCATGGAGGCGGGAAGCCCGGCGCAGGAGGCGGACCAGGTGGCGCGCGAGATATGCCGCTTGGTCGCCGCAGGGCATGTGTGTCATGCGGACATCGCGGTCATCACGCGCGACGACGAGGCGCGGCAGCGCTTCGCGCACTTGCTGGCGCGCTACGAAGTGCCGGTGCGCGGATCAACTGAATCATTGGGCGCCAGCGCGGTCGGGGGCACGCTGCTGTCGTGCCTGCGCATCGTGCGGGAGCGCTGGCCGGCGACCGCGGTGGGGACCGTGCTGAAGTCGCCGTGCCTGCCGGGGGAAGACGCGGTGGCGCGGGCGCGGGCCGAGGTGCGCTCGTGGGAGCTGGGGGTGCGCGAGGGGCGGGACATATGGTTCTCGCCCTGGCCGGGCGACGACACCGTGGGGGCGCGAGAGCAAGCGCTGGCGCCCCTGAAGAAGCTGGAGGACGACCTGCGCCGCGCGGCGTCGGTGGCGGAGATGGCGGTGGCCGTGCGCGGGCTCGTGGAGGGTTTTCAGCGGCCGGGCCCGCAGGAGACCGCGGCGCTGCGCGACGACGAGGAAGCGCGGCGCAAGCTGGACGAGGTGATCGACGAAGTCGAAAGCATCGCCGGGTTGGCGGAACCGCCGGGCCGGGCGCCTGCGTGGGAAACGTTCTGCGCGAACCTCGAGCGCGCCGTCACACAGGCGGGCTACCAGCCCGGCGCGCGCCCGCTCGATGCGGTTGTCGTCCACGATGCAAAAGAGCTGGCGGGCCAGGCTTATCGCGTCGTGTTCGCGGTCAACATGCTGGAGAAGGTCTTCCCGGCGCAGGTGCGCGAGGATCCGTTTCTGCGCGACCGCGAGCGGCGGCTGCTGGCGGAGGCGAACCCGAAGGTCGAGCTCGACCTCTCCACCCAGCGCCAGGATGAGGAGCGACTGCTTTTCTGGCGCACGGTGACGAGCGCGTCGGAGAGAGTGTACTTGTCCTACCCCGCCGCCGACGAGCGGGCGAAGGAGAGCCTGCCCTCGTTCTACCTGGAGGAAGTGCGTAGGCTATTCGTGCGAGGCACGCTGGACGAGCGGCGCCGGCGGTTCTCGGACCTGGCGCCGCCGCCGCGGGAGGCGATCTCCCGGCGCGACTGGACGGCGTGTGTTTTGCACGGGCTTGCGCGCTACATGCCGCCGGCGGAGCAGGCGGCGCACGCGGCGCATTACAACACATGGCTGCGCCGCGCCCAGGCGCGCCTGGGGCCATACCTGCAGCCGGCGCCGCCATACGCCGACGTGCTGTGCGACGCGCCTTTGCTGGCTGCCCTCGAAGCGCGCGACCGACCATACCACCCGAGCGAGCTGGAAAGCTACCTCACCTGCCCCTATATGTATTACTGCGGCAGGCTGCTGGAGCTGTCGCCGGTGCAGCGCGAGATCGCCCCGGCGGACTACGGCACGCTCGCCCACGAAGTGCTCAGGCGGCTCTACCGCGAATGGCGCCAGGAGAGCGGGAAGCCGGTGGAGGTGGGCGAACGCGACGCCGACGAGGTCGTCGCCTGGGCTCGCGAGCTGCTGGATGAGTGCCTGGCGCACGCGCCGCGCTTTGCCAACCTGCCGGCGGCGCAACGGGATATCGAGCGGCGGCGGATCGGCGACATCATCGCGGGTTTCGTGGCGGCGGATCTTGCGGACACCCGCGCGCGCGGCCTGCGCCCGGCGTATTTCGAGCTGGAGTTCGGCGGGGAAGTCCGCAGTGGCACAGCCGGGGGCTTGCCCGCTGCACACACCGACCCGGCGTCGCGACCTGACTGTCTCGACCTGGGTGAAGTCGAGGGCCGGCAGGTGCTGATTGCGGGGCGAATCGACCGCGTGGACCTGGCGCCCGACGACAGGGCGGTGATCGTGGACTACAAGTTAGGCAAGGGCCCGCGCGACCTGCGCGAGGTGGACCGCGGGCTCGTGCTGCAGGCGCCGCTGTACGCGCTGGCGGTGCGCGAGGTGTTCGGCCTCAAGGTGGCGGGCGCGGAGTACGCCTCCATCCGCACGGGGCGGCGCACCGGGCTGTATGGCGACGCGGGGCTGGCCACGGGCAGGTCCCCTTACAACGTGGTGGCGGCGGGAGCGGAGCTGCAGGCGAAGCTGGAGCTGGCGGCGGCGTGGGCGCGGGAATGCGTGGGCAGGATTCGGCGCGGGGAGGTGCCGCGGGGCCCGCGGGAGGAGCAGTGTCCACCGTGGTGCGGCTATCGCGGCATCTGCGGCGTGGATGCCTGGACGCTGCGCGCCATCCAGGCGCGGAGGGGTAGGGACTAGGGAGCGGGGAGCGGGGAGCAGGGAGCGGGTAGCAGGCAGCAGGGAGCGGGTAGCAGGCAGCAGGGAGCGGGTAGCAGGTAGCAGGGAGCGGGGAGCAGGTAGCAGGGAGCGGGGAGCAGGTAGCAGGGAGCGGGGAGCAGGTAGCAGGTGCCAGGTGTTGCAGGATGACTGATGAAGCCCTGACCGAGGAGCAGCAAGCGGCGGTAGCGACGCTCGATCGCGACGTGCTGGTGACCGCGAGCGCGGGCACCGGCAAGACGCGAGTGCTGACCCATCGCTTCACCCACATCGTGGAGCAGGGGCTCGCGGCGGCCGACGAGATCCTCACGCTGACCTTCACGGAGAAGGCCGCGCGCGAGATGAAGGAGCGCATCGTCAAGCGCTTCGACGACCTGGGCCGCGAGGAGGACCGGCGGCGGGTTGAGACCGCCTACATCGGGACCATCCACTCGTTCTGCGCGCGGGCGCTGCGCGAGAACGCGCTGGAGGCGGGGGTGGATCCGCACTTCACCCAGTTGGAGCCGGCCGAGGCGGCGATGCTGCAGCGCCAGGTGTACGACAGCCTCATCCGGCGCAAGTACTCCGAGGCTTGCCCCTTCGCGGAGTTTACCCTGAGCGAAGTCGAAGGGCTCAGGGCAGGCTCTGAGCTTGTCGAACGGGGCGGGGCGGTGGTGGAACTGCTGTCTGAGTTCGATCTTGGGACGCTGCGCGACATCCTGTTCTCGGCCTACGGCTACATGCGCAGCCTGGGCAAGCGCCCGCCGGAGCTGGTCATCGCGGCGCCCGCCGACCTGGACGGGCGGGCGCAGGAGGCCCGCCAGGCGCTGGAGGCGGTGCTGGCCTTGCCCCGCAGCACGAAGAGCACGAGCAAGTTGCTGGACGCGCTCAATGCCCAGCGTAGGGACACAGCATGCTGTGCCCCTACCGAGCTGCTGCAGGCGCGCGAGTTCGACTGGGCGACCTATGACCAGGTGTGCGGGCTGGCGGGGTTGCTCGCAGGCAACGTCGGCAGCCGCGACCAGAAGGCGGTGATCGGGGGGGCGAAGGGGTGCGTCCTGGCGTTCGCGGGGGCGCTGCTGGCGGTTGGTGCGCGCGCCCATGCGCAGGCGCTGCGCGAGCTGCTGGCCGAGCTCGACGCGGACTACAGCGCGGCCAAGGACGAGCAGGGGTTCCTGGATTTCGACGACCTGCTGGCGAAGACGCGGGACCTTTTCGGCACGCCGCAGGCGCCAACCCCGACCGCGCTGCGCTATCGCGAGCGGTTCAAGTTCTTCCTGATGGACGAATTCCAGGACACCAACCGGCTGCAGATGTCGGTGGTTGCGCCGATCGTGCGGCCGGGGGCGTCGTTCACCGTGGGCGACGCCAAGCAGTCCATCTATCGTTTCTTGTACGCCGACGTGGACGTCTTCCTGCAGCGGGAGCGCGAGCTGGCGGCCAAGGGGGGCGCGAGCCTGCCGCTGTCGCGCAACTTCCGCAGCCACCCCGACCTGCTGGCTTTCACCAACGCGTTGTTTGGTGCGATGTGGCAGGAGGCGGGCTTTCCGTTTGAGGCAGCGACCGCGGCGGTCCGGTTCGGGCCGCGGGAGGGGCCGCGGGTGGAGGTGCTGCTGGTGGAGCGGGGGGAGACGATGCGCGACGCGCGAGCGCGGGAGGCCAACGCGCTGGCGCGTCGCATCGGCGGGATAACGGGGCTGGGCGCAAGCCCCCCGCTGCTGCTGACCGAGGCGGGAAACGAGCGCCCCGCGACCTTCGGCGACGTCCTGGTGCTGTTCCGCGCGACGAGCGATATCCAGTTGTATGAGGACGCGCTGACCCAGTACGACATCCCCTACTACACCGTCAGCGGGCGCGGGTTCTACGACACCCGGGAGGTGCAGGACCTGCGCAACCTGCTGGCGGCGGTCGAGAACCCGCTCGACGACGTCGCGCTGGCGGCGGTGCTGCGCTCGCCGCTGGTCGGCATCAGTGACGAGGGACTCTACTGGCTTGGCGCGCCGCCGGTCGCCAGCGAGCGCGATGAAGACGCCTTGCAGCCCCAGGCCGCGGGGCGCATCGCCACCCGGCTGGAGCAACTGGAGGAACTTGCAAACCTGCGGCCGCAGGACCGCGAGCGATTGACCGAGTTCCGCAAGCTGTTCCGCAGTCTGCGCGAATCCACCGCGGGCAGTCGCGTCGCCGATATCCTGGAGCAGGCGATTCACCGCACGGACTATGATCTCAAGCTCCTGTGCCAGCGCAACGGCCGGCGCCGCTATGCCAACGTCGAGAAGCTGCGCCAGATCGCGCTGAGCTTCCAGAGCAAGGCGCGCTTCGGCCTGCGCGATTTCCTGGAGCACCTGGAAGCGCTGAAAGTGCTCGCCGAACGCGAGACCGAGGCCGCGGCCGAGGCGGAGGACAGCGATGTGGTGCGCCTGATGACGGTGCACCAGGCGAAGGGACTGGAGGCGCCCATCGTGGTGGTGGCGGACCTGGGGCGCGCCCTCAGGCATTCCCCCGGCCCTGCGCTGCTATCGGCCGAAGGAGAGCTTGCCCTGCGCCTCAAGCACCCCGTGAAGGATGAAACGGCCAAGCCTGAGAGCTACGCCAGGCTGGAGCAAGCAGCGGGCGCGGACGAACGCGCGGAAAACCAGCGCCTGTTCTACGTCGCGTGCACGCGCGCCAAGGAGCACCTGCTGCTGTCGGGCTGCATGGAGGGCCGCGATGATAACGAGTCCCGGGAGGGCAAGGAGCCGCCGCTCGACAAGCCCTACGCTGCACTCGACTCGTGGGCGCTGTGGATCAGGAAGTTCCTCGGCCTCGGCCAGACGCCGGCGCGGGAGGGCGAGTGCGTGCGCGTGGGTGACACGACGGTGCTGGCGCGCTCGGACGGGCCGCCGCTGGAGGTTGATGGGCGCTCGCGCCGACCGCTGATCGGGCGCTTCCGCGCGCGGCTGGAGGCGGGCGAGGAGCTCGATGTGAAATCGCCGGCCGGCGGGGCGGAGGTCGAGGATGCGCTCCGCCGCGCGCAGGAGGTGGCTGAGCGGTTGAGCGCGGGGGCGACGCCGGCCCCGGCGCTCGTTTGCATCACCGTGACCGGCGCCACGCACTATGCCGCGTGCCCAAGGGCCTATCAGTTTGCCGACATCGAACACCTGCCGCCCCTCGACCCCGCTCGGGGCGGCCCTGAGCCTGTCGAAGGGCCGGAGCACGATTTGCGGCGTGATAGGGAGGACGAGCCCGCGGCGCGCCGCGATGAAGATGAACCGCGCGACCGCGGGACTCGCCTGCACGACGTGCTGAGCAGGATAGACTTTCACGCCGACTTCGAGCAGGAAGTGCAACGGCTGACTGGGGATCTGCCTGAGGATGCGCGTGATGACGCGCGCGACGTGCTGCGGCGGTTCCGCCAGGCCCACTTCGCCAAGGCTTCGTGGGCCAAGGGGCGCTTGCCCACCGTAGCTTTAGCGAAGGCGGGACTGTGGGACGAACTGGCGGAGGCGCAGTCGCAGCCGGGTGGGCTCTACCGCGAGACGCCGTTCGTCATGCGCTTGGTCCGCGATGGCGCAGTGGGGCTACTGCGCGGCAAGGCGGACGCGCTGATGCGCCGGGAGGGGGCGTGGACGATCATTGACTACAAGACCGGCGCGCGCCACGATGATGAATACCGGCGGCAGGTGAGCCTGTACGCGCTGGCGTGTCGGGAGCTGCTGGGCGCGGCGCCGCGGCGAGGGATCGTCTATTACCTCGACCAGCGTGCGGGCGAACCCGACGAGTTCGACATCGAGGACGCGATGCTGGAGGGGGCCGCCGCCAACGTGGAGACCGCGCTGACGGGCATCGCCGCCGGGCATTTCCCGCGCCGCGAGGGGGACGCCTGCCGCGGGTGCGGGTACGCGGGCGCGTGCCGGGATCGCCCCGACTCGGCGTGACAGAGGTGGCGGATGCCGCCCCTCGACCCGCTCGGGGCGACCCTGAGCCTGTCGAACGGGTCGGGGTGGCCCTGAGCCTGTCGAAGGGCCGCGTGAGCCGGCGCTACCCGACGCCGATCCTTGCCTCCACCTCGGCCTCGAACAAGCGCGGCCAGGGCAGGCGCACGCGGAGATCCCGGAGTTCCCGGACGCGGCGGCCGGCCACTTCCTCGCCCTCGAAGTGCTGAGCGAATAACTCGGGCGCGAGGCTGCTCAACCTTCTACGCACGTATGCCAGCGCCCGGCGGCGCCCGCGCCGCAGGTGCAGGGGGTAGGTCCCGAGCTCTTCCCGCGCAAAGCGGTAGGCGTCGGCGCGCGCCACCGACTGGTATGCGTAATCGTCAACCAGGCGCTCGAACAGGAACTCAAGGTGCGCGCGCAGCGAGCGGCCACCTGCGCGCCCGTGCTCCCCCATCATCCGCAGCGCCGCGTGCGCCAGCGCGGCGCCGATGGTGTTGCCCGCGGTGTTCCAGCCGGCGAAGGCGGCCAGATGCGGCAATACCCTGTGCTCGCCGAGGGCGGCGACGAGCGCCGGGTCGGCGCCGTTGCAGTATGCCACATCAGCGAGCGCGACGGGCTTTCCGCCGCGCGCGAGTCCGGCGACGTGCGCGACGAATGGCGGACGCGGCGCGGAGGCGGGCGCGATGTGATTGATGTCCGCCTGGGCCGGCGTCGGCGGCGAATGCAGGGCGAGGATGACATCGGCACCCTCCTCGCTGGGCGCGACCCGCAGGCCCGCCGCCTCGACCTGGCCCGCTACGGTCATGCGCAGCGGCCGGTCCTCGAACAGGGCTACCGAGTCGGCGCCCCCCGGCGTGCTGGACAGCGGGTACACCGCGGCCGAGACGCCCAAGACCTCCCCCGCCGCGCGCGCAAGCAGCACCATGCCCTGCTCGTCCGCGCCGGGGAAGATGCGCACGAAGCTTGCGACTCCCAATTGCTCCGCCTCCGCCGCCAGTTCGCCCTGTTCGGCGACATGGGGGCCGCTGGTGGGCGCGTCCTCCTGGGCCAGCACCAGGAAGTCAACCGCCCCCTCCCGCACCAGCTCCACCAGTGCCTTGTTCACGGCAAGGTTGCGGCGCCGCATCGCGGCATGGCGCTGCACCAGTGCGCGCGGGAGGGTGGCACCCAGACCAGCCAGCTCCTGCGCCTCCTGTGGGTCCAGGCTTGCCCTGAGCTTGTCGAACGGGGCGGGGCGGTGGCACAGCTCCTGGTAGCGCGCAAGAGCCGGGCCGAGGGTAGCCAGCTCGGGCGACGAGACTGTGAGGCCGAGGCGCGGGATGACGGCGAAGGCGTGGATGCGCAGGTGCGGGAACCGCCGCCGCAGGTCGCGCAAACGGCGCACGCGCTCTATGGCCGCGCGGCGAGTAACCTCCGTCGTCCGCGATCCGACCAGCCCGCCGCAAGCCAGCATGTCACACGAGACGACGACGGAGGCGGCGCCGCGCGCGGCGTCCTCCAGCCACGCCCACAGCGCGTCGGTGTCGCCGGGCCGCAGGAAGCGGCCGAGCAATCGCCTGGGCGGCAGGCGCAGGCGAAGGCCCGCGATGGCGGCCAGGCGGCGGGGGAACTGAAGGTTCGGGGGGCGATCGTCCAGGGGCAGAAGCGCGAGGACGGGCCCGCTCATGACACCGCCAGCTCATCCATCGCGCTGCGGAAGGCGCGGGCGGCGGCTTCGATGCCGTGGGGTTCGAGCCCGGTGACGATGGCGCCGATCATGATGCCGGTGATGCCGACGCCGATGATGTGGGCGACATCGTCCGGCTCCAGGCGCCGCTGGCTGGGGATGATGATGGGGGTGGGCACGGCTTGCGCCAGGCGCGAATAGCGCGCCAGGTCCGCGGCGGTCAGGGGCTGGCCGTACTGGTCGTGCGGGATGATCGCCGCCTCCAGCATCTCCATCCCGACCGCGGCCAGGGCGGCCGCCGCCTCGACGCTGTAGGTCGCGTCAATCGCCATCACGCGCGTCATCCGCTCGTCGCTCAGCAGCCAGGAGGGGAAGCAGTGGGCGAAGGTGTCCACGAAATCGAAGCCCATGTCGGCGACGGCCGCCACCTCGTCCCGCCGCAGCGGCTGCGTCACCCCGGGGACGATGCCCACCGGCAGGGCGGCCGCGTCGAGGATCTGCTGCAAGCGGGGGCGCTCCTGCTCGAGCGTCCCGAAGTGGGTGCCGCTGGCGTCGTGGTGGACGTTGATATGAGTCTTGAGCGCATGGGCGCCGCCGGCCTCAGCCGCGCGCGCGAGGTCGGCGCGGTTATCGGGCAGGCTGACGATGAGGGTCGGCCCGTCGCACAGGAGCTGGTAGGTTGGCTTCACGGATGTTGGCGAACCGTTGTCGGCTTACCGCGGCAAGCGGCTCAGCCCGTCCGGCGGCGCGGCTGGCCGCGCATGAGCTCCAGCGCGATGACGGCCGGCGGGAGATCGAGGAGCTGGGCGACCCGCTCCACCGCCTTTCCGACCTCGCGGTGGATGGCGTCGCGCGGCGTGCCGTCGCCGGTTGCCTCCTTGGCGGTCCCGGAGATCCAGCCAATGCAGGTGAGAATGAACTCGGCGCGCGTAAGGGGATGCTGGCGGTTGGGAAGGCCCTGCCAGGTGTTCTGGATCTTGCGGCCGAGCAGCTCCCACGAGGTAACTTGGGGCCTCCCGCCGCGTCGTTTCTCGGCGGGGGGCTTTTCGGCCGCGGGCGGTGCACCGCCTGCGGCCGGCGCAGCTTTCGACTCCAACGCCGGCGGCGGCTCGAGGTAAGGTCGGCGGCCGTCTGCTCGCTGAACCCAGTTCCAGTCCTCCGGCGCGGTGCCCTCGATGACGCGGTATTCGATCTGCTGGCCGGCAATCTCGCGCAGCACCTCGGTTATGCGATGGCGATTGGCCGGGGTCTCGAGGTGGCCGGCAAGGTACTGGTCTTTGCCGGCCACGCCGACCACGAGCAAGTCGCCCTCGAGGGCGATGGGCACGGCGACGCGCATGGCCTGGATCATACTGCTGAAGCTGTCCGAGCGCTCGAGGATTGTGTCGCTCGCTTCGCGCCACAGGCTCTGGGCGTCGAGATCGACCAGCGGGTACTTGCGCGGCGGCAGAGTGGCATCGTACTGGGCGCGCTTGGCCGGGTCCGACAGCACTTCGTAGGCCTCCTGCAGCAGCTCGAACTGCTTGCGCGCCGGCTCGCTGTCGCCCGCCGCGTCCGGGTGGTGGCGTCGCACCAGCTCGCGGTAGGCCTGCTTGATCCCGCCGAGCGCCGCGTCGCGCTTGATCCCCAGCACGCCGTAGTAGTCGGGCTCCGCCTTTTTCTTCATTGCGCCCCCAAAAGCAGCGCCGACAGCTCGGCCATGGTCAGCAGATCGAGCCGGTTGTGCCGCATCACCGGCGCGATCAGGCTTGCGTCCTGGCTGCGGACGAAGTCGTGGTAGCGCTGCGGGATGAGCGCACCCGGGATGTCGCCCGGGCGCAGCCGCCGACACAGGTGCCGCTCCAGCGTCTGCAAGCGACAGTCAGGCACCGCGCCGCGCCACCGCCGCCGCGCCGCCCACAGCAGGTCCACCGATTCCGCTTCCAGCCGACGCGGCACCCGGTGGTACGCCATGCGGTCGCGCAGGAACGGCAAGTCAAAACATTTCCCGTTGAAGGTCACCAGCACCTGCAGGCCGGAAGCCAGTTCGGCGAACTGCGCCAGCAGCGCCCGCTCCTGCGAGTAGTCCCGCGCCAGCAGTTGGGTGATGACCAGCTCCCCCTCCAGCGGCCGCATCAGCCCCACCAGAAAGATCGGCCGCCCGATGAATCCCGCGCTCTCGATATCCAGCCAGCCGATGCGCGCCGGATCCACGCGGGCCAGAGGCTCGAGCTCTCCCGGCGCGGGCGGTGCGCCGCCTGCGGGCGGTGCGCCGCCTGCGGGCGGCTGCGCCCGATTCTCTTGTGTGGCACGCCCGCCCTCGGGCGTGATCCGGACACAGCCGGGGGCGGCTGTGCCACATGGCGCCGCCCATGCGCCGTCCAGGGCCGCCCACAGGCTCTGCGCAACGCGCCCGGCCTGCGACCAGATGTCGCTCAGCCCCTTCTCCCACACCAGCAACTCCCCGTTGCGGTTGGCGACGACACGCGCGCCGAGGGCGGAGCACACTCCGTCAACGGGCGCCCTGCAACTTCGCTCAGGGAAAACCGTCGGTGCGTCGCAGGTGCGGGCGCGCGGCGGCGCTTGCCGTTTCACCGCCGGAGCGCGACTGCGCTGCAGGTATGAGAGCCGATCTCGCAGCCCTGTAGCCATAGCTGTCGGCCTCACTATTCGTCATTCGGTCGGGGAAGCCTTCTCGCCCGGCGGGGGGATGCCGGTGCGGCGGCGCCTGCCGGCGCGGCGCACGCGCTCGGCGATACGGTCGGCAGCGGGCGCAATATTTCTCGGTGGCGCAGCCGTCTCGGCTGCGAATGCAGTAGAGATAAGCTTGGCAGGCGAGACGCCTGCCCCACCAGGGACGGTCACACCCAGGATGCGGTGCAGGATCACCAGCGCCGCCTCCTTGTCGGGGATGGGATAGCCGCCCCACACGTCGGGATCGCCGTGCTGCGGTGGCAGGGTCACCGGCGATCCCACGCACGACGGGCATCCCTGCTCGCATTCGCATTCCCGGATCAGCGCCAGGCAACTGCGCATCATCTCCTCGACCATGTCGTAGCCCTTTTCCGCGAAGCCGAGGCCGCCGGGGTAGCGGTCGTAGAGGAATATGGTCGGCGTGCCCGTGTTGCTCGAGTCAACCAGGCCGCCGAGGTCGGTGCGATCGCACATGGCATACAGCGGCAGCACGTGCACCAGCACGTTGCGGATGCCCACCAGCCCGTCGATGGGGCGCCGCCCGTGGGAGCGCGCCTCGTCGAGCGTGTCCTGATCGGGAATGAGCCAGGTGGATACGGTGTCCAGGCTCTGGGGCGGCAGGTCGAGCTTGCCGTAGCCGATGGAATCGAGGGAGTAGAACTGGATTTTCTTGAACGCGGTGGTGGCCCAAGTGACGGTCGCGGGGCCGTGGCAAATGCGCCAGCCGCGCCAGTCGCGCTGCTGCTCGGCCCGGCCCGCGCGGATGTGGGCGTCGAGCACCGCCTGGGTGTAGTAGTCCAGCTTCCGGCGCTCGACGCGGGCGGTGCGCGCCTCGAGGTCCAACTCGCGCACGAGATAGGTTTCTCCCTGGTGCAGGTAAACCCCGTCGGGATAGACCAGCTCCGGCGCGCTGATGGCGTCCACCACGCCGATGACGCGGTTGTCGTCGTCGGCGTCCACGATGGTGAAGGTGTCGTCGGAGGTGGTGCGCAGGTTGATCTGGGCCGCAGGGTAGTCGGTGTTAGCCCAGTACCAGTCGCCGTCAATGCGCTGCACCTGGCCGACATCCTGGAGGATGGCGGCGATGGAATCGGTGAGTTCGCCGAAGTAGCGCCGGTCGTCGCTGCGCAGGGGCAGCTCGAAGGCCGCGCAGCGCAGGTGCCCGGCGAGGACGTAGGGGTTCTCGGGGTCGATGACCGCGTTCTCGGGCGAGCGGCCGAAGAAATATTCGGGATGGCGCATGAGATACTGGTCAATGGGATCATTGTAGGCGACGAGGACGACCAGGGCTTCCTCGGAGCCGCGGCCGGCGCGGCCGGCCTGCTGCCAGGTGGAGGCGATGGTGCCGGGGTAGCCGACGATAATGGAGGCGTCCAGCGATCCGACATCGATGCCCAACTCCAGCGCGTTGGTGCTGGTGACGCCGCGCAGCTCGCCGGAGAAAAGCAGGCGCTCGATCTCGCGGCGCTCCTGGGGCAGGTAGCCCGCGCGGTAAGGGCGCAGGGCGCCGGCCAGCTCGGGGGCGAGGCGCTGCAGCGACTCCTGGGTGTAGCGGAACAGCAGCTCGGCGGCGACGCGCGTCTTGGTGAAAGCGATAGTCTGCACGCCGCGGCGCATCAGCGCTGCCAGTAGCCCCTTGGCCTCGTCGTGGCTGGAGCGCCGCTCCATGCGCGCGGCGTCAATGTGAGGCGGGTTCCACAGCAGGAAGGTCTTGGGCCCGCGCGGGGAGCCGTCGCGGCTGATTTCCGTGATGTCCAGGCCGGTCAGGCGCTGGGCGAGCTCGACGGGGTTGGCGATGGTGGCGGAGCAGCAGACGAACTGCGGTTTGGAGCCGTAGTGGTCGCAGATGCGGCGCAGGCGGCGCAGGACGTTGGCGACGTGGGAGCCGAAGATGCCGCGGTAAGAATGAATCTCGTCCACGACGACATAGCGCAGATCGGAGAAGAACCGCGCCCAGCGGCTGTGGTAGGGCAGGATGCCGGTGTGCAGCATGTCGGGGTTGGTGAGGATGATGTTGGCGTCATTGCGCAGGCGGCGCCGCGTGGAGGCAGGGGTGTCGCCGTCATAAGTGCCGCAGGCGAGGAGGTCCTTGATGCGCGGCGCCGCCTCGCCGAAGCGCCGCAGGCCGCGGAGCTGATCCTGCGCCAGCGCCTTGGTCGGAAAGAGATAGAAGGCCTTGGAGTCTGGGTCAACCAGCAACCGCTCCAGCACGGGCAGGTTGTAGCACAGGGTCTTGCCGCTCGCGGTGGAGGTGACGACGACGACGTTTTCGCCCGCGCGCAGGCGCTGGATGGCCTCGACCTGGTGGGCATAGAGCCGCTCGATGCCCTGGGCGACGAGCGCTTGCCGCAAGTCCTCCGGCAGCGGCGGGTCGAGGTCGGCGAACTGGGGCGGGCGCGCGGGGAGGCGCTCGGCATGCCGCACCTGCCCGGCGTAGTCCGCCGAGGAGCGGAGGTATTCAACGAAATCGGATACGCCTGTGCTCATGTGCAGCGCCAGAAACTGTGTCGCCGCGGATTAGCGCGGATGATTATCGAAACCGTGGTATCGGGTAGGACGACAATCCTCGGTCGTCCATGGCCTGCGCGGGAGCGGACGTGCTCAACGAAATCGGTTACGCCTGAGTTTATATGCTAACGCCTCTCCCTTTCAGGGAGAGGTCGGCCCGACCAGTCGGGGCCGGGTGAGGGTCAGAGGCCGACGCCCTGGCACCCTCTCTCGGTCCGCCTCCGCTGACGCTAAGGCGAACCCGTCTCCCCCTGGAAGGGGGAGAGGTATCGAGCGCGCCGCGCGCTCACTCCACCAGCAGCAGGCCGTAGTAATTCTGCTCGGACTCGCGGGTGCGGCAGACCTCGATGGGGAAGCCGTTGGTGCGCGCCGTCCTGTAAACGTCTATGCCGCAGGCCTCCATCGAGGGGCGCGCCTCGCGCGGATGCACGCACGACTTCAGGTTGCATTCGTCGCACAGGCGGCAGGAGCCCGCGCTCACGCCGAACGCCTTGTGGAAGCCGTCGAGAAACGCCGCGCGCTCCAGCTTGGGCATCAGCCCGCGCAGGTCGCGCCAGCCGGCGATGTGCACCAGCAAGATGGTGCTGTACTCGTCGAGCAGGTTGCGCGTCGTCTCCGGTGTCGGGGAATGGGGTGGGCAGGTAAGACATCCTCCGTAGCCGCCGCACCCGTACTGGCACTTGAGCCGCACCCAGGTCGCGGTGAAGACCGTGTCGGAGCCGATGACCTTGACCTCCTGCGCCCCGGAGCGTTTCGCCAGGCGCACCAGGCGGGCGATCTTGGCTTTGCTATCGCGCGCGGCGCCGGGGGCCCTGCGGGTCTTGGTGGTGGAGGGCATGAGCCGTTCCTCCTGGAGCAAATGCACGTTTGTTTCAGATTCGGCGCGGGTGGCTGATGACCTGCCGGGGGAGATGCAGCGCCAAGACCATATGGCCGCCACCGCTGGAGGTGGCCCGACGGTCGCTGTCGAAGGTTCGCCGCGAGGAAAACCGGGTGAACCGCGGCTCCCAATTCGGTGCGCTCTACATCGTCGGCACGCCCATCGGTAACCTGGAGGACGTGACCCTGCGCGCGCTGCGGGTGCTGCGCGAGGCGGACCTCATCGCCGCCGAGGACACGCGGGTCACGCGCAAGCTGCTCGCGCGCTACGATATTCACACGCCCATTGCGAGCTACCACGAGAACAGCCCGCCGTCGAAGCTGGAGTCCCTGCTGGCGCGGCTGCGCGAGGGGGCCAACGTGGCGGTGGTGTCGGATGCAGGCATGCCGGGGATAAGCGACCCCGGAGCGGACCTGGTCGCTGCGTGCCTCGAAGAAGGCATAGCGGTGGTCGCCATCCCGGGGCCGACGGCGGTGATGACGGCGCTGGTCCTATCGGGCCTGGCGGCGGAGCGGTTCGCGTTCTACGGGTTCCTGCCGAGCGCCAAGCAGGCACGGCGCAAGGCGCTGGAGGATGTGCGCGCGCGCACGGAAACGCTCATTCTATACGAGGCCCCGCACCGGCTCGAAGCGTGCCTGGCCGACATGCGGGAGATTCTCGGCGACCGGCGGGCGGCCGCCGCGCGGGAGCTGACCAAGGTGCATGAGGAAGTCGCGCGCGGGCGGCTGTCGGCGCTGAGCGCGCGTTTCGCAGAGCGCCGGCCGCGCGGGGAGATTACGCTTATCATTGAAGGCGCGCAGGACGCCGGCGGCACGCCGCCGGCGGCGGATTTCGGCGAAGCGGTCGCGCAGGTGAGACGCCTGGTGAGCGAGGGGGCGTCGCTGCGTGACGCCGCGCGCCAGGTGGCGGCGGCGACCGGGCTGTCGCGGAACAAGCTCTACCGGGCGGGGCTGGGGAAGCGGAATGACGACGAACAGGAATAGGGGCAGGTCTCCGACTCGCCCGTCTGGCGGCGCGGGCCGATCAGGAGATCGGCCCCTACGCCTGAGGGAGAACGCCACACCCCGCGCCAATCGGCTGGACGGCAAGGCGTGGACGCGCAACTCGATCAGCGTGTGGAGCGACCTCCGCAAGACGCCCGAGGAGGCGCGGCTGAAGCACCCGGCGATGTTCCCGGCGGCGCTGGCGGGCCGGTTGATC
>Ga0315279_10003826_pt1 | contig 20653 bp, 15 predicted proteins | sample YL17G06_20_MG_FD_203694 | JGI IMG/M metagenome (GOLD analysis project Ga0315279, IMG submission 203694) | Sediment microbial communities from Yellowstone Lake, YNP, Wyoming, USA - YL17G06_20 | ecosystem: Environmental > Aquatic > Freshwater > Lake > Sediment | place: USA: Wyoming | collected... | reverse complement strand
GAGTTCTCGCGCGAGCTGTTTGCGGCGGGCGTGTTTGCCCAGAGCGTTGGCTTCCCCACGGTTCCTGTTGGGAAGGCTCGGATCCGCACCATTGTCACCGCGACACACACCGCGGAAGAACTCTCGCGCGCCCTTGAGATCCTCGAGACCGTCGGGAAAAAGCTGAGCATCATCTAACCGAGGGCATGCGTGGGCGTGCGTCGGTGCGACCAACCGCACAGCGATGGCCTCACAAGCGTTTGACTTCATTCTTTTCGCGCGATTAACATCACTGCGTGAGAGTGCCACGCGCTTTTCGGGCGATTTTCTTGGCGACGGCTTTCCTGGCGTTTCAGCCGAAGGTGGGCGCCGTCCTGCGCGCGCCAGAGTCGGAACAGGCACTGGTGGAGCAAATCAGTGCGAAATTTGGGGCCGGGGAGATCGACGCTGCGTTGCAGCGGGCACGTGCGGCGGTGGCGCAATATCCCCGGTCGGCCACACTACATCAGCTGTTGGGCGCCGCGCTGTTCAAGAAGGGCCTCAACGCTGAGGCGCGCGCGGCGTTTCGTCGCGCCATCGAGCTTGACCCAAGTGTTGCCCAGAACCACTTCAATCTGGCGCTGGTTGATCTGAGCGAGAGCAAATACTCCGAAGCGGCCAAATCCCTCGAAGCGTTTCTGCGCCTTGAACCGGCGAACGCCCAGGCCCGTGTGTTGCTCGGCCGCGCCTACCACAATCTGAACCGCACGCTCCCGGCCATCGAGCAATTCAAGAAGGCTCTGGAACTCGCGCCACAACTCCCGCTGGTCCACTATCACCTGGGCTACGCCTATCAGAGCCAGGGGAATCTCAAGGCCGCACTCGAAGAGTTCAAGAGGGAAATCCAATCAAACCCTGCTTTCTACGAGCCGTACTGGCTGGCGGGAAATATTGAATTGGGGCAGGGAGACCTAGACGCGGCAGAAGACTCGTTTCGCAAAGGCAGCGAGTTGAGACCGCAAGCCTATCAGGGGCACTACGGGCTGGCGCGCGTGCTGATAGCCCGGAAGCAGTTCCAGGAGGCCGAAATTGAACTCAAGAAGGCCGTAGAACTGAGTCCCTCTGGCGTTGAGGTTCATTACGCGCTGGCAAGGGCCTATCAGCAGATGGGTAAGAAGGAGGACGCGGCGCGCGAGTACAAGGTTGTGGCCGCCCTGGCGTTTCGAGCCGGCGCTGGTGCCCCGCAGCGGCGTGGCACGCCGCATCTGACTGCTCCGCAAGGTTCCACTCTAGCCGACCAATTCGTTGAAGTCTCGGTCAAGGCTGGCATCCATTTCACTCTGACGAGCGGTGGTCCGGAGAAGCGCTACATCATCGAAGCAAAGGGTGGTGGCGGCATTGCCAGGATTGACTACGACAACGACGGCTATCCGGATCTCTTCCTGGTGAATGGCTCGACGTTCGCACATTGGAGACGTGGCGACAGCCCGCAGTCGCGCCTCTATCGCAACAACGGCGACGGGACATTCACGGACGTCGCTTACTCCGCCGGGATTGGCGAGGTCAGTTGGCTCTTGACCACCTTCGGCGCCAAGTTCTTGGATTACGACAACGTGGGTGGAAGTATATTCTCCTCGCTGATGGCCAGACCTTCCCTCAAATGGATCGGTATCCAACCGGGATCACTTATGCCGAGCGCAACCTGCTGTTCCACAACCGCGGCAACGGGAAATTCGAGGAGGTTGGCTTGCGCGCTGGGCTGGGTTTGGCAATCAAGAAGGTGAGTCGCGGTCTCGCCGTGGCCGACTACCGACAACGACGGTGACGTTGAAATCATGGTGAGCAACATGAACGACTCGCCGGACTTGATCCGGCACGCGCGGAAGAACCCCAGCCATTCGATTCTGGTAGAAACCATCGGAACCCGGGCAATCGGGACGGCATCGGCACGAAGGTGCGGGTGGTTTGCGGAGGACGTGCTCAATACGATGAGGTGCGCAGTGGAGGAAGTTACCTCTCTTCGAGCGATCTGCGGCTTCACTTCGGCTTGGCGGCAGCGACCAGAATCGACCGGCTGGAACTGCTCTGGCCCAGCGGGCACGCAGACGTTGTCGAGAACCCTCCAGTGGATCGCATCCTGATCGTCAAGGAAGGGCAGGGCTTGATTGCAGCACACCCATTTCGCAAAGCAGTTGTTCGGCCTGGAGGAAGGGTGAAGTCAAAAGGGTGAAGTATGAAAGAAGGGAGCCACAACAGAGTTGCGCGGGGTGTTTCACCCTTCCTCCTTTACACTTCGCACTTTCTCTGTGTTCTCTGTGGCTTTCTGCTGCCGTCGGTGGCACGCGCCGACGAGTTCAGCCAGCTTTCCCACTATTCCGCGCAAATGTTCCCGCGGGGGACGGTCGTATTGGATACACGGGTCGGAGATCTGACGGTGGAGGGCTGGGATCAGGGGCGCGTGGAGATCGAGGCCGAGAAGGTCGTGCACGCGGCGTCTGAAGCCAAGGCGCGGAGGCTTTACGACCAGATTAAGATCGAGCTCAAGGAGAACGAGGAACAACTTCGCCTGCGCGTCATCTATCCCCCGCGGCGACCGTGGCGATTGTTTCGCGGGGCGACTAAACTCTCCGTCAATTTCCACCTGCGCATCCCGGCGGAGGCAAGTCTCCTGGTCAAGTGCACAGACGGCGACCTGCGCATCCGGGGGGTGGTGGGACGCCAGGAGATTCGCCTGAATTACGGGAACGTGGAAATCAACGTTCCCTCTGTCTGGCGTCTCCGTTCACTCAAGGCGCGGACTTGGCTGGGATATGCCCAGAGCGACTTGCGGGGCGAAGACAGCGCCGGCTTCGGACGCACGGTCTCTTTCTGGAATCCCCAGGGGGAGCAGGACATCAGCGTTCAGGTGCGTTTCGGCGGCGTGTACATTTACCGCAGTGCCGAATAGTACGCGGCATTTTCTCTAGGGAGAAGTCAATGGACAATTCAAGCGGCTACGAGGACTACCCCTTCGCCGCAGAGTTCTACGACTACATCGTGCCCTACCGCGATCGGCAGGACGTGGGTTTCTTCGTCGAGCTGGCGCGGCAGTCCGCGGGACCGGTGCTGGAAATCGGCTGCGGAACGGGGCGGGTTCTGATCCCCACGGCTTGCGCGGGCGTTGAGATCGTGGGTCTCGATTCATCGGCCTCGATGCTGGCCGTTTGCCGGCAGAAGCTGGCGCGGGAGTCTGCCGAAGTGCAGGCGAGGGTCCAACTGGTGGAAGGCGACATGCGCGACTTCAGCCTGGGGCGGGAGTTCTGCCTGGTCACCATTCCGTTCCGCCCCTTTCAACATCTGATTTCCGTCGAGGATCAGCTCACTTGTCTGGCCACGCTCGGCCGGCATCTCGTCGCGGGCGGAAGACTCGTTCTCGACCTGTTCAACCCCTCGCTGCCTCATCTGGTCGATGACCGGTTGCTGGAGGAATTCAATCGCGAACCGGCGTTTACCATGCCGGATGGCCGCAAGGTCCTCCGCCGCCTCCATGTCCTGGCGCGCGACTTTTTCCGGCAGACCCGAGATATGGAGTTCATCCACCGGGTCACTTACCCGGACGGGCGGGAAGAGCGTCTGGTGCAGCGTTTTACCATGCGGTATTTGTTCCGTTATGAGGCGGAGCACCTTTTGGTACGCTCGGGATATGAAGTCGAGAATGTGTACGCCGACTTCGATAAGAGCCCCTTTGGCTCGAAATATCCGGGCGAGCTCATCTTCGTCACCCGCAAGGCCTGAGCCAGCAAAGCTGGGCACGCGAATGGGGATCGTGCGCTGACCTGCTCGCCAGTGAAGCGGGGCTTGTGGACTTCGCTTAGCAGGACTGTTTTGCGGCACGCGAACCTGCTCGCGTCGCAGAACACAAGCAGGCAGCCGCTGGGTTTTCTCCGGCGTAGCCGCTGCTTCTGGTCAGCGTGCGGCGCGCCGGAGCCCGGCGGATCACAGCCTCCCAGGGGAGAGTTACAATAGGCCTGATGGAGAATCCCTACTTCCCGTCGCCAGCTTCGGTGGAGGAATATCTGCGCGCCTTGCCGCGCTGGGTTCGCTGGCGCCAGTGGGCGAGCGGCCGCCGGTATCGGGTGGCGCGCTTCGCCGATCGGGCGAGGCCGCTGGTGATTGTCGCTCATTCCTTTCGCGACGCTGCCAGGGCTCGCCAGTTGGCGCTGGCCGTAGAGCAGGACTGGGCCGCAGTGCCAAACCGTTGCCGCGAGGCCTACGACGAAATCCTCTTCAAAGCCCCGGGAGTGATCATTGTTCAGTTCCGGCGAAAGAATGTTTGCGGCTGCCTAGGTCACAGACACTTGGTGGTGAAGGAAGCTCCCTTTGCGGAATCTCACGAGGCTTTTGGCGGCGCCCGGGTGGGGGAAGTGGACATCGCGTACGAGCGGGTGGAAAGGTGGCAGGCCCTTCCCCTCTCGGACACCGCGCTGGACAGCAAGTTCTTGGAGGGGACCCGCCTGGAGGAGTTTCGCGCCCAGCAGTTTCGTCTGCGCGTATTAAGCGTCCTTTTGCACGAAACCAACCATCTGGTTGCCCCCGACGAGCCAGAAACCTCGGTGCGAGAACGGAGTTTGGCCTTCTACCACGACGCGCTCGCCAGTTATGTCGAGAACGCGATCGCCACATTGTCGCTGACGATCGACCGATCGTTTTCGCGCCTGGGCTGAGGCCTGGACGCCCGAGAGGGCACTCTTCATGGCCGTGCCCGTAAGACGGGAGGCGCCGGAAACGAAGGAATCCCCTGTACGTCCTGCCGCCCACGCCGCGGTCCCCGCGGAGTTTCTTCTCTACTCGTTCAGAATATTGGGTGACACCTGATTCCCAATGACTTGCAGGAGGCGTATGATGGCGTCAGCACTCCACCTCTTTTCCCGGCAAAGTCCGGGTGCAGCAAGGAGGTAAGCAAAATGAGGCGCATTCTGTCAAGCCTAGCTCTTATGGGGCTGATCGCCGCGCTGCATGGGCCACTGGCCTGGGGCCAGGCAACGACGTCCTTGCGCGGTACCATATCAGACCCTTCCGGAGCGGTTATTCCGAGCGCCCAGGTCCACCTCATCAATGCGGAGACTGGTGTCGAGCGGGTTGCCAGCACCACGGCGGCCGGTGGATACGAATTCCTGCTGGTGCATCCGGGAAAATATCAGCTGACAGCCGAAACCCCGGGATTCTGGAAATACGTCAGGGAGAACATTGAGTTGCTGGTGAACACTCCGGCGACGGTCAACGTGACGCTGGAGGTGGGCCATCCCACGGAGACGGTTTCCGTGACGGCTGAAGCCCCCGTATTGAACACCACCGATGCGAGTCTCGGGATAGCGTTCAACGAGAATCAGGTCAAGCAGCTTCCTTTTGAGTCACGGAACGTGGTGGACCTGCTGAGCTTGCAGCCGGGAGTTGCTTATACGGGCAACCGGCCTGACATTGACCGAGATACGGACACCCGGAGTGGGGCCGTTAATGGGGCGCGGAGCGATCAAAGCAACGTCACCCTGGACGGCGTTGACGTTAACGACCAAGGCAACGGCTATGCTTTTACATCGGTCCTACCCGTCACACTTGATTCCGTTCAGGAATTCCGCGTCACCACAAGCAACTACAATGCTGACCAGGGTCGCTCCTCCGGAGCGCAGGTTTCATTGGTAACCAAGAGCGGGACGAACACTTTCCACGGCTCGTTGTATGAATACCATCGCAATACGGCAACGAGCGCCAACGACTACTTTATCAAGCTGTCGCAACTCGACAGTGGTGAGAAAAATCAGGCCCCCAAGCTCATCCGCAACATCTTTGGCGGCGCGCTCGGAGGCCCCCTCAAGCGCGACCGAGCATTTTTCTTCTTGAACTACGAAGGCCAGCGCGACCGTCAGGAGGAGAGCGTCGTCCGCACTGTACCCACCGCCACGCTTCGCCAGGGAATGGTGCGTTACCCGATCGATGCTGCCGAAGGGGGCGGCATTCAGACCCTCACGCCTGACGACCTGACGTCTATGGACCCGCTAGGTCTGGGACCCAGTCCCGCGGTGATGTCATTCCTGCAGACTTATCCCTCCCCCAATGACACGACAGTTGGCGACGATCTGAATTTCTCCGGCTACCGGTTCCCCGGTCGGGTGCAGAGGCGCTTTGAACGGTACATTGCACGTTTGGACTTTAAACTCGACTCGGCCGGCAACCAGAATCTCTTTGTGCGTGGCAACCTTCTGAATAGCGACGACCGCGGCGTCCCCTACCTACCGGGCGAACCCTCGCTCCGGACCAACCCTGACTACAGCAAAGGCTTCGTGGTGGGACACAGCGCCATTCTACGGCCGACCCTGGTCAACAATTTCCGCTGGGGCTTCACCCGCCAGAGCCACGCGGTCATCGGTAATTCCAACCAGCCCTGGATTGTTTTTCGCGGACTAACGGAGCTGAACACTGCGAATCAGAATTTTGCCTACACCCGGCAGTTCACACTCCCCCTGCACAACTTCGTTGACGATATGGCTTGGACGCGCGGGAGCCATTCCGTTGCTTTTGGAGCCAACGCGCGGTTTATCCGGAGCAATTCACTTGGCCTGGACAGTTCCTTCAGCGACGGCCAGACCAACGCTTCCTGGCTGGACACGGCAGGACTGGCAAACACCGGCGGCCCACTCGATCCAGTGGTGAAGGGGTTCCCCACAGTAGACTATGCATTCAATAACTCCTACGACTTCCCCACCATGACCTTGCTGGGGATCGTCAGTGAAGTGGACGCCGTCTACAACTTCGACCGAGCAGGAAATCCTCTGGCGGAAGGAACGCCTTTGCGGCGGCGGTTCGCGGCAAACGAGTATGAGTTCTATTTCCAGGACACCTGGAAAGCCAAACGTAACCTCACACTGACCTTTGGCATCCGCTACGGGCTTTTTTCCCCTCCATGGGAAACGAACGGCTTGCAGGTGACGCCGTCGTTCAGTCTCGGGAAGTGGTTTGAACAGCGGGGAATCAATGGGGCGAAAGGTATTCCGTCCAACCAGGATCCGTCAGTCAGCTTTGATCTGGCGGGCCCGGCCAACGGCAAGAAAGGGTTCTACGATTGGGACAAGAACAACTTCGCACCGCGCCTCTCGATCGCCTATTCGCCTCGGTTTAGCTCAAGTTGGTTGAAGCGCATCTTCGGCGATGCGGACCGAACCGCGGTTCGGGCTGGTTTCGGAGTTGTTTACGACCACATCGGTTCGGGTCTGGCGAGTACCTTCGACCGCGGCAATGCGTTCGGGCTTTCCTACTTCCTCACCAATCCGGCGGGAGTCCAGACGGTTGAGACGGCTCCGCGCGTGGTCGATCTCCACACCATCACCCCCCTGGGGTGTGTCCTGCATGGAGGCTTTCCAGCAACTCCGCCTGCCGACCTCGACTGCGGGTTTGCCATCGCCTGGGGACTCGATGACAGCATCAGGACCCCTTATTCATATACTCTCGATTTCTCGATTGCGCGCCAGCTCCCGCACGACTTCTCGCTTGAAGTCGCATACGTCGGACGGCTCGCACACAAGCTCCTGGCCCAGGAAGATGTGGCCATGCCGCTGAATCTCGTGGACAAGGCGTCGGGAATTGACTACTTCACGGCCGCCTCGCGCCTCTCGCAACTCGGCGACGCGGGCTATCGAACCCCGGGTGTCACCGATTCTCTCGTCGGCCCGACCGCCGGTTATTGGGCCAACCTCTTCGGCCCCGGGCCCTACCCGCTGGCCGACGGTACCGCAACTTCTTCGGCGGCCCAAGCTGCTTACGATCTCTTTGCCGACCCCATCAACGGCTTCTTGCACAACGAGACGACGGCCCTTTTTGTCTTGGATCTGTTCGGCTATCCTGTCACGCCGGTCGGAGGTCTCAATTCCTTCTACAACGCCCAGTACTCTTCGCTCTATGCTTGGCGTTCGATCGCCAACTCCAGCTATCACGCCATGCAGCTTTCACTTCGCAGACGCTTGAGCCAGGGTGTGGGATTCGACTTCAACTACACCCTCTCAAAATCTATTGATCTTTCCTCCGATGCCGAACGGATCGTGCCGTGGGGCGGCCTGGGGGGCCAAATCATCAACTCTTGGGACCACAAGCAGCTCCGCGCCTTGTCGGATTTTGACACGACACATCAGGTGAATTCCAACTGGGTTGTGGAACTACCCTTCGGGCGCGGGAAGCCTTTGGGACGTGACGCTCAAGGAGCGTTCGATGCCCTCATTGGAGGATGGCAAGTGGGTGGCCTTTTCCGCTGGACAAGCGGCTTCCCGTTTAGCATTGCCAACGGCTACACTTGGGCAACCAACTGGGAACTGGGTGGCTGGGCCGTCCCCAAGGGATCGGCACCGGTCACGAAGACAACCAAAGGCCCTGAGGGCCCCAACGCCTTTCCGGATGCGCAAGCTGCCTTCAGCGCCTTCCGGTACGCCCGTCCAGGGGAGTCCGGGGTCCGCAACAACCTCCGCGGTGACGGCTTCTTCAACATCGACATGGGACTGAGCAAGCGGTGGAAGATGCCTTATGCAGAGAACCACTCAGTCCAGTTCCGGTGGGAGGTGTTTAACATCACCAATTCGGTACGGTTCGATGTTCAGTCACACGTCTCCGAGCTCGACGCGGTCTCACAATTCGGCAACTACACGGGTCTGCTGACCAACCCGAGGGTGATGCAGTTTGCGCTGAGGTACGAATTTTAGGAAGGGTGAAGGATGGTGAGGGCAGGGGCACGGCACGCCCCTCGGGTAATTCGAAGTCGAGGGGGGGCCGCTTTCCTCCACGTCTGGTCGCGGCGCGCACGACTATAGGCGGGAATCTGCTCGCTGGCCAGGCTTGGTCGCTTGCATCACTTCCTGAACCCGCCCCAGGATGATCGAGGCCAGCAGCGGATGCCCTGCGAGCGCTTGGCCCACCTCAATCGTAACCTCGGGATATTTCTGCTTCAGGGCCGAAATCAGGTTGGGCAGGTCGCGCTGTAAATGGATGCCCATGCTCAGGAAATAGGGAATGACAATCAGTCGTTGCAGGCCCGCCTCAACCGCCTGGGTGACAGCTTGGCCAAGGTCGGGTCGAGCCCGTTCCAGAAACGCCGCCCGGACATAGCTGAAAGGCCCGAGCGCCTCAATCTGCCTGGCCAGTTCATGCACGGCCCGGTTGGCTTCCTCTGCACTGCTGCCGTGGGCGAAAAGCAAAATACCCTTCGTTCTGTCTTTCTCAAGCATCAGAGATTTCCCTGAACAAGAGGTCTATTGTACAGCGGGACTGAGGGGTTTTGTAGGGCGGGTGGCGCGACCTGCGGGAAAACATCGCTCACGCGGTGCCCACCCGCCCCCACTTCTGCCGGATTCTGTTCTCCAACCTTTCAAAAACCAAACGATCTACCACGTGCCCGATAGCCATGATCAGCGCCATGACGGCCAAGACCTGGCTCATGTCATTCAAGTCGCGTCCCATCATGAGGAGCTGGCCGAGGCCCCGACTCACGAAAAGCATCTCTCCGGAGATCAGCGACCGCCAGGCAAAGGCCCATCCTTGCTTCAGTCCCGCCACCAGGTGGGGCGAGCTGGCGGGCAGGAGCACATGCACGAACATGCGAAAACCGTGAGCTCCCAGGTTGCGTCCTGCCAGGAGATAGATCTTCGGGACGTGGCGCACACCGATCTGCGTGTTGATGGTGACGGCCAGCAGCGACCCCATCACCACCACGAACACGATGGCCTTCTCGCTCAACCCGAACCAGAGTACCGTCAGGGGCAGCCAGCACAAGCTGGGCAGGCTTTGCAGGCTCAACACCAGCCCTCCCAAAGGGGCTTCCAGGAATTCGCTGGCCGCGATTAGAAAACCGAGCCGCAATGCCCAGCAGAACGGACAGACCATACCCCAGGGCGATCCGTTTCATGCTGATACCCGTGCCAATCAGAAAAGTCCGGTCCGAAAATCCCGTCTGCAGGGATTCCAGAACACTCAGGGGTGATGGGAACAAGTAGGGCGGCCAAATTCTCAACGCAAAGATCAGCTGCCACAAGGCCAGCAGCCCCAGGTAGAATACGAGTTGCCTAACGATTCTCTTCATACTTGTACTCCGCCTCGACCGCCTTGTTGATTTCCTCTTTCAACTGGGCCAAGACTTCTCGCGCGGTGAGCGCCAATTCAGGGTCTTCGAGGTGGCGGGGCCGCGGCAGGGTGATGGTGAACTGGCTCTTGATGCGTCCGGGTCGGAAGGTCAGCACGATCACCCGGCTGCCCAGGCGCACGGCCTCGCGCACGTTGTGGGTGACGAACACAATAGTCCTTCCTGTTTCCGCCCAGATGCGCGCCAGTTCCTCGCGCAACAGGTCACGGGTTTGGGCATCCAGGGCGGCGAAGGGCTCATCCATGAGCAGCACGTCGGGCTCAGTAACCAGTGACCGTGCCAGGGCAACGCGCTGTTTCATGCCGCCTGAGAGTTGATGGACGTAGCTCGTCTCGAAACGCGCCAAGTGGACAAGGCGAAGGTACTGTTGACTGCGCGCCCGGCGCTCCTGCTTGGCGACTCCCTGCGTCCGCAGGCCGAATTCCACGTTCTCCTGCACGGTGAGCCAGGGGAAGAGGCCCAGCTCCTGAAAGATGACGGTGCGGTCCGTCCCCGGGCCTTCGATCCGCCGCCCGTCCATCCAGATCTCGCCCGTCGTGGGCCGGTCCAGGCCAGCCATCAGATTGAGCAGCGTGGATTTTCCGCACCCGGACGGCCCGACAACACAAAGGAATTCGCCCTCCCGAACTCCCAGGTCGATATTTTCCAGGGCCATGAGGGTGCCGCGAGGGGTGTGGAACGAGCGCGAGACATCACTCAGGCGGAGTTTGCTCTTTGGCGGGCTCGAGACTTCCAGGGTCTCCGGCATGCAGCGTCCTCCAAGGCGCCGTCCCACCGCCTCCCGTCAGCGTATCGGGTTGGCTCCCTTTTCTGTCAGCACTTCGTTCAAAATGGAGAGGTCATAGATGCCCGAAAGGTCGGGCTGCTCCCGCCCCAGGAATCCTGCCTCAAAAGCCCAGCGGGCCGAGGTAATAAGCGAGGAACGGATGGGATCGCAAGTGACCTGCAAGCGGGAGAAGGAATCGTCCAGTACCTCCGCCGGCAGGGCTTTCCCGGTTTCTTTCTTGATCTCCTGGTTCAATACACGCTTCGCTTCTGGCAAGTTCTTATTGATACATTCCGTCAGCTCCACGTAGGCCCTGATCCATGTTCTTCAACAGGTCCCGGTGCTCTCTCAAAAACTTCGTGTTCACGATCAGGTGTGTGGTCACGAACTGGCCATTGGGCCACAGGTCGCGCTCGTCGAAAAACAGGCGGCCACCGGCCTCTCGGATCAAGCGCGAAGCCCAGGGCTCCGGCGCCCAGGCGCCGTCTATCTCTTTCTTGATGAATAGGGTGAGCTGGTCGGGATTGGCGATGGGGATTACCTGCACGTTTCCGCCTTTCTCCCGCAGCCTGAGCTGGTGAGCATTCAGCCAGCCACGGAGAGCCACGTCTTGCGTGTTGCCGAGCTGCGGGGAGGCGATCTTCTTGCCGCGAAAATCTTCCGGCCTCTGGATGCCGGAGTCGGCGCGTACCACCAGGGCCGCGCCGCCACTGGTGGCTCCGGCCACGATGCGCAAAGCTTCCCCCTGAGACCGCACGTAACCGTTGATGGCAGGGTTGGGGCCGATGTAAGTGAGATCAATCGCTCCCGCGAAGAGCGCTTCAATGGCAGAAGGCCCGGCATTGAAGATCTTCCATTCCACGCGAGCCTCCGGCGCCAGAGCCTTGTCGAACCATCCGGTGGCTTGGCCAATGACGCCCTGGGAATGGGTGATGTTGGGAAAATGGCCGGCGCGAACTACCAGGGGTGCGTCTTGCGCCGGCAGGCTGGCTGCGACCAGCAGACTAGTCAATGCCCCCACGAAGGCCATGGCCGGTTTCTTCATCACCTTCTCCTTCTGGCCTGTTGGGTCAAAACCCTAGCCGCGTCTGAAATCCGGCGTCCTCATGAGCACCGCCTGTCGGCACCTGGCGGCGCGCATTCGCAAGCGGCCAAGGCTCACCTCGCAAGAGAACACGCGCAAGGGCGACCCGGACCCTTAGCGCCGGCCACAGAGGTCGGCAAGGGACGTGTGGTCCATGATGCGGGCCGCGGCATTGCGCACATCGAGGAACAGGCGGTACATCGCGCGATGCTTCTTGTCCTGCGCCACCAGCCGGCGCAGGGACTCGGCGTCTCCGAAGGGAGCCAGAGGGCCGTCAATCGTGCGGACGATTGCGCCCAGGAAGATTTGCTTCGGCGAGCGTCTCAACCGGTAGCCGCCTTTGGCGCCGCGCTCGCTCTCCACGAAGCGCGCCCTCTTCAGTTCCAACAGGATAAGCTCCAGGAACTTCTCCGGAATGCGTTCCCCCGAAGCGATTTCGTGAATCTTGGTCACGCGCTGCGGGTAGTTCTTCCCCAGCACCATCATGGCTTTTAGCGCGCAAAGGCCTTTCTTGGATATCCGCATGGACGTCCACAAGTAAGTCTATAGAGTCGATAGACTATGTGGACAAGGACGGTCTTGTCAGGGACTTTCTCTCCGGAGCCATGGCAAACAACTTCTTGAGCTTGCTTGAAAGGTTCTTGATTCCAGGTGCGCTTTGCGGGCTGAAGGGGGCAGGGGGGCAGGGCTGGGCGAGAGATGAACCCCCAAATGCGGCGGAGCGAACATTTTGCTGGGGTGGCTACGTGCGGAACGTCCAGCGCAGCTTCACCGCGACGAACTCAGGGTCCGGGATGAGGCTAAGGTCAGGGCGCGTCAGCAGGCGCTGCCACCCGCGGTTCCAGACGACGAACAGGTCCTTGCCTGGCTTGAACGTCCAACGCAGGCGGGTATTGGCGCCGATGTTCTGGGATTCCGTATCGTACTGAATGAAACTGGTGAGCACGATATTTGGACCCCAGGCATGATCAAACTGTAGTTGCCAAAGCCGCTGCACGAAATTTCCTTCCCGCAGCCGACCGAAATTATTCTCTGCTTCCAGCCCCAGTTGCCACGCGCCTTTGGGCGACGTCCAGTTGACGCGGGTCAGCCACTGCCTCAGGTGACCGCTGTAGAAGGTTCCGAAGCTGTCCTCTGTCTCGAAGCGCCAGCGGCGATGATGGCTTGTCTCGGCCTCGAAGCGCCAGCGATGGAAGCGGTAGGGGCCGGGAGGAATGACCAGTCCTCGCGCAATCTCGAAGGGCGTGGGAAGGAGTTCATACTGGGGCTCCCAAGCGAAGGCCATATGCTCGCCGGACTCCAGTTCAATCTCCAGGGGACTCGTGGAGAGCTGCCATGACTCATTAGTGCCCTGCAAGTTATCCACCCGCGTGTAGTAGTTGCGGAGAAAGTACTGTCGGATCCAGGCGAAGGATCCCGTCTTGGAGGGCCGGGGTTTGTAGGAGCAGCCGCCTTCATACCGGCGTGTCCCCGGACGCGGCAGAAATCCCAGCGCCGGGTCCAGCGCGTCGCCAAACTCGTTGACGGCGCCATTACAGTCCACTAGGTCATTCGGATAGTCAACCCTGAACCCCCACCCCGCGCGCTGGCCCTGCGGGACGTCTCCGGCGCTGAAGGCCGTCCAGCCGCCGACGAGCAGATTCTTGTTCCCGCGGAACGTGGAAGTTCGCCACACGGCGTCGAACCCCACGAGGGTGTTTTGCTTCAGTCCCGCCGGATCGCCGTGAGTGAGAACAGTCCCGACCCGAAACTTCTTGGTGACGTCGTAAGAAGCCCGGCCCGCAAACAGGTTGGTGCCTGGCGCAAGCCGTGTCTCCCGGGTCTGAACATCCAGGATGCCCAAGTTCCAACGACCCGCGCGCCCGTTCAGCTTGACACCACCGTTGATGGGTATCTGCTGGTCTTCCAGAAGGCCGACCCGACGACTGAAAAAGGGGATGAAGGCCTCGCCGAGACCGAGGCCAAACTCAAACTGGTTGGCGCCCTCCAGGAAAAAGGCGCGCTTCTCGGGAAAGGACAAGGGGAAGCGAGTGAGGTTAATCTGCCGCGTGTCCACTTCGGTTTCGGCGAAGTCGGTGTTTCCGGTGAGGACCGCAGCAAGCTGCGGCGTGATTCTCCAGGTGAAATCCAGGCCTCCGGTGCCTTGCCAGGTGCGCGAGCCGGAGGGGAAGGTGTCAATTGTCTTGCCAATCAAGTAAGGGCTGAACTCCAACCCTCGGCCCTGCTCCAGGTCCTCAAGGCCGGTGAGAGAACCGGCCCGACTCATGTCGTACAAGAAGGAGTCCAGCGTCGCGGAAACCCACCGCAGGTTGATTCTTTCCCGCGCGACGAACCTTTCCAGATTGAGTCCCCAGCTTTTCAGTCCCTTCTTGAAGTTCAAGGTCCTCGCGGGAATCTCGATTTCTGCCGACCAGGCGTCTTTCGAGCGTGCGGTGCGCGCGTCCCAGATTCCGTCCCAGTCGAGCGACTCGTGTTCAGGGTCGGAAATCAGGCCATCGGTCCGGGCTCCGGCGGCGTTGATCCGAAATAAGTATCCCATACGCTTGTCGCCGTAAGTATCCAGGACGATGCTCACGGTGTCATCCCCGAGAGTGAACCCATCACGCGCCATCGTGTGAATGGCGATTTTGCCGGGTTCCGGATCGGTGCATTCAAAACCGAAGTACAATGTATCCTCGACGATCAGGATGCGGACGACGGTCTTGAACGGCGTGGGCTCGCCGGGATGCGGTGACTGCTGGATAAGTTCGGCGGCAACACCGGCGTCTTGCCAGGTCGGTTCGTCCAGGCGCCCATCTAAGTGGATGCGCCCTTGAGAAGGGCGGACAGTAATTACTCCGGGCGCGTCGGCCGTCGATTCGGCATGACACGTGCCGCCCAGCGCCAGTACAAAGGCGAGAAGAAATGTAAGTCGTAGCGCGTACCTCATGCCAGCAGCAATGGCCGATTTTGTGTGCATAGGAAACCCAGCGGGCCAGGAAACGCCCGCAACCTCAATCTGCCATCTCGACTCGCCAAATTCTGTGAACAGGCAAGGGCTTCGCGTGCTTCCTGCTGGACCGTAACCTTAAGGTTGTTAGACGAGCGTCAGTCCTCATCGGTTACGTGGGCAAGTCGAACCGGTGGAATGTTGTTGGCCGCCTCGTGAAAGACACCCGCCTTAAGCCAACCTCTACGGTGTTTCAGTTCATTGATCCGAAGGTAAAAACAGGCTGGCAGCCCCGAACACGCCGACGTTCTTTTGCAGCTTTGCCGCCAGGATGGGGATCTTCACGGCAAAGCGGCGATTGATGGTGAACTGGGGGATAGTGGTGCGGATCTTGTCGAAGAGAGGTTTACCGATTTGGGCCATACCTCCGCCAATGACAATGGCTTCCGGGTCAAGTAGCGTGATCATCCCCGCCAGCCACACGCCCAGGTAAAAGCCCGTCTCGTCGATGATGGATTGGGCCACCGGGTCACCCGCGCGGGCAGCTTCTTCAATCATTTTGGGGCTAATCTGGCTGAGGTGCCCGCGGGTCAGGTCGCGCAGCAGGCTCGGCGTCGTGTGTTCTTGCTCGAGGCGCACCCGCGCCCGCCTGGCCATGCCCGGCCCCGCCGCCAGCGCCTCAATGCAGCCCGGTGTCCCACAGCCGCAACGGTAGGGGCTGCGAAAATCGATCGAAACGTGCCCACCTTCGCCCGCCACGCCATTCTTTCCGTGATAGATCTTCTTGTCGATGATGATTCCGGTCCCGATGCCTGTGCTCACGGTCACATAGAAGATGTGGCGATGCCCCACGGCAGCGCCGAAAAGCACCTCGGCCAGGCCGGCGGCGTTGGCGTCATTTTCCACCTTGGTAGGCAGGGCGAAGCGTTTTTCGATCATCCGCGCCAGCTGTACGTTTCGCCAGCCGGGCAGGTTGGGAGGATTGATGACCAGGCCCGTCTTGGGATTGAGCGGTCCGGGAGCGCAGATGCCGATGCCGGAGATGTTCTGCTTTCCGCCTGCGCGCTCCAGCAAGCACTCGATCGCCTGAACGATTTGGCCGAAGCTGGTCTTGAACCCCTCCGCCGCCCGCGTGGGCACGATGAGCGATTTCACCAGGCGTCCCTTCTGGCTCACTAGTCCGCCGGCGGTCTTGGTTCCCCCAATATCAATCCCCACAATGACCTGAGGCATCGTTCGTTCTCTCCCGGAATTACTTTCAGTTGTACTTGGCTCGGCCCAGCATGGCGAGGCCGAAAACGTAGGCGAAACAGAGCGCCGGGACCATCATCGCCGCGCGCATGCCGAAATGGTCGCCCACCAGTCCCACCAACGGCGGCATGATGGCCCCGCCCACGCACGCTGTGCAGAGCAGCCCGGAAATAGCTCCGTGATTCTCCTCGAAGCTGTTGATCGTGCCGCTGAAAACCAAAGTGAAGAGCACCGAGGTGAAAAACCCGCAAGCGGCGAATCCCACCGCCGTCAGGCTTTGCGAACCGAACGTCGCCACCAGCAGAGACGCCAGCGCCAGGAAGGAATAGACGCGCAGGATTCTCCGGCTCCCAAAACGGTTCAGCACCGCCCCACTGATCAGCCGGCCGGTTCCCTGCAATCCCCAGAACAACGCCACGATGAGCGCTGGCAACGTGGGCAGAACCTGGCGGAGCAGGCTCGTCGCCTGCACCGGAGAAACATCCGCGCTCAGGCCGTGCACGCGCTCGAAGAACTTGACAATCCATGAGGCGGTTCCAACCTCCGCGCCCACGTAACAGAAGATTCCCAGGCTGGAGAAAAGCACGATGGGATTCAGTAGAAGTCGAGCATAGTGGGACAGTCGTACTCGGCCCACGCTCTCGGCGGGCCGCTCCGGAAACCTGGAAACTACCAGCAGGGCCAGCAGGACCAGAGAAAGCACGGCAAAGAAGATGTAGAGCATCTGCCACGGCTGGCCGGTCCCGGTGAAGAAGGCCAGGATGAAGGGCCCCAGGAACGCCCCAATCCCGCAAAAGCCGATGGTGAGCGTCAGGTTGCGATGATAGTTCTCCCCCCGGTCGAGATGCTGGATCAGCGGATTGCCGGCGGTTTGCAGAACCGTCACACCGGCGCCCACCGCGAAAATCATCGCCACCATTAGCGGATAGCTCCGCGCCCAGGCGACTACCAGGCAACCAAGCGCCATCAGCAGCACACCCACGAGGATCATGGGGCGAGCGCCCAGCCGGTCCATCAATAGACCGGTGGGAATCGAACAGACCCCGTAAGCGAGATAGAACGCCAGGGGCAGAATCCCGGCGGTAAACAGGCTGAGCTGGTATTCCTTGATGACTTCCGGGATGACCACACCGAGAATGTTGGTGATCATCCCGAAGGTGAAATAGGCCAGGAAGAAGACCCAGAGAAGCGGGGCGGGGCGGTCACTCATAGCGGATCTTTCACGTCCGGAGTTTGGCGTCAAAGCCAGGAACGCGGTTCCCGGGAGGCGGAGAGTATACCTCACCGGTCGGGATTGGCGACATCTCTTTGTCAGCGGCGCGGGAAGGCCTCCGGTCAGCGCGGTAGGGGAGGGCCCAGGTATTTCACCCCGCTCGCCGGCGAGCCGATACGCGCGGGCGCGCCGCCGCTTGACGCTGCCATTGCCGTTCTCTAAGATGGCGGGAGCCGACACTTGGCCGTCCGCTGAGGGCCTATGCCACGAGGTCGCCAGTCCCGCGCCGCCCTTCCGACCACTGCTCCTCTGGTTGAGGTCCTGATTCCCGACAAGCTCTATTTCCGCATCGGAGAAGTCAGCGAGCTGACCCAAACCAAGGCCTACGTCCTCCGCTACTGGGAAACCGAGTTTCCTACCTTGAAGCCCCCAAAAAGCCGGTCGGGACACCGTCTCTACCGGCGACAGGACGTGGAGACCGTGCTGGAAATCAAGCGCCTCCTCTACGACAAGGGCTTCACCATCGAGGGCGCCCGCAAGCAGCTGGCGGAGAACTCTGCGGGGTCGGAGAAACAGAAGCACTTGTTCCGCGCCAGACTGGATGGCGTGCAACTGAAGGGCGTCAAACGCGAGCTGGAGAGTATCTTGACAATACTTTCACGCAAGTGCTAGCGTGAAAGTTCAGGTGCCAGGTGTCGGGTTTCCGGTGTCAGGAGCGCGCGGGTTGCGTTTTTTGTCTTTCTGTAACCCGAAGCCTGACACCAGTTCATGCCGGGACGTAGCGCAGCCTGGTAGCGCACTTGCTTGGGGTGCAAGTGGTCGCCGGTTCAAATCCGGCCGTCCCGACCAGAGTTCAGTGACCAGCGATGAGTGGCAAGTAACAAGCGAGCGGATTCGGCTCGCAACTTGTCACTCGTCACTGTTCTTAACGGGGCGTAGCGTAGCCTGGTAGCGCGCTTGGTTCGGGACCAAGAGGTCGGAGGTTCAAATCCTCTCGCCCCGATTTTCACCTTTCCGGCCCAGCATGGGAACAAAGCGAATCCTCGTCACCAACGATGACGGCATCCATGCCGAGGGCTTGAAGGCTCTGGAACGCAGTCTAGCCTCCCTGGGCGAAGTGACGGTGGTGGCGCCCGACCGGGAAATGAGCGCCACCAGCCAGTCCATCAGCGTGCACACGCCGCTGCGGGTCTATGCCTTCGACGAGCGCCACTACGCGGTTACAGGCACTCCGGCTGACGCGGTGGTTCTGGCGATCTATCGCCTGCTGCCGGCCAAGCCAGACTTGGTGGTTTCAGGCATCAATCCTGGCGGCAATCTGGGGGAAAACGTTGTCTATTCTGGCACCGTCGCCGCTGCTATGGAAGTGGCTTTGCACGGCGTGCCTTCCTTTGCGATTTCGCTTGCCACGCGCAAGTATCTGGACTTTTCCCTGGCCGCGGCCTTTGCCGCGCAACTGGCCGTCAAAGTCCTCGCCGACGGATTGCCGCCCGGCATCGTGCTGAACGTGAACATCCCCCGCGGCGAAGTACGCGGCGTCCGCATCACCCGACAGAGCCAGAAAATCTCGCAAAACGTCGTCCACGAGAAGCAGGACCCGCGCGGTCGCCCCTATTACTGGCTCGACGAAACCATGCGGTTGGAGATTGCGGAGCCCGACTCCGACTACGCTGCCATCCGCGCCCACGAGATTTCCATCACCCCGCTGCACGTTGACCGCACCGACTATTCAAGTCTCAATGGCCTTTCCGCTTGGCTGCCTGCACTCCAGGCCGGCACGAAATAGCGGCTGGCTCCTCGCCCTCGGCGTCTGGCTTCAGGCCAGTCGCCGCGCGGCGGTTCCCCGGATTGAGTCGTCAAAGTTCAACAAAAAGGGCGTTGGCGAGGAGAAGCAGACCACCACGCCGCTCCGCGCCCACGTATGTTATGTTAGGCTTTAGGAAAAGGCCCTCGTGCTATGTCCAAAATCCGAGTTCGATTCGCTCCCAGCCCAACGGGTTACGTTCACGTGGGCAACGCGCGCACGGCGCTTTTCAACTGGCTCTTTGCGCGGCATCACGGCGGCGTGTTGGTCTTGCGCATTGAAGACACGGACATCGAGCGTTCCAAGATGGAGTACGAGACGCAGCTCCTCGAGGACCTGCGCTGGTTCGGTCTGGACTGGGACGAAGGTCCGGACTGCGGCGGCCCGCACGCGCCCTATCGGCAGTCGGAGCGAAAGGAACTGTACGCGCGCTATGCGGCGCAACTTCTCGACCAGGGACGCGCTTACTACTGCTTCTGCTCGGCGGAGCAGCTCGAGGCCGAGCGCCAGGGAGCCCTGAAAGCGGGGTGCCAGCCGAAGTATTCCGGGCGCTGCCGGAAGCTCTCGCGCCAGGAGGCCGCGGCTAGGCTCGCGGCGGGCGAAGCGGCTGCCGTCCGCCTGAAAATCGTGGAGGGCGTCTTCAGTTGGCGGGACCTTGTCCACGGGCCAACGAGTTTCCCCAGCGAGGTCATCGGCGATCCCATCCTGCTGCGTTCCGACGGGCGTCCGGCGTACAACTATGCGGTGGTGATTGACGACCGCCTGATGGAGATCACCCACGTCATTCGCGGCGACGACCACATTTCGAATACGCCGCGCCAGCTTGCGCTCTATCACGCGCTCGGATGGGAGCCCCCGCAATTCGCTCACCTCTCCACGATCCTTGGCTCCGACCGCGCGCGACTCTCGAAGCGCCACGGCGCCACCTCGCTCGGAAACTTCCGCGACCTGGGGATTCTCCCCGAGGCGCTGAGGAACTACCTGGCGCTGCTCGGCTGGTCGCCCGCCGACGGCGTGACGGAGATCCTGAGCCCAGAGCAACTCGTGGCGCAGTTCTCACTCGAACGCGTCATCAAGAGCCCCGCCGTGTTCGACGCGGAAAAACTCCACTGGATGAACCGGCACTACATGAAGGCATCGCCGCCGCGCCGCCTGGCCGAATTGAGCGTGCCGTTCCTGGTGCGCGCCGGATATCTCGCAGAGCCGGTCGATGCGGCGACACTCGCCTGGTTCGAGCGCGTGCTTGATGCGGTCCTCAAGAACATCAGCCAGTTAAGCGAGCTTCCTGACGCGGTGCGGCTTATCTTTGAATACGATGCGAAAAGCGTGATTTCGGGGGAAGAGACCCGACACGTAATCGAGGACGCTGGCCCGCGTGAAGTCCTGATCCACTTCATCGAGGACTTCAAGGATCTTGAAAAGCGACCTTGGTACGCAAGGCTGCAGGCCTCCGCGGAAGCCGGAGGTCATCCGAGTAGCGCAGCCTTCCGGCATG
>Ga0315279_10003825_pt1 | contig 20659 bp, 17 predicted proteins | sample YL17G06_20_MG_FD_203694 | JGI IMG/M metagenome (GOLD analysis project Ga0315279, IMG submission 203694) | Sediment microbial communities from Yellowstone Lake, YNP, Wyoming, USA - YL17G06_20 | ecosystem: Environmental > Aquatic > Freshwater > Lake > Sediment | place: USA: Wyoming | collected... | reverse complement strand
TTCAAGTCCGTCGGCGCCGCCATCCGCGAGCAGAACCCCGAGCCCATCCACGGCCTCGCCCGCCGCCAGCTTGCCGCCGGCGCCAACTGCCTCGACGTCAACGTCGGCCCCGCCTCCGCCGACCCGGTGGCGGCGATGGAATGGCTGGTCAAGACCATCCGCCAGGTCACCGAAGCCCCCCTCGCCATAGATGCCACCAAGCCCGACGTCATGCGCAAGGGCCTCGAGCTCGCCGGGCCGGGCTCGGTGATCAACTCCACCAAGGGCCAGCAGGAACAGCTCGACATCTTCGTCCCCCTGGCGGTGGAGTTCGGGGCCAAGCTCATCGCCCTCACCATTGACGAGAACGGCATCCCCCGCGACGCCAATGGCCGCTGCGAGATCGCCCTCCGCGTCGTCGCCGCGGGGATGGAGCACGGCCTCGAACCCAACCAGTTGATGATTGACGCGGTGATCCTGCCCGTGAACGTCACCCAGCCCACTCCGGGCCACGTGCTGGAGGCGATCCGCAACGTCAAGCTCCTCTCCGACCCCCCTCCCATGACCGTGCTCGGCCTCAGTAATGTATCCCAGGGCACCCAGCAACGCGCCCTCATCAACCGCACCTATCTGGTGATGGCCCTCGCCGCCGGCATGGACGCGGCGATTGTAGACGTTCTCGACTCCGACCTCGTGGACGCCATGATCACCGCGGAACTGCTGATGAACCGCGCCGTGTACTGCGACGACTTCCTCAAGGCCTATCGCTCGAAATGAGTTGGGCAGGAGCTTGCTTCTGCCCCATCCTTGGGGAGAGGTCTCCTGTAGGTGGCACAGGCTTCTTCAGCTCGAGCCCAGCCGAGGGCCAGCCTGTCGATAGTGTCGAAGGAGAACTGAGAACTTGCGCATCGAAATCGTCCACATCGGCGGACGCTATGCCGAGCGCGTGACCAAGCATCTCTCCGAGATCTCGCCCGGTAATGTGGACGCCTACCAGGTCCCCGGCCGCCTGCCGCCTGTGCTCGATGACGCCGCCGAGTACCTTCCCGCCGAGTTGGGCGCAGGCGAGGCCATCATCGCCATCAACATCCACCCCGAGCTGCTCCTCGAGATCCCCCACACCGTCGTCGGCGGCAGCGTCCGCGCCCTCATCGCCCCCATCGAGGACCCCACCTGGGTCAAGCCCGGCCTCCAGCGCCAGATCACCCAGACCTGCGCCGACAACGACATCGAAACCGCCTTCCCCAAGCCCTTCTGCTCCCTGGTGCCCCAGACCCCGGCCATTACTGAGTTCTGCGAGCAGTTCAGGGTGGGCGTCCCCAGCTTCGAGTTCCGCGTCGAAAACGGCCGCATCGCCGCCGTCGAAGTCCTCCGCGGCTCCCCCTGCGGCCTCACCCACTTCCTCGCCCAGCAGCTCGTTGGGCTTCCGGCCGACGAGTCCCTCATCGAGAAGGCCGGCGTCCTCCACCACTCCTACCCCTGCTTCGCCTCCATGGCCATGGACCCGACCACCGGCGACACCATCATGCACGCGTCACTATACCTGATGCGGGATCAAGTCAGGAAGGCGCTGGCCGAGCCGTAGAACACGCGATGCAGGGCAGGCGCTTGCCCGCCTCTGGCGGGCGTGTCTCCTGCCCCTGCCTACTGCTCCCCCTCCACCTCCCCCAGCAACCTCCTCGCCCCCCGATGCTCCGGCTCAAGTTCCAGGACGCGACGCAGAGACGCCAACCCCTCTTCCTTCCGCCCAGCCTTCAGGTGGAACTGCCCCAGCTCGTAGTGCACGTCTGCGAAGTCCGGCTGCGCCTCCGCCACCCGCTGGAACTCCTTCGCCGCCAGTTCCGTCATCCCGGCGAGCTTGTAGCCCAGCGCAAGATTGTAGCGGGCGAACAGGTCATTGGGGTTGGTGTCCAGCGCCCGCCGCGCGTCCTCGATCATCTTGCTGACCGCGTCCGAGCGCAGTGAAGCGCCGCAGGTGGCGCAGAATCGGGCCCCCTCCGCTACCTCCGCGCCGCAGTTGGAGCACTTCGGCATGGCCGTTGACCCCCAGAGATGAGAGGTCGCCGCCTCTCTTCCTCCCCTCACCCCTTCGCGCTGTCCTGCATAGCTCCGCCATCGGCGGAGCTATGCAGGATGGCGGAGAGGCCGGGATTCGAACCCGGGACAGAGCTTTTGACCCTGTAACCACTTAGCAGGCGGTTGCCTTCATCCACTCGGCCACCTCTCCGCCTGTCCGCGGTATGGTAGCACATCCACGGGTCGTGAACAAGGAAGACCACCCTCGCCCTTCTCCGAGAAGCGCAAGATGCTCTCCCTTCGGCAGGAAGAGCATCACCCCCAGCCCCTAGCCCCAGTCCCGAACCCTACGCCGCCTCCTGGCTCTCCGTCTCCTCCTCCCCACCGGCCTCCGCTGCTTCCGCCGCTTCTTGCGCCTGCCGCGCCAGCTTCGCGAAGAAACGCTCCGTATCCGGCGGGAAGAGCTGCTTCTCCACAAACCACTTCTGCGACCACTCCGTTGTCGTCCGCCGCATGTGTCGCTCCGGCTTCCACCGTGCCAGCAGCAGGCACGCCCCCTTCGCCGTCTGGATCACCCTCCGCTTGAACACCAGCCCGTCGCACTCCGCGTCCGGCAGGTCCAAGCTCTGATAGATCTGCATCACCCGGTTCCCTACGTAGATCACCGCGGTGTTGTCTATATCGCTCACGTGATAGAGATCCACCTCCCGCTTCACCACGTTCTCCTTCTTCGTCATCTTCCGCGTGGAGAACCGCCTCATGGGAGGCAGCGTTTGCTGGTCCTCTGTCTTCTTGCGTCTGCGCGCCACAGCCAAGGTGCTCCTTCCTTCCCGCCGCCGGCCCTACGCGTGAGTCCCTCGCCCCATATCATGGGATTCTGCGCCGCCGCCCGCTGCCCTTCCCGCAGCCCGTCGGCGCCGGCGGGCGCCGGGACATCGCGCCGCCTCGCACCCTACCGGCTGGGCAGCGCCGCCGCCAGCACAAACCGCCTCAGGACGCTCCTGGCCGCCTCCTGGACCTCTTCCGCCGTCACCCTCTCCACCGACTCTACATAAGTGTCCTCGAATCCCGCTCCCAGACCCAGGAGTTCATACCAGGCCAGCGCGTAGCTCTGGCCCTTCATCCGCTGATGGCCCAGCATGTAAGACCCAACCAGATACCGCTTCGCCCGCGCCATCTCCGCCGCCGACGGAGGCGCACGCAGCAGCCCCCTCAGCGTCTCCAGAACCGCCTCCTTCACCTCCGACAGATTCCCTGGATCCGCCACCACGTACACCGCCAGGTGGCTGGGGCCCGCCAGAGTGGGGTAGAACGAAGACACCTGGTAGGCAAGCCCCGCCTTGTCACGCACCTCTGTGGGCAGGCGGGCGGTGTTCCCGCCGCTCAACAGGCTGTCCACCACCTGGAGCGCGTAGTACCCCTGCTCGCCCGCGCCAGGCGCCGGGAAGCCCAGAACCAGGTACAGCCGCCCCACCGGCAGCTCCCGCACCACCACCTCCGAGGCCGCGAGGGCCTCCGGCGGCTCCGGCGGCCGCTTCCCGCGCGGCCCCGCGGCCCACCCCCCGAACGCCCGGCGCACCGCCCGCGCCGCCCGCACCTCGCTCACTCCCCCACAGATCGCTAGCACCGCATTCTGCGGCCCGTAGTAGCGGGAGTGAAAAGACACCACCTGCTCCGGGGTGATCGCCGCCACCGACTCCGGCTCCCCCTCTGCGTTCCGGCCATATGGGTGCGAGCCGTACAGCGCCTGCCGGAACGCCCCATACGTCTCCTGGAACGGATCCTGCGACCCGGGCCGCAGGGAGTTCACCAGCGCCTGCTTCTGGCTCTCCACCTCCTCCGGCAGGAATGCGGGGCGGCGGACCACCTCCGCCAGGGCCTCCAGCCCCACCTCGAACCCATCCGCCGGGGCCACCACATATACCTCCACGTAGTCCAGGCCGATCCCGGTATCCATGTACGCCCCCACCTCCGCCAGCCTCCTCACCACCTCCTCGCCCGAGGCCAACTCCGTCCCCCGCACCAGCAGGCGCTGCACCAGGGCGCGAATCCCCGACTCCTCCAGCGGCTCGTCCACCACCGACACATCCAGCAGCAGGTCAATCGCCACCACCTCGGTGGAGGGGTTTGGCCTGATCACCACCCTCATCTGGTTGGGCATCTCAACCGGGCTCACACCCTCCGCCGCCGCCGGCCGGACCACCAGCACTGCCATCACACCCAGCCACAGCCAGCCCCGCACGCGCCGGCTCACGGTGCGCTCTCCTCCGGCATCAGCACCACCCACACCGGCTCCCCCGCGTACCACGCCGCCACCCTGGCGATGTCCCCCGCCGTGATTGCTCCCACCCGCGCCGGATACTGTGTCCCCGCTCGATAGCTGTCCACCGCCTGATAGAACGCCAGCGTACTGGCGCAGTCCGCGGGCGTCTCGTTGGCGAAGCAGTAGCCCGCGTACACCAGCCGCTTGGCGAGCGCCAGCTCCCCTGGCGGGATTGGCTCCGAGGCCAGCCGCTGCAGTTCCCCCCGGATCGCCTCCTTGACCGCAGCCACGTTCCCCGTCTCGCACACCGCCCATACCCCAAACAGCGCGGGCTCCCGCTGCGTGAGGAAATCTACCCCCACCCTCGTCGCCAGCTTCCGTACCTCCACCAGCTCCCCCGACAGCCTGCCCAGACACCCATAGCTCAGCAGCACGGACAGCACATCGCTGGTTGCCACCTCCGTCCGCTCCCCGGCCGCAGGCCCCACGAACGCGGCCATCACATAGGCTTGCTTGCCCGGGGCCACGACGATCACTTCCTTGCCTGCCGCCGGCCTCACCGCCTCCCCCCGCCCCCGCGGCGGAAGCGCCTGCGGACGCAGTCCCCCGAACGCCGTCTCCACTTCCCGCAGAGCCGACTCGAACGTCACCTCCCCCGCCACCACCACCGCCATGTTGTTCGGCACATACCAGGTGTCATGGAACCCGGCAAGCTGGTGAGCCTGTATCCCCGCCAGCGTGCTCTCGCTGCCCTCGATCGGCCGGGCATACGAATGCCCCTCGCCGAACACCGCTGCAAACGCCAGGTCGTTCAGCCAGGTCCTGGCCCGGTCCCCACGCGCCGCCACCTCTTCGATGATCGCCCGTCGCTCCTGCTCGATCACCGGATCTTCCAGGCGCGGTCGCAGCACTATCTCCCCCAGCGCCTGCACCGCCATCGGGAAGTCGTCGGCCGCCACCGTGGCATAGTACCGGGTGTAATCCCGGAGCGTGCCGGCATTGGTGGCCCCCCCGCGCTCCTCAATCCGCTTCCTCGCGTCGCCCCCGCCCCCACTCGCCCAGCAGACATGCTCCAGCAGGTGGGCCGCGCCCGCCAGCTCCGGCGGCTCGTCCGCCGACCCCACCCCCACCATCACCTCCACCGCCACCACCTCTGCCGCCGGCTGCTCGCACACCACTAGCACCAGGCCGCTGGGCAGCGTGGAGGACTTCACCGTCCGCGGATCCAGCGGCGCCGACCGCGCCGGCCCCCCCCACCCGCCTAGCGCAAACGCCGCCACCAGCAGCGCCACCCCTGGCTTCCGTCGTTTCATGCCATCGTCTCGAACTGCTCGGCGGTGATCGCCCCCGCGGGACGGCCGCCCGAGAGGACTATGCGCACATTCTGCACCGCGTGCAGCCCCATCTCCCAGTAGCGTGTGGGGACCGGGCCGGAGACATGCGGGGTGAGGATCACGTTCGGTAAGCTCCGCAGCGCATGACTCGGGGGCAGCGGCTCCTCCGGATCGAACACATCCAGCGCCGCCCGGAAGCGGTTCTTCCTCAGCTCCGCCACCAGTGCTTCCATCTCGATCAGCGCCCCCCGCGCCGTGTTCACCAGCACTGCCCCATCCCGGATCATCGCCAGCCGCTCCGCGTTCAACAACCCCCGAGTTGAGGGCAGGCTGGCCGCGTGGAGCGAGATCACATCACAGGTCCTCAGTATCTCGTCCATCGTCGCCGGCCGCGCCCCATACTCCGCCATCACCTCCGCCGGCACCACCGGGTCGTAGCACAGCAGCTCCACCTTGAACGGGCCCAGCAGCCCCGCGAACTCCCGTCCCGTTGCCCCAAATCCGATCAGGCCCACCCGCTTCTCCCGCAGCGTATCTGCCGGCCCCGCCCCGGGGACCTGCCAACCGTCCTCCTCCTTCAGCGCCCGGTTGTAGGTGGGCAGATCGCGCAGACAGGCCAAGGAGAGAAGAAGCGCCATCTCTCCCACATACCTGGCGATCACTCCCGCCGCGTTGGTGATGATGATCCCTCGCTCGAAGGCGGCCGGGCTGATGAACGGCTTCACCGTCCCCGCCGCGTGGGCGATGATCCTCAGCCGCGGCGCCGCTGCCAGCGCCCGCTCCGTGAACTGCGGCGCACCCCACGTGGTCAGGCAGGCATCCGCATCGGCGATGCGCTCGATCAGCTCGGCCTCCTCGGGCTTGCGCCCGAGGTCGTTGTACCTGGCCTCCGCGAAGCTCTCCAACTCGTCCCTCACCCGCTTTGCGTACACCGTCTCCGCCAGATCGCCGAACGCGGTTACGAACACCCTGGGTCTCAGCGACATGAAGCAGCTCCCTTAGAGTCTCTAACGAAACCTGGCTCCAGGCTCTATCAGAGCGCTTGGTGAGGCGCTCAGCGGTAGTACTCGGGGTTCTGATAGAGCTTCTTACCTGTGAAGCAGACTTGCGGAGTATCTCGCGAAAGCCCATCGGGTTCGTAGGGGCGAGTTGATAGCTCGCCCCGCGGCTTGCGGCTTGTCCGCGTCGCTCCCTTGCCACACTTCTGCACGCGTATCACCCCTCCTTTGCCGCACGCGCACACCTGTTTCTCCCGAGTTGCAGGAGCCGGTCGGGCTGCTGTGTAACTGGGAGGAGCGGAGGTGGGCGTCAGTCCGCGCATGTGCGCTCGCCGCGGTGCGGCGAGCAGTTGGTTCGTGCGCTGGAGGCGCATGTGGGCCACGTTACCAGATGCAGGGCTTGCGGTGCGTTCCTACATCAACAGGACCGGTTCTGCTGGTCCTGTGGACACGACCTGGCCCTACTGGATCCCGACCGGGCCCCTCATCCTGTGCGGCCGGCGGAGTCCCGAGGGGCCGCGTCTCCTGCGGCCACACCAGTCCCGCCGGCGCCGGAGCTGGATCGCATCATCGGCCTGCTGCTGCGCCGCGCCTACCTGGCCCAACGCAGAGGCCGCCTGGAACAGGCCACCCGCCTGGTGCGCCAGGCCCTGCAGGAGGCGCCCGACAACGTCCCGGCCCTCACCCTGTTGGCCGAGCTGTTGCGCGCCGCTGGGGATCCCGTCGGCGCCATCGAGGCCGCACAGCAGGCCACCCAGGCCGCCGCTGCGCACGGCGCCCCGCCGGGTTCCCTCCGCCGCGCCCGGGAAGAGCGCGCCGCCGTCGAGCAGGAGGCCGTCAGACAGATCTCCGACACCCACTCCACCCCCGGCGACGCCGCCCTCACTCTCCTCGGCGGCTCCGGGCGGGAGTGGTATCACTCCGCACCCTGCTACCTCTCTCTCGCTTTTCTTGGCTTCCTCTCCCTCTTGCTCGCCCTCACTTTCCTCTTCCGGGGCGCAACCTTCGCCTATCTCTGGTTCGCTGGCAGCCTTCTCGCGGCAGGATGGTGCTACCACGACGCGGAAACCCACCATCAGGCCGGCCTTTTCTGGGGCCCAGTGGCACTCTGCCTGGGGCCTTTCGGGCTGGCTATCTACCTATTGGCTAGATCGTAAGCAGGGGCACGGTCCTCCACACGGCCCTCCGCACGGCCGGCGGGTAAACCGGCGGGCAAGCATGCCGTGCCCCTACCGGGAAGAGGTGTCCATGAACGTTATCGGTGTCTTCACCAGCGGGGGCGACGCCCCGGGCATGAACGCCTGTCTGCGTGCCGTCGTCCGCACCGCCATCTACCGCGGGTGCCGCGTCATCGGCATCCAGCGCGGGTATGTGGGGATGATCGCCGGCGAATGTGAGGAACTCACCGCCAAGTCGGTCTCCAACATCGTCCATCTCGGCGGCACCATGCTGAAGACCGGCCGTTCGGAGGCGTTTCGCCACGAGGAGGGGCGCGTGACGGCGGCCGACCAGCTCCGCAAAGCGGGCATCGAGGGATTGGTGGGGATCGGAGGAGACGGCACCGCCCATGGCGCCCACGCCCTGTGGCTGGAGCACCGCATCCCCATCGTCACCGTCGCCAGCACCATTGACAATGACCTCTACGGCACCGACGCCACCATCGGCTACGACACCGCCGTCAACCGCGGCCTGGAGGCGATAGACCGCATTCGCGACACCGCAACTTCCCACGATCGCATCTTCTTCGTGGAGGTGATGGGCCGGGAGGCCGGCTTCATCGCCCTGGCCGTGGGCGCGGCCGGCGGAGCGGAGTTGATCGCGGTTCCCGAGCGCGACCTCTCCGCCCAGGAGATCTACGACACCCTGCAGGCAGGTGTGGCGAGAGGCAAGACCAGTAGCATCGTGGTGGTGGCAGAGGGCGATGAGGAGGGCGGCGCGCTGGAGATCGCTCACAAGGTGCAGGAACTGGGGCCGTTCGAGTGCCGCGTCTGCGTCCTCGGCCACACCCAGCGCGGCGGGAATCCGACCGCCGCCGACCGCATCCTCGCCAGCCAGTTGGGGGCGGCGGCCGTGGATGCGCTGCTGGATGGGAAGACGGACTGCATGGTGGGCCGCATAGACAAGCGCATCGTCTTCACCCCCCTCCCGGAGACCTGGGAGAAGAGGAAGAACCTGGACCAGGACCTCTACGAGCTGGCCCGCGTGCTGGCCACGTAGCGGATGCCCATGGCCGCCCTGCCCCTGGTGCTCATCATCGGGCTCGACCGTGAGCCTACCATCACTCTGGTTGGCGATCTCCGCCGGCTCGACTGCCGCGCAGAGCTGATCGTGTGGCCGACCGCCAACCTCCGCTGGCGCGGCCCCCGGCCCCTGGCCACCTTGGTTGACCTGCGCACCCTAGGTGTGGACGCCGCCCGCGCCTGCCGCACCGTGCGCTCCAATTCCACCCTCCGCAAGGCCGCTCTCGTCGCCGTCGTGCCTGAGCAAGAAGCCGCCCGCCTGGACCTCTCCCTGGCCCTCGACGACTTGCTTCTCTCTCCCTATCGGCCCAGCGACCTTGCCGCCCGCCTTCGCCTCCTCAACTGGCGCCAGGAGCAGCAGGAATCCGCCGACATCATCCACGCCGGCCCCCTCACCCTCAACCCGGCCACCTACGAGGTGCTCATAGACGGCGTTCCCATTGACCTCACCCTCAAGGAATACCAGCTTCTCCTCTTCCTCCTGCGCAACTCCAACCGCGTCCACGACCGCACCCAGCTCCTCGACCACGTCTGGGGCGGCGACTACTACGGCGGCACCCGCACCGTGGACGTCCACATCCGCCGCCTCCGCGCCAAGACCGAAGCCGCAGGCGATCTGATCGAGACGGTGAGAGGGGTGGGGTATAGGTTGGTGCGCTCGGCCTAGCGTGGTGGGCGGCCGGTCTACCCCGGCGGCCGCACGCCGAACAGCGGCGAGAGCAGCGCCAGGAAGGCCTGGGGCACGTATCCGCCGAGAATCATCCCCAGGAACACCGGCCGCAGCGTCCGATACACCCTTAGCCCCACGTACCGCCGGATGAGGCTGCTGATCGCCCAGCCGATCAGGGAGTTCATCCACACGAAGCGGTCCGTGGACCAGCCGCTGGCGATGAGAAAGCCCACCGGGCTCACCGGCCACCAGATGAAGTGGGAATGGAGTGCGGTCATGCCGGCCATGAACAGCGCCCCGATCACCAGCGCGGCGCGCAGCCAGTTGTCGGGGAGCCCTGGGTTGCGAAGACTGTTGTCCATCTCGCCCCACACCCATCGCTGCGGCGAGGCCATAGGCCAATCCGGAAGTGTGCTCGCCCCGTGGTGGTAGGCGATGGCGAGCATGGTCGGGAAGCCCACCGCCAGCATCACCACCACCGCAACCGCCGCCGCCCAGGGGAAGCGCCGGGCCCGCACCCGGCTGGCGTGCAGCAGCTTGAAGCTGTTCATCGCCTGCGCCATGAGCACGATGCGGGGGTCGTACATGTAGGCCGCGGAGAGGTAGCCGAAGACGGCGAGGGAAGTGGGACCCACCGGACCGGCACCGATGGTATTCAGGATCACATTGCGCGGGTACAGGCCGGTGTCAACGTGAGTGAGCCCGGCCGCCGCCACCAGCCGGGACACGCCGATCATCACGGTGTAGAACAGCGCCATGATCAGCGCGAAGGGCCACCAGGGCATTCCTGTCTGCAGCGCCCACCAGAGCATGAAGCAGTTCGCCAGCACGAAGCCGATCACCGCCCACTGCGGCGCCAGGGGGCTGAGCGCTTGCCCGTCGTCCGTCTGGCGCGCCTCCACGCCTGCCTCTCCTCTGCGGAACCACCCGCCGAACGGACGGCGAGCCAGCCCTCTCCACGCGGCCGCGAAGGTGCGCCGCGACTGGTAGACCACCACGATGCTCAGGGCGATGAAGCCCCCCGCCTCCTCCATGCCGATGAAGGTCTGGGGGTTGATGGCGATGCTGGAAGTGCCGCCCTCGGCAACCCCAAAGCCCGCCCACACCAGTTGCTGCAGCCGGTAGAACAGGTAGAAGAGCCACAGGCTGAGAGACACCTCTCCGGGGAGCAGGTAGGCGATTCCTATCAGCGGGAAGACAATGGTGGCGTGGACACCCGTCTCCCCCGAGAGCACGCTCCACGGCAACCCCATCCCCGAGAAGGTCCGGCCGATGTCGAACTCGAGCGGCGCCTCCGGCACGCTTGGGTAGATAGAGTGCAGCCACCCGAACGTGCTGAACAAGGCCGGGATAGCGAAGCCAATCCAGGCGAGGCGGTTGCCCAGGATGCTCTTGCCCACGGTCGGAGTCTGGTCATCTCCCGTGATGGCGATAGGAATCTCGGCGAGCGGGAAAGCGAGGCGCTGGCGCTCGATCCAATCCCGGCTGACCAGAGCGGCCAGGCAGAACATCGCCGCCGCCATGGCGACTGCGAACGACGACCAGGCCAGCAGCGGCCACTTCCACGCCCCCCAGGGGACACCGGTTCCGGAGGGGAGGCCTTCCCAGTACCACGTGACCGCCTGCATGTCGCTGGGGCGGAGCCAAAGGGGCAGATACGGCCACATGCGGTGCTCCCAGTCATTGGCGGGAGTGGCCATGTAGAAGGGGAAGGTGGCCGAGCCGGTGATGAACGGCAGCCCGCCCTTGTAGAGAAACTGGGTGGTCATGATCACCATGGCATAGGTGACCAGCAACTCGGTGCGGCTGAGGGCCTTGCTGGGCCGCCCTGGCCGGGCAGACCACCGCGCTAGCAGGCCGTTGATGGCTACCAGCGCGAAGAGCGTCACCACCCCAGTGGCGGGCAGGGCGCTGCCACCCGGGTCCCAGGTATGGGTGACCGCCCCAAGATAAGGACAGGCGAGCGAGACCATGGCGACGGTGACCGCGCCGACCACCAGCGCGCGGCCGCTGATCGCCGACCGTGCGCTCCTTCCTAACCCAGCCGCAAGCGAGGGCGTTTCAGGTGCTGACTCACTGCCTGCCACGAGCGTGTAGGTTACACCATGCGCGGGGGATTGTCATCTGTGGACGCGGGGTCGGGCCGCCGAGTCACGGGAGGGGGCAGGAGGCAAGCTCCTACCCTACGAACTCTTCCTCCTCCGCAACCCCAACCGCCGGCCTGCCCCAGACAAACCTGCAGCCAAGAGGAAAGCTAGGGTTTCTTGGGGAGGTAGGGCAGAGAGAGCAACTACGCCGCAGTCAGGCTATCTGACGAGGATGCCTCACCTGGTCGTGTAATGATTCGTGGTCCGCATGCCACCAATATGAAACGGCTTCGCGGGAGGCATCATGTCGCGGACAAAGGGATGGAAACTGGTGTGGGCTGTGGCGCTCGCTGTCGCTCTCTGGCAGTTCGCGCTGCTGATGTTCGCTCCGTCGCATGCGGGCACCGCGGATGGGTGGACCCGGTATGCCCTTCCATGGCTTAGCCGCCTGCTCATCTCCGCTCCCGTCATCGCCCTCGGCATCGTCGCCGGGTGTCTGACGCGCCCCCACCGACCGGAGCGTCGCGCCGCCCTCATAGGCGCGCTGAGTGGCTTGCCGATAGCGCTGTCCGCGGTCTTCCCTACGGAAGCCTTCCAGCGTTTGCTGGTCGGCCTCCTGGGGGGAGGCTCATGGGAGCAGAACTGGGGGTTCTTCGCGGATCTCCTCTCCGTGCGGTGGTTGGCGTACACAGCCGAGCGAATGCTCTCGCTGTCTCTCAGTCTGGGGATCGGGGCAGCGGTGGCGGCCTGGGTTGGGGCCAACTATTGGCGGCGCGGCAACTGGACTGAGTTCTGGAGAGGCCCAGGCGGGGCGATAGTGAAGGGGGGCCTGGTCGCCGGCACAGTTGGTGCAGTGCTTTCGATTGCCCGCTGGTTTGGGCCTATGGAATCCTACATGCGGTCGGAGGCGGTCGCGCTGGGAGCGATCTGGCGACCGCATCCCATCTGGCACGTCGTGATACCTCACCTGGCTGGCGTGTGCGGATGTGCAGTGATCACCGCGCTGCTCGTGTCGTGGCGTCCCAGGCTGATCATCGGCGCGTTTGCAGGTAGCGGAATCTCTCTTGGTCTGTACAGCATCTCCATGCTTTATGGTGCATGGGCAAGTAGGATGATGGGAACTCCGCCGCGTGCGACACCGATCCTCGCCGCCACCTCAGTGCTACTCATCACCGCGGTGACAGGTGCGATCGCGGGCTCGTTCGCGGGCCGCTGGAGAGCTGAGCCAACAGAGTGAGTGGACTCACCAGAGAACTCGAACTTGCCGAGCGGGCAGCTCGGGGGGAGGAAACGGCTACCGCGGCACTCGTGAACCGAGCGTTGCCGGTAGTCCGGGGGTTGGCGCGCCGGCTGACCGGCGACCTCGAAGAGGGAGACGCTCTGGCGCAGGATGCCATGCTCACGGCACTGGAAAGCATCCACCGGTACCGGGGAGACGCGGCCTTCTCCACCTGGGTGTGCGGTATCGCGGTGAACCGATTCGCGGCGATGCACCGCGCGGCCGCCAGAGACCAACGCGTCTCGGAGCGACTCCGCCGGCAGGCTGCTGCGCCAGACCCCGAGGAGACCGCGGTGGCGCGGGCGACGGCCCGCGACCTATGGCTTCTCATCAGCGAGCTGCCGGCCAGGTATCGAGAGGCCCTGGTTGCCCGCGCGACCAGCGAGACCACCCAGCAGGGCGCTGCCCAGGTCGGCCTCAGCGCCAATGCCTTCCGGGTGCGGCTCCACCGCGCCCGCCTTGCCCTGGGTGCGATGCTCCGCAAGCGCTCCCCCGGGTTAGTGGAGGTAACCAAGTATGCCAAAGAATGACTGCGCTGAGTTCGAGAACGCGGTGTACGCCGATGCGAGGATCGGCGTCGAGCTGCAGCGACATGCCGAGCAGTGCGAGCGGTGCGGTTCCCTGCGGGAAGTAGCGGCCCTTTCGGCGCTGCCCGTGGCGACTGAGAGAACGGACTCGTTCGCGGCAACCGTGGTCGCGGCCGCTAAGGAGGTGGCCGGAAAGCGCGGTGCAAGCTTGCGACGACGACGAAGGGCCGCGCCTCTGCTGATCGGCGCGAGCGGTTACCTGCTCACATTCTGTTGGCTGGTGTGGAGCATGGCCAATTGCGGTCTGCAAACAGCCGTGCGCGCACCTCTGGCCGCGATCTCTCTCCCCCCTCTACCCGCGCCAGACCCCGTCGGCATCGCTGCAGTCATGTGCCTGTCGGCGGCCGCAATGCTGCTGGTTGCGCTGGCGACTCGCGGCCGTCAGGTTTTGTCCGCCTGATCGAGCCCTGACCTACGGATGCTGCCGCGGTTGGCATGGTTCATCTGCCCCGAGGCCGAAACATTTCCTTCGGTTCTCCACTCTGGACTGTTAGAGGATGTGGAGCCGGCCCGGCGGAGGTAGGCCGACATGCGGGAAGCGTCTGGGCAAGATGCGAAGGTGGTGGCACGGGCGCGTGAGGGCGACCTCGACGCGTTCGAGCTGCTGATCGCGCGCCACCAGGCACGCGTCGTCCAGATCGCCTACCAGATCGTGGGAGACCGCGAGGCCGCGCAGGACATCGCGCAGGAGGCGCTGGTGCGCGCCTTCCGCGCCCTGGCGAGTCTGCGGGATGGGGATCGCTTCGGCCCCTGGCTCAACACCATCACCCGCCGCGTCGCAGCCCAGTGGCTGCGAGACGACGATCACCGACCGGAACCGATGGACGGCGAGCAGGTGTGGGGCCTGCCCGTGCTGTGGGGGGCGCCGCCCGAGGCGCCCACGGAACTGGTCGAACGCGTGCGGGCCGCTCTGGCGGTGCTGTCGCGGCGCGAGCGGCGGGCGATGGTCCTGCACTACCTCGAAGGGCGAAGCTGTGAGGAGATCGCCGCCGAACTCGGCATCTCCAATGGCAACGTGCGACTCATCCTCCACCACTCGCGCCGCAAGGTGCGGAAGGAGGCCGATGCGATGGCTGAAGCAGCGAGAGAGCGGAAAGGCCCTCGCGACCTGAAGGTCTGGGTGGACGGCTATCCCGGTCCTGGCCGCGGCAATGTGTTCTACCATCTCAATGCGTCGCTGCCGCAGACGATCTGTATGGCGGTGAACAAGCGGCCCAAGACCGTAGCCCAGCTCGCGGAGGAGGCGGAGGCACACCCGCGCTACATCCAGGAAACTGTGGACGATCTCCTGGAGATGGAGGTGCTGGCCTCGCCCGGGAAGGGCCAGTACCTGGCGAACTTCATCGCCTTCGATACAGAGGACTGGCGGCGCCTGATGAAGCTCGTGCCCGAACCGGCCGGAGAGGCGGCGAAGCGGCTGGGGGCCGCCGAGCCGCGGTTGCGGAAGGCGTTCGCGCGCACACCCCTGGCGAAGCTCGGGTGGACCTGGGAAGACCTGAGCTGGCCCATGTACGCAAGCATTGTCTGCAACATGGGTGGGTCGCGGGTGATGCCGGAGGCCTACCGCCCGCCCAAGCCCGAGCGGTCTGGCGGGGGCAAGTACTGGCTAGGCGGGATAGAGCCGGCAGAGGACGTTCCGGGCAAGTGGTGGGCGCTGCCCTTCCACTGCAACATATCACCAAACGGCATCAGCAATGGCTACCTCCCCCTGCGGGTGTTCAACCGGAGGAACCCGCCCTATATCGAGCCGGTCTCCGATCAGGCCAGGGTACTGGAGGCGCTGGCCGCCGGGCCGCTGAGCGAATCGGAACTGCTCGCGAAGCTGACGGGAGACGTGGAGAAGTGGCGGGGGACGCTCGCGGAGCTGGTGAGCATCGGCTACGTAGCTGGGGCCGATGGCCGCTACCGGCTGACCATCCCGGTCTTCATGCAGGGCGACAGCGACGTGCTCGCGCCGGAGATCGAGGCGGTGATGAAACCCATCGTTGACGAAGTCGTGGTACCCGCCCTGTCCGGCCTGCCCGCGCAGCTCGACGACATGGGCTACAGGCACCAGCGCGACCAGTATGGGCAATGGCAGCGGTGGATCACCGGCAGCATCATGGCCGAGGCCGTGCACTTCCTCCTGGAGCAGCGTGTCCTTCCGCCTCCGCCCGACGCTGCGCCTCCGAGCTTCGCCTTCATCGCCTGGAAGGGCGATCTGCCGCTGACGTCGTGGGGAGTGTAGGTTGCGCCATAGAGGCTATGCGCTGAGAGGAGCGACTGTGCAGAAGCGATTGCTGGTTGCCGGACTGTTGTTAGTGGCGTGTCACATGCTCGGCTCCGCTTGCCTGGGTGCGGCCGAGGAGGCCGGCCCGTACGGACTGCCAGTGCAGATCACCGCGTATGACATCACGCTGACGCCGGACTTCGAGGCGAACACCTGCCGTGTCGAGGCGCAGTGCCGGCTCCACAACTTTGGGACCGCACCCGCACCGACCGCGTCGCTTTACGTGCTCGGGGTGGAGGCGATGGGCACAGACGTGACGGACCTCGACTTCCAGGTACAGACGGCGAACGGGAAGTGGGAGAAGGTAGCGACGGCCGAGACGCGAGTGCCGATGGCAAGCTGGCTGTCCGACTCCATGGTGACGGTACACCAGGTGTCGTTGCCGCGGCCTCTGGAGCCGGGTCAGGAGACGGTGCTGCGCGTAAGCTACACGCTGCGCGCGCCCGATCCGGACGATCCGGAGAAGAGCAACGTGCTGCCCGCGCTGTCGAAGGAGGCGCGCGAACTGGTGCTGCTCGGCGACTACGAGTGGTTGGCGAGAGTGCCTGCGGGCGACCCCTATGCGCTCACGCGCTACGGGAGGGACCAGTACGACATCACCTACAAGCCTACCTGGACGGTGAGCGTTCACGCACCGCCTGGCTACCGCACGGTGGCCATCGACGGGGAAGCAGTGAGCGAGAGCGTGTGGCGCTCCCGTGCGCCAGGATATCCGCAGGTGTTCGTGGGCCGGTACCAGGTCACCACGGTCGAGGATTCGGGAATGGCCGTGGATATCTACTCGCCGCCGGGCGCTCACGACCAGGCGGGCCTCAACACGGCCGCCCTCACGCTGGCGAAGTATTACCGGCTCTACGCGGATGCCTTCGGTGCGCTGCGCGGCACGCGCATCAACGTCCTTCTCACCGCCTGTCCCGACTTCGGCGGCCACGGCGCCTATCTGGGATTCGCGGCAGAGGAGGGACGGCTTGGCGAGGAAGGGACGTTGGCACACGAGCTGGCCCATGGCTGGTGGGGGGAGTCGGTCACCTCCTATGGGGTCGGGACCAAGTTTCTCCGCGAGTCACTCGCCACTTGGTCGCAGGGGTGGGCGATAGCGGAGCTGCACGGGGGCCCAGGCCCAAAGCAAGCGCGGTTAACCACGTGGCGCCAGTACACCCTTGTCAAGGCGGCCTTCGCCGTCTCCCCTGGCTGGGGAGGCAACCGAGAGTGGCCGCGGTTCTCGCCGATCATCAACTTCGACCCCCACGCAGAGGTCGGCGACGCTCAACAGGCCTACCAGCAAGGGCCGGCGCTCCTGGCCGAGATCGCGGACACGGTGGGTGAGACCGCGTTCCTGAAGGCGCTGCGCACGTTCGCTACGACGTACCAGGACGGCTACTGTACCCTGGACGACTTCCTCGCCGTGCTGAAGGAATCCACCGGCCACGATTTCGGGGCGTTCTTCAGGGAACGCTCGGCGAGAGGTTTCGATACGGGCCTCCATTCGCGCTATGTCCCGTCCGGCCTGCGCTCCTACCGCAAAGGGAACGGTTGGGAGACCGAGGTGACGATCCTCAACGAGGGGACGCACGAGACGGTGTGTCCGGTGGAGTTGCGCACCGCCCGCGCCAACGTGGAGCGCACCATCCAGGTTCCGGCGGGGGAGGTGCGGACGTTCCGGTTCACGACCGACGCGGAGGTGAAGTCGCTGGTCCTTGATCCGCGCTGGGAGCCGCTGCCGGTCGTCGGGGAGAGCGTGTGGCGGGGCCTCAACCTGCCGAGCGATGACCCCTGGGAACTCGCCCGCCGGATGACGCCGGAGAGCATGGGGATGGAGAACTGGGCCTGGTACCTCCACGCGTTGGCGCTGGCCCGCGGCGGCCAGTGGCAGGCCTGCGCGAATGCTATATCGGAGTATGAGTCCCAGTTCCAGCAGGCCCTGGGCCGCGACCACTCCTCCCTGTCAGCACTGCCCGTTCACGCCTATCTCCGCGGCACTGCCTTCTTGCACCTGGGCAGTGCGGACAAAGCGGCCGCGGATTTCCCCTACGTGATAGACGACCTGCTCGGCGCGCTGGCGGGGACCGATGCGGCCGGGACGCCAGGGCTCCCGGCGCTGTTCTCGTTCAAGCACGCCGGCATCATCACCGACACCGGCGACCTGGTGTTCGCCAACCACCTGCTCAAGCTCCTTACCGGCCAGGACTTCGGCTTCGATCCGAAGGCCTGCAAGGAGGCGAATGCGCCGGCCGTGGCCAAGTGGCAGGCCTGGTGGAAGGAGCACAAGAGCGGCTACCGCGTTCCCGCGGAGCTGCAGCAATACCCGGACTTGCTCGTCATCTTCGGAGCTTGATCGGCCACGCGGCAGCGCTGGCACCGATACCGCCCCGCTCCCCCTCCCGAAACACTCCCGAAACACTCCCCCGCTATCCTGGCAGTTGAGCAGGAGGCGGCCTCCTGCCTCGCATCACGGGAAGGAGTGTTTCATGCCAAACAGCAAAGAGCAGATCACCTACGTCCTCAGCAAGGCGAAGGAGAACGACGTCAAGTTCATCCGCCTTTGGTTCACCGATGTCCTCGGCTTCCTCAAGAGCTTCGCCATCACCGTGGAGGAGCTGGAGCTTTCCCTCAACGAGGGCCAGGGGTTTGACGGCTCCTCCATCCAGGGCTTCGCCAGGATTGACGAGAGCGACATGGTGGCGATGCCCGACCCCAGCACCTTCGCGCTGCTGCCGTGGCGGCCGAAGGAGGGTGGGGCAGTGGCGCGGATGTTCTGCGACATACTCCAGCCCGACGGCACCCCCTATGTCGGCGATCCCCGCTATGTGCTGCGACGCGCCCTCCAGCGCGCCGCCGACCTCGGCTTCACCTATTACGTCGGACCCGAGCTGGAGTTCTTCTACTTCCGCGACGCGGGCATCAAACCCGAAGTCCTCGACCGCGGCGGCTACTTCGACCTCACCCCCCTCGACATCGCCAGCGACCTCCGCCGCGAGACCGTGCTGACCCTGGAGGAGATGGGCATCGGGGTCGAGTACAGCCACCACGAGGTCGCCCCCAGCCAGCACGAGATTGACCTCCGCTACACCGACGCCCTCACCATGGCCGACAACGCCATGACCTACCGCTTGGTGGTGAAGGAGATCGCCCTCAAGCATGGCTGCTACGCCACCTTCATGCCCAAGCCCCTCTTCGGCGAGAACGGCTCCGGCATGCACACCCACCAATCGCTATTCAGCAAAGATAAGAACGCCTTCTTCAATGCCAAGGCCGAGGATCATCTCTCCGACACCGCCCGCCACTTCATCGCCGGCCTGCTCCACCATGCCCGCGCCATCACCGCCATCACCAACCAGTGGGTGAACAGCTACAAGCGCCTGGTGCCCGGATATGAAGCCCCTATCTACCTCTCCTGGGCCCGCCGCAACCGCTCCGACCTCATCCGCGTCCCCGTCTACAAGCCCGGCAAGGAGAACGCCACCCGCATCGAGTACCGCTCCCCCGACCCCGCCTGCAACCCGTACCTGGCCTTTGCGCTGATGCTCGCCGCCGGCCTGGACGGCATCGAGAAGAAGCTTCCCTGCCCGGAGCCGGTGGAGCGCAACGTCTACGAGATGACCCCCGAGGAGCGCGCCGAGTTCGGCATCGGCCAGCTCCCCGGCGACCTCTGGGAGGCGATCGAGCTGGTGGAGCAGAGCGACCTCGTCCGCCAGGCCCTCGGCGACCACGTCTTCGAGAAGTTCATCGCCAACAAGAAGCTCGAGTGGCAGAGCTACCGTTCCCAGGTCACCGAGTTCGAGCTGGAGAGATACCTGCCGATACTGTGACAGGTCCGGTTGTGGGAGCCCCGTCCTCGGGGCGACATCGCCTGGAGGACCAGGCTTCCACAACACTACCCATATGCTGCCCGCGGCCTTCGCCCCTCCCAGATCGGCCCAAACCAGGGGAACCGGCTGAGCACCTTCTCCCCATTGCGATAGAAGATGTTCCGCCGGTCCTCGTCACCCATCTCCGCCGACAGCACCGCGCCGATCCCATGGTGGGTGGAGAACCACGGCAGGTCGGTGCCGAACAGAATTCGCTCCGACCCACACCTCTCCACGATCATGTCCAGCGCGCCGCGGTTGTCCAACACTGCAGTCAGTTCCAGATACAGGTTCGGATACTGCTCTACCAGCCGCGGGCCGCTCTCCCATTCGTCGTGGAAGCTGTGGCCGGCGATGAAGACCAGGTTCCGGTACTGGCGCAGCACCTTCTCGACTTCCTCCGGCCCGTCCTTATCGCTGTGTCCCCAGGTGTGAGAGAGCACCAGCAGCCGGTGATCGTCGGCGTACCGCCAGTAGGGCTCGTGCCGCGGATCAGACAAGGGCACACCGTAGGTATCAGGGTGGAACTTGAACCCCGCGAAGATGTCCTTGTTCCCCTCCATCCGGGTCAGGTCGGCATCGGGATCCAGGTGGTTGCTCATCACCACATGGTAGGCCCGGAAGCGATCGGGGAAGCGCCGCACCACCTCCATGTCCAGGCTCTCTCCCGCCGCCGGTACTGACAGCGTCACATGGCCAGAGAACAGCGCCATCACCACATTGCAGGCATCCATGGTCCGCAGCATCTCCTCGGGCATCCGCCGCGGTAGAAACAGCCCGCTCCAGTCGTGCATGTGCGCATGGAAGTCCAGGATCGGGCAATCCGCCAGCCGCCCCTCCTCCCAGAACCGCTGCGCCAGCTCCGAGGTGGCGCTGATCACAGCTTCACCTGCTGCAATACCCGTCGCAGATTCCCGCCCGCCACGGCCGTCTTGTCCTCGTCCGCAATCTCCGCGTGCTTGAGCATCATCATGTTCGCGCCGAAGTAGCAGCGCGGGAACCCGCTGCCGTACAGCAGGCGGCTCGCCCCGTACTCAGTCACGAACGACTCGATCCCGCCGTCCGTGATCATGAACGCCATGTCCAGGT